>Ga0265293_10000690_pt1 | contig 78465 bp, 96 predicted proteins | sample Munlanlewell138R_FD_192505 | JGI IMG/M metagenome (GOLD analysis project Ga0265293, IMG submission 192505) | Leachate microbial communities from a municipal landfill in Southern Ontario, Canada - Leachate well 138R | ecosystem: Engineered > Solid waste > Landfill > Unclassified | place: Canada... | reverse complement strand
AGTATAATATGATTAAATTAATATAATTTATATATATTTGCAAAGAAGATTTTCTTTGCAGGAGGTTTATATAATTAAATAGAATGCTTATAGGACTATTGTGGGCTACCCATATAGTCCTTTTTGTATTCTTAAATAATATAAAGGAGGGTTATAGAATGTCAAAAGATTTAATTAGTGAAGTAAAGATTGATGGCTTTGAAGAGACAGCCTATGTTTTCAATATAAACAATAAATATTATTCTGTTGTTTATAAAGAAAAAGAAGAGTATTACACTACTAACATAAAAGTTGCTATGTTAGTGGGGAAAATAATATTAACATTTTTCAAGAACTTGAAAACAGGTTATGAAATCTTACAAAGATCTTCTTTTGATGAAACAGGATGGAGAGAATTTTACAGATTTTTAAAAGAAGAAAGCCAGAAAACAGAGATTGATTGGGATATTGCACACTCAGTTTATAGGTCTTTGCAAGAGACTTATTATGACCTTAAAAAAATGGAAGATAAAAAGATAGTTTCCTTGAGGTCATCTATACGCAGTAAAGATATAATTTCCCAATTAATTAAAGGAACTACTGCATTATTTAATGAAAAGGAGGCAGAGAAAAACCTAGGCAGATATAAAAGCATTAGAAATGAATATACAAAATCTAATCCACAATTATGTCTAGGAGAATTAGAGTAGGGTGTTAGGAGGCTGATAGGGTTATTGTTTATTCAATATAGAGGTTTATACAAACTATAGAGGTTGTGAAGTGTAAATTAATATATTGGTAAACAAAGAAAGGAGAGATTAAATATGTTAAAAGAGATGTTACAAAATCTAATGAATATAGGTTATATCGTAACTGCTGAATGTTCTTGTCTGGTAGTTAGGGATATAGAAAATAAAGAAGAATTAGAGGTAATATCTTTGTTTGACAAAGAAAAAGACATTAAACTTAGTAATTGTTATAATAGGTTAGTGTCACTATAGAAAAAGCGGAGGCTGATATGATGGATAAATTACTACATGAAGCATTTGTGACTGTTTACAATGTAGATGTTACATTATAATATTTACAAAATGTTTATTAGCATTTTCAGTCAAGGAGGATTATAGAACAAGAGGGTATAAAAGTACCCTCTTGATATTAAGGAGGAATAAAAATGTTAAAGCATAATATCATTAAAAAATTAGAAAAAGAGGGCTATTACACAATAGAAACTGGAAAATTTGACTATTGGCAAGTTGCAAAAGTTATCATAGACGAAGAAAATTATCTATTATTAGCTGATGGAGTATATAAAAATGGAAGCTACGGAGTAATTGAGGACTTTAAATATGCTGATGTATTGGACGCTATAGAAACAATTAAAAGAGTTAATAAATACTTTAAAGGTATGATTAATAACAGCTTAGACAAAATAACAAGCATGGGGAATTATTTTCAGTACAAAGAAGGAAGGTTTCCATATGAGCATGATATAGTAAATAAAATACTAAATCAAAGGATATAAAGTTGCCAAAATCCTTGAATTTTATCTCGAATATGGCAACACCTTTAGAAAGGGGAAAGGATTATGCTGAAAAACAAAGTTATTGCAGTAGATATATGTAATACTATAGCAGATTTAAATAGGGAATTGGACACTAGGATTGGTCATAATCCTGAACCTAGTCAATATTTTCATCCTGGGTTAATAGATAAGCCAAATTACTTTGTAGAAAACCTTGATATATTCTTAGATGCAAAACCGATAGATGGCTCGATTGAAGTATTGAACCTACTAAGCAAGGATAACACTATTGTATATATAACTGCAAGGCCAAAAATATCGGAGTTTGTTACTAGACTTTGGCTTAGGAGACATGGTTATCCAATGGGTAAGATTTATTTTACTGATAACAAAGTGGATATAGCCTTTAATTTGGGTGTAGATATAGCAATAGATGATGCTCCATTTGAATTAGAAAGGTATATCAAGGCAGGGTTTAATGTATTGGTAAAAAAACATCAATATAATACCTTATTTCCTAATAGGTTTAATTGGGAGGAGCTAAATATGGATAATGTTAGAATAAGCGAAAGTGGTTTATAGAAATATAGGAGGAATTTGATAATGGAGAAAGAAATCTTTAAATGTGAAAGATGTGGAAATAAAATAAATAAAGGTTCATTTGATGGAATACATGATTGTGTTGATGCTAATGGTACTCATTATGATTATTGTTTTGTTTGTTGGTCAGATTATACAACAGATACAGAAGAGATTACTAATTTAATCATTAGTTAGCTGAATATTTCAAGTGTTAGATGTACCTTATGTTTATTATGTGTAATAAGGAGGATGTTAATAATGGATTTAATATGTCCAAACTGTACCGGGAAAGTAGAAAAAGAGAGACCTTTGGATTTATATGTTTCTTGTGATAAATGTGGCAATGAGTGGACAATAGTTCCAAAATTTTCAAAGCTTGAATACCTTCAAATGATTCAAGAGGAAATACAAAAAAGCACAAAAGTAGAGTTATCGCAGAGGCATGAAGTTGACATAGATGAGCTTATAGAGAACATACTTGACTATGGTTTTTATACTCAGGATATTTATTATAAGTTATGCAAAGTCACAGGAAGAACAATGAAGAATATACAAGAATATCTTTTGATTAGACCAGAAGATTTTGAAACTTACAGAGAAGATTATTTAAGGAGAGAAAGAATTGCCAAGGAGTCATAGAAATAAGTTAATGAACATTACAAGTAAAGGAGGATTAATTGTGAAACAATTTTATGGGAGTATAAGTTTTTCGGGCAGTATAGATTTTTATGTAGAAGCAGAAAACGAAGAAGAAGCTAGAGAAATTGTAACTAATGATATAGAAGGTTTGGATATAAGCATAAAAGAAGGTTCGCCAGTAGAGATTCCTCAAATTGATTGGGAATTAATAACAGAAGCACCAAAGGGTAATGTATCGGCACCTTTTATATATGATATGGAAATTTATGAGGAGGGTTAAAGATGGAATGTCCAAATTGCAATAATCCTATAGGAGTTATATTGGGGGATTATGTTCCTAAAAATGTGGTTCAATACTATCCAGAGTTTCTTTATGAGTGTCAATGCGGAACTATTATAAATGATGATGGAGAAGATAAAACAGAGGAGTATTACAGATAAATCAGTTGCACATAACAAGTAAATTGAGTCATAGTTTGTTTTTATGAACAAGATGGAGGGGAGATAAATAAACGGAGAAGAAATATGTGAAAATTGTAGATGGTATGATGATTCGGATAGTTATGCTACAACAGGATATTGCACATTAAATTTTCAATATACCTATGGACATGATGGCTGTGAGAATTTTGAAGAAGATCAATCTTGTTAAGCAGGGAAAAAATAGAAACAAACAGTATTATTTTAACCCTCAGAAGGGCTATAGGATGATATAGGTTTATATTTTCTAAAGTTGTACTCCCAAATGTGAAAAGATACTAGTATTCTAGTATCTTTTCATTTTAACCTCATAATAGAAGATTACAGAGGTTTTTATAACTGATGGTAGGAGAATATGGAGTGATGTTTTTAAATAGCTTATAAGCGATTTTGAATGGCTGTTATTAAAGGGAATTTTTATTTTCTTGATAATTTAATTATTTACCTTATTATTATTATGTTGAGTGATTATATGTTGAATTCAAATATATCTACACTTATAGTTTTTGTTCAAATAACTTTATTTCTCCATACCTACCTTATATAGTTAGTTAATTCGTTGTATTGTTTAGGGGTTATTTCTCTTTCCAGGTACGCTGTTTGTATTATTTTTTTTATTTCTTCTTTGCTAATACTATTGGAATTAATTAATTGTAAAAGTACTAGTGACTTCAATTCTTCATATTTTTTATCCACATTTTCACTCCCTATTATCTCCTGTTTTTCTTTATTGCTTCTATAAAGCATTATATATCATCTGTGTCATTCACATTTTAGTATTATCTTTCAAAGATATTATCAGGAAGTTCATCAAAATAGTCTCCTTGGTTCCAGAATACATAATCATCTTCTTTTTGTACCCCATAAGCTATTACAAACTTTACATCCTTTATATCAAACAACAAAGCATTTTTACCTTGTACTTTTAAAACAATAGTATTATTTGAAAGTGCAGTATTTATTATATCACCTTTTTTGATTATACTGGTCACACTATGTTCCTCCTCTATTCATATTTGTTCTCTGTGATTTGTTCTTCCCCTTTATATTTTTTAATTATTTCCTCTACTGAATAATATTTTTCCTCATCTGGCTCGAATATTTTCCCATTCTGAATGAAATTGTTAACTAATTCCTTTATAATTTCGTTAAAACTTCTGCCAGTAATATTTGATAGCTTTTCGATTGTCAAAATATTTGATTGGGTATCTGTGTAAGTTTTTGATAAATTCTTTTCTATTTTTTTTATACTTATTATTGGTGTATCTAAATCTTTGTTGTTCATGTTATTCCTCCTATATGATATATTGTTTATTTACATTATATCATAATATATTTCTATTTTCCACAACAATGTTATTGTGTTAATGTATTATTTATGGTATAATGGTATTAATCAAAGAAATTATATTTATAATCTAAATAAGAAAGTCTATTCTGCATTATAGGAAAACAGTTCTAAATGCTTTTAAAGAAGTTCTAAGAGACCTTGTAAGGGAGTATATAGCTTAAATGACAAGCAATATAGTTTTCCTATAATACTATATTATAGGAAGATTATAAAATAATTCAAATGTGATAGGAGGTTTAAGATATGAAGGGTAGAACTCATATGGTAAGTGGTGTAGCTTTAGGATATTTAGCATTTAATAGTATGGAAATATTAAATGTAAATTTGAATGATAGTAAAACTCTATTATTGGTTACTGGTGGTTTAGTTTTAGGGAGTCTACTTCCAGATATAGACCACCCGCGAAGCATGATATCATTGAGGGTTAAACCTATTGGTTTTATAGTTAGTAAATTATTTAAACATAGGGAGTATACTCATTCAATTATTGGTTCCTTATCCATGACATTTTTAATTGGAATTCTTCTTAATTTATTAAATATAGAAACAAATATAAACTTTATTTTTTTAAAAGCATTGTTTTCAGGTATAGCAAGTCACATTATATTAGATATGTTAACATTTCATGGCGTAGCCTTGTTATATCCATTTACTAAAAAAAGGATTAGGTTGTTAGGAAATTTATATATACCTAGAACTCTTGAGTGGGGATTGTGGGAGATTATAATATCCCTTGTATCAGTTGGTGTTATTTATAATTTTGTGATGTAGGAGGTATTGTTTATGGCTAAGAGAGAGAGGAAAGTATTAACAGATATACCTAGATGTCCTAAATGTAGTTCAAAGAACACGGTTGGTATGGTGCAATGTTGTTCAATTGATAATAGTAGTAATATTAAAAAAGGGTACTTCTGTAGTCAGTGCCTTATTGAATTTGATGAAGAAATTATAAGGTGCTATTCAAGCGATGGTTCTTGGGTAACAAATATTGCAATTAGTAACTAGGGGGAATGATCTATGAATAAGGTTCCATGCTTTGCTTGTGAGAGAAGAGAGTGCGGGTGTCATTCTGGTTGTGATGAATATAAAGAATACAAGAAAGAATTAGATTATGCTAAAAGTAAGAGGCGGGAGCATTTTTCAGTTACTTATGAGTACAAAAGAGAAGTTATGCGTAAAAATCGTTTCATTTAATAAAATATTGCTAGAGTAGGTGAGGAAAATGATGGCTAATGTAATTATTAAAAGTAATCCAAAAGAAGCAGAAATGTTAGTTCAGATATGGAATAAACATTGTATTTCATAAATAATGGCTTAGACTTTATAACTTTTATTAATAAAAGACCTAAAAATCCTAAGACAGATAATAGAAGAATTGGAGGGTTAAGTGCAAAGGCTATATCATATTTAATAGATGATAAAGAATTAGTGAAAATGTCAGTAGAAAACTTTATTTACCTGATGGCTAAGAGTGGGATTGATATTGAAGTTGAGTATGTATAAATCTGAAAGATGTAATGTTATTTATATTCCGTAGAGGGGGGATTGGATGAAAGTTGCAATTATATGTGAATTTAGCGGAATTGAAAGAAAGATTGAAGTAGGGGGCAGCCATGGAAGATAATAAAAAAGACAATATAAAATACCAGGTAAATGTATTTTTAGATAGTGTACTTAATATAGCGGAAAATCAAGGGAAATTAGATTATTTTACTATGGAAATATCTAATCATAATGGTAACTTAAAAATGGACTATAAACTAAAAGATATAAAGAAGGTGTATTAATGGATGTTGTTTTTAAAAGAGAGAATGGATCATGCCCCTACTTTACTTATAAAAATATAAGGTTCTTTATAAAAGATTATCCACATGGAAATGATTATGTATATTATTTGGCGGAGAGAGATTTAACAGAAGAAATAATAACATTCAATACTCACAAAGAGGCTTTAGGTTATGTAATAAATTCTATGGATAAGTGGCCTGAGTATAAAGACGAAACAGAAGAAAAATACATGTATACAGATAATAAAAAAGATTACATTATAAACAAAAACATGCTAACTATTAGAAATAGGGCAATTAGAATAACTGCTGATTATGATAAATATTTAGAATGTTTGGAGTACGCAAAGAAATATGTGAGTCACTATATAGAAAGACACGAACCTGAACAATTAAGATTATAATTAGCTGAATAAAATGTTTATTATGTGAAATGAAACAAGTCATTTGAAATGACTTGTTTCAAAAAAGGAGAATGAAAAAAATATATAGAAGAAAGGTGACTACATGGAAATTAAAAGATTATTAGAAATAATTAAAGTTGATAACAGGTGTTGGAATAAAAAAGGATGTATTTTTAATAGCAATAATTCACAGAGGTATATGAAATGTTTACAAGAGCAGTATTCTATAGAAAAATGTCTGGAAGATAATATACAAAACTACTGCTTATATAGAAAAAATAATTAGGTTAAAGGGAATTGCAGATGTACTGGTTTCTATTATAAATTAATACACACAACAAGTAAAGTAGGTCGGGAAATGTTTTTTATGAGTAATAGAGAGGAGTTTGGTAAAAAATGACAAGAGGAGAAAGTAGAGCAAATGAAATTAATATGGTGCTAAAGCAAATATATGATAAAGATACTACTGACAAATGGGAAAAAAAGATATTATTAGAAGCTGCTGGGTGTGTATGGAAAGCAAGAAGAGACAAGGTTACTAATGTGGCATCTTTTATGGAACTACTATATGACTATATGGGGTTTGACTATGATGTTGATGTAGAGGAATTAGGTACAGAAACAGTGTTCACAGTCAAGACTTTTAAAAAAAGATAATGAACATAACAAGCATTAGGTGAAGCTTATGTTATTTATGTGCAGTAGGGAGGAGAGTTCGAGATGAATAAAAATTTAAAAAAAGCAGACTTCAGAGTAATAACAGTTCCAACTTATGTAGAGGGAGAATGCCCTTACTGCGAAGAGGATTTTGAGGTAGATTATAATGATTTTGGCAATTCAGATTATCCAGGCGACTGGAAAGGTGAAATAATAGAGTGTCCATATTGCGAAAAAGAAATAGTTATAGATGATGTGGATTGGGATTAATAAATATCATGTTATTTATGTGTAAATTGAAGGCCAGAAGATTAACTGTTTATTATGTTCAATAAGAAAGGGGTTGGAGTGGTGAATAAAACTAAAATTGATTGGTGTGACATGAGTTGGAATCCAGTAACAGGTTGCTTGCATGATTGTGAATATTGCTATGCTGAAAAGATTGCTAAGAGATTTGGGAAACACATGGAAGGGAAAGGTATTGTTGAACTCCACTATAAAAGGGATAATCCATATCCATATGACTTTTATCCTACTTTCCATAAATATAGACTAGGAGAACCTATAAGCAAGACCAAAGGAGTAAATATATTTGTATGTAGTATGGCTGATTTATTCGGGGAATGGGTTCCTAGTGAATGGATTAGACAAGTATTTGAGACTTGTGTGGAAGCTCCACAACATAGATATTTATTCCTTACTAAGAACCCTGGAAGGTACATCAAAGTCGATTCAATAGCAAGAAATTTATCAAATGTATGGTTAGGTACAACAGTTACAAATGAAGATGATAGATATAAAGCATGGTATTTACTTGCTAATACCAGCAAAAATACAAATAAATTTCTAAGCATTGAGCCACTATTAGGAGAATTTGATTTGGATAAATATGAGTTATTACTAAAAGATTATAGAAATAAAGCAACACTAGGTAATTATTTAGATTGGGTTATCGTAGGTGCTGAAACAGGAAATAGAAAAGATAAAGTAATCCCTAAAAAAGAATGGATTATGGCAATTAAAGAACAGTGTAAAGCTTCAGGAGTACCACTATTCATGAAGGAATCTCTAAGAAAATTAATGGGAGAAGATTTTATTCAAGAGTACCCATGGTAATGCACATAACAAGTAATAGATGAAGCTTATGATATTTATGTCATGATATTTATGAATAATAGAGAGGTGAATGGAAATGAATCATAAAATATATAGGGCTAAAACCAAAGATGGAGAATCAGTTGAAGGAAACTTAATAATTTCAAAGAATGTTGAAGAAGGTTTTGAAGCTATCATTGTACCAGTAAGTGCTTTAGACAGTGGTATGTTTACTGATAATCATGTTTTCTCAAAAATAAATAAACAAGAATATTTATGTTTTGAAACATGGCATAAAGTAGATATTAATACAGTTGAAGAAGTAAATATAAATAAAGTTGTAATTATTGATTCTAAGAATGAGTATCAAAAATTAGCAGAAATGTTGGGTGGTCAAGTAGCAAATATAAATCCAAATAGTGGGACTTGCATTAATCCTTATGAAATAGATGGCTTAGAAATACTTGCTAACAGAGGCTTTGAAAGTGTGGCTGATTATGAGGAGCTTTATGTTAAATTTAAAAATAACCTTCAATATTTGGAAGTGTTCATCAATTGGCAAGATAAAAATGGTACAAAAGAAGAATTATTAGATATGATTAATAATTTAGGATTGTAGTTAGTTGCATATAACAAGAATTATGTGTATCTAATGATTATTATGTGAAATAGGAGGGGACAGTATTATGAATTATAAGAGATTTGAAGAATGGGATTTAGAACCAGCAGATGTCAAGGTGGATGTATATAAAGTAAAAGAAACAGGTATGAGAACAGACAATAAAAGTGGAGTACGAGTAGAGTTATTACCTTATGCTATTGCAGTAAGTTGTCATTCTCAAAAAAGTCAAATTAAAAACAGAGATGAATGTTTGAACATATTAGAAACTATCTTGAAAAATTATAAATTAAAGTAGCTGAACATAACAAATACTTGATGTAATTTATGTTATTTATGTGTCCGAAGGAGGAATTGATTTGAAAATAAAATCATGTACATTAGATGAGATGAAAAAAGCAATAGAGGAAGGGAAAAAGATTGTTGTGTACGGAGATAAGGTAATCTATGACAATAACTCAGGTATAGAGCCTCATAAATGGTATAGGGAGCAAATAAGTGATTTTAATATAGCAGTAGAAGTAGGGATTTTAGAAGAAAATTAACAAATAAGTTAGCTGAACATCACAAATACTTGATGTAATTTATGTTATTTATGTTCATTAAAGGAAAGGAGAGAAAAAATATGAAATATAGATGTCCGTATTGTGAAGGCGTAGGAATCTTAGATGGATATAATGCAAATCATGTAGCAGAGGATAGCGATATGTGTATAGCTAAATGTAAATCTTGTAAAGAAAAATTTTCAGTTGCATTTACTATTTCACAAGCACCTGATATCGATTTAAATTTTGAAGGATTAACGGAAAAAGAAATACTATCAAAAATATTTGGTGGAGAAATATTTGGTGAACCAAAATAGCACTTGACAAGGCTACAAGTAATTAATGTATCTAATGTAATTTATGTGTCTTGAAGGAGGTAAAATTATGGTAAATTTGGGTTGTATAAAAGATGAAAACGAGTTAGAAAACTTAACAATTGATGAACTAATTATAATATACTTTAAAACAATTAAAGAAATATATACCCCAAGTATTAAATTTAAAGGAAGTCCCATAAAGCCAAATTACATGCAAATAAAATATGAAAAAGAACATCAAAATCAAGCATTAAAGATAATACAACTTTTAAAGAATAATAAAGTAAAAACTAATTATTTTTATCTAAAATATAAATACATTAAATTGAAAATATTTCGTAGATAAGTAGTTACACATAACAAGTATTAGATGTATCTAATGTTATTTATGTTCAGTAAGAAAGGGGCTGGTTCGTAATGAGATTTGAAATATGGATATGCTTAGACTTAGAAAAGGACTTAAAAGAGCAAGAGCAAACAATTCTAGGTTTGATAATGGCAGAAATTGAATACATGACTCAAGTATTAGATGAAGCTTATGTTATTCATGTTCAGTAAGAGAGAAAGGGGATAGGATTGTGGGGAAGAAGAGAATAACTTTCGAGAAAAGTTCTAAAGACTTCTATGGCAGACAGAATATAAAAATAACGATTGGTAAAGAGGAAATAGAAATACCAGAAGATGTTGTTTCAGATTTTATAAAAGATAAAGAGATTTTAAAATCAAGCCTTACTGTAAGGGAGGATTAAAATGTTAAGTAAAGTTCAAGATATTATTTCTAGAATTGAGACTAAAATAAAGGAGGAAGAATGATGAAATATAGATGTCCATATTGTGAAGGTTCGGGAGATATTCAAGAAGGTCTTAATGCAACATATATAGCAGAAGATGGTGAGTTGTGTATAGCGAAATGTAAGTCATGCAAAGAAGAATTCTCTGTTGCCTTCACAATTTCACAGGCACCAGATTTGTCAGATTTAAAAGGGCTAAGTCAAGAAGAAATGTTGTCAAAATTATTTGGTGGAAAAATTTATAAAAACAACAGATAAATTAGGTGAACATAACAAGTCTATTAATGTAGTTCATGTTATTTATGTGTAATAAGGAGGGGAAAGAATGATAAAGTGCAGTAGAAAACCTTCAACGAGGTGTTATGTATGTGGTAAGCCAATGACTTCATTATGTGATGCGACTAGAAAAGATGGCAAACCTTGCGATATGCCAATGTGTGATGAACATAGGAATAGAATAGCAACTGATTTAGATGTGTGTAAATATCATAACTATCCCAAATATATAGAACAGGCTAGGGAAAATAGAATAAAGAGAGAAGAAGCGAGATTATATTTCATTGAGGAATATCAAAAGCAAGACTTCAGGGTAGTTCCCGGACATTGGCCAGACTTTGCAACTAAAGAAGATGTAGACAAGTGGATAGACTTTCAAAACAAAGTATTAGAAATGTCAAGAGAGTTGTTTAATGAAATAGAGGAATAGTTGCGTATAACAACAAAAAGAGGTCACATAATTCTACATTATGCGAATAAAAGGGGGGTTTATCAATGAACATAAAAAATGAAAAAGGTATAGACATTAAAGAGTCAGAAAATTTAGTTGTAAATACAGAAGGAGTGATAATTGGTACGAATGCTTCGGATAAGGTTTTAGGATTAGTTGAAGGTTGTATATTGATTGCTGACTCTAGGCCAGTAAAATATTTGGAGTGTAATATAATAGATGGTAAAAAGATATTTGTCTTATCAGACAATGAAATTAATCGTATTAATAAAGAAATTGAGAATGATTTAACTGATAGGAGGGGATTTTAATTATGAAAAAGAAAGAAATAGCAGAAGAATTACTTAAAAATAGCAATGATTACTCTATTAAAGAAAAACTTAAATTTTACATTGCTATTCTTAAAGAAACTAATGAGATACTCTTTTATGATGAAGAATTTATTAGACTTGATAATGTTGTAGAATATATCAAAGGGGTTAATTTTGATATAACGGGATGGATGCTATATGATATTCCAATTTTTTATTCTCATTGTTTTTGGAATAAAAACACTAAGAAAGCCTTTGATTTAGCAGTATATGATATAGGCGAAGTAATCCCACGATATTTAAATAATGACATTAATGAAGAAGATGCTGAAAACATACAAGAAGCAATTAAAAAATACAATAGAGACGCAATTCCACAGTATTTAAATAGGGATAATTAAATTTAAAATGAATATAAAAAGGTAGTAATCAACTACATATAGCAAGTAAAATAGACCAAAGGTTTTATTTTATATTCTATAAAGGAGGGATTAAATGATAACAGCTAAAAGTTACTTTTCAGGAGCTGGGGGGATGGACCTAGGATTAGTAAAAGCAGGAATAAATGTAATTGAAAGTTATGAAATAGATACTACTTGCATTGAAACTCTGAAAAATAACTTTCAACATGAAATATTACATGAGGATATAACTAAAATAACTGTATTAGATCAGAAAGATGCTGATATATATGTTGGTACATTCCCATGTACAAGATATTCAACCATAGCAGATATCCACGGCACTAGAACTGGTGATGATTTATTTCTTCATTTTTTTAGACATATAGCACTTGCTAGGCCTGAAATGTATATAGTTGAAAATGTACCAGGTATGAAGAAATTTAGAGTAGTAATGGAAGCACTAACAAGATTACCAGATTATTATGTAAGAGTTGAGTGTCCAGTTGATGCTAATATATGGCTACCACAAAATCGAAAAAGATTGATTCTAATAGGAACAAGAAAACCTTTTGACAACTTAGAATATCCAGATAATAAGCCTATAAGGTTAAAAGATATTTTAGAAAGAAATCCTGATGTTGACATTCCTCAATATGTATATAACCGATTAAATGGAAAGTACAGAGATAAACCTATTATATCAGATCCAAGCAAAGATGATTTAGCTCCTACATGTGTAGCACATTATAGCAAGGATGTAAGTACTAGGTTAGTTAAGGAAGGAAATAGAGTAAGACCATATACTCCATTGGAGTATGCTAGACTTCAAGGATTTCCTGATTGGTTTAGGTTTGCGGGTAGTGACAGTAATATTTATAAGCAAATTGGTAATGCTGTACCAGTGCCTATGGCTCGGTGGATAGGGGAACAGGCTAAGAGATATTTTAATAATGTCGCATAACAAATAAAATAAGTTTTACTATATTGTATAGGGTAGTAATAAAGGAGGAAATGTTTAAATGAATAATAATACAGATTTTTGTGTAGAAACAACAATTTCTATATTCAATGTGGAAGAATTAGAAAGAATAGCTGTTAAATTTTGCAAAGATAAATTTGGAAGTCATTCGTATTATGCTGACAAGCAAAAAAGGCATATGTTAACAAGAGAAATTCTGACAGCATACAATCTGGGCAGTGATGATACTAAAGCACAAATGAAAGATTTAATATTACAATATATGGAAATGAAATATGATTCTTTTAAACAATTATAATTAAGCGACTAGGAGGATGATAAAATGAATTATGATGATATATTTGGTGATAACATATATGAGGAAGATGTCAGAGATATTCAACAAGATTTTAATGATTTGGAAGAAATATTTCATAAAAATGGATTTGATAAGCAATTAAGCATACTTACTCTTGCTAATTGTGATTTAATGGGATTAGCTACATTATATAAAGAAAATAAAGATGATGAAATGAATTATAAAAGATTAATTCATTCAATGGCAATAGTCCATACTTTAATAGAGACTTTTGTTATAACTGATGATGAGATATGCGATACATTTGAAGAAGTAAGAAAAAGATATATTGAAAAAGAATTAGATAAGAAATCAATAATCCCTGTTAATGTTCAAAAGAGATTATCTTACTTAAAGGAAAATAAGATTCTATGATATGTCAATTTTGTGGGACTGAAGATATGGAATATTTCCAAATCGATTCTTATAATAAAGGGTTTTGGTGTGAGGATTGTGACGGGTATAACTATATAGGTTATAATAGAGAGGAAAGGGATAAGTTTATACTCATTTTAGAAAACAAATCGAATAAAGAGACAACAGCGTTTACTTCTGATATATCATTTAAAAAACAATTATCTCCTTTAAGATATCCAGGAGGGAAATCAAAACTAATTGATTATATTTCTACAAAGCTAGATGCAAGTAAACTTGATATCTTTGTAGAACCTTTTTGTGGAGGCGGTAGTGTATCTTTATCTTTATTAGATGCTGGGGTAATAAAAGAACTGATATTGAATGACTTAGATTACGGAGTATATTCATTATTTTATACTATCAAATATGAACCTTATAAACTAATAAATAAAATAAAAGATTCTCAACCAACGCATAATGACTATTTTAATGCTCAAAGGATTATAAAGTCTAATTATAATGATTGTGGAATATTTGATGCTGCTTGGTCTTTATTGATAGTAAATAGGTTAGCTTATTCTGGAATATATAAAGCTAATCCCCTTGGTGGAAAGAATGGAAGTATAGATGAGTTGCTTAATAGATGGAGCCCTAAGGCTTTAATCAAAAGGATTTTACACATACATTCAATGAGTGACAAAATAACTGTATTAAGTATTGATGCTTGTGAATTGATAGAAGAAATGTATTGGAATGATAAAGCTACTATATTTATAGATCCACCATATTTTAGGAAGGGTAAAGATTTATATAATTGTTATTATACTAAAGAAGATCATATAAGATTAAATATATTATTAGATAACCTTTATCAAGGAATGCCAGGTGCTAATATGATTGTTACTTATGATGATGATAAGTATATTAAAGATTTGTATTTGTATCCGCATATTGAAAAGATAGGCAGAGTCTATAGTATATAGAAAGGGTGATGATAGATGAGTATAGGGGAGAATATCAGAAGGATTAGAAATAGTAGGAAGTTGTCTATTGAGGATATTAGAAAAGTATCAGGATTATCTAAATCAACAATAAGTGAGTTGGAAAATGGCAAAAGTAATCCTACCAATGAAACACTTAATAAGTTAGCAGAAGTATTAGAGGTAAATATTACAGAATTTTATAATAACACAATAAACGAATCTAATTTTCATAAAATCAACACTAAGCAAATTACTTTAAATAATAAAGATAATTTCATTGAATTAATTAAAAGAGATAATACAAATAGAGATGATATAGAGAGAATAGCTCTTTTTTACATCATAGCAGAAAACGAAGATTTGTTTGAAAAGGTTAATGATATATATGATTTTGAAGAAGGAGGAAGTACTCCTTATAAAGCATTAGAAGGAGAAGGTGGATATGATTTTTGTGGTAGCTCTAGAAGTTTAATTCGTATTGCTTATAATTTATATAATGGATATCCAGCTGACATATTAGGCACTTTATATAATTTAGATGAAGTCAATTATAGAATAGCTATAAATGGTATTAATATAAGGTTTGGGAGAGTCACTTTGAATATTTAATTAATATAGTAAAGTTGATAAGGAATGATGTAAATGGATGAACAAATGAATTTGTTTGCTATAACTAGAGATAAAAATAAGGAGCCTGACAAGGCTATACCTGAAGGTGTTAAGGTTAAGAGGGGAATGTTATGGTGTCCCTATTGCTCTACTATTGTTAAATTTGAAAAGGACAAGCAATTAGGGGTTAGTAGATGCCCTTTTTGTGGAATTAGTGATAGGGATTATAATGTAAAAGTAGTGAATAAAAGATGGAAGTAAAAGAAGGGAGATATTGATGGGAAGAACGAGAGAAAATATATTTGGCTATATACCTTCAGGCCAGATTGAGGCTTTTTATAATATTTCATATAGATGTGGATATAAGGATTTTACAGGTATTTTTTCATTGTATATGGATGAACAGAGTAAGAAGAATATAAAGATTGATATAGTAACATTTAATTCCTTTAGGAAGTTTTGTTTGAAGTATAGAGAGGCTAAAAGACAGAATGATGATAGGGTTAAAGAATTTATCAAAGTAAGTAAAAAAATCGAGGATATATTTAAAGAAATAGACATTGCAATATATAATGCTGCTGTTATTGATACTAAACTACAAGTACAAACTGGTTTAACACCTGAGTCATATAATTCATATTTGCCTCCAGGAACTAAAGAATTAACGAAGAAAGCTCAAATAAACAAATATATAAATCACTTGAAATCTGAAGTTAAAAACCATATCTATAGCATAGAATATCAGCCTAAAGGGGTAGAAAGCCTATATTTTGTAAAAAATTTTGAGACTACCCAAGAAGCTTTGAAATATGTAAGAATTAGAACTATAGATGGATTTATGATAGAGGGTACAGATAAATATTTTGAAAATATTGCACATAAAGGAGTAGCTGAAGCAACTTCCCCTTTCATGTCATATTATCTATATTATAAATTTCCATTAATTTTTGATAATGATGTTGTATTATTTTAGATTAATTATAGGAGCCGATTATAATGATTATAGAAGAATTAAAGACATATAAAGAACAATATATTAAGAAATTAGAAGCAGAAAGGAAAGCTAGTTTAACAGTTGATTCTTATTCTTATAATTTAGATCGAATGATTTCTTATATCGAAAAACATAATGATAAAGAGTTTAATGCAAAAACTGCCATATTAGACTATGTAAATAGTATTGATCCATCTTATGAAGCTACTACCATAAATACAAGAAGATCACCAGTTAGAGGTTTTATTAGCTTTATGAAAAGCAGAGATTATATAGCTGAAGACTTCGGAGGGAATATAGGTGTTCTTAAGGAAGATAAACCACCTAAAGAGGTACTAGAACCAAAGGAAATAGAGACAATTTTAGAAATGCTTTCTTCTGAATTAAAAGAAGCTGAAGGATATGGAATATTCTTTAAAGCTAGAAATTTAGTTATGTTTGCTTTTTTACTATATACAGGAGTAAGAAGGGGAGAACTTGTAAAGGTAAAGTGGTCCGATATAGATTTTATTAAGAATGAAATTAAAGTTGTGGGTAAAGGAAACAAGACTAGGATCATACCATTGTTACCTGACCTAAAGCAGCAGCTATATATGTATAGAGATATATTAGAACAATTAGATAATGTAGGACATAATGTTAAGTCGGAATATTTATTCAGAAGTGAAAAGAGAAATATCAAAACTAAGGAAAAAGATAGTCCTATGACACCAAGAAATGTAGCATTAATAGTTCAACAAATTAGAGTAAAAGCTGGAATTGAGAAGAAAATAAGACCTCATAATGTAAGACACAACTTTGCTAGTTATGGAATTAAAAACAAGGTCAGTAATGCTTCGATGGCTGATGTAATGGGGCACTCGAATATTTCAACATTTCTCAATATATATGCTCATGAGATAAGTATGGAGGAAAAGAAGAAGGAAATAGGGAAGATTAGATTTGATATATAAAGAATTATATCCTATCATATGAAAAAAAAATTAATCAAGAAATAGTGTTTTTTAGAACTCTATTTTAATTAGATGTATAATATTAATATATCACTAATGCAAAGGAGAAAAGATATGAAAAAATCAAACAATGATTTTACAAACGAGGAACTTTTCATTATTAAAGCAGCTTTAACAAGTAGATATAATAACCTACAAGATTTGGTATATGGAATAGATGTTACCTCTAAAGAAGTAGAGAATATAAAGTTAGAACAAGATGAAATAGAGAATATTGTAAATAAAGTTAATGATTTAATAGTATTTGGTGTTACACCAATGTTTACAGGTAACGAATTGAAAGGTGTATTATTAGAAAGCTTTGAGCCAATAGAGTAATAATTATATAACAATGGGAGGTTCAAAATGAATAAAATTGATAAAGTAAAAAGAAGGATTCCTTTAAGATTTATAGAAGCAGAACAGAATAAAGAGTTTAATGAGGAACGCAGTCTTGTTATAAAAGCTCTAAAACCTAAAGGACAAGATTATTTACTTAATAGTATATATAGAGATACTCCTTACGACCTTAATAATATTGATGATTTAATTGATGCGATTGAAAGAACTTTTTGTGAATATATGGATATCTGTCATTATTATTCTGAAATATTCTCGATTATAGAAAATTATGATGAAACTTTTGAATTGTATAATCCTAAAGAATGGATTAAAGAAAATAATCCAAAAAATCTTTATCACAAAGCAAGAAACCTTGCAATTAAAACTGAGTGTGCTTTCAATAAACTAGTAGAATTGAAAGAAGAAGAGTTTTTATTTTTGATAGAAACGGCTTTGGTTTTACAAAACAATAAAATAAATAAAATGTTATTTCATAATGAAAGTGTAATTGTGAAGGATATAGAGCTGTTTATAAATTGGCTAGAAGTGGGATTGCAACATGTAGATGAAATGTATGTGTATGAATGCAAAGAGCAGTTAGACAAGCTTACAGTACTTATGTGTAATGGATTAGAGTCTTGTAAATGATATTAAAGAATTAAATTCTATACTATAGTATTTAATAAAGTGTAAGAATATCTACTAAGGGTGAATATAAAATACAGATCAGTAAAACGATATAGTAGAAAGGGTGATATATTGAAAAAAATAATGATTACTTCAAAAACAGCTCATTTTAAGTTGCCTTACTCAAGTAAATATCAAAAGACTTATAATAGCCCTCCCATAAGTACTGTTATAGGTATGTTGAAAGTCTTATTTGGAGAAGACATAGACAATTTTATATTTGGTTATACCTTCAGATTTGATACTAAGTTTGAAGATGCTATGAATATAGAAAAAATTAATATAAATGATATTGGTTATATTGGCGATTCTTCTTTGAGGTATAAAAGAGTAACTGATAGTGGAATAAGAGAATACCTATATGATTGTGTTCTTACCATATATACAGATATTGATTTACCAATAAAAATGGATTACTGCTTAACTATGGGGAGATCTAATAATCTTGCAAGAGTACATTTTCCTTTTGCTGAAGTTAATCTTAAACAGGAAGAAGGGAAGGGATATAATCAATACACAACTGTTAATATAGGTACTGGTAAGATAAGTCCTATTGCCTATTATTCTAAGTATAATGATATAACACAATCATTCGATACGAGTATTAAGCATTTAAGGTTTAATGAAGTATTTGATTATGATAAAAATTATGATGAAGAAACAGAAGAGAACATATTCTTATGGGAAATGAAGGGTGGTGATATTGTTGAGCTTAGTTAGGAGAGAAGCTATATTTAAACCAAAGGAAACAATGCACTTACCATATGACTATAACCATGACATTATGAAGAGTATTTATTACTATATTTCTGTAGCAGATGAACAAATGGAGAAGTATCTTCACAATGAAGGTTATAAGGTTGAAAGCGGACATAGGTATAAACTCTTTAACTTTACCCTTTTATTTAAAGGTGCTAGATTTAAAGAGGAATATATTAAGGTTGATAGTAATAGTGAAATAACCTTAATACTTTCTGGTAAAGATGATGTAATTAAGCTTATTCTGAAAGGGTTAGTTCATATAAAGCAAATCAGAATCCAGGGCAATGATATTAGTCTTGCTAATATAGTTACTGTTAAGAATGTGAATTTCAAGCCTATTATGTTATATAAAGCTCTTAGTCCTATCGTAACTACAACTAGAACTGATGATGATAAGATAATCTCTTTAAGGCCTTATGTAGACAAGTATTATATTAACTTAGCAGATAACTTAAAGAAGAAATATAAGCTTATTTATGGTGAGGATTTTTCTGGTCCTTTGTACTTTGATATTGATGATATCCTAGTCATAAAGGATAGGAGTCATATAATAAATGGTATTCGTAAAATAGGGCAACTGTATGATCTGTGGGTTGAAACTACCACTAAAATGCAAAGAGTTATATATTACTTAGGTTTAGGAGAAAACAACTCTACAGGTGCTGGCTGCTTATCATTGTTAAGGGCGGGTGGTATGGATGAATAGAAGCTATAATCCTATGATTGACAATGGCTTATTTGTTGCTGAGTATTACCTTAATGTACCTTATAATGATATTACTATTGATTTATTGTTGGCTAATTTAAGGTTATTTAGTGATAAGATAGGTAATTTGATAGATACTAAAGAGTTTTATAGAAAGATTACTTATTTAACTCATGTTAATAGCAGCTTTACTCAAATACCTAATAAAAAGACTAAGGAAACAATGATTAGCGATCAATTCAAGGAATTAATTGATAATATGGGTAATGATAAAAACTGTATTTATTGTGGTGAAAAACAAGTAAATATAGACTTAAATATAGATCGTAAGTTTATATATGGTTTAGTTTCTCAAACTTTCTTCAATTCTTCTAATAATCTTCAAACAGTAGATATTTGCCCTGTTTGTGCCTTATTATCAATGCTTTCAATATTAAACATACAGAAGATAGGTATGCCTACTCTTTATATTTCGGATAGCGACCAGTTTATGAGAAATATTACTAAGGATATTCAAGAAATATTGTTAGGCGAAAAGGATATTGAGAGTAAGCTAGATATAGAAAGCAACTTAAAAGCAAGGAAATTAGTAGAGTTAGCATTAAATAGTCCAAGTGATGTAGGTTATATAACACAATTTTGTTTCCAAAATGCAGGACAGATAGTAAAAGATATAGAGAGAAACTTATTTAGAAAGGATATTGATTTGTTACTAAAGCTTAAAGATGAAAATTTATTAGATGAATTTATAAGCTTTGGCTTTCATAATAGGTTAGTGTTCAATGTACCATTAATTACGGAAATCGTATATTGTAGTCCTGAATTATTTAAGATTCTAGGGGGTTATGAATTGAATGATAAAGAGAAGAGAATAGTTGATTATGTAACAGAGTCATTGTTGGAGATTGAAAGTGTTGAGAAAATTTTAAGAGACTTGAAGTTATGTAATAATAGAAATAAATTTAATGAGTTTATTTTAACTTATTCAGAGAAAAGAGCTTTAGTAAAAGATGTAAAAGATTATGATATATTAACTGGCTTTAATTGGTACAAGTTTAGGGATTATATCAATATGAATATTCTTATTTACAAAACTAAGGAGGTATAAAAAATGAGTAAATTTTTAATTGGGTGTATAGCTGTTGAAACAAGGAATGCTAGATTAAATGGTAGTTCAAAAGATGTTGAGGGTGGAGGAAGTACAGTTCAAAACATAGCATATACTAAGAAAATTAGAAGTAAAAATGGTATATTCCCTTATGGTAGTGGGGTATATGTGAAGAAAAATATTAAAGATTATGCAAGGAGCATGGGACATACTCTTTCAACTGTTAAGTCTTTATCTACTACTGAAGTGGTAAGTGAAGGTAATCCTTATAAGAATTATGATGAGGATGTTATGGGCTTTATGATTGCTAGTAAGTTAGTTTTGAATGAAGATGAATTTAATGAACTACCAGAAGACGTTAAAGCTACTTTTAAAAAGACTACTAAGCGAAAAGATACAATATATGAGAAGAACATTACTAAGAAGAGAAAAGCGAGACTTATGGTTTCTCCATTACAAGCTATATCTAGTACTAAGATCAATTCAGAATTCAATGTAAGGCAAACTGATGCTACAAGTTTACTTTATACTAAGGAAATATATGCTAATATAATGAGTATGGGATTCAATTTAGATATAGAGAATGTAGGAGTGTTTGCAGCTTCAACGGATGAATCTGGATTTAGAGATTATTCAAATGAAGAAATAGAAGCTTTTTCTTTGAGAGCTGATGAGAATGGTGTTGTTGAATTGCCTGGTGAAGAAAAAAACAGAAGAATAAAAGATACTTTAAAAGCAATACAGTACTTTAACACAGATATAGCACAGGCTAATAACTTGGAGGATCTTAATGCAAAATTTGTTATAATGGCTGATTATAGTATTGGTAATAATATCTTTAATAATGTGTTTAGAAATGGTATCCTAGATATAGATTACTTAGTAGAAGCTATTGAGGAAAATGAAGAGTTTAGATTATCCCCAATATATATTGGAGTAAGAAGCGGTTTTATGGAAATTAGAGGTAAGAGGTTGAAGAATATTATAGAAGAAACATTTAACGGAAATGATAATGTTGTTATAGGAACGGTAGGAGAGGCATTTGATAAATATATTAAAGAATTGTATTAATTATAATTGTCGTTCTACAGTAATATTTACACTATTATAGGTCGACATAGATTTATTGAATTTTAGGTATGAGAAAGATTGAAGTTTAGAGGTTTAGTAGACGGGGTTAATATTGTACTAGGGTAGATTAAAAAGATATATATTCGTATTTGTTTTGAAAATACTCCCTTAGTTAATATTGTACTAGGGTAGATTAAAAAGCTTATCATTGAGAGAGGTGAAGAAATGCATGCGTTGGTTAATATTGTACTAGGGTAGATTAAAAAGATAAATGTAAATGAGATAGTTACTGCAAATCCTAAGTTAATATTGTACTAGGGTAGATTAAAAAGAAATGATATTAATGAATGAAACGAAGAAAAGTCTTTGTTAATATTATACTAGGATAGATTAAAAAGTTACTATTATCCTTTGTAAGTCTAACAATTAAGGAGGTTAATATTGTACTAGGGTAGATTAAAAAGTATATTTTTAATTGAATATATTTCCTTGTAATTTTCGTTAATATTGTACTAGGGTAGATTAAATATTTATAAGTATTTCGAAGAATAATATATGGGTTAATAGATTTTATTTTTACTTTCTATATTGTTGTGATATAATATAAATAAGGTAATCGATACCGCAAAGGTGTGATTGCCACTAGCGATTAAATTACTTTAATCATCCTGTGGTCAGACAGGGTGATTATTTTTTTCTGTCTTTAATCCTAACAACCCATCATATCGGTAAAGAAAAGTTTACTGATATGATGGGTTTAAGAAGATAGATAGGGGCAAAGCTACATGCCCCTATCTATTTCTAAGGCTCTATTAATTATTTCTAATGTGTTTAGGAGCCCTAGATCTCCTTCTGTTTCTACTTCATAATTCTTTGCTTGGATATTATGAATATCCAAACAAAGTCTTTCTGATGTAGTTAGAGTTAATTCTTTAAATGAGATTCTCTCATTAAAGAATTCTCCTTCCAATAATCCCCAGATATCTATCCGGGAATCCTTGGCACAATATCTCCAAGGTTGGCTATCTCCAAACGGAGAAAACCTTTCTTTTAGGGATTTTTTCGTAGAGAAATAATCATTTCTCTACATAACAAAAAATTGATAGTAATGGGATATAATACTTCTACCTCCCCAATTTCTATCAACCTCCAGCAAGAAAAATTCTTTTCTTGCTATCTTTTTATTTTTTTATTTGCTTTAATTATAGTACATATTATATATTTATGCAACAACTTTGTTTAGTTTTTATTGAAAGTTTATTGTTTTTTTTATTTTTAAATGATATTATATCAGTAAAGTATATTTAAGAAGGTGATGTTTTGAAAAAAGATATTGAAATAAAATATGATATAGAACTTAACAGGAGATTAAAAGAACTTCCCGATTTTGCAACAGAGTTTATTCAGAGTCTCGAAGAAAATACCTCTATAAAGACTAGGATTGCTTATTGTAAAGACTTGTCTATATATCTAAGGTTTCTATTGAATGAAATGCAAATATCCAACAAACAGGCTATTATTGGCTTAACTATTGATGATATTAAAGATATTAATGAAAAAAACATAAGAGAATATTTAAGCTACCTAAACCATTATACGGTAGAATATGTATCTATTGGTGGGAAAAAAATAACACAGTCTTATTCCAATTCTCAACAAGGCAAGAATAGGAAGATAGCAACACTTAGGACATTATACTCTTACTTATCTAGACTTTATGGACTTACTGATCCAACTAAACATATTAATATAAAAGTAAATGAGAAAGTAGAGATAAAAAATAGTCTCAATGGGCTTGAAGTTGATAATTTAGTAAAGATTGTTTTAAGCGATTTATCAGGTACTAGCGAAAGGAAAAAAGTGTTCCATCAAAAGTTAAAATATAGAAATGCAAATATAATATTATTCTTAGCTTATTCTGGTATAAGAGTATCAGAATTAGTTTCTTTGGACATCCAGGATATAGATATTGAAGAAGAAACATTTGTTGTAACAAGAAAAGGTGGAGATCAGGAGATATTATATTTATCAGAAGAAATTATTCCTTATTTAAAAGATTATTTAGAGGAAAGAAAATCTATTATTGATGTATATCTACCTTATAAAAATGCACTATTTTTGAGTAGTAGAAAAAGTAGAATTTCGACTAGACAAGTAACAACAATGATTAATGACTATGCTTCTTTGGCAGGGCTTCCAGAAGTAACCCCACATACATTAAGGCGTTCTTTTGGAATGGCATTTTATAATCAAACTAAAGATATTCAATTAACAGCTGATGTTTTAGGACATTCTACTACTGAAACTACTAGAAAGTTTTATGCTAAACCTGAAGAAGAAAGAAAGAAAAGAACATTGAAGAAGTTTGTGTATTAATTTTAGCATATAACAAAGTAGCAGACAAATATATATCTGCTACTTTTATAATTGTTTATGACTCATAATATAAATCATATTTCTAATATAAAGCTAGTTGTATTAACATTTTCACTAGACAAATTGGTATTTGTTTATATATTTTCAACTTATAGCATTATTCATTTCTTTCCTTTATCAGTGAAATTGCATTTTTTAAATAATCGTAAACTTCATTTGACTTCATTTCAGAAATCTTCTTCTGTTTATCTTCTTTGATAAACCAATTAATCTTATCTCTGCATATTTCTCCTTTAATAAAAACTGCACTTAGTTTCTGCTTATCAATCCAATCCCTTAAGGTGTCCTCTGTCTTAAAAAATCCAGCTAATTTGCCATTTTCAAAACATTCATAAAGCGTTAAGTCAATTCTATCTTCTGTAATATAGTATCTTTGATTGTTCATTTTACGTTCTGGAAGTAGCATATAATTTCCTTTTGTGTAACATATTTGGGCAAATTCCTCAATATTGCTATTAACTTGCTTTATCTTTTCAGTATAATCATTTTTTATATTAGTTTTAATCTGATTAATTAAATTTTCAAGACTTTCTAATGTTTTATATGCTTTCCAGTCAGCTTCTTCTTTAAGTAATCTACTATAAGGAGTCCAAAACGATATAATCGTATCTGCATGAAGAGCTTTTTCTTTGGACAATCCTATTATTTCATAATAATACTTTGCATCATTATCATACTCTAATCTAAGTTCATCTTTTTCTTTCTGCGAGAGACTTTCATAATCTTTTTTCTGTTTTAATTTCTCCCAAGCTAAATAATCTTCTAATATCTTTAGAACACAGTTTCCCATATTATACCTCCATAAAATTAAGTTTATCTGTTTGTACTGATGTTGCACAGAATGTTGATGATATTCACTAAATTATAATTATTATACACCATTTTTATTCACTTTCTATATATGGCAGTATGTATAATAATATACCTATTGCAAATAAACTAATTATCGTTATTAGTATTACATTCACTATACCACTCCTAATTAACTTCTCTACTTATTCTTTCCCACTCCATATATATTTTTACTTCTAATCCTACAATATAGGTAGATATAATTAATAGTACTAGTTGAGTTGCCAAGTCTTGTAATGGATAAGTGCTGTTAGAAATCGCTTTCAATTTTGCTGGTTTTATTATATATATCTTGAAGTCTATCTCTTCATCTTTTGAAGGGTACACGCTTGCCCACTTTATACCTTTATGATATATATGAGCTTCCTTATTTTTACTGCTAAGGTCTATTGGTTTTTCTATTTCTACTTCATCATATATATCCCATCCAAGCTTTGCATCTACCATTTCTTTCCATCTCTGCACTATAGATTCAACATAATCTTGCAAATCCACTGTATTTCCTCCTACTTTTATCATTCTCTATATTTTTTTATATTACTTTTCTTTCTCATTTTATAATAATATATTTCGCTCTCCATCTCATGCCATATCCAAATTATAACTGTTACGAATAGGAATATACTCATTTCTATTCATCCTTAGTTTGTATATATGGTAATTTCTTCATTTCAGCTGCATACCAATGAATATACTTATATTTATTTTCTAGTGTTTTATAATACTCTAGCTTTTTCTCTGTATTTTCCCAATATTTTTTGCTAATATAACTTAAATCATCTCTCTTGTATCCAAATACTTCTGATATTATTTCAAAGTCCCTGGTCTCTGTATTTAGTATAATGAAATCAGGAATATATCGTTTAAATATATTATGAAATATATATTCTGATTTAGGAGGTCTAATAAAAAACTTATTATTTTTAATTAAATGTTTTGCGAATTCTATTTCGTATGTGCTTTCTACATAGATTCCTCTATTTTTTAATACAGCCATACTGTTTGCTTCTAGTATAATAGGCTTACCTTTAATTACATCTAAATAAGCTACTATATATAAATCTGCACCGTTTACTTGCTTTCTTAAGATAGTATTAAAGATATTAGGTTTTGTGTATATAAAATAATAATTTTTCAAATATGGATCTAATACTTTTATTTCAATGTTTTTTTCATCTATAGATTTATGTTCCAGATATTTTCCTATAATAATAGTCTTAAATTTCTCTAATTTGCCATTTACTAAATGAATTCTTTCTTTTGAAAGTTGTTTAGTTATATTTTCATTTTTTATATTATTGTATGGTTTAAATAGAAGTTTACCTAGTTCTATTGCTTGTTTATTTCCTTTTTCATTTTCCACATTTGGATTTTTTATTTTCATATCATATAGTTCGGTATAAATGATATGAAACAAATTTCCTTCCTTTGGGTTTGCTGGGTTTTTATGATTGGTTACATATTTATACCATGCGAAGGTTGTAGCTTTTTCCATTAGACTATAAAGCGTTGAATAAAGAGATATTTTTCTTTCTCTTACTATGTCTTTATCAAGTGTCTCACTAGGTTCTAATTCTAAATCTCTTATAATATAGTTGCCAAGATATAAATTACATTCTTCCCATCTTTCGCCTACTACTCTATCCTTTGTAATTCTTAACTTTTCTTTTTCCTCATGTTCTTTTCCTTTTTCTTCTTTTATTATTTCATCAAAGTGCCTTACACACTCAGGATGATGTAGGTGTTTTGTATGAGGATTTCTGCCTAGTGTATATGAATTAGAAAAAGGATTTTTCTTTGTATGCATTGGTACTTTATCATCCATTCCTTTGCATATACAATAAACATTAGTTTTTCCTGTGGTTTTCTTTTCTTCGTTAGCTTTTTTTAGTATTTTTTGTCCTTCAAATGTTTGTATTAAATATCCACTTTTATATAACTTATCATCAATTAATATGGTTTTCATTTTATCCCCCTGTATTAATTAGTTCCGTTATCTTTTAGTTTACTATATCACACTAATGTATATATTTCAACAACGATATTATTGTGGCCATATATAATAAAAACCACCCTAAATAAAGAGTGGTTTTTCTTCATAATTATAATAAACTTCTGATAAATCTTCTAATATCTCTGAAATATCTAATATGTCTATTTCTCTACCTCTAGTATCTATCTGCCCTGTTAGATAAGTTATGTCATCCCTATATTCTAAGTCTATATATGTCATGCTTGAATAGATAAACATGTCGTATAAATCTTTTATCATTCTATCCTTATGTTTTTTGTATATTGTATTGACTTCATGGTCTAGCTTAATAATTTTACTTCTTCTTTCTTCAGGAACTATATCGTATTCTATTCCTACTATTTCTGTTATCCAACCATCAATATAAGGGGTAATATCTTCTATTTTGCCATCTTCAAATAATTTTACATATTCATATGCTATATCATCTTGCCCATAGTTATCATCAAATTTTGTTAGTTTAATGATATAAGAGTTGACAGGCTTAATAGGTACTGTTATCCAATATTCTCCAGTTATCGCTGCATCTCTAACTAGATCTTTTTTGTAGAGGTAATCAGGAGTATATATATGTTTCCTTTCTATTTCACTTATATCGAACTCATATATTCTTATAAGCTTACTAGAGTTTGAACCAGCATATATATTTTCACTTAACGAACTCCCACCAAAAGGGGCTGCTGTTATACAGCCCTCTATTGATGATGACAAACAAATTCTCTTTGTATGTTCTTCTTCTCCTGCAAATCTATTTTCTGGTATTCTTGGAGTAAATTCTTTTATTATATCAAGATTCATAGTTGCGTGATATAATTTCATCTACTCCACCCCCATTATGTCGAACAAGCTTATTTGACCTTCCTTTAACACTCTATATACTTCCTCTTTTGTTATTATTCTTGGGCTACTAGCCACATTTTCCTCTTCCTTTTCTTCTAGTGCTAGTTGTATAATACTAGAATAATACTTTTTAACTAATTCTAGTAGAAAATCATCATCTTTGGGGTATAAGATGTTGTCTCTTGACTTAACTAAGCTACTATCAATTCCTAATATTTGTTCTATATAAAGTTCTCCACATCTTGCGAAAATCTCTTTTGGTGATAGATAGTAGTCTTTGTTATACTTTGTTTTTCCTTCCCATTGACTTTTGAAAGAATTAGTTTCCTCTAAAGCAATAACTTTTCTATTGGCAATATCCCTATATCTTTCTATTATTCCTCTAAAATTAAACATCGAGGATAGGGTTGTACTAGGAAGGGTTGTATAGTCTATCATGTGCATTACTTCATGTACCATGCTAGATGGACCTCCTAAGTCTACACATACTGCCTTTGCTCCTGGAAAATATAAACCACTTGCTTTATGTTTTCCTAATCTTCTAAATCTAAGGGAGTGATCCTTAGCTACTGGGAATAATACTTTTTTACTTATTTCCATCCATTCCCTTTCTATTATGTCAACTTTTTCCAAATCTGTTAATTCATCAAACTCCACATATCCAAAGTGGGTTTTAAATTTAGATGTTTCCATTCTGTCTAAGACTTTTTGAGGTATATTTTTCTTAGTTTCATAACTCTTGGCATAGTCAGAACTAAGATTCAGTTCTTCTTTAACCTCGTATTCTTCTTCTATGTTTAAGCCATATAGATAGTTGAAATAATATGCGGTTAGTTTTGGTATTCTTATTGAGTATAACAAATATTTATTGTTGGCCATTCCTCGGTTGATTGAAAAGATACTTTCTAGCCTAAAGTAGTTATTTTCTGTCCAATTTAGATAATCATAATACTCTTTAAATGCCTTGCGTTCAGTATCTAGGTATACATATACATACTTGGATACTGGAAGGTTGTATTCTATTACCATCTTTTCTATTTCTTCTTTGTGGGAAGCGTCTTTGTATATTCCCGCTTCCTGGATATGTTTTAACATTATCATTGTAGACATATCCTTGTTTTTCCTTATATATTCCCTTAATCTATTGTAGAAATATATGGTTCCTACAATTTTTTTGAAACTAATGTAAGGTATATGCACTCCGTAAGTGTCTCTAAAATGAAATATTCCTTCTTGTTTTTTAGTAGGTTCAAAATATATAGAAGAGTGAGTAAATTCTTTTGTCTCTCCTTCTTCTACTGTAATATCCAAATATATATCATTAATTTCCTTCCCTTTATTGAAGGCTTTAACAAGCCTTTTAGGGTTAGGATTTGTCGATACCTGGATATTTACTTTTATATCTCCTACTATTAAGTCATTTATTTTTTTTATTTTTTCATCAAGGTCTATTTCTTGAGACATTACACTATCTATCAATCTTCCTCCAATCTTTATTAGGTTTTTAGCTAATGAAGTTTCAATTTTTTTTGTATCAGCCTCCATGTTAATTGCTTTTAGTTTGAATTCAGAAAGGTCAACTATCCCTTTTTTATTCAACCTTTCTCTTATTACTCTTTTTAAGTTTGTAATTTTTTCCACTCTATAACCCTCCTTAATATTATGAGGGTACTTATTGTACCCTCATATTCTATAATCCTCCTATAATTTTATTTTTTCTTCTAATTTCCAATTATCCATATACTCGGGTGTTTCAGGATCATATAAAGTTATCCCTTTATATGTTTCTTTGGCTAGGAATTGACTAGGTTTTATTTGCTTTTTTAGACATTCTCCTAATGATTCATCAAGAATTTTAATAGTTTCTTCTTTAAATAGAGCATAGTTATCAAGAAACAAACCCAATTCTTCGTCATATAAAAAACATGCAAGATCACCAAAATAGAATTCAAAAAGACCTTTTAGATCGTTTGACAAATCATCCTTTGCTATGAAAATATGGTTTTCTATTTCATTGGCTTCAAATATTTTGTCTTTAATGTATTCTATTCTGTCATCTAGAACTGTTTTATAGTTCTTTGGTACTTTAAGCATTTCAATTACCCTTACAGTTCTTTTGATATGCTTTTCATTTACCAACAAACTATTCCCAGTAACTTTACTTACATATCTTCTTAACATTTTTCTATCAGCCTCCTTTTTTCGTACTATGCAGTTATCTTTGGAGAATGCAACCTTTTCATATCAATAAGGCTTAAATCTTCTCCGATCTTAAAATCTTTGTAAAATCCAACCCTTAAACCTAAAAAATCTTTTTGTAAAATGATGTTGTTTTCTCTACAGTATTTATATACATCTTCTAAGGTGTTAACCCTTGTTTCCGTGATGAATGTCAATACTGGAAGTTCATTAAACCAAAGAGTTTCTAGGTCAACTTGATGCTCGTTGGAATTAGAAAGAAGTAAGTGTGCTACATTTCCATGTCCTTCTCTTTCCCATAATAAAACTTTAACTATAACGCTGTACTTAATCATTCTATAACCCTCCTTTATATTATTTAAAAACACAAAAAGGACTTGTAGGTAAAGTACCTATAAGTCCTATCAGCATTTTTTATTTAATTATATAAACCTCCAATAGAGAAAAGTTTTTCTCTATTACTATATAAATTATATTAATTTAATCATATTATACTAAATAAATTCATTGTTGTAAAGTAGAAATATAGAGTAGCCTAAGCTACTCTATAAAGATTCTTTATTATTTCCTTAACTATACTTAATTGGTCCCCTTTACCACCATCAACTATTTTGTTTATATATGTGGATTTTCTTTCAAGCATATCTGCCATATATTCATCTATTTCTGCTCCATTTACATATAGATAATTTATTGTAGCATTTCTCGTTTGGCCTATTCTGTGTATTCTATCTTCAGCTTGAAAGTGATTTGCAGGAATCCAATCAAAGTCATTGAAGATAAGGTTATTTGCTTTTACTAATGTAAGTCCTACGCCACCAGCGATAATGTTAGCAACCATAACCTTTTTTCTACCTGCCTGAAAATCCTCTACTGCTTGTTCCCTATTTTTAGCACTACAAGAACCTGTAATTTTTGTTGCTATTTCTTTAAAATGACTCATTATTCTATCTACTACTGCATTATAATTTGTAAATATAACAACAGATTCATCTCCATCCAAGATGTTTTCAGCTATCTCTATAGTGCTTGTTATTTTTTCCTTTGCTAATATATGTTTAATCGTTCCAAGGTATGCTAAATGTTCTCCATCTGAGGTTAGAGTATTTCTTTTTTTAATGTATTCCTCTACTGCCTCATGATAAGAATTCATGTTTATTTCTACTGGAATAAACCTTCTTATCTTTTCTGGTAAATCTAGCATGTTTTTCTTAAGTCTCCTAATCATCATTGGCTTTATCTTCTCATGAAGCTCTTCTTCATTTGATGAACCTTCAAAATTCCATCCAAAACCATTATGTGTAGCTCCACAATAACTTTGTGCGAAACTAAAATAATTTCTAGATAGAATATGATCAGATATTTTTAGGATATTGAATATATCCTTTGGTTTATTGGTGATAGGTGTTCCAGTAAGTGTAAATACATAATTACATTTACTAGCAAGTTTCATTGAATAGTTTGCTCTTTTGCTATTTGGCTTACCCCCATTAGTAATACTTTTTATATAGTGTGCTTCGTCTAGGGTAATACTAGTGAATGGCATGTTTTTTAGTTTATTGTATTCTCTTTCCAAAATATCATAATTTATAATATACCAATCAGAACCTAATTTAGTACTTTCATCACCTATTACACTTATTTTCCCTCTATCATCTACCATTCTTATTTCTTTAGCCCAATTTAATTTAAGTGATGCAGGGCATATTATAAGTCTTGGAGATGGCAAACTAAATGATGCTAATATACTTGATAGTGTCTTGCCTGTCCCCATTTCATCACCAATTAAAGCTTTTCTTTTTTCTAAAAGAAAATTAGCAGCTTCTAATTGATGGTTATATGGTTTTCTTTTGAGATAGGAATAGTCTTTTAAATCTACCTTTTCTATCTCTTTAGAAATTATTTCTTCAAGTTCTTCAGTATCTATTAGATCTTTTATTAACTCTGTTAATATATCCTTTTCTCTAATATCTATTATCCATGTTGATTTTGGTCTATTGAAGCTATAAAAAGATAGTTTCTTTATATTTTCTATTATTTCTGGGTAGTATGGGAAAGATAATTCTATATCCAGGTCATTTATTTTTTTTGCTCTTAATTTTATTTTTGTAGATTCACTTATATATTTTTTAAGAGAAGATAGGTCGTAACCTAAATAAAGTATGTTTTCATAAAGTGTTTTAGCCTCAAACTTGTTTATTATCCAAATTTTACTTTCCCAATCAAATTTTTTAGACTTTAACTTTTTAATTTCTTCTACTAAGCTATTATCAAAGTCAAATTTTAAAGTAATATTATCCTCATCTATTTCTTCTACCTCAATAGTTTTTGTAATATCTTCTCCTGTTTCTTCATCCTTTGATATTGAGAATACTATGCTATTTTCAGTCTCAATTTTCTCAATATATTTTAATGAATTTTCTATATCAGCCCCTAGGTCTTTGAGATCACTTAATATAAGCTTTATATGATTACTTTCACCTTTCCACGCTTTAGTGTCTTTATCGAATTTATAGCGATATTTTCTCATTATTTTAATGTAATTATCGTTATATTTAAAGCTTACATATACAGTTTTATAATTATCTTCAAATCCTATTGTAATAGAGTGTTTTACGATGCTTTGTTCTGATAACTCTTTATAATATTTAATACTTTCCTCTAATTCTTCTTTACTAAAAAATACTATACTCATACCTTTAAGTTGAGTGTCATAATATTTTAATAACCTTGAGGATATTTCATATAAGTCATTATCCGTTGCACCATTCCATATAGGCGATAATACTTTGTAATCAGCTACATTATATCCTGTATCATCTCTTTTATCAGGTACTCCTCTGCTTAACATAATATTATTTATTGCCTCTAATGTCTCCCTATTTAACATTCTATAAACCTCCTTACAAATATCAGGGGGTTTTATCCCCCTGTATTTTATCAACCTTCTTAATAAATGTTAGAACAATAGTTTATTTGTCCTTTATTTATCTTTTCTATAATCATATCCAGATACATTTTAAATGTACCATTACCATTAGCAGTAGAACCTAGATTCATATCTAATTCCCTTTCGGTAATCCCTTTGTATATATCAGAAGGGTTAATTCTTTTGTGAATTCTATTTCCGCTGTGTTCGTTGAAATATGAGAAGAAATATCCACTTTGGGCTATATGATCTTTATAGCCAAAAATGGTTTTTAGCACCCACTCGGTTTCGCCATCAATATTAACTCTAAATCCATTTTTACCTCTTTCGTAATCTTCAAGAGTTCTTTTTTTATCTAATTTAAAGCCGAGTATTTTACTTGCGTTAGTTATTGCATTTTTTGACTTGAAGTATAGTCTAATAGTTGTTTTCCAACTACTTCTATACTCTCCTGATATTTCTTCTACTTCTTCTATGACTACAGCTAATCCTTTTTTGTATTCTAATGCCTTCGTTGTCTTTACCTTCATTTCTATCATCCTCTCATTTAATTTATTAAAGATTTTAAAAGACTATTAAACTCTTGATTGTTGTTTATGGGTGGAAAGTTATATATTATATTCCATTCCTTTTCGCCCATTCCAGTAGCATTAATAAAGTTTTTCTTTAACTTTGGGATGTTATCTGGAAAAAGTTTTTTCATCTTTTCAATCTTCATTTTTGTCTCTAGTACTATACTAGTCGTTGTTATTTCCATACATATAATCCTCCTTTAAATGTACTTGAATACTTTTTTAATCTAGTTATTCCTATCAACCCTCCTATATTTATTTTGAACACAAAAAGGACTATATGGGTAGCCCACAATAGTCCTATCAGCATTCGTATTTAATTATATAAACCTCCGTAAAGAGTAATCACTCTTTACAATTTATAAAATATTAATTTAATCATATTATACTAAATAAATTCATTGTTGTAAAGTAGAATATAGAGTGTTATAATTATATTATCCCCAATTATAAAAAACAAAAATACTCACTTCTTTACCCCTTTCTTGGGTATTTTTGTTTTACCCTTACTATAAAGTAGTCTATTACTTCATACTTATGTTTTTATTTTTCTCCATTTTCTTTTTATTCTTTTTCAATCTTTTCTCAATCCTTTCTCTGGCATTTTTTCTCTTGTTTTCTTTTTTTCGCACAAATAAAATAATACAAACAAATTAGATTGTGGTTTGTAGTATTGCACTACTTTATAGTTGATATGGAAAAGATAAGGGATGAAAATCCCTTATCTTTTTTGCTTAGGAAAACTCTTCTTCTAGTTCTTCTATTGTTAAAATCCTGTATTCAGGATAACAATAGTTGAACTTGTCGATAAAATTTCTATCGACTTCTTCAAAATTAGTAGAGTATCTATGCACATCCAGCATATCTCTACTAACTCCATCATAGGAGAAATATTTTTCTCCTATGATTACTTTGTACCTTTTCCCAAATTCTCCACAACTCGTGTCGTGGATTGTTATAATGTCACCTTCATATTCAAAGGTGATCAATGGTTGGGAATATCCTCCACCATTGTTTGCAAGTGAAGGATTTGCAAACAAATTTGTTTCTTTAATATTTAATAACTTCATATAATCCTCCATCCCCTACCTGCCATATAATGGTTCAGGGCTTACGGGGTTCTATAAGCCTCCGCAGAGAAATAATCATTTCTCTACATAACAAAAAATTGATAGTAATGGGATATTATACTTCTCCTCCCCAATTTCTATCAACCTCCAGCAAGAAAAATTCTTTTCTTGCTATCTTTTTATCTTTTTATTTTTTTGTTTGCTTTAATTATAGTACATATTATATATTTATGCAACAACTTTGTTTAGTTTTTATTGTATATGCACACTTCATTTGATATAATAGTATTATATACTTTATACTAGGAGGTTTTTTATGGATAAAAATGAATTAGTTTTATTTAATAAATTCTCAACAGAGTTAAAAACTAAAAAGGAATATTTATTTGTTTTGAATGAACTTAAAGAATATGTTGGTAAAAGCATACTTGAAATTGAACCTGAAGACATTAAGTCTTTTTTAAAGAATCTTGGTAACACTTCTAATACTAAGAAGAAAAAATATCATCAACTACTTAGCTTTTATAATTTTATTGAATCAGAATTAACTATTCCTAACCCTGTAAAACTTATTCCAGTTCCTAAAGCTAGTAAACAAATAAAAAGGGAAAGAACTTTAGAATTTAAAGAGATGAAACTCCTTTTAGATACTCTTTATAGTAAATTCTCTTTTCGTGATTACCTTATAACATTAATAATTGTTACTACTGGATTAAAAATATCAGAGGTTTTAAATATTAAGTTTTCTGATTTTTTTATTGATGATAATGAGCATATTGGAGTTAAGGTTGGTGGAGCAAACAATGAAAGATATGTTAGGATATTTGACTTTGTTTGGAAGGAAATAGATAAATATAGAAAAGAGTTAGATATTCCTAATTTCTATTTAAAAGAAAAATATTTTGTCTTTTTTTCTGAGAGAAAAATAAAGGAATACTTAGAATATCCAAGCATCGTAAAGCCTCTTTCTAGCGACTGGATGAAAAAAGTTTATACTAAAGCTTGTGAGGCAGCTGGACTTCCTTTGATTACATCTAAAGATATTAGGCACAATTATACTATGCTTTGTATGAAACTAGGCTATCCTTCTGAAGATATTAAAGATCATTTAGGCTGGTCTAATAAGGAAGTTATTTATAGGTATCATGGTGTTGTAGAACTTTTAGATAGTCCTATTAATAAAAGAGTTGAGGGATATTATAAGGAGTTGTTAGAGATATAGCACAATGTTTTTGTTGTGTCATATCCATTATTTTAATATGTTTTATAAAATGCTTGAATTATTTGTTTTTTTGTAGTAATATGTACTTATAATTCAATCGGGCAAAAAACGGAGAAACCTAATTTTCCTCCACCGACCAAGGTTGCGAAAATTAGGCTCCAAGATTTAACTTTTGTAGTTTTTTACTACTCAATATATTCATATATTATCATACAAATATTATGTTGTCAACGATAATATGTAAATAAATTCAAACAAATAGGTCGGTATTGAGTAGGTTGAAAAATTACACTATAAAAGTTATAACTCCGTTCTTTGTCTAGGTAATGATAGAAAAGAGGGAGTTTTTTTATGACTAAAGACAGTAGTGGTTTTTTAATAAAAAAAGGAAGAAGCGACGAACAATTTATATTAACTAATTTTAATTTTTTAGATTCACTTAACAAGTATTCCAGCTCTGATACTTTAGGTTTTTATATCGCATTTAAAAGTTATATTAATAGAAAAGATAATACAAAGGATAATCAAGTAACTTATTCTCAAAAATATTTACAAAGTAAATTTAATATAAGTACTAGAATGTATTATAAGCATTTAAAATTACTATTTAATATAGGACTTATAGATATTGAAAAAACTGTGACTATTAGTTTTTTCATAAACTACAACATTGATGGGATAGAAAACAAATTAATTGAGAAAGATATATTATATTTTAGTACCTTAGAGAATATTGATATTCCCTTAAAGAATAATCTAGAAAATCTCATAAGTTTATATTATCCTGAAATACCAAAAGAACTTGTTAAAATTATGGATGTTAAACAAAGTAATTCTTATGTTATACATGATACCCCACCAATTGATAGACTGGGAGTAAATAATGGAGAGTTTGTTGAATATAGAGATTGGGATATGTGTATGGAGAAATTTCAAAGAGGAAAAGAAAAGAAAAAAGACAAAACACCCCCACCTTTACAAAGTGAAAAGGTGCCACCTTTACAAAGTGAAAAGGACCCACCTTTACACAGTGAAAAGGTTAATAATATAAATGAACTATCTAAAACTATAATTGAATCATCTAATTCTATAATCAATCAATCAAGTGACGATAATATTGACGGACTGATTGAATTTAACGAACATTTGGAGAGTGTAGGTTTTAAAACCTATACGGAACTTATAGAATATATAGGCTTATCAAAAGAATATTTTGAATATCCATATACAGAATGGATAGATGCTGTTAAAAAAGCTATATGGGAAATGTATTATTATGAAGATACAAGGATAAAAGGGATAAAAGTAAAAAGATATGATGTTATTGACAAACTTCAAACTTTAGATAATGGTGTAATTACTTCTGCCATTAACAAGATAATTGAAAGTAGTAAAGCACAAGGAATTGAACACCCTATTGCTTTTATTAAAACAGTGCTTTTTAATGAAGTAGATGAATTTTTGGCAAAAATACAAGTAGATATTAACTTTGATCTCTATGGCGATGAAGTTATTGATAATAATAAAAAAAATAGATTTCATAATTTTAAATCAAGGACAGATAACTATACCGAAGAAGATTTAGAAGAAGTTGCTAAAAAGAAAAGAAGTGCTTATAAAGAAAAGCATACTAAACAAAGTATTGTTTAGGTTTAGGACAAGCATTCGTTTAAGGTACTCACTTTTTAAGAAATGAAGGCTACTTAGTCCCTGTATCTTGTAACTGCAAATTATACATTGGCAAATAATAAAATTACATAAGGAGGCCTTTATGGATTTAAAGACTATGGTAGACTTAACAGTGTTTATAGCCTTTTCACTTTCCACTAATCCTATTATAAAAAAGGATTTAGATAAACTTTATGAGGAATATAAATATAAGGCTTATAATGCTGCAAAAAAATCAAAATACTATACTAGTTCTTTGCTAACTGATGGTAGTATTGAGAGGGAGGTTGCTTCAAGGAGAGCATTAGGGCTAATAGAGTTAAATAAAGACAAACAATATGAAAATTTATCCCAAAGTATCCTTGATATGTTTATCAAGGGGTGGAAAGGACTTTATTTATATGTTGAAAAATGTGAATTTATTGATATTGATTATATTTTTAAAAACATATTAGTAAATCAACCTGATGATGATTACTATGTTGGTTTTAATACAGCACTTTTATTGTTTTCATCAATATTTGAAAAAGATATTATGCCTATTGAATTTAGAAATGATATGATAGGATTTCTATATAGTTATATAGAGCATGTTGAAAAAGGGAATAAGAGATTTTCTTTTGATTCTATTAAAAATGATAAGGAATTATTTGAAAAAGCTAAAAATATTAAAAATAGATTCTATGAATATTTTAAGCAATTAACTAATACTTGTGATTTAGTAGATATTGTAATAGATGATGAAGAATTGGCTAAATATTGCAGAGCGATAAACATGATATTTGATGTTGATAAAATGATGTTATCATCAATGAGTGATAATGCTAAAATAAACGAAAGAGATGTAATAGAATTAGCTGGATTATATTTTATTCATTATAAAAACCAAAATAGATTAGAATCAGCAAAGTTTATTTTATTTGGGTTACATTTAAAATATGCTATTAAATCTTATAAAGGACTAAAAGAGTTTTATTTTAAAAATAACAAAGAAACTGCCTTTATAGAGCTTGAAAGACATGAAGAACACATAAACATATTAAAGAAGGAAAATAGTTCCTTAAATCGACAAATAGAAGTGTTAAAACATAACAATGATATGTTGAGAAAGGAATATAAAGAAAATATTGAAAAAGAGAATATTTTACTTAAACAAGAAATCCAAAAGTTGAAAAATACCATTCATGGTCTTGAAAAAGAAAAAATAGAATTGGAAAAATTGACGAATTCATTTTTTGAGATAGATAGTGAAGATTTAGAAACTTTAGAAAATAATATTGTTATTCCAAAAATAAAAGGTATTATAGCAGGTGGGTATCCATCATGGCACGATAAACTAAAAGATGTACTTCCTGACAACTTTATCTATATTGAAGGTGACAATGAGAAGTTTGATGTTAATGTTTTAAGTAATAAAGACTATGTTTTTATATATACTAAATATATGAGCCACGGATTCTATTATAAATTAATTGAAAGGTGTAGAAAGTTAGATACTAACATATATTATATTTCTTCTACTTCTCCTAATTATGTAAAGAAAGAAATATATGATTTTTTGCAAACTAAAGGTCTACTTAAGTAGACCTTTAGAATACTCTAGATTTCAATCGTTTTTTAATTTGAACGATTTCTTCTCTTAGTATTTTTAATTCTTTCTCCTTTTTAACAACCTCGGATATGTTGCCAGTAAGGTTGTTAAACTTAATTAAAGACAGACAATCATCTATTTTGTCTGCTACCTTTCGAAACGGAGAAAAATCCATTTCGTTCATATCTTCCTTAAACACTTCTATCACCCTCCTTTATTTCTATAAACACAAAGGAGATGAAAGATATAATCCTCCATCTCCTAACCTATCAACCTCCAGTAGAGAATAATCACCCTCTACTATATATAAACAAACCAAAAGACAAAAAGATTTGCCCTCCCTTTTTGTCTATCAGCCTCCAACAAAGAAAAATTTTTCCTTGTCACTAATTAATTTGTTTATATATTTATATTATATCACATTAATCTAATTAAACAACAAAAACATAACTTGAGTTTCCTCATTTTTATTCACATACTGTAAACTTTACTATTTAATGTTTTTGCACACTATCTATATATTTATTTTTATTAAATAATCCTTAAAAATCAGTTTCAATCCATATTTCCTCGTCATTCCTCAAGCATCTTAACTCTTATTATTGCAGACTATCATGAGAAATTACATTTACTATTTAGTGAACAAAATTAAACCAACAAAAAAAATAAAGGGCATTTGCCCTTTATAATTCGAATATACTTACTTGTCCTACTATAAGTTTATTTTTTGTTTTCAAAGATGATTTTTTAATTTTTTCTTCTGTTATAGTGAATAAAGATATTTGCCCTATTTCATTATTATTAGTAAACATATTTGAGAATATATCTTGCTGACCTGTTTTTAGTCCTATACTTTCTTCCTCAAATATTTCAATTATTTCTTCCTCACTAAAGAAATCTAAATCATCTTCCTTTAATTTTACTTGTCCTAGAAGTGATTTATATAATGCTGCTACTCCACTATCACCATTATCATCTCCACTAAGTGATAGTATATCTTCAGCAAAAACTCCTTCTAATGCAAGACTTGCTTTCTTTTTAGAGCCTATTAGTTTAAGGGATTCGAATTGCAGTGTTCCATTATAACAAAAATAATACACCTTGCACTCCTTTTCCTGCCCCACTCTCCAAGCCCTACTTTCAGCTTGCCTTACTACCCTTACATCATAATCTAATTGAAAGAATATGATTGTTGGGTATTGCACGATATTAAGGCCAGTTTGAACAATCTTTGGGTTTGTAATAATAACATCTACTCCCTCTTTGTACCTATCTTCTATCCACTTCTCTCTTTTTTCAGTACTAACACTTGATTTAAGAAGTGCTACCCTTAATCCTGCTTTAGTCAATATTTTTTCTACCCTTTTGTCTACTGCTTTATTCCCTGTGTATGTTATATATACAAGAGATCTTCTGTCTTGCTTCAATTCTCTTTTTATAAGAGAAATAAGTTTTTCTTCCTTTGGCAGAATAATATCTTCTATATCTATAGGTAGAGGAACTGATATTACCATATCATTGTAAATTAGAGGTTCTGTTATTGGGCTGTCTGGATATGAGAGTAGTGCATTTAGATATGTTCCTCCTAGGTTTATATGCTTATTTTCTTTCATAAAGGCTATAATATCATCTCTTAGTTTATTGTAGCCTTTTTCTAGTTCAGGTGTCATATCTATATCGATTTTAAAATAATTTAACTCAGGCATGTCAAAGCCCATATCTTCTATTTTTCTGCTTACCATTATATCTGATAAGAAATGTGAATATAAAGTAGGAGATATCCCAGGGATTTCATTCCATCCACTTGATGTTACCTTACCTTGTCCACTTTTTGTATTTGTCAACCCAAAACTGTACCATAATTTAATCGAAAACTAGGCCACTTGAGATAAAAAATTAATTGGTCTTTTCCAACCACTCTCTAGTTTCTTTTATTCTATAAGAATTTCCATTCATATTAATTACATAGGATTTATGAGTCAACCTATCTATTAGAGCAGCTGTTAGCACTGCATCGTTAAATATTTCATTCCATCTATCAAAGGATAGATTTGTTGTAATTATCGTGGATTTTCTCTCTGCCCGAAGGGAGAGAAACGTAAACAACAACTCGCTCCCTTCTTTATCAAATGAAATATATCCTAATTCATCTGCAATTATTAAGTCATATTTTTCAAATCTTTTTTCAAATGTATATAATTTTTTATCACTTCTAGATTCTTTTAATTCATTTATTAATGAGGCTACAGTTGTAAAATACACTTTATATCCCATATTACAAGCATCTATACCTAGTCCTATAGACATATGTGTCTTACCCGTACCTGGGTTACCAGCTAGAATTACATTTCTACCTTCATCTATGAAATTTAGAGTTTTTAGCTCTTTAAACTTCCTCCTACCATCTTCTGGGAGATAATCTACTTGAAGCTCATCAAGATATTTTTTATATGGAAATCTAGCATTTTTAATCCTGTTTTTTCTTCCATTTTCTTTTCTCATATCATAGGCTTCAATTAAGATATCTCGTAGAAACTCTTCATAGGACTTATCAAGACTATATGCTTCTTCTATTTTCATCTTTAGTCCTTGATTTACTCCCGGTATTTTTAATTCTGATACATATTTTTTAATCTCAGTTATTATTTCATTCAATTTTCATAACCCCCCATAGATTTTAAATTAAACATCTCGTTTAATATTGAAATTTGTTTTATTGATGCCTTTTGTATTGATATATCTTTAGCATTTAAAGATGCATCTTCTCTAGGGAGTTTAAAAATTATATTCTTAATATTGTCTGTAGTTACTATTTCTTTTTTAATTTTAGCTAATTCTTTAATTGCTTCTAATACACTTTTTAAATCTTTTTCTTTAATTAACTCTAAAAGAACTATGAAATCCCTAGGGTTATTGGTATAATATTTATGATATGTTTCTTGAAGCTCTGGGGAAAGCTGGTGTCTACCAACACTAGAATGCAATGCTCCAGGCTTCTTTTTTAATGTATGAATAAAATGATTTATATCTACTGTCCAGTGATGAGCTAGATAGGATCTCTTGTGAGTAGCTATTTTATTTTCCTTGTAATATATCTCAATATTATCTGGATAAACCTTAACTGTTACAAATTTACCTACTAGATAATCTGGAACTGAATATTTATTTTGATCAATGGTTATTACACTGTATTTGTTAACTCTGGCTTCTACTCTTCTTGATGCATCATATGATGGTTTTAAGGGCAGAAGATAAGCTAGCTCTTGATTTAAAATATCAATAGGGCTTTGGTTTTCAAGCCAATTTCTTTTCTTTGAATTAAGTTTAGATAATTTTTCTTGTAGATGCTCGTTAGCTTCTTCTAATGTTTCAAAGTCTGTCTTAGTTGAAAAGGCTTTCCTTCTCACAAATTCAACACCTCTTTCAACATGACCCTTTTCATTTCCACTAGCTACATTACAAAATCTATATCTAAATCCGTAATACAAAGATATTTTAATTAAATCATCTGTTGCCTCTTTTTCATTTCTTCCTACAAATTTCTTAACAGCTTGCTTCATATTGTCATAAACTAACTCTCTATGAATTCCACCAATTCTATTAAAAACTTGTACATGAACATCTAAGAAATTCTCCATTTTCTGATTGTGATAAAGTCTTGCATAATGGTAAGACCCTTTAGCAGTTGTGAAAAGTCCCATATTTACAATAACTGGTTTATCAGCGATTGTTAGTTTAACATCACCCCAATCAAATTCTAATGTTTCTCCTAAATCGTATTCTTGCCTAATGTACGCCTCCTTTTTATCGTAAGTTTCTTTAATGTAGTTACATACTGTGGAATAACTGATATCGTATCCTTTATCTACAAGATACTCGTGTATATCTACTTTCTTCATCAACTGTTTAGATCTTCCAAGTAGCTTATTCTTTTCATTTTCAGAGATAAGCTTATCTATTTCCTCCAAAATTTCATCTGTTAGTTTAATTTTTGTTCTACTGCTCGAATCATACTTTGGCTTTGAGGCCATCTCTTCTATTAGTAGCAATATTTGACTTTTATTATTATCTTTATCTTTTTCTAATTCTTCTAAAGTTTCATATTTAGATTCAAAATAATTAATATATTTTGCTACTGTAGTTCTTGAAATTTTAAGTTCTCTACTGATTGCTCTTTGTGATTTATTTTCTCTGAAATATTTCATTAATATTTCAGCTTTCTGATCCAACTTTATCATCCTCCATCTCCCCTTTAAAAAAACATCTTAAAGGGTATTATATTTTAAAGGTGGACCAGTTTTCAATTAAAATGGTGGACTACTTTTAGGTTATCATAAACATTTGTTATATTTTCCATCATTTTTATATTCCTTTGTTACCTTTTTTCTTCTTCCATAATGGTCTATAAATTTAGTTATTTCATTATATTTATAGTGCTTACTCATTTTAGATGGTACCATTCTATACAATGTATAGAATAGATGAGAAGATTTACCTCCTGTTAAGGTTCCAGTTAAAGCAATATTAGTTTTACTCATGCTACAAAGTTTTCCAAATGTTTCACCTTGTGAACTTTCTGCACTGTATAAATGTGCCTCATCTGAAATATTACAGTCAAAAAATCCTTTTCCAAACCTTTTTTTCAATAGATCAATAGAGTTTACAGTTCGATAACCTTTTTTATCTTCTGCTGTCCACAAAGGAGTATCACATTTTTTTAATACTATTGTATAATGTTCCTCGTATCTCCCTTGCTTTATACTTTGGATTGTTTCGGGTTCAGTTATTGGATTGTTTTCACTATCTATATAGGGGAACTCCCCTTCAAAGATGTGTTCAACATCTCCCTTAATTATTCCTATTCTTTCTTTTTGAGTTAATGGTGTACCATCTATTTTTATATAGTTAGTACACTTTTTATTTCTGTCGGATTTTGTCGAATGAGGTAAGTATAGAATATTTTTATAATCATCTTCTGATAATTGGTCACTTTCTTTATCATAAATAGGACCTCCACAAGTAGGACAAACCATTTCAAAAGAATGTGTATGTGTTTTTTCCAATATAATTTCTTCTTCTAGAAATGATTTGTATTTTTCTATCTCACTAAGGGTACTTACATAAAAGTCATAGTATGTTCCAGTATCTCCTAGTTTTTCCTTTAGTAGTTTAGAAGAGGTTGCGACTCTATAACCTATAGTCTTACCTTCATCATCATAAAATTCTTTTGCTATACATATCCATCTTTTTAAACTTTTCTCTAGTCTGAGAGAAAGGATTTTCATTTCAGATGGTTTTATGTCATTTACTATAAAGATGTTTTCTCCTTTATCTTCCCTTTTTTCTTCAATGCTTACTATTTGGTTATAGTTTTTATAGAATTTTGAAGAAAGTTTATATTTGTAATGAGCTGCATATGTTTCAAGATAATTCCTTTTAACTTTATCCTTTGGCAATAGATAAACTTCTATTCCCTCAGGGGTTTTATTTTGTATTTTTTCAATATCTTTATAGTTGTCTATTTTTATGAACTTCAAATTGACATCTGGTAGAGCTTCCTTAAACTCTCTTTCCCATTTGGGTAAAATGTGTCCTTGTGCGTATACTGCTATCCTACCATTATCTTTTTTAAAGTGTTCCTTGATAATGGCATAAGATAGCTTTACAGAAATGAAGGTTTTACCCACTCCCATTCCACCATTTAACAATACGCTAGTTCGACCTTTTTTTATTGCATTTAATAAACCTTGGGCCATTACTTTTTGTCTTGGAAATAAAGATGTCTTTTTAAGTTTATTATCTTTTTTAAATATGATTGGAGATTCTATATAGCTTGATAATTCTTCTCCTACATTATATAGACTTTTCCTCTCTGTAATGTGGGGAATGACAAACTTATTCATTACATCTAGGAAACTTAAAGAAGGATCTAGTTCTACTGGTTTTCTGGGAATAGATATTTCACCTAATTCAAGTCCTTCTTTTCTTATTTCTCTTATTAGTTCTGTCGTTACTTCTTCAGTTAAAACTATTCCTTCTAATTCAATATCTGTGTAGTTGTAACCTTTGCATTTTTTTATATGGCCATGTTGGTTAAGGGCATTATAAAGATAGGTTTTCCACTCTGGGAGTACTCCTGCTTGAATGTTTTTTGTTATCCATTTATATATTATATCTATTGGATTATCTTCTTTTTTCAGGAGGAAAAATCTATCATTATTTAATACAAAATCAGCATGGTATCCATCTTGAGTGTTTTGGTTTATTGCCTTTTTAACTCTTGATACATATCCATTTTTAATTGTTTTTAGATCATAGATTCTACTATTCTGATTTTCATTAGGATTAAATGTTATTCTGTTCAATCCTTTTTGAATGTTTGCTAAAAAAGCCCTATACTCTTGGTCGGTATAAAAACTCCCAGCCATATAAGCTATTGCATCTTGGTTTTCATCTTCGTAATATAGTAGTATTTTGAGTTTGTAATATTCAAACTCTATTATTATGTCCCCATATCCTTGTTTTACTATATTTTTTATAAAAACCTTTATTTCTTCCATTATTTTATTACTTTCTAAAAGTTTTGCTACACTGTTATAGTTATTGTTATTGTTTTCAAATATATCATATAGTTTAATAATTGTTTCGGATATTTCTGAATTTTTTAGTTCTTCTAATTTAATTAATTCTATACAATAATCCATAACATTTTTTCGATAATCATTTCTATACTTATCGTAAAAACGCTCATTTTTAAGATAGTTTTCTGTATTTAAGACTAGTTTATTAAATTTATCTACTATAAATCTTGTATCCACTCTATCATCCTCCTATTATATGTTTAGGTTGTTTTTTCTTTGTGTTCCCTTATAAAAGTCTCTCCACTTGCTGATGTAACCTCTACATATGGCAGAACTTTTTCTATTTCAGTTGTAATTTCTACATTGTTTTCTTTAGTAATTATTGTATCTATTACTTTATTTGTTCCGCCTTTTATAAGAACATCCCCAATTAAACCATCATATTGTCCCGAATAAATGTCCAATGCAATATGTCCTGGTAGTTGCTCTATTATAGGAATTTTTAAACCTAAATCACTATCATCTTTGTTGAAAGATGTAGTTTCTGTTAGTAAGTCTCCTATTACTGCATTAAACCCGTTGGTCAATGTGGTTTCTGATACTTTTCCATCTCTGTACAATAATATTGGTTTAGTGTTCAGTGCAGCTTTAGAATTTAATTTAATTACAGGTGTAGTTACTTCATCCAAAGACAATATATCTTTGTTAACCAGTCTTTCCCTCCATTTTTCTGCAAGTTCTATATCATTTGTATTTATTTTTTTTCTACTGCCGATGACACATACTTGCTTTTTATCGAAACTTTCTTCTGGAAATGCAAAGATACTTATGTTTTCGTATCTGTAGAAGATTTTTCTTATAAGTTGCTGTTCTTTTATAAGTTGGTGAATTGGCAATTCAAATATTTGTATTCCGTAATCAACTTGCATTTCAGCATTCCTCACAAAAAATAGATCTTCCATTCTTACATTGGTCCCACCACTATCCATAAAACCATAGGGAGGATTATTTCTAATGATGGTAAAAACTTTTTTATTAGATTCAGACCTTGTCTTTATATGAAAGAAATCTGAATTTAATAGATTGAAGTTATCTATCTTACTATATTTTTTTTCAGCTATTTCAAACCTTTCTTTAGTAAGTTCATTATAGTAAGATATTGTACTTAAACCTTTTTTTATTAAATATTCGTGCATAGTATATAACTGTTCACCAGTTCCACCACTCAAATCACAAATATTTAATATTGAGTTTTCCAATCCTTCAACTTCACTAAAATCAATTAGAGCCATTTCCATTTTTACAATGTTTTCAGGAGTTGGGAAAAAACCATAATTAGCCTCATTGGTTTTGTGTCTCCAAAAACTCATCTTTAGTTCTCTTATACTTGACATTCTATCAGCCTCCTAATAAATATTTAGTTTTCAAGGTTCCTTTACTTTATAAAAAACTAAGGTAGATTAATCTACCTTAGTTTCCTCCACCAATATCAAAACTGTGTATTGTTAGGTGTTTATTGGAGAGGTCTACATTCATATTGACTTTTATAGCGTTATATCCTTCTACGAATGCAATAATTAAACCTTCCTTTTTACCTAGCCTTTGTGCTTCTTTTTTTACAGTTTCAATATCTTTTCTTGCTGCCTCCTTCTCTATAAACTCTTGTATTTTAATTGAAGAGTTTATAAAGTCTTGATCATTTTTTGGTCCTATCATTCCTCCTTTAATAATTAGTAATAGACATAGAAATACGAATATGCCTATTTTTTTCATCTCTATCAACCTCCCTGAACGCAAAAAAAGGACTATATGGGTAGCCCACAATAGTCCTATCAGCATTCTTATTTAGTTATATAAACCTCCAATAGAGAAAAGTTTTTCTCTATTACTATATAAAATATTAATTTAATCATATTATACTAAATAAATTCATTGTTGTAAAGTAGAATATATTATTTGGTAAAGACAAAGCACCCCTACTAGGGGTGCTTTTATGACTTTAGATCTGAAGAGATTAGTTGCAAATGTTTCTCTTTGACCTCAAATGTAGAAGTATATCCGTATTTTTTTAAGGTTTGTTCTAATTTAGGTTTATCCCCTTTTGCTATGGCATATAGTTGTCTTGCCTTAGTATCGGAAATAACTTTTTCTAAGAATTCCTTATTTTCTTCTTTCGGGATAATATCTTCTACATATTCAGGGTCATCCCCTGTGGGAATAAGAAATGTTTTAAGCAGAGCATATTTTTGACAACCAGTGACGGCTTTATATATTCCTTTATCATAAGGATCTTCTCCCTCACCTTGATAATAGGTTGTTATGCTTCCACCCCCTTCAAGGTCAAAGAATGTAAATGACATCGTAACTTTAACTACATTGGAATTGGGTAGATTCCTTTCTGTACTTTCCAATACTGATGGTATTAGCATTATATTCTTTTCTTTTAATTTTGCTTTGACTGCTAATACTACATCTTTTTCCATTACATATTCGTAATCGTTATTTTTGCCATTTTTCCCAATACATTCTATTTGACCCATTATTTCCCACATTTTTTTTAGTAGTTGCATATATTCACCATTGTATTTTGGGGTGAATGTGTTTTTCCCTTCCATTCGAACCACATCTATCATCCTCCTTTTCCTAAGTTATCACTCTTAGGCTCCAGGGCCTACTAAGGAACCTTAGTGTTGCCCCTTGCGGGGCTTTCAGCATTTAAGGTGCTTATTTCCCCGTTTTTATTCATGTGGTGTGTAGTGTGTATGCAAGATCTAAATTTGTTTGAACAAGAAAACCTCCTTCATTGATGATCATTCTACTTTCCTCCTTTTTAATTATATTAGAATATTTAATACAATTTAACATCCTAGTTTCCTCCTTTTGTTTTTTATTGTTTCTATAAACCTTTTTAAATAAAAAACCTTCTTTTAATGTAAATACATTATAAGAAGGTCTATCATACTTTTTTACTTTTTCTACACCACATAACCCCAACAATGAGGCATTCTATCAACATCACCTACTAAATAATCACTTAGTAGGTCAGGGTTTTTATTATAATATCAAAATTATAATAACATACATTAGTTTTTTTTACAAGGTGTTTTTCAAATATATTTTAAATATTTTATATAGACACAACAATATTATTGTGTTTTAAACCATATACTTATAATTGGGGTAAGAGATACTTAATGTTGTTAGCAATTTGTGTAATAGAATTAAAATCCGTTAAGATTTAAGTGTTGAGCTGTTGGTATGTTTTAATATATAGTGGAATATCTATTATTAATTCAAGTGGAACTCTAAACAATTTTACAAGTTTCCACATTAGTTTTATTGATAACCTTTGATTGGTTGTTTTTATGCTATTGTATGTTGCTCTGGATATATCCAAGGCTTTACAAACCTCATTGTTTGTAAGCTTTAAGCAATCTTGAATATATTGTATATTATTTATTGCTTGATATTTTATATAAAATGAAATTTCTTTTATATTCTTGTTTTTGTCATATTTAATTTTAGTATGTTTTTTATTAATTCTTTTTATAATTTTCATTGGGTTTTCTTTTTTTAGAGGATTCCCTTTTTTTATTTTCACTTCTTTTTTATTGAGTTTCTTTATGTTTCTTATTGGTTTTCCTTTTTTTATCAAATTCTCTTTTAATATATATACATAATCACCATCTATTTTATAATCTCCACTCTTTGTTAAAAGTATTCTTTTTTTATCATTAAAACCCTTATTATTAAGATGTTCAAATAATTCATAATTTATTTCTTTTAAGAAGTTAATGTCAAATTCCTTTTCTTCATAAACTTGTTTTAATAATTCTATCTCTATATACGCACTAGACATATCATCAGTTTTATCTACTGTTTTTATTATTTTAAACCTATACACTTTTCCTTCAATATTCTTTTTTTGTAGTATTTTATCAATTGATTCTTCAATGTGTATTATATTTCTACTATTATTGAGATATAAATATTCTTTTTTAACATCTATTTCTTCATATATAATATCATATATCTCTTTTGAATACGGTAGAGTAATTGTTTTGCTTATATCGAACACTTGATAAAAGTTTGCATCCAAAAATTCCATTATCTTTAAAGCGGTAATTCCACTCATATTAGCTTTGTTATTTTCTACTGCTTGAATGAAGCTATAAGTTAGGTCAGTTCCTTTTGCAAGATCTTCTATAGTCAACTCTCTTAAACTTCTTAATTGTTTAATGTTGTTTGGTATAATGTCTGGTATTATTATTACATTTATCATAGCTATCCTCCTAATATAGACACAATATATGTGTTGTCTATAGTTAAACTATAGTATATTATCTTTTCATTGTCAAGAAACCTATTATTCCATTTTCCCCTATTTTTCCCTATTATTACCACCATCGTGTGTTATCTAGTATGTAAGTCTCAAAAAACCTTCTCTATATATGAGAGAAGGTTTTCACTTAGAATTATACTATATTGAATAACTCTATTGATAAAGTTTTTATAACTGGTTTGTTATCTTCTACTCCAAATCTAAATATGGATTGGTTCAACGGTGAAGTTAAAGTTCTATTATCAGTAGTAAAAAGATAAGGAGAATTTTTAATAGTTAAATCATTTTTTATTATTAATTTCATAATATCCAAAGCGTGTTTATCATCTTCTGCGACAAGTATTACAAGGGGTACAGAAGGTATAGTCTTAGATGGGGTAAAACTTTCAATTACATATTTACATTTATCTAGTTTATTTATCAGTTTGTCTTGCCACCCGTCATAACTTCTTATAAATTCAAATAATATATATTGATTTTTACCTTTATTATCAAATACTATTTGTAAGTGTGGTTGATACTCATTTCCATTTTGTAATTTATAAGTAGGATTATTTTTAGTGAAATTAATATTTTTTATTGTAGATGTATACTTTAACATTAATTGATTTCTTGATAAAATTTCTTTTATTCCGTTTTTCGACTTTAGTGCTGTTTCTAATCTATAATTAGTTTTTATACCTTGAGATTTCAATATAAATACTGATGCTTTATCTAAAAAATATATGGGTGTAGGAGACTTTTTTATATTTCCATCTTTGTCTGTACTCTTTAGTTCATAAGATGATATGATTCTTAGTCGGTTTAAATAAGATAATCTTTTCTGTACTTTTTTTTGATGTATGTCTATGCCTTTTAAATTTAAGTATATTGTTATCATTCGGCTTATTGCAAATTCTAATTCATCTAGTGCCTTTAATATTTCAAGATCGATAGTATCGTCATCTTTAACTTTTAAATATCCCATGTGTACTTGTAAGGTAATGTGTTCTGCATTCATATATGTTGTACTACCTTTATATACTAATTCTTCACTTTCTATATTTTCAAAGGCGGAAAATGGTGATTTAGATATTACAATATCTTCATCATTGATAAGTAAAGAATTTTTTACGAGATCTCTACCATTTATTTCTGATTTATCCATTTTTCTCCTCCTTTTATTTATTAGATATAATTTTCAATCTAATTTTCTCTCGTTTTTTATCTATTGTTAATATACTTACCTTTACCTTATCTCCATAATTGAGCCTTGTACCAGTTGGAATGTTTTCTGCCAATCCTTCAAAACTTTCATCTAATGCTATAAATACTCCTGTGGCCATTCTATTTTTGACTGTTCCTGGTACTATAGTTCCTGCTCTATATTTTTTATCTATGGATTCCCACCCATCCATTAACATAGCTCTAGATAATGATATTTTTAATGGTTCTATATATATCTTTTTTACTACTAATTCTACTTCCTGTTCAAGTTGTAATACCTCAGAAGGTTCCCTAACATAAGCTCTTGCTATGTCTGCTACTCCTAACATTGCCATTATATCTCCACAACCTATGTCTATATATACCTTGTCATGCTCCATTCCATCTACTATGCCCTTTATAATCATTCCTTCTTTTAACGCACCTTTTTTAACATCATTAGTAAGTTTTTTGTAAACCTCTGCTCCATGTTCCTTTCTAGAACACTTCACTTTTATTATTCCATTTTTTTCTTCTTCTATTTCTAATATTTTTACTCCTACTATCATTCCTAAGTGAGTAATTCCTCTTCCAATATGTGACCTATCAAATGATATTTCTTCTGTCGGTACATATCCTATTATTTTAGAGTTTTCCAAAAACTCTAACTCCATTATTTCGTTTTTTTGATCTACTAGGTTGCAATACGCAAATATTGTTTCTTTGTTTTTCAAGACTTGTTTGAGTTTTACCAACAAATCTTCCTCGCTTTCAAATACTGTTCTTTCGGTGTTTAGCCTATCAGGCAACACTTGACTTTCATAAACTTGATACTTATTCATATTATTCCTCCTAAAACTTTGTCTTTTCATATAATTATAGCACAATATATTCGTTTGGTAAACTATAAATATACGACTATATTATATTCTGATTAATTGACTTTTCAAGATTTCAATAATATAATTAATATATACAAAACAAATTCATTGTGTAGGTGGTATAATGACTAATAATTTTATTAGCATATCTAATAAAGAAGAAGAATTACTTAGATTAATTGCTAATGTTGGGTGTTTTATTAAACCATATGAAAACAAACTTCTTATTTCAAGGCATATTGTCAACGGATTAGTTAAGAGCGGATTAGTGGTTGATCAGTTTTCATGTTTACTTTATACTAAGATTTTTAAAGTTTTTACTTTAACTAATTCAGGAAAGGAATTTGTTAAGAACAAATATTTAATAAGTCCTTACATGACGAAGCTTAGAAATGTTGAGCATGATTATATACTAGGCAATATATATCTAAACCTGTCTAAAGAAGAAAGGTTGACTTGGACAACAGAGATGGCTTTACATAATAAATACCCTAATTCAACCGTTATTGATGGGCTATATATTAATAGTAAAAGTGAAACTGTTGGTATAGAAGTAATAACCGAAAATTATTCAGAAGAAGAAATTAAAGGGAAGGAATTCTTTTTATCTAAGCATTGTGATAAAAAAATTGTTATTCATTCTAAAGATGTTTTTGGGAAGAGGTGATTCATATTTTTTATTCCTTAAAAGACAAATCATATAATATTCCTGTTAATGCACCTCTAAGTTCAGAGCATAGATATTTAGATGTTATTAATAAAGGGTATAGCAAATATTTAGATTCAATATATCAATGTGGTAACTTGTGCATGTTGAGTCAATTCGTAGATATAGTTAAAAACTTTGAAGCAGATAGGGGGTTTAGCGAAAATTATTATTATAAATTTTCTATTAACATTATAAAAGATTTAGAAAAATTGGGTTTTATAAGTACTCATTATCTTAATAGACATAAATACATTTATCTTAAACAACCTACATTTGCATTAATAAGCGGAAATTATAAAGTTTCTAGAAGAGCGAATAAGAGAAATGATCTTAAAACAGAAAAGTTTTTTTCTACTATAATAAGAATGGAATATCTGTTAAAGTATGGGGAAACATTTTCTCATGAATATTTGGATAGTCAACTTTTGCAAATTACGAAAGCTGCTCTTAACTTAATAATAGATAGTGGTAATACTTACAAACATGATATTACTACTATCAAACGAATTATTGAATTAGGTACTTATAAGAGGATAGGTACAATCGTAAATAATACTAGAGAAAACAATACTAGGCTTGGGATTATAAGATTTATTTGGAAAGAGTTAGGAAAGGAGTTTTGGAAGATTGGTTTGCAAGGACAGTTTATTTCTAAAAAACCTTATCACTTTAAACTTAACCTTCTTCCTGATGGTAGGATTACTCTTCACTATGCTCCGATGATTATGATAATTGATAGTTTTTATGATACAGATTTTTATAAAGGACAATCCAACAAGTTTTTCCATATGTTTTTCAATATGAATGGTAATGTTACTCAAAGTATTAAACAAGAATATTTACTAAATAAGGATTTTTCATATCCTCATTTTAATAGGGTAGGTTATACTATTAAGGTTATTGGTTCTAATGAAAGGCAATTAAAAGAGAAGATAAATATATTGAACATGCCATTTGATGGGGACAACCAACATTCTCCGTTAATAGCACCTTGTGACTATGTGTGTATAGATATAGAAGATTATTTTAAGTATTCTAGCAATGTATCTTCTGACAATAAGGACTTTGAAACTGCAAATGATAATATTGATAAACTTATTAAAAAACAATTATAACTGGATAAATAATAAGCTAGGAGGGGTTTTGTGATTGAAAACAATGGAGTTATTATAATTAATGAAAATGAAAATTTACAAGATTTAGAGAAGAAAGAGGTAAATAGTGTAGAAGAAAAAGAAGATGGAGAAAATAAAGAACGGGCAACTTTGCCGTTTGAAGTAGAATTCACCTTTGATATAGTTAATCCAGAATATATTAATACTTTGGAAAAATACAATGAAATTAAATCAAATATTTTGAAAGCTAATTATGCATGTTTGGCTTTAAGTGAAAAAAACTTGAATATAGTTACTGAAAATGGATATTTTTATATTATAGATATTAGTGTTATTGAACTTTCTGAAATATCTAATTTACTTATCTTTAGAAAGCCAAAGAAAGTGTTTGTAGGTATAGATGAATATAGTGGGTTGATAAATGAAAATTCTACTAACTTTTGGGATCTAGGTTTTATTTATAAGCTATTATTTGGTATTAAAATTAAAGATGCAAAAGAAGTTTTAAAAATAGCGAAAGTACCCTATAAGGGAAGGAAAAACACTTATTTGTTTTGTGTTAATCTAATAAATATTGCAAAAGCTATAAATGTTTATGTAGAAAAGAATAAGTTGAATAGTAAATTAATTCTTGAAATAGACATTTTTAAAAAGGCAGTTTTGTTTAATAAAAAAGGGTTTCCTATTAATGTAGATAAGTATAATAGTTTTAAAAATGATTTAATAAATAAATATGATATTTTGATAAAAGAAAAAAAGAATAAATATGGGGAAAGCTTTGATTTTAATGATTTACAATCCATGTTTGCATATTTATCTAATAAAGATAAAATACCTTCTTTAGAACCTAGTATTTTGGCTTTAGAGGATAAAGAATTGCTTGATGATATAAATATATTTAATTCATATAATGAGGCATTACAGCACAAGATAGAACACAACAACTTTATAATTAGATATGATACCTTTGATGATTATCAAATTAAAGCTGAATATAAACCAAATGAAATATATTTAGATGAAAATGCATTGTTGGTAGAAGGAAAATTTATTGATTTGTATTATAGGGTTCTTACTGAACTCACAAAAGATAAAAACTTGATTAAAGCTACCTCTACTAATAAATTCCTTGACTATATAAATGAAAACATATTAGGAAATAGTGAACTTGGCATATATACGGAAATATTTATAAGGGGTTATGCTAATGAATGTTTTAATGTTGAGTTGCTACAATCTTTTGCAGGTTCTTATTATAAAACTATTATTAGTGATGGAGATGCTTTGTATATAGATAATCTTTTCAAAAACAAAGCTCCTGAACTGATAGATTTTTTTATCAATTTTGATGGGATGGATGTTACTTATGAAAGATATAATAAAAAGATATTTAATCCTTATTCGAATTTAGATGGTTATATAAAACAGATTATGAATTTAATATTTAAAACTGCTATATCTTTAACTATGGCTGCTATAAATGAATATGTAAATAAATACAAAAAAGATGATACTATGGATATTGAGATTATAGGATTTTATGAAAACAGTATAATCTTAAAAACAACACATAAGTCTAGGGCTACTGCTATAGATATTTTAAATAGATATATGTCATTAGCTTATAAAAAGTTTATAAGAAATACAAAGTATTATAATTTAACTGGAGATATTAAAAGCTAATACCAATTAGGTATTAGCTTTCATTTGCTGTTTTTTCCACTTTAATAATTCGACTTTTTTAAACAGTGGTATATTTTTGAAGAGTTTTTTTCTGTATTCTTTAGGTAAATAAGAATATAATTTGAATCTAAAATTTTGGTTGTTTTCAAATAGTCCTTTACCTACTTCCTTTAATTCCTGTTCGTCTATTATTTTTTCCATATATTTTAATATTTCTATATCTTCAGCATTTGTTTCATCGGAGTATATAGGGGTTAAAAGACTTTCTTTGGAAAAATAAATTTCTATATCATCAATATCAAACTCTTCTTTATTTATTTGTAGGTACTCACCTTGGTTTTTATATCCTATTATGCATATTTTCTCTTTAATGTCCTTTAATCTTTTAGCTTCTTTTTTTTCTAAATATAGATTGTTTTCATCTATAATTATTGCATCATATTCTTTTTCTATTTCAAGGCAAAGGATCAGAGTGTTCGTTATGTCTAACTCATTTTCATACTTATTTATTAGTTCTAAATCATTAGTTACTAATAGTGCTTTCATCTAATCACCTTATCTCACTAAAATATCCTCTCCATAGGTTTCTAATATTTTTTGCCAATCATCATAATCTATGATTTTTTCTTGCTTTAATACTATATTATAATTCGCTAACATATCTTTGAATTTTTTTTCTAAGCCACTCTTTCTATCAGGGCCATCTTTTTCTATTTTAATTTCTTCTATTTTTTTGTTTATTTGCTCAATCTTTTTTTCGGCCTTTTCTTTATATTTAGGATCAGTTCTTGCAAGATACCTATATGTCCTTTTTTCTATATTGTATTTTTCTAATTCTAGTCTTTTGTCTTTTAATTCTTTTCTTATTTGTTCTATTTCTTTTATATAGTTAAAGGTATATTCTCCATTTCCTTTTTCTATTAACTCTAAATTGACTAGCTTAGAATGAAATTCAGGAGTTATGGCTATCATTTCATATAAATCTTTAACTTCTACATTTAGTGCCTTTGCTAGTTGATGTTCTATGTGTACGAGAGGAATATTGACATTTCTTTCTATTGTTCCAAATCTTTGTTCAGAAAACCCTAGCATTTCCCCTGCTTCTTTTTGTGAAAAACCTCTTTCTAACCTCACCTTTTTCACTTTGCTTATTAAGATTAGGGCCTTTTCTTGCGTTGCTTTATACTTCAATTCTTCTACCATTAGTCTTTTGTTTATATAATTCATTACTTTTTTATCTATATGACTATGACCACACTTCCCACATCTATATCCTTCTATATCGCTTATAGTTATTGTTTTAGATATATAATTCTTACTATAGCTTGTTATTTCTTTTAGCATTAAGCCACCACATTTTTCACATTTTATTGTCTCAATTATTTTATTGTTATCCATAGGTTAAGACCACTCCTCATTATCTTCGCTTAGTAGTATTTTTATTAATTCATCATTCGGATTATCTTCTTCAGATTCATTTGTTGTGCTTTTTACTGTTTCTTTATTTTCTCTATCATCATTCACTGTTTCTGTTAATTCTAAATTCATATTTTCTAGCATATCTATTGAAATTTCTTCCATAAGTATAAATACTTCTTTATCATTGTCTAGGTTTGTTTCTTCCTTTTCTTTAGTTTCTTTTTCGTTAACTTCTGTTACTATGTTAGTTTCTGATATAAAATCATTATGAATGTTTTGTTCATTAATTTTTTCTATTTCCTTTTTTGTGTCATTTTGTTCTTTGTCTCTTTGTTCTTTTTCTTTAATTCTATTATATTCTTCCTCACTCATGGAAAACAACTCAAAATCATAATTATTTTTATATACTTTTTTATCTAACTTATAGAAGTCGGCAGTACCTTTCCCTACAGACCTCCTACCTTTTTTATTTATATAAGAATAATATAATTGATGAAAGTTTAAATCTTTAACATCTTCTTCAGAAACTATTCTTTCTTCAGAAATAGTGCCTCTCATTTGTTCAGAATAAGTAGGATTTTCAGCAAACATTGTACTCGTGGTAATACCTGTCATTAATTCCATTTCTTTAGTGCTTCCAAAAAACTCTGACCAGTATTTTCTATCTTGTAAATTTGTACCAGGTAGTAATATTTTTGTAGTGGTGTTAGTAAATATTGTTTCTCCAAACTCATCTGATACCTTTTTAAGTTGTCCCATATTTTGTATTGCTATAATTGTTGAACATTTATATTTTCTTGAGAATGAGAAAAAGGTTTCAGTTGATTCATTACAATACATTGGAAACTCATCTATCATTATAAAATGGGGTACTTCTGGGTTTTCGTTTTCTCCATATCGACTTAAAACTTCATTTTGTAATGATAATATGAAAAACAAAGCAAACGCTCGACCCAATCTTGGTCCTAAATGTCCTTGTCTAGTGGATATGGCTATATTTTCGCCCTTTCTTAATATGTTTGCTAAGTTTATTGATTCTTCTTCGTTACACAATATATATCTTACTTCTTCTCTACTAAGAAGATTATCTAATTGATTTATTATTCCCCCTATGGCTTCCATTGTCTTTTTCCTTTGACTGCCAATGCTTGTTCCTTGTACTGGTTTACCATCATGATCTAAAGGAGGGCTTTGGAAGCTTGTTTTTACATAGTCAATTACACTTTGCCATCTTCTCATTAAACGAGGGTTTTTTTCTACATATTTTATTGGTTCATCAACTAAATCAAAATTATTGAGGTGGGCTAATACATCATCTAATGTAGGTTCTCTATTAAATAAATGAGGATATGATACTTTTAATAGTATTACTATGTTTCTTACTGCTCTTACTCCTGCATTTGTGAAATAGGGGTTTACTTTTGATTGTGAGCCTACATCCATACTAACCAGTATACTTGCTACTATATCGCCTATTTTTTCTGGTGAATCTCCTATTAGTGGATTAAATTTAGCAATATGACCTTTTTTTATTTCATCCATTATTGGATCTATTATATGAACTTTCATCCCATATTCATCTGCTATAGATTTAGTGGTTTTTATTAAATCACCATCTGGTGCGACTACTGTCATTCCTAAATTCCTTGGAACTAACCTGCCATTACCTTTTGCTGATACTTTTACTATATGTTTTAAGCTTTCTTTTTTTGTAGATATGAAGATTTTTATTTTTTCATTATTTTCTTCTTGATTATATTGTACTTTAATTTTATTTCCTTCTATATTAAGATTTTCATCTATTGTCTTTCCATCATGTAATATTTTTACCGTTTCGTTATTATTTGTAACATTTGTTTCTATACTTATACAATCATCTTCAAATGTATAATTTTCTTCATTCTTTTTTAATATAAAGTTATGTTTATTGGTTTCCATGTTATTGCGAAAGGATATTATATTAACTTCATAGATAAAATCGGGTTTTTTTAAGGAATCTAGTTCAAATTCTATATCAGTTGTTATTTTCTTTTCATATACGATATATTCTTTTTCTATTGTTCCTATTGAGTATTCTTCAAATGCTTTATAAAATTCTTTTTCTTTCCCACTTACTGGTTCTATAAACTCCATGTCAAAGTTTTCATTGAACCACATATTTGTAATTGGTATTTTTATTCTTGCTATGTTTTCTTCTAAGCATTTAAAAGCAATCATTTTCAATCTATTTTGTAGGTATGCCTTTTTGTCTAATAATTGTTCTATCACAGGTGTGAGTATTAATGATGACTTACCACTACCTGTTCCTCCTTGGATCCAAACATGCTCATTCAAAACCTTTTCAGGAACAATACAAGGTAGTCCTGTTTTTAAGTCTTTGCATATTTCAATGTCTATTGTGCTATCTTTAAATTTATGAATTGTAGGTAGTAAAGCATGTATTTCATATTCTCTTAATTTGTTTTTACTTTTTTCATTTTTTAAAGCACTTAGACTTAGAAAAAATATAGGTAAGGTTATACTTACAGGTAATAATATAGTTATTACTCTGATATTCCCAATTAATAACTCAGGTGGTATTACATCTATATTTTTAATGTTTCCTAAGATGTTGATAAAAATACTATTAAATGTTTCAGATAGATAGTTAAATGAAAAAACAGTCATACTAAAAACAATTAAAATATATTGTGTTAATCTTCTAAATGGCTCTTTGTAATATTTTCCTAACAAAGATATAAAAAAGGTAGTCAATGCTATTAAAACCATTAATCCATGAATTGTGGAATTCGCATTCTGTATTATAGGATCTCTTATAATCTTGGGAATATTCGTTATTGAATATATAGTCCATACCCCGATTATTAAATAAAAAATAGTCGTTACTACATCTCCTATTTTCCCATGAATTTTATCTACTATTCTTTCTATTGTGTTAATAAATCTTATTCTTAGTTGCAAAATATCACTCCTTTCTGGTCTTATAAGTATAGCATAAATTAGTCGTATTTTCAACAAAGACTAAACATATTTGTTGTGTTCGTAAAATACTAACTTATTAAATATATAGATGTATATTTAATAAGCTAGTATTTTTATACAATATTTTCAATTCTTATTATGATGTGCCATATAGTTTGATAAAATGTTGTTGTAAATATAACTATAGTTAAGATGTTTATATTATATATGTAATAATATATTACAAACATATAAACATTGGAAAAGCTTATGATTATGCAACATATATGTATTTATTATTAAATAATATCAAAATAGTTCTTAACAAATAATGCTTTTTATGAAAGTTATGATATTATTTATGTATGATGATAGTGTTTTAAGTAAATATTTTAGAATGTAATAAGTTTGTTTCTAAATATGTATTAAAATTACCACTGTTTTTATAGTATTTATGATATTTGACTTATGTTATTAAGCATATTTATATAAAAGTAATAAAACAATATTTATATATGTATTAATTAATGGAAACTTTAAAACAGCTTATATACTAAATTATATATAGAAATCTAATAATATGTATTAAGTAAATGTAATAAAAGTTATGATGTATTCATGTAATTACTTATGAATAATGGCTTATTTCCTAATACTTATTACTTTTTTTAAATCAAATGCCATTTTATGTTGAGATAGCTTGACTTTATAGATAACAAATGTTATGATGTAAATAATTATTATAATAAATATAACCAAAAGACAAGGAGGTGAAGAATCTATTTATTTTTTAATTAAATAGATTCGGTATTATGGTAAAATATTGTGCTATTGATGGTGGTAATTCTACTATCAATATTGTGATTGATGGAGTGGTATATCCTAGGGTTTTCCCCTCTATTCAATCAGATGCGTTACCTGCAAAAGAAAGTTATAACAATGCTATGTATTCAAAGAGCATGGATACCAATTTGTATAATAAACTTCATGTGGAAACAACTATGTTCGCAGGTAAAGATAAGTATAGAAGTGAGTTTCTTTTTGGTAAAATGGCAGAAGAATTTCAGAAAGAATTAAGAACAAGGTCTAACTCAGAAAAGCATCAGGATAAGAATTTGGCTAAATGGATGTTGACTGCTCTTGCATTTTCTTTACTAGATACCAAAATCAAAAATGAAAACTACGAGATTAAAGAAAATGATGTCTTACAATTTAATGTTGTAATTGGAACAGGGCTACCTTATAGAGAAGGTAAGGATATTGAAAAAAGAAAGATATGGAGCAGTATGTTCATGGGGGTTCATAAGGTTCACTTTTTACATCCTATTTTTAAAAACTTAACAGTAGATCTAGTTGTTGAAGATGTATTACCTTGGGTAGAAGGCGAAATGGCCCTAGCTTATCAACTTAATAAAAAAGATGGTATCTATCTTAATACTAAAGATGAAGAACTTCTTAATAAAAAAATGGGAATTATAGACATAGGAGGTCATACTACAGAATTTGTAACCTTGGCTTATGAATTAGAAGATAGGGATAATTATGATGAGTATGATGTTGATTTAGAAACAGAGATTACAGTTAAACCAGTTGTAAAGGGACATCTAACGGATGGAGTTCAAAGAGGAGTAAAAACAATCATGGAAGATGTTATCACAGAAATCGAAGAATGGTATAGGGTCAATGTTAATAAACCACTAAAAAGGTTGACTAGTAGGGATATAGAATTAGCTTTTACAAACAAGGGTAGGTATAACGGAGAAGTAGGATGGATAATGCCAGAAAAAATTGACATAAAGCCATTTTTCAATAGGCATATTGAAAATCTTGCTATGGATATTACACAAAAAATACACATACTTTATCAAGAACATACTATATCTGAGATTGACTATATTTTTCTTTGTGGTGGAGGCAGCAGGATAGAACATCTTGTAAATATGTTGAAAAGTGAATTAACTAGACTTGGTTTTAATGGAGATAAGATAGTATCTGTAGATGATCCTATATTTGCCAATGCGAAGGGATATTACATGCCATTCCCCCAAATATACGAAGATGCTCTTGAATTAGAATAATAAATAGGTGATAAAAATGAGAGGAAAAAAATACGAAATCAATGATAGAGTTAATTTTTTCATAAAGAAAGATGCAAGTGAAAATCTTTTAAACTGGTTGAATAGTCAAAGAAATGTAAGTCATGCAATAACTGAAGTATTAGAAAAATATGTTAATAAAGAATTGGTTGATATTGCTTTCTTTAATAAATTTGCAGAACTATCTAAAGCTTTTGATTTGAACATCAACAATTCTGAAAACATTAATGCTACGCATGAGACCAAGGTAGATAATAGGGAACAACCTGGTAATAGGGTTGAAGTTAATACGGTGTCAGAGAATAAATTAAAAACAGAAAGAACAATCAGTGAAGGTCTGGAAAACACTGAACATCATATTGATAAAAGTACAGAAGAAAGAAATGGAAAGAGTAGGAAAACTATACCTCTCACACGGAACCCTATATTCGCAAGCGAAAATTCTGTAAAAAGCAAATTTGTAAATCAAGAAGAAAAAGATTAATATTTCAAATAACAGCACCTTTATTTTTCGTGAAGAAGGGTGCTGTTATTTTGTCTAATAATATTTAATAACTATTAAGTATTATTATTTAATAATTAAGTCTCTAAATATATTAATAATGTTTATAAAATTTACTTATTACATCATAAATAATAGATGCATTAGAAGTCTCATATTTTATTGTTTTTATAGTATTTAAATGTTTAATAATTCATAAATAAATATACTTAATAAATCAAACTCAAAATAACTTATTAAAAGTCTAGTTATACTATTTAATACCTTTACTGATTTTTATATTAGAATTTTTTAAAGTGTTGTTTAATAAGTATTGTCTGCAATCGTTTAATAAAGTAATTGAAGGATATAAAAGTATCATAACTGTTTCAAACCTTAAATGTGTTCACAATGCAAGATATATTATAACATGAGATATATTAATTAATATATATTTTCACTTAATAAGCTATGCTGATATTCACTTATTAACCTCTAGAATCATTTCCAACAGTATACACTATACTTACTATTCACTACTCATGAGAAATTATAACTCATTCAATAGAGCCATTGCTGGCAAATACCATTTATTAATTTTGTTATTATAAAACTATCACTATCATATTCCTATTATTTGGTTTTAAGGATAATACAATCGCATCCATCATTGTTAATAATATAACAATAATGTAATTTGATCTTATGCAGAATTTATAAAAATTATTAATAACATTATAATGCATTTTATTTCTTGCAGTATCTATGTTAGATATGATTGAATTCTAGTTAATTAATAAGATATTTTAATAAGATTTAATAACAAAATCTAGAAAAGCCTGAATCAAATTATACAAAACACTCTATTAATAAACAAATAATATAATTGTTAATAAACATAATTAATCAATAAAGTCCTAATTTAATATATATATGAACTTTAATATATTTCAATATCGTAAATAATATTTCAATATATTAATAAGAATTTTATATTTTATTCAGAAATGGAAAACAGGGTTTTTGATACCTCACAACTTATTCCGTTTTAATGTTATCAGAATAAATCATTTATATATTGGAATTTACACAAATATTTTTTTGACATATTCCACTCTAATGCTATCAGGATTACCCCCTATACCGATAACATTACAAAACAAAAAAACATAAAAAAACAACCCAATAAATACTCCATAATTATTGTCAATAATATAACAAACATTTCAACTAAAATAATCCATATTAAACCAATACATCATCAAAACTTATCCAACAATAAATAATACATAAGACTTCACTATAAACACTAACCTTAACCTAACATTCCCCACAAATTATTCTACTGTTATTGGCAGCAGTATATAATAATAAACAAAAATATTAAAACCAAAGCCAAAATAAAAAAGACTAGAGTTTAATTTCTCTAATCTTTTCCCACTAAAGTATGTATACTTTCTATCATCGCTTTCAACTTATCCTCTAATCACTTTCTTAGTATATAGACTTTCCTTTACTTCAAGAATCAAATCTTCAACCATAGAAGGATCCTCAAAGTAAACATCTTTTACTATATTGTCTCCTTTTAAAACAAGCAACAAATTATTAGTAACATACATTTTTAAATCCTTATTTTCGTATATTAACAAAATAAGCACCCCCATATAAATTAGAAATATTAATTTATTTCTATCAACTTGGGAGCTATAATAACATGATTTGCAAATTATAGCCTACATACTTTAGTTTAAAGCATAAAAGCTTGTAAATTATTATACCACAACATAAGATAACAAATAAAGTATAATTAGAAAAAACATCAAATAAAAAAGCTGTACCTACCTATTAATAATTGACAAAACATACTTATTGTGTTAATATATGATATATAGTATATGCTTTAGGAGGATGATAGATATGAAGATGGTATACAACAGAGAAATAGCAGTAAAAGAAGGATATAGAAACAGCGTAGAAATAAATAAAAGCTACTTTAAAAGACCTAGGATGATAGTAAACAAAGAAGGATTAATAGTAAGCAAAGGAGAAGAAACCTTAGAAAGAAAAATAGAGAACAAACTAGCAAGTATAACTCAAATATTCGATGGAGTAATAATGAGTGTAATCCCTTCCCTAGTAAAAGAAACAGTAACCCATAATGAGTATAAGAAAAGCAGAGTAAGGGGTAAATGGGCTACAACAAAATTTCAAAAAGAGATAACCATAGAAAAAGCATTAGAGTTAGAAAACTTTAAAGATAAAACCATATTTTGCTATGTAGAAAAACAATATAATAATAAATACGATATATGTCCAGCAGGATCAAAGAGAGGAGATGCTTATGAGATAGAATTAGATGGATTTTATAATATAGCAGGTAGAGAAATATACATCAATCTAGACAAGATAGATGGGAAATTCAAAGTAAGGGAAGTAGTGCCATATTAAACCACAAAAGGAGGAAAACGAATGAGTAAAAATAGAAAAATATTAATGTTATTATTAGTATTAATTCTTGTAATAGGTCTAAGTAGTTTTGCACTTGCAGGAGGAGACGATTTAAAGACAGATGATATAGTAGATGCAATAAAGGGTAAGGGTGGAGGCTTAATGGGGCCAGGGCTTGAAAATACATCCAAGAAATTAATGAATGACATTTTCAACATAGTAAGACTTTTTGTAATAGGTGGATTAGTAATAAGAGGGTTCTTCTATATAGGGGGCATTCAAGAAGCAGCAGAACAGCCACAACAAAAATCTATTCTTAAGAAAAGACTTTTATATACAGTTATAGGAATAGTTATAGCCCTTAACTTCTGGAGAATATACAACTGGATAGCAGGTATAAATATTACATTTAGCTAGTGATAGAAATGAAAACTAAAATAATAATACTACTAATAATAATATTTATAAGCACAAGCACTATCTCTTTAGCAGTCAAAGAAGATTTAAATAGCCTTACCGTAGCGATAAATAAAAATAAAAATGTATTAAACATATTAAGTGGAGAAGGGAAAGCAACATTCGAAGGAATGATAAAAAACTTCTTTGATGTAACCAGAATAGTAGTGGGTGGAATAATTATTATAAAATTGTTTTCAACAACAACAAACATAAATGAAGCAGCAAATGATCCGTCAAAACTATCAAACTTAAAATCAAAAGCCTTATGGAGAGTATTGGCCTTAGTAACACTAATTAACTTTTGGAACATATTAAGATTCGCTGAAAAAATAATGAATAACATAAGATTATTATAAGGACATAGAACTCTATGTCCTTTGTTTAAAAAGAGGAGGAAATTATGGGACATTTAGTACCTAAAGAATTAAGAGGAGAAGAAAGACTGTTTGTAATACCCAAAATAGGAGTTCCTGTATATAAAAAGTCGTTAACTTATAATGGACCTGCAACACTTTTGGCCATAATATTAGGGAAAATTACTGGAAGTGAGACAATATTTTTTGGTTTATTTATAATATTAAACATTTTAGTATACCCTCTTGGGGTTGGAAGGATAAGTAGAAAAACCTTTGATAATGGCTTTATGAATAAAGATATGTATTACAAACAACTTTTAATATGGAAGCTAAAAGGTGGAGGTAACATTTATATAAGCCATAAATTCAATAAAGAATAAGGGGGAAATAATTTGCTAGAAACAATAATATCTATTTTAGTAATAGGGGCAGCAGGATTTTATTATGTATTTGATGGAAAGAAAGAAAATATTTCATTTCTGAATAAAAATAAAACTAAAAAGAGTACAAATGATAAAGTAAATACTAAGACAAACACTATAAAAACTAATAAAAGTAAAGATAACTATAAACAATCAAAAGACATCTTCCCATTCGAAAAGATTAAAACCAATGGGGATAAAGCATTAATAAAATTAAAGAACAACACCTATGTAGGAGGAATAGAAGTACACGGAGTTAACTATAACCTTTTAAGCATAGATGAAAAACTACTTATAGAAGAAGTGTTCCAATCAGTGATTAATGGTATAAGCTATCCTATCCAAATAATTACTCAGTCAAGAAAAATGGATATAGATAACTACAATAACATATATAGAAAAAGGTTAGAGGGATTAGGGGAATTATTAAAGGCAGAAGAAAGCAAATATACAATACTAACCCAATCCGATAAAACAAACGAATTAAAAGATGTAGAAAACAACATAAAAAGGCTAAAAACACAAATAGCATACGGAGAAAAGCTAGTAATCTTTATAAATAACATTGCATATAATGCTGATATTTTAGATAGAAAATTTTACATACTAACAGAATATGAATACGATATCAGTCTATTTAATGAAAAACAAACAGAAGATGAGATGTTTACTACGGCGTTCAACACTATAAACAATAGATTAGAAAGCATTATAGGGGGACTTAAAAAAGGGAATATGGATGCAGACTTTTTAGACGGATACAGAATGGCGGCACTACTTTATATATCTTACAATAAAGAAACTTCTACTTATTACAAACTAAGCAATGCCATGAAAAATATTTTTTCTAACTTTATTGTTACTTCTAAACCAGTAGAATATAAAATATATGAAAATGAGGAAAGAAAGCTATTAGAAACAGCAGATTTCTCAAGGAGGGACTAAATGAAACTATTTAAAAAGAAACCAAAAGAAGTCAATATAGGAGTTGAAGAAAAACAAGAAACACTTAATATCTCTAACAAAGAAGAAAAAAGTATATTTGAAGAAAAAAGAAGAAGTTTACACGACTTAATAGCAACAGAATATGACTTTTCAGACCCTAAAAAGGTGGTAATTGGAGACAACCTATATGCTAAAAACATGTATATAGCATTTTTACCTAATGAGTTAGATTTTGTAAGCTCATTCCACTCCTTATATAATTTTGGAGACATAGATACATCCATATATATAAATCCAGTAGATATAGAAACTTCAAAAGCTGAACTTTCTAAACTAAGGACAAACCTAGCAACAGAAGTATTGGAATCTGGAGGGAATATTAATAGAGCAGACGACATGCTGGATAAAGAGGCAGAGGCTAGAAGATTAAGAGATGAAGTAAAAAATGGTTTAAATAAACTATATGATGTAAGTATATTAGCAACTATTTATGAAAAAGACGAAAGAAGTTTAAACAATAACGCAGATAGATTAAGAGAACTTTTAGGTCAAGGGGATTTAGGCATAAGGAATGGGGCATATTTTCAAGAAGAAATATTCTTTTCTAACAAACCAATATGTCAAAATAAATTTAATTTATCCCATACTTTTGACAAAAGAAGTCTGGCCAGTTTATTTCCCTTTACATCAAACAATATAGCCCATGAAAATGGAGTCATGTTAGGCCTTAACATAGATAATGCAAGACCACTATTTTTCGATAACTTTGACAATTCTATGACTAATTATAATGTATTTGTATTTGGACCTAGTGGATTTGGTAAAAGTACATTAATAAAATCTTTTTCAGCAAGGTCTGGGACACTTGATACAGTTCAAAACATTGCATTAGACATAGAACCAGAATATGGCATTGTTGCAGAGCAAATGGGTGGAGTTAATATTGTACTTGAACCTAGAGGGAAAACTGTAATTAACTTATTTGATGTAACAGCAGAAAAAGAAGAAGATGAGGCGACTGGAAGAATAATTGAATATATAAACTTAGATAGAAAAATAAACTCTGTTACAGATCAGTTAATGGTACTTGCAAAAGGATTTGTAGGTGACAATAAATATTATGACGATATGACTAGGAGTATAATAAGAGAATGCGTTTTTAAAACATATGAACCTATGAATCTAACTAGCGATCCAGATAGTTTATATGAATATATAGATACTGGCATTACTAAAAATAGAGTTAAAAAGAAACCTCCTACTATGAGTGAATGGTACTTTGTTTTAGAAGAGGAGGCTAGAAACAATACAACAGAAACATATAGACCTTACTATGACTATTTATTACTCGTTATGAGTAACTTTGTAAGAGTTAAAAATGGGGGACTTGTTTGCTTTGATGGATTAACTACACCAGATGTAAAGCTTGGATATGATATCCCATTTATTAACTTTGACTTATCAAAACTTCACGAGAAAACAGAATTACCTTTAGCACAATATGTGATAGCAGATTTTATTAGGGAACAAATTATTAAAAGGAATGTTAAAAAAAAGGGAGAAAAACCTCATAAAATAAGGTTTATTATTGACGAAGCTTGGAGGCTTGTAAAATATAAACAGGCATTAGATTTTCTTATTGATACAGAAAGAAGGGGAAGAAAGAAAAATACTTCCACTTGGGTTTTAACACAACAATTTGATGAGTTTTATAATGAGGATACTTCAGTTGTAATAAAACAATCCTTTACTAAGTTTTTCTTAAGACCAGATAATGTAGAAGTTGATGTTATAAAAGATGTATTTAAGCTAACGGAGGGAGAAATTAACTTTTTACGAACATCTGAAAAAGGAGAAGTATTAATGAAGGCAGGTTCCGTTTCAGCAAAAGTTAAGATATTAATTCCTGACTTTGAAATGGACTTTATCCAAACCAACCAAAATGCTGAAGAAGATTTGGGAGGGATGGTGATATGAAGAAAAGGAACAGAAGTATTTCAATAGTTTTATTAATTCTTTTTATACTTCTGAATTTTAGTGGGTTTTCATTTGCTAATGGTCCTAATAGCTATAATGATATAAACTTTGAGGAAAATGATAGACCTAATATTTTAGTTCAAGTGTTAGCAGGAGCTTTAAAAGGTATTGCAATGCTTATATATAAATTACTTGACAATGCTAACTTATCTTTAGATGGTCTTGTTTATAATAAAGGAGGGCTATTTAGCGGACTTACTTTATTTAAACCAGGTGCAGGTCAAGATTTTCTTGCAATATTTTATAATCTCTTTCATTATATGGCATTAGGTATTTTTACATCGATAATGCTTTGGGGTATAAAAAGTATTTCTGATGCAGGAAACAATCCACAACAATTATCCTTAATGAAAGATAGAATAAATAGAATTATACTAACTTTAGTTTTACTTTATACTATGCCAGAAATATTAACATTACTTGTTAGAATAAGTAATGGTTTTGTCGTTATATTTCAAAATATAGGGGAACATTTTGGAATGGGAGAGAGTGGTAGTTTTATAAAAAGCTATATAAACTCTAATTTACTTACAGATGATTATACAATTGTGGATGCTATTACATCACTTATCCTTGTAGGAGTTAATCTATGGTTAATATTTTTCTATATCATTAGAGATTTAACAGTTAGCTTTTTATTCCTTCTATTTCCTATAATGGCAATATTTTATCCTTTTTCTAAAGATATAACAAAAAACTGGGTGATAAATATGCTGTCTAACATTTTGTCACAACCTATACAAGCTTTTGTTCTTACAACAGTAATAACTCTTGGAAATAGTGTGGCTAGTGTAGTTGGAGAAGATGCTAGTAGTTTTGCAACAGGAATATATACAGTTGTTGCTTTTGCTTCTATTGTACCTATGACAAGCATAATTAAATCTTTTCTTCGCATAGAAACAGGTGTTGGTGCTGGAAGTTCTAGGGCTGGATTAGGTGGTATAATGGGGGCTATGATGTTAGTAAAAGGTATGAAAGATTCTGTTGGCAAGAGTGCTGGTAAAATAGGAGAGGGTTTAAGTGAAAAACTAGATACAAGATCAACTAAAACTCAAGTAGAGAAAAATTTACCAATAGAAAGGACAGGTTCAACTCGAGAGAGTTTGGGTAGGACTTTAGTTAATCCTAATTCCAGTGTTCTAAATAACATTGATACATCAACAGAAACAGGGAAAAAAGATGCTTTAGATTCACTTAATAGACAAGAAAGAATGGCCAATAAAAAAATTATATCGGGAGTAGGTTCTGCTGGTCTTGGTATGGCTGGTGCAGTTGTAGGAGGAATAGCAGGTGCCTCCATTGGTGCTGGTTTTGGTGGTAGTCAAGGGGCTAGAACTTTTGGTATGATTGGGGGAGGCATGGGTGGAGCTTTAGGTTATGGTACAGGACATGCTATGGGAGAGGTTTATGATGTAGGTCAAGGAATATATGAAAATCATCAGATGGGAAAAGAGATAGATAGTTTAGTGCTTGGTGAAGCAACTGAATTGTTGCAAAAACAGTATGAACCTTTATACGGAAGCAGAGAAGCTGAAAGGTTAGCAAATATAAATGCACCTAATTTTATCAACCCAACGCATGATAATTACAATAAAGAACTTTATGAAAATGCAAAGGTTATGGCTCAAAATAAATATTTAGGACTTAAACATGATGAATTAAATGGCACCAGTTGGCAAAATACAGAAAGACAGGCTTTGTTGGAGAAGAAAAAATTAGAAAACATGCATACTTCTCTAGCGATGGAAAAATTTGCTAATGTTAAATATAATGAATTAACTCCTGTTAGGAAAAGTCCTGATGAATTAAAAGCTATTTCTAGTGCTAACATGTATCAAGATAGGGATAAAAGTATTGTTTATAGGAATTTAGAAAATGGAGAAAGAGAAATTTTAGCAGTAAGTAAAGGCAATCCATATATAGAAGGGCCTAGAATAAATCCAGTTAGCTTTAATCAATCTAATTATGAAGGAATGCCTAGTGATGTTTTATATGAATTCCAAACCAATGCCAATAGGATGGCAGATAATTATATGGCTACTGCTTATCCAGAAATAGAAAAAGGAACTGCTGAGTATATGAATTATAGGAATGAAAAAGCTAGAGATTACACAAGAGAGATGAGAATTAATTATGAGGATAATTTGAAGGACATAAGAAGTGGGTTTAATATTCCAAACATGAGTGTTGTAACAAATGAAAACAAATTACAAGAGGCAGTTAAAAATGAAAAAATAAGGATTGAAAATGAACTTAAGGCAATCCAGAAGAAAAAAGAACAAATTGAGTATGCAAGAGGTAAGGTTACAAGAAACATTAATACTAGTGTTGAATCTTTATTTTTCTAAATAGGATGTGGAAATATGAGTATATTAACAGCCATAATCAATGGGATAAGAAATGGAATTAAATTTATAAGGTTTTCTAATAGAGCTATTACGGACAGAACATATGCAGTCCATTTAGCTTTAGAGAAAATAAAGTATTATGTAAAAATGTTCGTTAAGGCAATTTTTTATGAAATCCTTATATTTGGAGTGGTTTTAGTCGCATTGATTATGGCAGCAGGGGCTACTTATCAGTTTTTTTCATTTGCTTTCTTAGGAGACTCTGAAGCAGTATACAATCTTATGCCTGGTAATTTAGAAGATGAAGATGAGGAAGGGTTTAATTTATGTGCAAACTCTAATGTGGATTGCCCTACAGCAGATCCTTATGGGAGAAAATTAAAGGGAATGCTCGAATCTTGGGCTTACTCTATTACAAAGAAGGATATTGATGAAATGCAAAAAGCAGGGGGTGGAGTTCATCCTAAAAAAGCAGTAGAATATGTGGATATTGAACTAGAAAGCTATAAAGATAATGTTGTAATTAATATTCCTGTTGAAACGGAAACCTTTATAGATGGGGTGTCACAAGGGGTTGAAGAATCAGAAGAAGAATATGGGTTTATGAGAGGGGATGCTGCTTATCCTCATAGATTTTGGTGGCAATCGTTAGCTGGGCTGGACTCAATTAATGATACCGCCATAGATGATAAAAATAGAAAACTCATTAACTCTGCTTCCAGTAAACTTGAACCAAAGTTTGTTTGGACAGATCCCATGACAGAAGAATATGATTGTCTTGATAAATATGAAAGAACTTCTAATTATGAACTGATTATAACTAACACAGTTACTACTTTTGTTGAGAGTTATGTTGATGGACAGCTTACAGATGAAACACAAATAGATGTTGTTACTACAAAATGGCACCCATTGCCTTTGTTTTTGCAAACTATTACTATGTTTAAAGATACGGTTTATATGTTGGGACAAACCCACAATGTAACAGTGGGTACACCAGTTACCACGGTAAATACATGGACAGAAACACATACAGTTACTGGCACACGAAATACATTGAAGATGGTTGATGGGGAACTGGTTGAGACTAAAGAGGACTATGAAGAAGAGATTGAGGTTGAATACTCAACAGTTACTACTGTAACTAATAGAATTGATACTGAGTCTTGGTCTGTTGCAATGACTATGTTTAATCATTTAACAACATTCTTTGACTTTTTAGAAGATAGTAAAATAAATACAGAGATAAATCCTGAAATAATATATTATATGGCTGAAACTATGCCTCAAAGTTTCGATTTCATTAGAGAGTATGGGGACTATTTAGAGTATGCTAGTAATATAAAACTTGGGGGTTTTAAAGGTGGAATTGGCGGGGGTTTTAATAATGTTAAACTAAAGGATTACGAGATACTTCCTTCAGACTTTATTCGCAACATTCCTCTCTTTATTCAAACAGATAAACGATGGGGCTATGTGCCTTATAGTTATACAAATAACCCTATTCATGGAACTATAGGTACATCTGGTTGTGGCCCTGCTAATATGGCTATGGCTATTACTGGTCTTGGTGGGTATAGTAAGGATATTGACTTAAACAATGATGGAATAATTGACCCTTATGAGGCTTCAAAATATTCCCTAGATAAGGGACATAGAATATATGGTTCTGGGACAGCATGGGGATTTTTTAGAGACATTGGAAGGAGAGTTGGGTTAAATGTCAAGCAAGTATCTTCACGGGGCTACAAAGAGGTATTAGAGGCTCTACAAAAAGGCAATCCAGTTATAGCAAGCATGGGACCTGGTGTATTTACTAGGGAAGGACATTACATTACTCTTGTAGGAATTGATGCTAGTGGGCAAATTATAGTTAATGATTCTAATAGTGTTCTTAGGAGTAATAAAAGTTGGAATTTTGAAAGAGTAATATTACCACAAGCCAAGCAATTTTTTATAATTAGCAAATAGAGAAGGTGGTGGTTTAGTGAAGAAAATAATACCCATTGTTCTTATACTTTTAATATTATTTATAAATCTTTATGGTTTTCTTAAAAAAGACAATATACCTAACATTTCTTATATTAATTTAGAGGATGAAGATAAAGCCATTGTAGGTGATGACTTTACTAATGGGAATATGGAAAATTCCGCTGGTGCTTCTACTTTTTATATAGAAAACATTGATTTGATTTTAGATTTTCTTAACATTGATATGATGCTAGATTATAGGGATATATTAACTTTTTACTCTATTAATCTACCTAAGATTGCGACAGATAATGTGGAAGAATTTTATGATATAAATAAAGAAATGTTATTTGACATATATGGGATATGTTGTCTAGATGAATTTAATGATTTAAATAAATTATTAAAAGAAGCAAAAATAGACAAAAATAGTAATCCTGCTTATGTGAAAATAAACGATATAAAACTTGAAGGAAATTTATTGAGGATTGATGTTACTTGCTATTTCGATAATAAGGAAGTTGATTTATCTCATTATCTTAATTATTTATATGTGAATGGGGAAGAAAAATTATTTGTCTATGGTTTAGGGGTGATGGATTGAAAAAATTATTGATAGGATTTATTGTCTTTATATTAGTAATTAGCATATATATGACTTTTGATAAAGATGAAGAGATAGAAGAGACAAAAGATATTATCATAGGGGACATAAGTGAAGAAAGCCCTGATATTAAAGAAAGTCTAAAAGATTATGAGGAAGATAAGGATCTAGTATTAAAATCCATCAATTACCCTATTGTGAGGTTTTTTAATAATATTAATAATGGTAACTTTAATATAGATGTGTTTCCAGAGTATAAGGATTTCTTTTTTCCTTCTGAATACATTAATAAACAATATTATGTAGGATTTAATACTCTTTTTTATGAAATAATTAGTTTTGATAAAAATGATGATAAGTTTTTAGTTAATTTGAGGTTTACTGATGGTTCTATGGATGTAGTAGATAAGGTGTTTTCTACTGATGGCAATTATATAATTGATAAAGATTATTTGAAAATTATAGATATTGATAAAGAGGTTATGAATGAGGATTATTTAATTGAGGTTGAGAAAAGGCTTATATATAAAGATAGAGAAGTGTTTAGGGTAAAAGTGGTAAATAACACAGTTGATTCTTTGTATATAAATTCTAATATATATGGTTTTTATGCTACGGATAAATTAAATAGGTATTATCATGAGTTGTTAGAAGGCAGCAGTATTTATACAATTTTACCTAAAAGTGAGGGATTATATTTTGTCGAGTTTAAGGCTAGGAATGTAGATAAAGTTTATATAAGGATTCAGGAGGAAGATATATTAATATTTGATTGAATTTTGTTTTTTGGAGGATTATAGACTGCTTTCTATGCTTAAGATTATATATTTTGCTAATTATGTGGATGATATAAAGGAGGATAATATGAAAAATAAGTACCTTGATTCTTACATATATTACATTTCTATTGAAAAAAATCTTGCTAAGGGTACTATAGAAAGTTATTCATACGAATTGAAAACATTCTTTGAGTATTTATACGATTGTTATAACATTGACCCGAATAAAGATATGGTGAGCATTGTAGAGGATGATAAATATATTAAAATGTTTTTATTTTATTTGGTAAATCAGAAAAAGAATAAGAAGGCAACGGTTAATAGAAAAATTACTACATTAAGAAACTTTTTTAATTATATTGCTTCATCGAAAGAATTTGTTGAAATAAAATCAACACCTATGTTAAATATTAAAAATCAAAAGGAAGAGAAAAAACTACCTATATATTTAACTATAGAAGAGTGTGAGAAGTTTCTATATGGAATAAAATTCTTTAGTAGATATGCTACTCGTGATTATGCTATTTTTCAAGTGTTTTTATCAACAGGGGCTAGGTTATCAGAGATTACTTCTCTTACTTTAGAGCAGATAAATTTAAAAAATGGGGTTATTAAGCTATATGGGAAAGGGAATGTAGAAAGAGAGGTAGTTTTAACAAAAGAAGCTTTGAATGCTTTAAATAAATATTTATATGCAGGAACTGTTTATAAAAAGAATGAATCTAAAGCAAAAGTAAAAGACCTTGCGAAGTCTGGAAGAATACCTAATGTTAATACAAATATAGTTTTTTTAAATAAGTATGGTAAACCTTTTACTCCAAAAGGTATTTATATGCTTTTTAGATCATTGGCTGTAACAACTGGGATTTATAAAAAAGGATTAAGTCCCCATAAGATGAGGCATACATTTTGCACATTTATGTATTCAGAAGGTATGGATTTGATGGATATAAAGAAAATAGCAGGACATAGTTCCCTTAGAACTACAGAGATATATACACATGTTTCTAGTGATGTTTTAAATCGAGTTAAAGACATTCATCCTCTTAACAGGAATAGCTTAGATGATGAAATGATAGATAAAATAAAAAATAAAACAATACGTCAATAACAATTAATTTGCAGAAAAACAAGGTATCATACCAAAATATACATTTTGGTAAGATTATTTTAGTTCTACTTTTAGTTTTAGGTCAGGTACTTACTGTTAATCCTAACGAGGTAGAAGCTAGTGAACAGTTATATTATTATGATAAGTATTGGTATAAGGATGGTCCGTATATGGATTATTACCCTTATCCTATATATGATGATAATTACAAAGGGATATACACTAATATTGATTACGAAGGTGCAACATCTACCCTTTCAGCAGATGCTTCTGTAGTATTACTGGAGTCAGGATTAGTGGATGGAAAGACAGTGTATGTATATGAAGTATATACATGGATAGACTATTTCACAATTGGAACAAATTATAAATATATTTATACTGAGAAACCATATAGAGAGGTTGCAAACAGCCATACAAGATATATAGGAACTTTTGAACATAGATTTTCTGGAACAGCTTTTGAGTTTAGAGACTGCAAAGTTGCACACATTCAATCAGGACAAAGAGGTGTTGTAACATTTCTAATTAATCAAAATTTAATATTATCAGGAACTTATCCTGAAAATGGACTTCATAGTGATGGATATTGGTATGTAAGAAAAGGATTAGCAAATAATGATCCAACCATAACAACCACATCACCAGTACAAAATAGTTATTTTAGTAAGGTAAATCAAGCATAATGGCTATAAAACAGGCTATTTTACTATAAGTTGAAGGTTTTAGTTAACATAAAAATAGAGATTATTTCAAAATTGTTGGTTATATAAGTAAATAGCAAATTTAAAGGGGGTAATTCAATGAAAATGGCTATTTTAAAAGATAAAAAGAGTAAAGATTCATCTAGATTAAATATACATTTTGGTAAGATTATTTTGGTTTTGCTTTTATTATTTGGACAGGTTTTAGTGGTAAATAGAAGTATGGTAGAAGCTAGTGCTTATCCCTTTGAATTAGGGGAAGATTATTACTATTATAATGGTTTATTAGATAGTACGGGGAAGAGGCATGAAATATATATAGAAGGTAGAGCAAATGGAGAATATTTTATAAATGTAGAAATTTACGATGAAGAAAATAGGCTTTATGAGCGAAAAAAATATGGATCTCCACAAGGTTTTATTAGAGGTATTGATTATGAAGATGTATATACATTTGCTATTGTTCCAAATGATGATTTATCAGAAATAAGAGTTTATTTTAAAAAACAATCATCTGTAAATTCCAGGAGTGTCACTCCTGATTTGTTTTATTTTGATTTTGTGTGGCAAAACTCTAGATATGTACCTAAACCAGGACAAACTGAAGATGGATATTATAAAATCAATAAAGTATTATCTGGTAGTTCTACTCCTTATAATGAAGGGAGAGGAGTGGCTAGTCTATTATCTATGACTGGAAACGGAATTGTGGTTTTAGTAATAGATCAATCAAACCCAAGTTCGGAATTTCATAATGCATATATTAAAGGGATAATAACAAAATCTGGTTTTCAATCCAAAAATATAAACCTCGGGGAGGCATTTAGTGTCATTTCATCTGATTTAAATTATGCCTATAAAAATTTGGGTAAAAATCCATATACTTATGAATATCAATATTTAAAGTTTGATATAAATACTAAATATAGTGAGGTAATAGCAAGTGATAATCCAAATATTTATTATGAAGATGTATTAAAACCACTATATAGCGATAAAACTATTTATCGTGTAGGTCAAAATGTTAATGTATATAATAGTAAACATAATTTAGGTGGTTCTATACAAAATATATATTTTAATTGGGGAGGTAAAGGAATTTCTTATGTTTCTAAAAACACAAACCCAGAAATAACAACTTCAATTTTAGGTGGGGTGGTATTGGAAGGAAATAGTTATTTTAGTAAGGTAAATCAAGCATAATAGCACTAAAACAAGCTATTTTACTATAAGTTGAAGGTTTTAGTTAACATAAAAATAGAGATTATTTCAAAATT
>Ga0265293_10000689_pt1 | contig 78501 bp, 69 predicted proteins | sample Munlanlewell138R_FD_192505 | JGI IMG/M metagenome (GOLD analysis project Ga0265293, IMG submission 192505) | Leachate microbial communities from a municipal landfill in Southern Ontario, Canada - Leachate well 138R | ecosystem: Engineered > Solid waste > Landfill > Unclassified | place: Canada... | reverse complement strand
GACATGGCAAAAGCAACTGAACTTCTAAAAGAGAGAGGAATCGCAAAAGCAGCTAAAAAAGCTGATAGAGTTGCAGCTGAGGGTCTAGTTGGTTTTAAAATCGCTGATGACTTCTCTAAAGCTACTGTAGTTGAGATTAACTCTGAAACTGATTTTGTAGCTCAAAATGAAGGTTTTCAAAAATTAGTAAAAGATACTGCAGAAGAGATTTATAATAATCAACCTGCTGATGTAGCTGCTCTTATGGCTTCAGATTTTGGAGCAACTTTTACAGATGCTGTTACTAAGATTGGGGAGAAGATTGAAGTTCGTCGTTTTTCTACACTTAGTACAGATGCTACTACTGCACTAAATGGTTATATCCACTCAAATAACCGTATAGCAGTTATCGTTCTTGCAAAATGTGATAGTGCTAAAACTGCTGAGGGTATGCGTGATACTCTTAAGCAAGTAGCTATGCATGCATCTGCTATGAAGCCTACAACTCTAAGCTACAAAGACTTTGATGCTGAGTATGTTTCAAGCGAGACTGTTGGTAGAATTGAAGCTATCAAAAAAGAGAATGAGGAGTTAGTTCGTTTAGGTAAAACTCTTAAAAATGTACCGCAGTACATCTCTATGAGTCAACTTACAGATGCAGTTTTAGCTGGGGCTGAAGCTGATATCAAAGCTGAACTTAAAGCTCAAAATAAACCAGAGAAGATCTGGGATAAGATTATCCCTGGATCTCTAGCTCGTTTTATCGATGACAATACTACACTTGATAAAGAACAAGCTCTACTAGATCAAACTTATGTTCTAGATGACAAAAAAACAGTAGCCGAGGCTGTAGAAGCAGCCGCAGCTAAACTTGGTGGAACTGCTGAGATTGTTGAATTTGTTCGTCTTGAAGTAGGTGAGGGAATTGAGAAAAAAGTTGATGACTTCGCCGCAGAAGTTGCAGCACAAATGGGATAAATATCCACTTTTCTTTTACGCTTTGGCGTAAAAGAAATGCTTCTATATCAAATATTTTAATATAATATAAAATAATGATATACTCTCTTCATGTTAAAATCAAATAAAATTATTGTTATTGGTGGCGGTTACGCTGGTCTTCGTACCATCGAGTATCTAGCTAAAAACAGACAAAATCAAATCACACTCTTTGATAAAAATTCATATCACTATATGCAAACAGAAGTTTATGACCTCATTGCAAATGAAGAAGATTTTGCTCAAGTAACACAAGACCTATTTACTTTCTGTCTAGGCTTTGATGGGAATGTAGTTTTTTGTAAGCAAGAAGTTATGAATATTGATTTTGATAACAAAAAAGTTATAACTGATATTCAAAGATACAACTATGATTATCTTGTTATTGCTGTTGGTGCAAGAACAAAGTTTTTATCAAGTATAAAAGGTCTAAAAGAGTATGCACATGGCATCAAGTCACTACATCATGCGATGTACTTTAAGCAAAAGTTTGAGATGTCGCTATTTAACAAAGTTAGAGAAGGTGGGGCTCAAGCAAAGCCTTTAAATATCATAGTAGCTGGAGCTGGACTTAGTGGTGTAGAAATCTCCGCACAGATGGCATCTTACTCAAGAGAATTTTATGATAGAAATAACTTTATATGTAGAGGGTTAAACATAGTGTTAATAAACTCTGCAAAAAACATACTACCTGGTATGGATGAAAAACTTGTACAAAAGTCAAAAAAAAGACTCAATAAACTAGGTGTTAAAGTAAAAAATGAGAAAAAAGTCGTAGAGCTTGATGGAGTTAATGTAAGCTTAAGCAATGGGGAAGTTCTACCTATGGACTTTATGATATTTGCTGGTGGAATTCAACCAAGTCCTTTAGTCTATAAACTTGACTTAGAAAAAAATAGCTATGGTTATATTGAGACAAATGAGTTTTTACAAGTCAAAAAATATGAGGAAGTATTTGCTATTGGAGATTGTACTACCATATATAATGATGGTAAAACTTTAGCACCTACAGCAGATGTAGCGGAACAGATGGCAGAATATTGTGCTAAAAATATAGAAAATCTGATTTTAGATAAAGAACTCCAAGCATATAAAATTGCATCTCGTGGAATGCTAATAGCACTTGGTAGAAACTACGCATCATCTAAAGTTTTAGGACTATATTTTAATGGGTATATTGCATATACAGTTAAAAAACTAATTGAGAGATTGTATGCCTTGAGACTTAGTAGAGTTGCAAAAAAAGGTTGTAAGAAAATATTTGAGTGCTAAAGAAGAAATTTTTAGCTAGAACTGATATAATCACTCTTATGAATTTACTATCTGCAAAAAATATATCACACACTTTTGAATATGAACTATTTAGAGATGTCTCATTAGAGCTTGATGAGAGTGACTCTATCGCAATTATAGGCATAAGTGGAAGTGGTAAATCAACTCTACTTCATATCCTCTCTAGCCTACTAAGTCCAGATGTTGGAAGTGTTGAGCTTTTTGGCAAAGATGTACAAAGTATGAGTAAAAAAGAGTTAGCAAAGATAAAAAGAGACTCGTTGGGTTTAGTTTTTCAGGCGCACTATCTTTTTAAGGGTTTTAGTGCAAAAGAGAATCTTGAAGTTGCTGCAATGCTCTCAAAGCAAGAGATAGATGAAGAAGTTTTAAAAAAACTTGGCATCTTAGAAAACATGGAGCAAAAGGTAACAGAACTCTCTGGCGGACAACAACAAAGAGTCTCCATAGCTAGAGTTCTTACTAAAAAACCTCGTGTTTTGTTTCTTGATGAACCAACTGGAAACTTGGATAAAACAACTGCAAATGAAGTTATGGATATATTTTTTGACTTTATAACAGAGAACAATGCAGCTATGATTTTAGTGACTCACGATGAAGAACTTGCCTCAAGATGCAGACGAGTCTATAGACTACAAGATAAAGAACTCCTAATGGTTAAGTGAGAAAAGATGTCTTGGGCTGGGATTTTTACTGATACTTATGTAGTTGGTTTTGTGCTTTTGTTTTTTCGTTTTGGGGCACTTTTTTTAGCTGCACCAATTTTTTCGCATCAAAATATCCCTATGACTATAAAAGCTACTATGGCATTTTTTTTCACTATAGTTTTTTACTCATCTATGCCACCACTACAAATAGAGATAAATGTTGCAACTATCTTGTTAGCCATACTAAGTGAGCTTTTTTTTGGACTAGCTATAGGTGTGATACTACTCTTAGCCTATAATGTAATCACTTTTGCTGGAGGTCAGATCTCTTTTATGATGGGGTTTTCAATGGCAAGTGCAATTGATCCACAAAGTGGTGTCTCAATGCCAATTATCTCACAATTTTTGTCACTACTTGGTCTTATGGTACTTCTCTCAATTGACTTGCATCACTGGCTACTTCTTTTTATAGATGGCTCATTAAGTAGCATTCCTTTGGGTGGCTTTTTGATGGAGCAAAACCTTTTTGATTATACCATCCAAGCAGCTTCAAATATGTTTTTAGTAGGTTTTATGATAGCTTTTCCAATTATAGCTTTAACATTTTTACAAGATATAATATTTGGAATGCTTATGAAGACAATGCCACAGTTTAACCTGCTTGTAATTGGTTTTCCTATAAAAATCGCAGTAGCATTTATGGTTTTAATAGCTACACTAACTGCTACAATGTTGATTTTAAAGACACAAGTGCAAGGTGCATTTAACTACTTAGAGATGTTTTTTTAGTCTTTTTTTGATACAATGATAAAATTTATGCCCTCAAAGGAAAGCTCGTGAAAATTTTACTTCTAAATGAAAATCCAGTAGTTACTAAGCTCGTTACTCTTAGTGCTCAAAAGACATCTGACGAACTAGACATAATCACTGATATACAAGATTTAAAATCACAAAACTATGACCTTTTTGCAGTAGATGATACTCTTTATACACAAGAGATCTTTGATGAGATTAAAGAAAAAGTTAATTTTAGCAAGTCGCTATATATATGCTCAAGAGATGCTGAGGAAGTTGAGGGTTTTACTGAAACTTTGAGAAAGCCATTTTTGCCAACTGACTTAGTTGAGCTTTTTGCAAATCTAGATGGCACTCAGGAGAAGGCTCAAGAAACTGAGGACGAAGATATTTCAGAGATTGATTTAGATGATGCTAACGAACTTGAAAGTTTAGATGAACTTGATGGAGTTGATGATATAGAAGATGATGATGAACTTCATGACTTAGATATAGATCTTGACGAAGATGATGAACTTGGTGACATAGATATAGATCTGGATGAAGAAAATGGACTTGATGACTTAGAACTAGATGATCTAAATGATGAAGATCCCGATGAGGAAGTATCTGAGAAGAGTGAGCAAAAAAGTGAGAGTATTTTAGACAAAGATGAAGTTCAAGAAGTACAAAATCTTTTACAAGAAACAGAAAAAGATGATGATATGGATCTTGAAGACTTTGATTTTGACTTAGATGATGAAGAAGAATTAAAAATTGATGATTTAGAAGATGAAAATGCCGAAGAACTTAGTCTTGGAGATCTAGATGATCTAGAACTTGATGATCTAGAACTTGAGAACATTGAAAAAATTGAAGAAGAAAAAATTGAAGCTATTGATGAGCTAGAAGATTTTGATCTTGAGGATGAAGAGATTCAAGAAGAAGAGACTCAAGAAGAAATTAGTGACGAAATTGATAGTGACATAGACAAAGAACAAACAATACAAGTACCGCAAGAAGGTGAATTGATAGAAGATGAGATAAATCAAGAAGAAGTTGATGAATTTAGTCTTGATAACTTAGATGAATTAGAAGATTTTGATCTTGAAGAAGAAGCTCAAGAAATTGAAATAGATGAGCCTCAAGATGATGAAGAAGAAGTTGAACAAGAAGACGAGCAAGAATTACAAGAGATGCCAAAGCTTGATGAAGATGAAGAAGAGCTAACTCAAGAAGATGAGCTAAATATTGATGATATTAGCGATGATGATTTGGAGAGTACAATAGAAAGTGCAGTGCTTGGACTTAGTAAAGAGGACTTAGAGAGTGAACTTGATGAGGATGCACTTATGGATATAGATATGAGCGATGTTGACGCTTTAGAATCACTAAATTCTAGAGATATTAAACTAGCTATTGGTGAGGAAGTAAAAGAAGAGATTGAAGAAGAATCTCAAGAAGTAGATGAGTTTATTGAAGATGAACAAAATGAATCTAAAGAGTTAGATGTGTCACAAAATACAGAGATTAGCCCTGATGAAGAGGGTGTAGAATCTTTGAAAAAACTTTTAAAAGCTCTCTCAGATAAAGATGTAGCAGCTTCATTAAAAGGTATGAAGATAAATATCAATATAACATTGGGCGATAAATGATGTACAAAAAAAATGGAGTTGTTTTAGTCCTCTCCGGTCCTAGTGGTGCTGGAAAAAGTTCTTTAATAAATGCAATAGCAGATGAGATAGGAGATTACTATTTTTCTATCTCTACAACTACTCGCCCTATGAGAGAGGGAGAAGTTGAAGGTGTTCATTATCATTTTGTGTCCAAAGAAGAGTTTCAAAAAGATATTGAACAAGATCATTTTTTGGAATATGCATTAGTGCATGGAAACTACTACGGAACATCTCTAAAGCCTGTTAAAGAAGCTTTGAGTCAGGGTAAATTAGTGATTTTCGATATTGATGTACAGGGAAATACTGCTGTAAAAAATAGGTTAGGAGATATAACAACTTCAGTATTTATAACTTCTCCGTCCCTATCAGAGTTAAAAAAAAGACTAATAGAACGTTCAACTGATTCTAAGGAGGTGATTGAAAATCGAATTAAAATGGCCAAAAGAGAGATTCAGAGAACTTCTGAATATGATTTTGTCATTATTAATGATGATTTTGATCTAGCAGCAAATGTATTAAAGCAAATTGCAAAAACGGCAAGAATAAAAGTACCTACTCACAGAATAAATGAATTTGTTCAAGAATGGGAAGATATAGAGCAGTAGCTCTTATTTTGATTGAAGCGATAAGAGTATTTACAGCAAATTGTAGCTATACTCTCGCATTAATTTTATAAAAAAAGGAAAGAACATGGGAATGCCTGGTGGAACTGAACTACTAATTATATTTGGAATTATCGTACTGTTATTTGGTGCAAAAAAAATACCTGACTTAGCAAAAGGAATTGGTAAAGGAATCAAAAACTTTAAAAGTGAGATGAAAGAAGTAGATGAAACTGAAGTTGTATCAACTGATGCTCCTAAAAAAGTAGAAACTGACACAACAACTACAGCTTCAACAGAAGCTCCAAAAACTACAACACAAGCGTAAACTTTGAAGCAACGAGTATCCTTACTTTTACGTGAAAAATTTGATCGAGATGTAGTTTTAGAAAAACCAAAAGATAGAAGTTTTGGTCATTTTTCTACTCCGATAGCTTTCTCTTTAGCAAAAGAACTTAGAAAATCTCCTATGGCTATTGCTGAGGAGATCGCTTCTTCATTTGATAATCATGAAATTTTCTCTAGCGTTGAATCTTTAAAAGGTTATTTAAACTTCCGCCTTAGCGAAGACTTTTTAGATGAATATGCTTCTTGGGCTTTGCAAAATGAGAGTGAATTTGGCAAGCAAGAAAAAAAGAGCAAGATCCTCCTAGAGTTTGTAAGTGCTAACCCTACAGGACCTCTCCATATCGGTCATGCAAGAGGTGCGGTTTATGGAGACACTCTTTATAGATTAGCAAAACACTTAGGCTATGACATCACTGCTGAGTACTATGTAAACGATGCAGGAAACCAAATAGACTTGCTAGGACTTTCTATCCAGCTCTACGGTAGAGAAAATATCTTGGGCGAAGATGTTGAGTACCCAGAGAGTTACTATAGAGGTGAGTATCTTGAAGCTCTATCTAATGATGCAGTTGCAAAGTTTGGCAAAGAAATACTTAGTGATGAGTCTCGCCAAAAAGAGCTTGCACTTTGGGCTAAAGACGGAGTTATGAAGATTGTGGTTGATACACTAGCAGCTACAAATATTCACTTTGATACTTTTGTAAATGAGTCATCTTTGTATGAAGATTGGCAAAGAGTTATGAAAAAGATGGGTGATGGTGTTTACAAAAAAGACGACAAACTCTGGATAGCATCACAAGTAAAAGGTGACGATAACGATAGAGTAGTTGTTCGTGAAGATGGTCGCGAGACATACTTAGCGGGCGATATAGTCTACCATAACCAAAAGTTTGAGAGAGCTTATGATCACTATATAAATATATGGGGAGCTGACCATCATGGCTATATACCTCGTGTAAATGCGGCTGTAGAATACCTAGGATATGATAGTAAAAAGCTAGAGACTCTCCTTTCTCAAATGGTGAGCTTATTAAAAGATGGCGAGCCTTATAAGATGAGTAAGCGTGCTGGAAATGTCATACTTATGAGCGATATTGTTGAAGAAATAGGCTCAGATGCCCTTCGTTTTATCTTTGCTTCAAAAAAGAGCGATACTGCATTAGAATTTGATCTAAGTGAATTTAAAAAACAAGATAGTTCAAACCCTATTTTTTATATACAGTATGCTCATGCTAGGATCCAAACAATTCTCTCAAAGAGTAACTTTAGTAAAGAAGAGATTATGTCATCTTCATTAAAAGGGCTTGATGAGAGTGCTGATGCACTTCTCTTTGATGCACTTTTACTTCCAGAAGTTATAGAAGATGCATTTAATTCTCGTCAAGTTCAAAAGCTCCCAGAGTATCTGAAATCTTTGGCAGCATCATTACATAAGTTTTATTATGATGTTAGAATTATAGGAACAGATGATGAAGCAAAACTTTTAAAGCTCTTAGAAGTTGTAGCGCTCTCACTTAGAGTTGGTCTTTCTCTTCTTGGTATAGAGGCAAAAGATAGAATGACAAAAGAGGACTAAAAGCCCAAAACTAGGAGAAGTTTTGCTCTTCTGCTAGTAAAAGATGCAATGATTTTAAAATATCACAAAATCCACAAAATCAAATTTATTTTTACTCCGAATAACGAATTTTGCAAAATATCATAAATTAAGAAAGTTTTTATCATAATGTATGGTACTATTACCACTAAATGAACATAAATAATTTTGGATGAAAAAATGAGTATAAAAATAAGAAAAGCGTTAAGTGAAGATGCCCCCTTTTTGGCACTGATGATACTGCAAAGTTCTCGTGCTGAGAAAAAATATGGAATGTTTGATCTTATATTTGCAACTAAAAAAGATGAAGAAACTTTAAGATATATAGAAAAACTAACTACAACAAACGCTAAAAATCAATGTCATTACACTAACTTTTTAATAGCTGAGATAGATGGAGAAAAAGTTGGATCACTCTGTACTTATGAGCCAAGAATCGCTACAAGAGAGACTTTTGTCGAGGCAATCGAAGAGATAGAGAGAGACAATGGAAGCAATGAATATTTAGAGATTTTAGAAGCTTGTGATTTTGAGTTAAATAAGAGAACCCTTATCTTTGACTTTATGGAAGAGATAGAGGGTTTTATAGATGTTGGAGTATTAAAAGCTCTTATGCAAAAGAGTCTTTTAACTGCAAGATTAAAGGGTTATAGAATAGCTCAAGCTATGGTAGAGATTGGCTCATTAGAAACTTTGCTTTATTATAAAAAACTAGGCTTTAGAGAAGTTCGTCAAAAAGAGTGCGAGATCTATAAAGAGAAGTTTGGTAGAGCTGGTTTGGTGCTTTTAGCTATAGAGTTCTAGCCATAGAAACCTCCGCTCTATCACTTCTTCCTTCACTTCTTGCAATCTCATTAGCACTCTACACTAGAAGCGTTCTGCTCTCTTTGTTTGGCGGCATTATATTGGGTCTGTTTATACTTCATGACTTCTCAATCACACTTAGCATAGAAGCTCTTTTTGATCTTTTTGTATCACTTCTTGGTGAGCCTTGGATCTTAAAAACACTTGGATTTGCTATTTTGGTTGGAAGTGTTATGACTTTAATAGAACAAAGTGGAGGCATAGAGGGCTTTGTAGAGTTTATGCAAAAAAAAGTTGGTCTTGTAAAATCTGCAAGATCTGCACTGATCCTTAGCTATATCATTGGTGTAATTATCTTTATAGAATCTTCCATCACATCACTAATAGCTGGTGCAGTAGGTCGTGGGTTTGTTAAAGAGTACAAAATCCCAGCTGCAAAACTAGCTTTTGTGTGTGACTCAACATCGGCTCCTATTAGTTCTTTAATCGTTTTAAATGGTTGGGGTGCACTTCTTTTAGGACTCATTGCCACACAGATTCAAAGTGGTGTTATAGAGGGCGATGCTATAACTATACTCTTAGAGTCTTTGCTATATAATTTTTACGCAATGATAGCACTTATTGTTACTTTTATAGCTATTTGGTTCAACATTGACATTGGTGCAATGAAAAATGCAAAGTTTGTTGTGACTCAAACTAAAGAAGGTGAATCTTTAAAGCAAAAAACTAAAAGTATGTACTTTATGATAGTGCCAATAGTTTTAATGGTTATTTTTGTTTTTGTTTATCTCTATATAACTGGAAATGGAAATCTACTAAAAGGTAGTGGATCTAGTGCTATCTTTTATACAGTTTTAACGACTCTAATTTTCATGTTTTTTTACTACATACTAAAGAAAAACATGACATATAAAACTTGGGGCTTAAATGCTTTTAAAGGAGCTGTGAAACTCTTTCCCATAGCTATGATCTTACTCTTTTCTTTTGCTATAGGTGAGGTTACTAGTGAGCTAAAAACTGGTGAATATTTGGCATCTTTAGCACAAGAGAGTCTAAATATTTATCTGCTAGCATCAGTTATATTTTTACTAAGTTCACTTATATCCTTTTCAACAGGGACTAGTTGGGGGACTTTTAGCATTATGATACCCATAGCCGCGTCAATGGCAATAGCATTAGATGCAAATGTAGCTTTAGTTATAGGAGCTGTTATCTCTGGTGGTATCTTTGGAGATCACTGCTCACCCATCTCAGATACTACCATCATATCTTCAATGGCAAGTGATTGTGAAGTAGTTGAGCATGTAAATACTCAACTTCCATATGCTCTCATTAGTGGTGCTATCGCACTTCTTCTGTTTTTTATAAGTTCTCTGCTTTTTTCTTAAAATATAAACTATTATATAAATACTAAATGCTATACTAACTACAGTAACTTAAGTTATTAAATTAATTATTCTAGTTAAGGATGTAACCGCTGAAGACATTTGTATTTTTAATTATATTATTACCTATCTACTTGATTGCTAATGTTACAACAAAGGCTAACTTTAGTGCTGAGTATGAAAAAGCTACTAAGTTATATAAGTCTAAAAATTATAAAGAGGCATATGAGATCTTCTCTAAAATATATCTCAGTAGCCTCTCAGACGCAAAACTTAGTTTTTACTTAGGACACTCAGCCTATGAGACAGGTCACTATGAGATTGCATTAGCAGCTTTTGAGAGAGTTGAGATCTTAGAGCCTACAAACTTGAGAAATAAGCTTGAAAAAGCTAGAACTTACTTTATGTTAAAGATGTATGAAGAGGCGCAAAACTCATTTGAAGAAGTTCTAAATAGTCCTATGATCCCTAAAAATGTAAGAACCAATATAGAGCTATATATTGCTAAAATTACTGGTGCTCAAAAAAAATCATTTACTTACGCAACTCTAAATATTGACTGGCTCTATGATTCAAATGTTAACTATGGATCACTAGATGATACCTATAACATAGGTTCAACTGCATATCCAACAGCAGAGGTAAGAGCAGATAGAGCCCTTCAAACATCTTTAGATCTAGTAAATATTTATGACTTTGGTGATGCAAATGGTTTTGCTTTAAAAAACAGAGCTTTTGCCTATCTAAAAGACTACAAAAAAGAAGATGATTTTGATATCGCTTACCTAGCTTATATGCCCTCTCTTTTGTATAAAGAGAGCAGATATAGTGCTGAGATGGTTGTTGGTTTTGAGACTATGAACTTAGCTAGTAAAAACTACCTAAGAAGCATCCACTATATGCCAAAGCTTGACTATTCACATACAAATACTCTAAGAAGTATTGTTTATTTTAAGTATCAGAGAAAGTTTTTTCAGCAAGCTGCCTACTCTGATCTAAACTCAAATCACTGTGAACTATCTTATGGACTTCAAACTATTTTAACACCTAGATCTTATCTTCAAGCAAATATAGTGGGCATCAAAGAGAAAAAACGCCAAGCCTCAAGGATAGATGTTGATTATGACGAGTATAAATTAAATGCAATATATGCAAATCACTTTAGTGCTATCTACTCGGCAGAAATATATGGCGAGATAAAAAAGAGACAGTATGAAGATTTTAGTAACTTGTTTGAATCAACTCGCGTAGATGAGAGTAAAATTATTAGCCTTAGTTTAGGCGCTAGAATTTTACAAACTTTGCGTCTTAATGCAAAGGTAAGTTACAACAGAGTTGACTCAAATCAAAATCTGTTTAGTTATCAAAAGCATACATTTTCTTTGGGTTTAACAAAGACTTTTTAAGGAGCCAACTATGAAATATATAACTAAAATATTGATACTACTTTTTTTACTAAACTTGAACTTATATGCTAACACAGTAGGAACTATAACAGCCCTTAGTGGGAGTGCTTTTATACAAAGAGATGGTAAAAGCATAGATGCAACTCTGGGAGCCAAACTAGAGCAAAAAGATAGTATAAAAACTAAAGACGCTACTAAAGTTCAGATCATCTTTAATGATGAGACTATTATTAGCATAGGTAAAAATTCAAACTTCTCTATAGATGAGTTTTTGTTTGAAGAGGGTGAAGCTCCAAGTGCTAAGTTTGGGCTTCTAAGTGGTGCTATGAGAACTATAACAGGCAAGATTGCAGATGTCGCTCCCGATAAGTTTAGTGTAAAAACAAAGACTGCAACTATTGGGATTCGAGGTACAAACTTCTCTATTTTTGCAGGCGAAGATGGAAGTGCGAGAGTATTTTGTACATATGGAGCTATTAGTGTAACTGCACAAGGAGATAGCTCTAGTTCTATAGTAACTCAAGGTTTTTATATTTTAGTCTCTGCAGATGGAACTAGATCTGCACCTATAAAGTTCACACCACAAGAGTTAAAAGAGGCAAAAGAAGAGAGTTTTGCAACTAGCTCAGACGATGACTCTTCAGATCCTGACACACAAGATAACGATGCTTCTGAACCTATGGCAGATTCGCCAATAGATACTAACAACAATGAAGATCTAGGCTTAGTAGTGGAGAACATTACAGATAGTGCAAGACAAGCAGCTGAGCAAGAAGCTTTAAATAGAGGTAATTACTCACTAATTGGTGAAACTAGTTTTTTAAACTATATAGTGAAAGTAGATGTACTAGGATCAATTTTTAATGGAGCTTCTATAATAGATGGACAAAATACATTTACAACATCTAAAACAGCAAATTCGTTTACCTCTATGGATAAGTTTACATCAAGTATAATAAGCGTTACATCGACAGATCCAGATATAACAAGTATAGGACTAAGCACGCCTGAAGATAATTATTTTAATGCTACTGGTGATGATTTGATGGCTGGAGATAGTATGAGTTGGGGAGAGTGGGGAATTTCTTACGATTATACGGATTCACTAGGATCTGCTCACTCTCAAGAAAATCATTTATGGATAGCAGGTGAAGCTACACCCACATCAGTTATTGATGCTTATCGTGGTGCGAATATGAACCGAACATATAGTGGAATATATAAAGCAGTTTACTCAGATAATAATTATATTCCAATAAATGGACTCGCTACATTAAATGTTGATTTTGGCAACGATATAGCAGTGTTAAATATAGGTGCTAATTTAGATTCAAGTGGAATTGAGATAGTGCCTCATACAATTAATAATTTAATTATAAATGGCAACCAAATGAATGGGGTTGATGGGTTAAATAGAGCTAATGGAAGCTTTTATGGAGCAGACGGTAAGTCAGCGGGAGGAACTTTTTATATACGACTTAGTCCTGGTGAAGTAAACGGTGTTTACCAAGTTAAAGCACCATGATTTCTTGATCTATTTATTTTCTTCTTAAAAAACAAAATGTTATAATAATATATAATAATTTTGTTACTTATATTAATTATTTAAAACAAGGATGGATTAAGTGAAGATATTTGTATTTTTAATAGTTCTATTGCCTATATATCTATTTGGTAATGTAACAGAAAATAGTGTTGAGGGTAAGTATAAGCAAGCTGTGGAGTTTTACAACTTAAAAGACTACAAAGCATCTTATGAGATCTTAAGAGAGATCTACTTGCAAAAACTCTCAGATGCTAACTTGAACTTTTATCTTGGTCGCTCAGCCTTTGAGATAGGTAACTATGAGATGGCTCTAGGAGCTTTTGAGAGAGTTGAGATGCTAGATCCAGCAAGTCTTGCAAATAAGCTACAGATGGCTAGGACTTACTTTATGCTAAAGATGTATGAGGATTCTGAGATCGCATTTAAAGAGGTCTTAGAAAATCCAAATCTACCACAAAACTTAAGAACAAATGTAGAGTTATACTTATCTAGCGTTACAAAAGTTCAACAAAAATCATTTACATATGCCACGATAAATCTTGATTGGATTTATGACTCAAATGTAAATTATGGCTCGCTAGATAGAGAGTACACCATAAACACAGGAACATATGCATCAACACAAGAGAGATCTGACAGCGCTTTTCAAGTCTATGCAGATATTGTAAATATCTATGACATTGGGCAGAAAAATGGTTTTGCTCTAAAAAATAGAGTCTCACTCTTTTTAAAAGATTATAGAGACTTAGATGCTTATGATGTGCAGTATTTAGGATATGCACCAAGTATTTTATATAAAGAGACAAAATATTTAGCAGAGCTTGCTTTAGGTTTAGATGTTTTGACTCTTGGTAAGAAAGAGTACCTTCGTACTGCTTCTTTGACCCCAAGGTTTGAGTATAGTCATTCTAATACTCTAAGAAGTATTGCCCATATAAAATATCAAAAGAAGTTTTTTTCAAAAGACGCCCAGTATGATCTAGATGCAAATCATTATGAACTTGCGTATTCACTACAAAAAATCCTAACTCCTCGCTCATTTATACAAGCAAATATTACAGCTATACGAGAAGCAAAACTTCATGGTCAAAGAATTGATGTTGATTATGATGAGTATAGAGCAAACTTACTATATGCAAACCAATTTACTGCAATTTTTGGAAGTGAAATTTTTGCACAGTATAGAAAAAGAATGTATAAAGATTATAGTAAACTTTTTGGAAATACAAGAGATGACGATGGTGGAACAATAGCTGTAAATTTAAATGCGAGGATACTTAAGACTTTGCGTTTTCATATCAAGGGAAGTTACAATAGAGTAGAATCAAATCAAGAGCGCTTTAGTTATCATAAACATACGATAGCAATCGGTTTAAACAAAACATTTTAGGAGAGAGATTATGAAATACTTAATAAAAATTGCTTTAATAGTCCTTTTGCTTAGCGTAACTCTTTTTGCTAAAGATGTTGCTAGAGTTACAGGTTTGAGCGGTGATGCATTTATCCAAAGAGATGGCACTAAGATAGAAGTAACTCTGGGCATGGCTCTTGAAGAAAAAGATACTATTACAACCGATAGTAGAGCAAAAGTGCAGATAATCTTTGAGGATGAAACGATAATTTCTCTTGGAAAAAATTCTAAATTCTCTATAAAAGAGTACTTCTTTGAAGAGACAAAAGAGCCGGTTGCAAAGTTTGCAATGTTAAAAGGGGCTATGAGAACCATCACAGGAAAGATAGGAAAAGTAGCTCCAGAGAAGTTTAGTGTTGAAGCAAAAACAGCTACTATAGGGATAAGAGGGACTAACTTTAGTGTCTTAGTGGGCGATGATGAGTCGGTGCAAGTTTTCTGTACTTTTGGTGCTATTAGTGTAAATGTTAATGGGGCTGAGAGCGTAGTAAATCAAGGATTTTATATCATAATATCTCCTGATGGAGGAGTTGAGATAAAAGAGTTTACTCCGCAAGATTTAAAAGAGATGAAAGAGCAAAACTTTGCTAAGGGTGAGTCAAAAAAAGGTGATGCCCTGCAAGATGCCATAGCTACTAATGAGACTCAGCTTGATAATACAAGAGAAGAGTTTGACAATATCGTTATAAAAGATATAACAGATAGTGTGGTTGATGCTGAACAAACTGCTGGAACAATAGCTACAAACTTGTCTGATTTAATAGCAGGATACTCTATGAGTGATGCTTTATATACAGGAACTTACTCGGTAACTCAAACAGTTGGTTTAGGAACAAACCTTCAAACAAGTGGTGTTGCTGAATTAATGGTTGATTTTGGAGCTGATACAGTTAATCTATCCATAGATGGTGGAGTAGTCTTTTTTGATGAAGCTACACAATTTAATGGAAGTAGTTTTAGCGTAAATGAAAATAGTATTGATAGTGGTGTAGGTAGTGCTAGTGGAACATTTAAAGGTGCAACAGGAAATATAGTCGAAGGAAACTTTTTTCATTTAAATGGATCCAATGGAGAAAAAGGAATATACAATGTTACTACAGAGCAGGAATTACATTAAAAAATGAGAGGAAAGTATAAAGCACTAATATCACTCTTTATACTTTTAAGTCTGATATTATCTAGTGCTTATCTTTTTTTACCAAGTCATTTTCAATCCCTTGACGATAGAGTAAGAGATTTCTACTTTAAAGCTCGTGGTGCAACTACGGCTAGTGAAGATATTGTAATTATAGATATCGATGAGAGAAGTATTAAAGAGCTTGGTCAGTGGCCTTGGGAGAGAGATAAAGTAGCTCTCATACTTAAAAATTTGGCTTTAAGTGGAGCAGGGATTATAGGTCTGGATATTGTATTTAGTGAGGCTGATAAAACAAGTCCTAAGCTACTTGCACAAAAATGGGGTTTTACTGAAGTAGAAGTTCCAGACTATGATCTTTTGCTTTCACAAACTATAGCGGCGACTCCAACTATAGCTGGTTATGTTTTTGATTTTGATGCAAACAACTCAAATGAAGCTCCACAAATTCCCGCTATTTTTGTAGAGAGATCAAAACAAGATAGAGCATTTATCCTAGAAGCTAGTGGGGTTTTGCCAAATCTTAAAATTATTCAAGATGCAAGTTACTCAAGTGGATACCTAAACAATGTTCCCGATGAAGCTGGAATTATCCGAAGCGTTCCTTTGATGATAAGATATCAACAGAGGCTATATCCATCTCTAGCTTTTGAGATGTACCGCATAGCCAACCAAAGCAATAGAGTCACAACTACTTACTCAGAAGTTGGAGTAGAGAGTGTGGAAGTTGGCAAAACAATTATCCCAACTGATAGATTTGCAAGGATGCACCTAAACTTTAGAGGTCCCGCTCGAAGTTACCGCTATATCTCAGCAGTTGATATCTTCCATAATAGCTTTGATCCAAAGAGAGTTGAGGGTAAGTTTGTTCTTATTGGGACATCTGCTTATGGGCTTATGGATCTGCGCTCAACTCCACTAGATAGCGTTATAGCTGGGGTTGAGATCCATGCAAATATGATAGATAATCTACTCCGTGGTGATATGTTAAGAAGACCAGTTTGGGCAGAAGTAGCAGATCTATCTGCTATCATAGTTGTTGCTTTTATTGTGATATTTATCTACTCTAGACTCTCTCTCTTGTTGTTTACTTTAGCAATTATTGGTTCATCGTTTGTTTTGATATATCTAAACTACTATCTACTATTTGATAAGCTTTATATATTAAATGCACTCTTTCCTCTCTTTAGTATCTTTTTGTCTTTGATCGGAGTTTTAGGGGTAAACTACTTTTTTGAATCTCGCCTAAAAGAGATGATAAAAACAAAGTTTGCATCAAAGGTCAGTGCTAGTGTTATGGAAGATATTTTACAACACTCAGACTCTGATGCCTTAGAGGGACAAGAAAAAGAGATAACAGTCTTCTTCTCAGATATAAGAGGTTTTACAAATATCTCTGAAGCGATGGGAGATGCAAAAAAACTCATCAGGTTTATGAATGAGATAATGGAACCAATGACTGAGATCATCATAGATGAAAAGGGGACAATAGATAAGTATATAGGCGATGCTATTATGGCTTACTGGAATGCACCACTAGATCTAGATAATCATGCTGATAGAGCTATGAGAGCGAGTCTTAGACAACTTCATCATCTAAAGAGATTAAATGAAGATCTAAGAGCAGATCCAGACTTTATAAATGTCTCAAATATGGCAGATGAAGCCAATATACCAATAGTTGATATTGGGATCGGTTTAAATACAGGTTTAGCCATAGTTGGCGAGATGGGTTCAAAGAAACGCTCAGACTATACAGTTATAGGCGACACAATAAATGTAGGTGCAAGACTAGAATCTCTATGTAAATTTTATAACTCAAGACTAAATATCTCAAACTTTACAAAGAGCCAGCTAAAGGGCAACTATATATTTAGATTTTTAGATCTAGTGACTGTAAAAGGAAAGAGTGAGCCAGTTGAGATCTGGCAAGTTCATGACTTTGCCGATGAAGTAAGTGAGCCACTCTTTTACTCTAGTAAAGAAGATCTATTAGCTGAACTTGAGACTTATCATAGAGCTATAGATCTATATAAGGCAGAAAATTTTAAAGAGGCACTTGTGATATTTGAGGAGTTAAACCTACTTGAATTTAAGAGCAATCTAAAGATCTGTGAGATCTACATAGAGAGATGTAAGCACTATGTAGATAACCCACCAAAAGAGTTTAACGGAGTTTTTGTGCATACAACAAAAGGCTAGTTCTCTAAAACCTTGTTTATAGAGTATCTTAGATCTTCATCTAGATTTTCCATAGAACTTAGCATCCATCTTAGATAACCAGCATCACTATCTGCTACTTCTTTTAGAGTTTTATTTTTATACTTTCCAAATCTAAAATAGTTTACAAAGATAGGAGTTTGAGTGAGTTCTACCATCTTCTCAACAGGATTTTCTCCTACAAAAGCAGAGCTTACTGCATCTTTTAGTTTTGACAAAAAGAGTTTTAAAACTAAAACATCACCTATGGCATCGTGAGCTTTTACTACAATTCCAAGCTCATCAGCCTCTTTTTGTTCTTCTTTGTAAAGCCCCATCTTATAGCGAAAATATTGAAGTCTATGAGCATCTTCCTCTGCAAAAATATGTTTTGCAACTCTTAGAGTATCTATAACTTGCATCTTGTTTACAAAACCCTCTTTTTGAAGCATTCCTATATCAAAATCAGCGTTGTGGATGATGAGGTAGTTCTCAGCTATGTTTAACTCACAAAGTCTCTTGTATGCCTCGCTATCAACACAAGATGGTTTTTTCTCTAACATATCTGGAGTGATTCCATGAATCTCCATAGCTCCAAAGCCAATAGGCACATCACTAGAGTAAAACTCATTGTGAACTTCTATCTCTTTTGCACCTAGAACCATGTAGCCTAGTTGTATAACTCTGTCATTTTCACCTACACCTGTTGTCTCAGTGTCTAATATTACATATTTTCTTGCCAAAAATTATCCTTTTATATGTTTTTTACTTATAAAATTAACGTTAAAACTCTTCTCTTTATTTGCATCTAGCTTGATTTTAAATGAGACTAAATTGCCATTTTTATATGAAAATTTCTCTTTTGTTTTTATAACACTTGAGCTACTTTTGTTAAATGGTACTAAAATTTCTACAGTCTTTTTTTCATCAGATGAGTTTTTAAGAGTGTATTTTATAGTTGTATCGTAGTGCTCTTTTGTATCAGAGCGTAAAAAAATACTCTCGTCTAAAGCCAGATCAAAACTGTTACCAATAGCTAACTCAACACTTGTCTCTTTTGGAGTGTGTGAAATGTAAGACTCTCCAATAAAGATCTTTTGACTCTTTATCGGTGAGTAAGTTCTAACAACACCTTTTGGAAGTGGAGTGTCAAGTTTTTGCATCTCTATACTTTGTGCAACACTGTGCTTTACTTGTGTGTTTAGAGTTAGTGGATCTGAGGTTTGTACTTTGTAGAGTCTTTTAATATCTATGTCATTTTTACTTAAAAACTTTATTTGTGTTTTTTCTTGATCTGATATGTCAACTTTAAAAGGAACGCTATAAAAGTGGTAACCCTCATGTGCTTGGTGCTCAACACTTTGGTTTAAAACCATATCTTTTGCATAAGACATTGCTCTTTGTGGAACTTGCATTGTGTTTACATCGCCAGCTAAAACATGAAGATCTGTGTTTAGGTAAGACTTTCCAGAATGGTTGTCAATGCTGATCCAGCCAATTAGGTTTGCTTTATCGCCATGGATGTTAAGTATGTAGTCGCTCTTCCAAGACAAGTTTCTTATAAGGTAATCGATCTCTATCTTTGAATCTAAACTCTTTCTTGTCTCGATGTTATAAACTAGAGATGGCTTAGTTAGAAGCGTAGAGGGAATTGTAGAGAAAATAATCTCTTTTGGCTCTACTGAAATAATTTGGTTTTTTTTATCTTTAAGTAGTGCAGTTTTAGACTGGTGGGAGAGAAGTGTAAACTCATCTCTGTCTACTTTTACTTTTTTGTCAATATGTGCATCTAAGAGTTTTTGTAAATTTAGTTGGTCGTATCTGAATTGCTGTGAATACAGAGTTACTTCTTTTGGTAAAGAGATATTTACAGAGTCTGTAATAATTGTGTTTGCAACAGGAGAGTAAACGATCTCTTTGTCTTCTTTTTGAAGACTTAGATCTCTTTGCTCATGTACAAGAGCTACTCCATCGTTATAGACTATAAGTGAAGATGAAGTAGGCTCTTTTGAGAGGCTAGAGGCAAAAATGAGTGAAGACGAGAGCAAAATAAGGGTGCTTAAATATTTCATAGAGATACCTTTTTCATAGTGATAATACATATTACACTATGAAAAAAAATATAGAGTAATAAAACAAATGTTTAATCTGCTTTCTTTGCTACAAATCTTAGCCAAAAATAACCAAAAAGTCCCGCAAAAAGAGAAGCGGCGATAATTCCAATCTTCGCTTGAAATATAAGCTCAGCATTTCCAACAAAAGCTAAATCAGCAATAAAGATAGACATAGTAAAACCGATACCACCTAAAAAAGAGACACCAAAGATTTGACTCATGCTGCTTCCTTCTGGAAGTTTAGCAATGCCAAGTTTTATAGCTAACCACGCAACACCGGCAATTCCTAAAACTTTACCTAGTATAAGACCTGCAATAATGCCCAAAGAGACACTCTCCACTATTGTATCTCCAACTGAAGAAAAATCTATAGAGATTCCAGCATTTGCAAGGGCAAATAGAGGTATAACGATGAGCCCAACAGATAGATGTAACTTCTGTTCAAGCCTTGCAGAAGGAGATTCAACAGCTATTATTCTATCTTTTATATTTGTAAGTATCGCTTTTTGTTTATCATGCATAGTGCAGTCAGTTGCTACGGGATAGTTATCATACTTATCGAGTAGATCTCTAGTGTCATTTGTAAAATCAAGCGGAGTTAGTTTTGGTTTAGATGGAATAGCCATAGCCGCAATAACACCAGCAATAGTCGCGTGTATGCCAGATTCTAGCATGAAAAACCATAGAAAAAGTCCAACTATAAAGTAAGGAAGTACCATACGAATACCAATACGGTTAAATATAACCATCACCAAAAAAGAGACAAAAACTAAAGCAAGAGAGATCATATTGATGTCATTTGTATAAAAAAGAGCGATAACTACAACAGCACCAAGGTCATCAACAATAGCAAGAGCTACTAAAAAGGTAACAAGCGCAGGAGAGACTCTGTTTCTTAGAAGTACCAATGCACTAATGGCAAAGGCAATGTCTGTTGCCATAGGGATTCCCCAACCTTTTGCTCCAGCTTCACCGTAGTTAAAAGCCATATAGATAAGAGCAGGAAGAGCCATACCTCCAATAGCTGAGAGAATAGGTAAAATAGCTACTTTTATATTTGATAGTTCTCCTATTAAGATCTCTCTTTTGATCTCAAGTCCAATAATAAAGAAAAAGATAGCCATTAATCCATCATTTATCCAGTGATGAAGAGTATGTGAAAGCTCCCATGAGCCAATACTAATCTCAACATTTGTATGAAAAAAGTCAGCATAAGTCTGTGTTAGTGGAGTATTTGCCAAGATTAAAGCAACTATAGTCATAAACATCAAGATGACACCAGTGGTAGTTTGGGCATGTAAAAAATGCTCAAAAGGAGTAGAAATCCGTCTAAATGTTTTTTCCCAGGGTGCGTAAATTCTCATATTACTCCATTGTAGGTTTTTGAGTAATTATAACTAAAAAAGACAATGCTAAAAAAATATGAGTATAATCTGCCTTATGAATTTACAAAAACTACAAAATAAAACTATCTTACTCTTTGGAAAAACACGCTCATTTAGTTCTGATGAGTTTATCTCCCAACTAAAGTTTCATAAGATAAAACTAGCAGAGGGCTTTAGCGAAGATGTTGAGCTAATCATAGATGGAAAACTTATGACTCCATATGAACAAAATGAGAGTGAAAGCCTCTATGAGAGCCAAAAAGGTCTAGAGTTTATCTCTATAGATCTACTTGAGAGAGAACTTGCAAAACATATAGATGCAGCAACACTTATGATGAGTCTAAAGCTCTCAGCAGATAGAGCAAGGCTAAAAGATTTTTTAACAAACTCAATGATAAGTGATGAGTTATACCTAAAGCTTATAAAGATGTATAGCTGGGGTGGTGAGAACTTTTTTGATAATGATGATAATAGAGATATAAGTGCAGCCCTTATAGTGCGATTTTACAAGAACATAGAGAGAAATCACAATGTTGAGTATGCAACTTTAGGTATTATGCACCTTGCATCTCAAAGTAGAGATCCATTAGTTTTAGAGACAATTGCAAACCTAGAACCACTACAGAAAACAATGAGAGATGCAACTAATCAATCAAACTATAAGATAATCTCAAGTCTAGCTAAAAATGAATCAACTCCAAAAAGTGTTTTAGAGTCTTTTATAAAAAAAGCACCTATAGAGATAAAAAAAATGATAGCCGTTCGCCAAGATTGTGATGAGGAGATGCAAAACTCTCTCTTAGATACAAAAGAAGTTCATGAAGCACTATCAAACAATAAAAATCTAGCTAAAAGTACGATAAAAAAACTTATGCAAGATAGAGCAAAAAACATGGCAAGAAGTGTGAAGCCTGATAGTGAACTGTTTGAGACTTTCTTAAGTACAAATCCTCTAGATCTAGCACAAAATAGTTCTCTAACTAAAGAGATGCAAATGAAGATCTTAGAGCTTGACATAGAAGATGTAAATCTAGCTTTAGCATCAAACGAGCATATAGATAGAGATATTTTAAAGAGCCTGCTTAATGAGTCTTCACAAGAGATTTGTAACGCTCTATATCAAAATAATGCTACTCCAAAAGAAGTGCTAAAATACGCTTATAAAGATGATAAAAACCATAAAACACTTGCTAGAAACTCTAACACTCCTAGTGAGATCTTAGAACTTTTAGCTAAGAGTGAAGATGGGGAGATCTTGTTGTCTTTGGCAAGAAACTCCAATACACCTGTAGATATTTTGTATCAACTTCAACTTGATTCTCGCTACGAGAGAGCGGTTAAAGAGAACCCAAATTTTGGCAAACACATAATGAGCGAAAACATAGGATGGCAAGAGTAGATGAGAGCATCAAGATTAACACAAACACTTCAAGCTTTAGTGGAGCAAAAAGTTCCAGTTTTTTTATGGGGAGCACCAGGGATTGGAAAATCTTCTATAGTTAAGCAGATTGCAAAAAGTAAGGAAGTAGGCTTTATAGATCTAAGACTCGCACTAATGGATCCAACGGACTTAAAAGGGATTCCTTTTTACGATAAAGATTCACACACAGCTCTTTGGGCTCCACCTGCGTTTTTGCCAAAAAATGGTGAGGGGATACTTTTTTTAGATGAGCTAAACACTGCCGCACCAAGTGTTCAAGCCTCAGCATATCAGCTCATTCTTGATAGGAAGGTAGGCGAGTATGAGTTGCCTGATGGCTGGGCTATAGTTGCAGCTGGTAACCGTGAGAGTGATAGAGGCGTGACATATAGAATGCCATCACCACTAGCCAATAGATTTGTTCACTTTGAGATGGAAGTTGATGTGGATGATTGGAAATATTGGGCATTTAAGAGTGCTCTTGATGAGAGAATCATCGCCTACATATCATATAAAAAAGAGCATCTCTTTACCTTTGATCCAAAGAGTGACGCTAAAAGCTTCGCAACTCCTAGAAGTTGGGAATATGTAGATAGTATCCTAAGCGCAGATCTAGATGAGTTACTTCTGCTTGATGCACTTAGTGGAGCTGTTTCTCGTGAGGTTGCAGTTGGTTTTTTAAGTTTTATAAAAGTTATGCATAAACTTCCAGACATAGAAGCAATTTTGACAACAGGCGAGGGCGATTATAGCGATGAAGTGGATGTACTTTACGCTCTTAGCATCGGACTTGTAAGTGCCTTGCTTAAAGATTACAGTGATGAGAGACTTGACAATCTTCTCTCATATACATTAGGACTAAAGAGCGAATTTGCAGTTTTATGTGTGCAAGATCTACAAAAAAATGGTCAAACAATGGAACACTCTGATGTTTTTAGAGAGTGGGTAAAAAAGTTCGCCTATCTTTTAGCATAAGTATTCACAATAGTAATTTTTGGTTCTCACCAAATATCAAGATACATTTTTTAAACTTAAGTTTTATCTGCTACCTAGGTGGCAGAATTTTACAGAATAATCTTCTATAATTACAGCATAAATAAAAACAAGGAGTCAGTTATGTTCATTACACGCTATAACCCAAGTAGAAATATGAGAGAGTATAGAAGAGGACTCGACCTCTTTAATACTCTCTTAGATGACTATGTTCCAGTAAGTAAGCAAAGTGGCTTTAGTGCTGATTTTATTCCTGCTATTAATACAAGAGAGGGCGAGTTTGCATACCATGTCGAAGTTGATTTACCAGGAATAAATAAAGAAAATATCAACATCTCCGTTGAAGATAACAAGCTTGTTATCTCAGGTGAGAGAAAGACAAAAGAGGAGATGAAAGAGGAGAACTACTATAGAGTTGAGAGTAGTTTTGGCTCTTTTTCACGCTCTTTTTCACTTCCAGAGGGAGTGGATATTGAAAATATTCGCGCCGAGAGTCAAGATGGTGTCCTAGAGGTAGTTGTGCCTAAGCTCAAAAAAGATGTAGTAAATAAAGTGAAAAAAATCGCTATCAAATAAAAGGAGGATATTATGCAAATCACAAAAAGTGTTAAAAATATTGGTTCTGAGATAGAAAAAGGTGTTGAGATTGTTGGTAAAAAGGTCTCTGAGGCTTTTGATAATTTGGCAAGTCACCTCCCTTTTGCTAACCTAGCGAAGAAGGAGAATGCTGATTTTCATATTGAAGTTGATCTGCCTGGTGTCAAAAAGGAGGATATAGATCTTAAGATTGAAGATGATGTCTTAATTATAAGTGCAGTTCGCCACTATAAAAAAGAGCTAAATGATGAGAGCTACTATATTTGCGAGAGCTCTTTTGGAAAAATAGAGAGACGCTTTAGCCTTCCTGAAAATATAGATAGTGAAAAAATCAGCGCTAGCTTTAAAAATGGTCGCCTAGAGATAGAGTTGCAAAAGACTGAAAAAGCAAAACCAAAGAGTATCGCTATAAAATAGACAAGGAGATGGCTATGAGAAAAGAGAGTGTTAAAATACTTTATATTCTCAATGGATTGCTATTTGCTGCCCTCCTTGTGCAGGGTTATTTTATCTATAAACTAGATTTCGTGTCAAGCACGTAATGACGGGACACGCGTCATCCTGAACTTGATTCAGGATCTAGCTTAATAATTGTCTAGAGCACTCAATTAATTTTTTACACTTCATAGTGTATAATCTACACTATGAACAGTGTAGAAAATTCGCAACAAATTATACTTAAAAAGATAAGTAATGCTCCACTTATTTTAAAGAAAAAGAAAAATTTATACTTTAAAAAGGGAGAAGATCCTCTCTCTCATACTAATACTCTTAAGTATTTTTACTTCGTTATGAGCGGTAAAATAAAGATTTATGATATTGATATAGGGAGCTCAAAAGAGCAAATCCTATATATTCTCTTACATGGAGATATGTTTGATGTAGTATCCTTACTTGATGGCAGGCCAAACCAATACATATCAGAAGTGCTCGAAGATGCTCATGTAGTTGAGCTTCCTTTAGAAGATGTTAAAGAGATGATTTTAAAAGATGAAAAGTTCCGCCAATATTTTTATGCCTATATTGCATCTCAGCTTAAATCTATGGAAAATTTGGCAGTTAGCCTATCTTTTTATGATGTATACCAAAGAGTCTTGCAACTTTTTACCCGTTTTACTGAGACTATAGATGGAGTGTCAAGATTAAAAGTAATCAATAATCTAAAACATGAAGATATAGCATCTATGGTAGGCTCGGTGAGAAAAGTTGTAAATAGAAGCCTGCAGAAACTTAAAAAAGATGGCATTATTGAGATAAAAAGAAAAAATATATATGTAAAAAACTTTCAAAAATTACTTGATAAATTGTCAGTCTAAAAAACAGCGTCTTTAGCTGCTCTCTAGTAAAGAGATTACAATCTTTTTATCATATGATGATACTCGTGGTTTGAAAGTTTTAAAATAGTGTTTTTTTTATAACCTATTTTTTCATATAAGCTAAGAGCTTTTATATTCTCAACATCCACTAAAAGTGATACTTTTGTAAAGCCCAACTCTTTTGCTTTTTCTTCAATAAAACAAAACAGTTCTTTTGCAATTCCACGCCCTTGAAACTCTTCAAAAACACTTATAGTATCTACATAAAACTCATCTTCAAAACACTCTTTATCAAAAGAGTCTAAAAAGATGTTTTTAGAAGCTAGGTGTCTAATCATAAGATTATCAAGTTCATCTACTCTATTTGAATCATAAGCTATTATAAGCCCTGCTAAGTCGTTTTTAACTTCATATGTGTAGATATTATTGTAACTTAGTCTATTTATATTCATAGAAATATAAAAATCTAAAGTTTTTAAAATCTTTTTCTTTTCACTTTCTCCAGTTAGTGTTTTTGCAACTTTACCAATTGCATTTAGTATAAGAATAGACAGACCTTGATCTGTTTTTTTTGCTTTTTTTATCATTTAGTTATTTACTCTTTAAAACTTATTTTAACTTTCTAAATCCCTGTAAAATCTGCATGAAAAAACTTTTCATACAGATAGAAGATTTTGAGATTAGAGATTCAAAGCTTTTGCTACACCTGCTCCATAAGCCGGATCTGCTTTTGTGCAGTTGTCTATATGTCTTTGCTTAATATTTTGTGGTGCATCGCCCATAGCTCTTGCTGTATTTTCAAAAAGGACTTTTTGCTCTTCTTTACTCATAAGTTGAAACAGCATTCTAGGTTGTGTGAAGTTGTCATCATCTTGCTCGTATCTGTTAGCTCCACCATCTAGATCTAACTCTGGCTCAGCAAACTCTTTTTGCTCTTGCCACTCATCATAAGAGTTTGGCTCATAACCTAGAGTAGCTCCAGCGTTGCTATCGACTCTCATAGCACCATCTCTGTGGTAGCTATTTGTTGGGCATTTTGGAGCATTTACTGGGATGAGGTTATGGTTAACTCCTAGCCTATATCTCTGTGCATCTCCATAAGAGAAGAGTCTTCCTTGGAGCATCTTATCAGGTGAAAAGCCAATTCCATTTACAACACTTGCAGGGTTAAATGCAGCTTGTTCAACATCTGCAAAGTAGTTCTCTGGGTTGCGGTTTAACTCAAACTCTCCAACTTCTATAAGTGGATAATCTTTTTTAAGCCACACTCTTGTTAAGTCAAAAGGGTTAAATTTGTAGTGCTTTGCATCTTCTTCGCTCATTATTTGCACAAACATCTTCCACTTTGGAAAGTCACCTTTTTCTATACTTTCAAAGAGATCTTGCTGATGGCTCTCTCTATTTTGCCCCACCAAGATTTGCGCCTCTTCATCTGTTAAGTTTTTTATCCCTTGCTGGCTAACAAAGTGAAACTTAACCCAGTTTCTCTCATTTTGCTCATTGATAAAGCTAAAAGTGTGGCTACCAAAACCGTGCATATGGCGGTAAGAGTAAGGAATACCTCTATCACTCATCGTAATGGTAACTTGGTGCAGAGCTTCTGGCAAGCTAGTCCAAAAATCCCAGTTGTTTTTTGCACTTCTCATGTTTGTTTTTGGATCTCGTTTAATGGCATGGTTTAGATCTGGAAACTTTAGTGGATCTCTTAGAAAAAAAACAGGAGTATTGTTTCCCACAAGATCCCAGTTTCCCTCTTCTGTATAAAACTTAAGAGCAAAACCACGGATGTCTCTCTCGGCATCTGCGGCACCTCTCTCACCAGCAACAGTGGAAAATCTAGCAAACATCTCTGTCTCTTTTCCAACTTCAGAGAAGATCTTTGCTTTGGTGTATTTTGTTATATCTTTTGTCACTCTAAAAGTTCCAAATGCACCTGAGCCTTTAGCGTGCATGCGTCTCTCTGGGATGACCTCTCTATCAAAATGTGCCATTTTCTCCAAATACCACACATCTTGCATAAGCATCGGACCTCTTGGTCCTGCAGTTAGTGAATTGTTATTATCAGCTACCGGTGCACCGACAACAGTTGTAAGTTTTTTCTTCATATCACACTCCTTTTTAAAAGATAATATTTATCCTTTGTAAGGATAGTATCATAATCTCAAATTAAATCAAAGGTTTATATATTGTGTTTTAGTAAAAACTCTTTATAGTCATTAGCATTAAGTGGTTTAGAATAAAAGTATCCTTGAATTTTAGGACAACCCTCAAGGAGTAGAAAATCTCTTTGTTCGTGAGTCTCTACACCTTCTGCAATAATGTCTATTTGCAAGTTTTTAGCTATGGAGATTACAGAGCGAACAATGGCAACATCTTCTTTGTCATGTGGAAGTTCATCTACAAAACTTTTATCAATCTTTAGTTTGTCAATTGGCAAGCGTTTTATATATGCAAGTGAGGAGTGTCCTGTACCAAAATCATCTATAGAGATACTAATGCCTAGTTTTTTTATTTCATTTATTATCACTATTGTTGCTTCTGGATTTTTCATCATTTCTCTTTCTGTAATCTCTAGATCTAGTCTTGAAGCATCAAAGCCTGTCTCTTTTAAAATATTTTTCAAATCAGCTATCATCTCTTTACTCTCAAGCTGTTTCGCAGATACATTTAGAGATAATTTTTTTATATCGATTCCACATTTTTGAAAATTCATTAGTTGATTCATAGTCTCTCTCATCATCCAAAGATCTATTTTAATGATAAGTTTTGTTTGTTCGGCAACTGGTATAAAATCAGCAGGCGACACAAATCCTAACTTTGGAGAATTCCATCTTATAAGTGCTTCAGCACCTATTATTTCACCAGTAGTAGTATCAATTTGGGGCTGATAAAATGCTTCAAACTGATTTTCTTGAAGTGCTATTTTTAAGTTTTTCTCCAAGATCACTCTGTTGAGAGCAGATTCGCTCATCTTTTTATCATAAAACTGATAAGTATCTCTTCCAATTTCTTTGGCTTTATACATAGCAGTATCAGCATTGCTCATTAAAATATCTACATCAGATCCATCGCGAGGAAAACAACTTATGCCTATACTAATAGTGATATTAAACACATTGTTTTGGAGTTCTATGGACTGTCCAATAGAATGTATGATTTTTTCAACAATTGCTAAAAGACCATCATCATCAACATTTTTAAGTAAAATAGCAAACTCATCTCCAGCTAATCTACATACAATATCTTCAGCTCTAACACAGCTTTTTAATCTCTTTGCAACACTTTTTAAAAGCAGATCTCCCATATAGTGTCCATAGGTGTCATTGATATCTTTAAATCTGTCTAGATCTAAAAATAAAATGCTAAACTTAGAGTTATGTCTTTTAGCACTCTCTATTGTATTTTTTACAATCTCCAAAAATAAAAAACGATTTGTTAAACCAGTTAGTGCATCATGGTGAGCTAAATAAGTAAGTTCTTTTGTTTTGCTTTTGACCAAATCTTCAAGTTTAAAATTTAAATTTTTTATGAGATTTTTTTTAGATTGAAAATATAAAAATAAAATATAACCTACAAATAACAAACCTCCAAAAACTAAAAATAGTATGTTTCGAACTTGAAAAATATCATTTAAATTTATTTCATCTAGGTTGTATGACATAATAAAATATGCCATTGGTTTGCCATGCTCATCATTTAGTTTATAAACACTCACAACCGAATGAGGCGAGAGGCATACAGTAGAGTTATCTTCGCAGTTTATTACCGCTTCTATGGAGTATGCTTTGATGTAGTCTAATAATTTTTCATCTGCCTTATCATTAACTATAAAGTAGTTTTGTATAAACTTAGTTTTATCTACATAGACTAACTGATCTTTATATGATTTATCTATAAGCATGATTGTATGCTCGTTGTTCTCTTGCATCTTTTGAATTATGGAGTCAAACATACCAAGAGTTTCAAACATACCAATAAAGATATCATTCTCATAGATGGGAACCATTGTTTTAAAAGAAATAGCAAATTTACCGGCACTTATAGAGGTTATGATTTGTGGATCTTTTATCATTTTATCTATATCTGAGCGAGCTTTTACTAAACTATCCCCCGTTTTGTTACTAAAACTTCTGTAAAAACTTTTACCTTCTGCATCAACGATTTGAAACCAAATATTTTTTAGATTAGTATTGTTTTTTAATTTTAAAGAGAACTCTTTTAGATTTATATTTAAACTATCTTTACTTAAAAGTGCATTTTTTATTTTTTGATCTTGTGACATCGCTAAAGACATCTGTAAAATAGCATCTTGTTTTTCTTTTATCAAAGATTCAAGATGTGTTTTCATGTTTTTTGAAATCTCTAAATATCTTTCATCTATTAAAGCTTCATTTTTACTAGTGATAAGTATATAACCGATAGAAGCAATTAGTAATAATAAGAAGATAGGGAATAATAATCTACTCAAATTTACACTATTCAAAAAACATCCCTTCTTCTAAAAATGACAACATTATAACTACAATATCTGAATTTATTATAGCAAAAGGAACTCAAAAATCGGGAGTATAGCGACTTGAATAAATAAGCAAATTTTACATAAGTTAATATAATCCTTTATGGCGGGCGATAAACTTAAATATTGCATGAATTGTTTAGTTCAAGACATTCAGAGGGGGCATTTGCCATAACTCAGAAAAAAATCAATAATTTAATAGAATTGTTCAGTAAAAAAATGTATAAAAATGACATAATTCTGTCATCCTGAACTCTTACAACCCGCCATTCCAAACTTCGATCAACCCGTCATTCCAAACTTCGATCAACCAGTCATCCTGAACTTCGATCAACCAGTCATCCTGAACTTCCATCAACCCGTCATCCTGAACTTGATTCAGGATCTCTTGAGGGTTTAAAAAATACATAAGGTTTTAGAGCCCTGATAAGATTGCGAGTCAAGCTCACAATGACGGAAGTGTCAGAAATGATAAGATTGCGAGTCAAGCTCACAATGACGGAAGTGTGGGAAATGATAAGATTGCGAGTCAAGCTCACAATGACGGAAGTGTCAGAAATGATAAGATTGCGGGTCAAGCTCACAATGACGGAAGTGTGGGAAATGATAAGATTGCGAGTCAAGCTCACAATGACGGAAGTGTCAGGCTGCAATGGCAGGAATGTTGTGACCATGAACTCTTACAACCCGTCATCCCAAACTTCGATCAACTCGTCATCCTGAACTTGATTCAGGATCTCTTGAGGGTTTAAAAAGTCACATAAACTTTAAAGTCTAGTTGATGGCTTATTCAGATAAAAAAATCACATTCCCAAATAAGGCTTTAAGACCTCAGGGATAGTGATACTTCCATCTTCTTGTTGGTTGTTCTCCATAATGGCTACTAGAGTTCTACCAACTGCTAACGCACTTCCATTTAGTGTATGAACCATTGAGTTTTTCTTGCCATCTTTAAAACGAATTTTTGCGCGTCTTGCTTGAAACTCTCTTGTGTTACTAACTGATGAGATCTCGCGGTAGGTGTTTTGTCCTGGTAACCAAACTTCTAGATCTATAGTCTTGGCTGCACTAAAGCCTAGATCTCCTGTACAGAGACTAACTAGGCGATGAGGTAGCTCTAGTGCTGTTAGTATGTCTGATGCACACTCTACCATCTCGCTAAAGATCTCATCACTTTTATCAGGATGAGAGATAGTTACTAGTTCAACCTTATGAAACTGATGCTGTCTTATCATCCCTCTTGTGTCGCGCCCTGCAGCTCCCGCTTCTTTTCTAAAGCAAGATGTATAAGCTGTCATTTTAACTGGTAGCTCCTCAGATGCAAGAATCTCATCTTGAAAAAGATTTGTTAGAGGAACCTCTGCTGTTGGGATCAAAAATAGATCTAGATCTTGCATTTTATAGAGATCATCTTCAAACTTTGGAAGTTGTCCTGTTCCCTCTAGTGCAGTTCTGTTTACAAGAGCTGGAACGCTCACTTCTGCAAATCCACGAGAGCGGTTAAAGTCAAGCATAAAGTTTATAAGTGCGCGCTCTAGTCTTGCACCCATTCCAAAACTTACAGAAAATCTAGAAGTTGCAAGTTTTACTCCTCTCTCAAAATCTATCCAGCCATTTTGCTCGGCTAGTTCCCAATGTTCTTTTGGAGTAAAACTAAACTCTCTTGGAGTTAGAACTTTTTTTAGCTCTTCGTTGTCACTCTCATCAGCGCCATGGGCTACATCATCATCTGGAATATTTGGGATTGACATCGCTATGGTTTCAAGTTCTAGATCTGCATTTCTTTGGATCTCTAAGGCTTCGCTTATCACAACTTTGTTTGCATCTACTCTTCGCTTGAGTTCGCTTATATCTTTGCCTTCTCTTTTGTAAGTTCCAAACTCTTTACTCATAGAATTTTGAAGTGCCTGAAGTGTTTCAAAACTCGCTTTTGCTTTTTTTAATTCTTGGCTTTTTTCTCTTAGTTTTTCTATAAGCTCTAGATCTACACCCTTGCGAATAAGCTTAGAACTCATAGTTTCAAAATCTTTTTGTAGTAGTTTTAAATCAATCATAATCTTCCTAGTATCTCCTAAATCAAGAGATGCAATTATAGCAAAAATTATTGTACAATATTGTTATGGAATTTTTAAAGGACTTTTTGTGGGCTATAAAGCTAAATTTATAAATAGAATTGTTTACCTGCTTATAGCTTCTTGGAGTGCTTTGATGCTTCTTGCAGCATCTGTTTCTATGTATAGAGATTATGAATATGCAACAATTTTAGCAAAAAATGAAGCTGTAGTAAGTGTCAAAAAAGATATAGCATATCGTAAGTGGATAGCCTCTCATGGAGGTGTTTACGTACCAATTACCAAAAGAACACCGCCAAATCCATACCTCTCCCATATAGAAAATCGTGATGTAAATACTTCAGCATCACAACAACTAACTCTTATGAATCCAGCATACACACTTTCACAAATGATGGAAGACTATAGTGAGCTTTACGGAACAAAAGGGCATATCACAAGTAGAATACTTATGAACCCAAAAAATAAGCCAGATGCATGGGAAGAAGAAGCTCTTAAAAAGATAGAAAACACACAAAAACCAACATTTGCAAAGTCTGATATAGATGACGAAGAGCATTTCCGCTATATATATCCACTGAAAACTGAACAATCATGTTTAAAATGTCACGCTTTTCAGGGCTATAAAGTCGGAGATATAAGAGGTGGAGTTTCAATCTCTATACCTATGAAGTGGTACTATGATGAAGCTTTTAAGACAATAGTGCTAAATATAGCGATAATCTTAGTAGTCTATCTCGTAGGTTTGAGTGTCATCTTATATGGTAGAAAAAAAGCTAAAGAGATAGTTGAGAAAAAAGTTAAAGACTATGAAGAACATATTTTTTCTTTAGTAAATATCATAGAAAAAAGAGATACATATACAGCTGGTCATACACAAAGAGTAGCAAAATACTCAGTTCTTATAGCTAAGGAAATGGGTTATTGTGAAGATAAGATAGAAGATCTTTACAGAGCTTGTATGTTACATGATATTGGTAAGATCTCTACACCTGATTCTATTTTACTAAAGCCAGGTAGATTAAATAACCTAGAGTATGAAATCATTAAAGAACATGTTGTTGTTAGTTATGAGCTACTTAGTAGTGTTGATATATACAAAGGCATTGCAGAAATAGTTCGCCATCATCATGAACATTTCAATGGAAATGGTTATCCACAAGGATTAAAAGGCGATCAAATTCCTATGCTCTCACAAATTATGACTGTAGCTGACGCCTTTGATGCGATGACAACAAACAGAATATATAAAGCTAGAAAGAGTGTAGTAAAAGCTATAGAAGAGTTAAATGAACTTGCTTCAAAACAGTTCAACGCCAAAGTTGTTAAAGCAGCTACTAAAGCATTAAAAGATATAAAACTAGAACACAACATTACACAAAGACCTAAGAGCAAGCTTGAAAAAGAGAGATTTGTTTATTTTTACAAAGATCAAATAACTGGTATATATAACAAAGAGTATCTAGATTTTGTTTTGGCATACAATAACTCAAATGAGTTTAATATGAAGTATCTATATATAATCTATCTTCATAACTTTGGTCAGTACAACACCAATCATGGCTGGGTAAGTGGGGATGAACTCTTAAGCAAATTTGCTAACAAGCTTGATTCTTTAGATGAAAATGATTTGGTATTTAGAGTTTATGGAGATGATTTTGTAGCTCTTAGTGAGAATGAGTTTGATATAGAGGCTCACATAGAAGAGCTTGAAGAGATTTTGCTTGGAACTAATGTCACATTGTCATACAAAAAGTTTAATATTGAACAAAAAGATATCACTAGTGCAAAAGATTTAGAAAAACTATTTTAATATCTCTTTTGCTAAACTAAACTGATTTGCACTCATAAGATGAATCTTTGGATGTAACTCTTTTAGGGAGTCAAAGAGAGTTTTACTAAGTTCAAAACCAACTTTATACTCTTCTTCTGCCCCTTGTTTGTTTGCAACTCTTAAGAGTTCTATCCATCTATCTGGTACATTTATACCAGGAACATGAGCAGACAAAAACTGAGCAGTACGGAGTTTCGTGATGGGAAAGATCCCTAAAATTAACTCAGCCTCTTTGTACTTAGGTAGAGAGTCTCTGTTTGCAGACTCTATGAGATCTAAGAGCATCTTTGCATTTTCTTTGTCATAAACAGGTTGAGTTATGATTCCAAGAGCACCATGCTTTATCTTTTTTTGCATCTTCTTTTGAAGTGTTTTTGGATTTTTAGCATAGGAGTTTACAACTGCAAAAGGGTAGATCTCTTTAGGTTTATGACCAAGAGGTTTTCCAGCAAAACTCATCCCAGAATTAAACGCACTAATGATATCTAGAAGTAATGTGCTGTCTGCTTCAAAAACACCTTTAGTATGAGGTTGGTCAGAGATATTGGCTGGATCTCCCGTAAGAGCTAAGATAGCACGAACATCAACTTCATTTGCACCAAGGAGATCTGACTGCAATGCTATCTTGTTTCTATCTCTCATGGTCATTGTGGCTAAGACTGGCTTATTAAATCTATCTTGAAGCATCTTTGCTGCAAAGAGTGAGTTGTACTTTAGTTTAGCTAAAGGGTTGTCTGTAGTTGAGAAAGCATCTACTAAGTGGTGAAGTCCAAGCTCTTCTATCTTGTCTATGATAGGTGCAAATTGAGGCGAGTTTGCAGGAGTTGTCTCTAAACTAATATAAGTGCCGTTTTTTAATTTATCTATGAGTTTTGTAAACAAAAAAAATCCTAAGTGGGTATAATTGCGATATTATAACAAAAGAGAGCACTATAGATGTTAAAGTTAGCAGTTTTTGATTTTGACTCTACTCTTATGGATGGCGAAACTATCGATTTTTTTGCCGAGGAGTTGGGTTTAGGCAAAGAGGTAGGTTTTATAACAGAAGAAGCGATGTCAGGGCGGTTAGATTTTTTTGAGTCACTGCAACAAAGAGTCAGACTTTTAGAAGGTTTAGACTACAGCATAGTTGAGAAAATCAGCCAAAATTTACCATATATGAATGGTGCTATTGAGACTATAGCCGAGCTTAAAAAAAGAGGTATGAGAGTAGTCTGCTTTAGCGGTGGTTTTAGAAGTGCTACTTCATACGCAAAAGATATACTAGGCTACGATGCGGACTTCTCAAATGTACTGCATCAAAAAAATGGCAAACTCACTGGTCTTGTGGGTGGAGATATGATGTTTGGCTTCTCAAAAGGCGATATGCTACAAAGACTTCAAAACCTTTTAGGTGTAAAAGAAGAAGAAACTTTAGTCTGTGGAGATGGAGCAAACGACCTTAGTATGTTCGCTCACGCAGGAACTAGAGTCGCTTTTTGTGCAAGAGAGATCTTGCAAAAAGAGGCAAATATAATCATAAAAGATAAAGATCTAACAAAAATACTAGATAAATTAAATTAGGAAAACAAAAATGCTACTAAACACCGTTTGGAGACAGTACAACAAAGAGAACAATTTTAGAGAACTACTAGCTAGATTTTGTAAAATGGAGATAGAGTCACTCATAGTAGATGACAAAGTTTTATATGCAACTCTTAAGTCAAAACTCACAAAAAAAGAGTTAAGACTCTTCGCTATGGATAGCGCACAAATGTCAAACGAAGAGCTTAAAGCTGGGCTAGAACTTGACGATGAAGAGCTAGAAATTGCAAAGTACAAACTATACAAAAAACTAAAACAAGACAAAGTCCGTCTAACTTTTAGAGAGTCAGCGCTAGGGTTTGATGCTTAGAGGTTTAATCTGTGCAAACTTTGCAATGATAGGGTTGTGATCTGAGATCTTTTTAGTATCGATAGCTTTTGCATTTAGTAGTTTTAGATTTTTGTAAAATATATGATCAATTGGTTTACTGAAAAATTGTTTTATATGTTTTGCATCGTCTATGATGGCTCTTTGGTATCCTAAAGAGTACTCAAAAGCCTGTAAATCGTGGATCCTTTTGTTTGACCAGTTGTTAAAATCCCCACTTACAATTACAGCACAATCCAAACCATACAAAAGCCCATAGAGCATATCTAGCTCTGCTTTGAACATCTTCGCATTTACAAAGTTTATGGCGTGGAGGTTTACGATGATAAGGAGTTGCCCATCTTTAAAGTAGTGATGTGTGATGAGATTTGCTTTTTTAGTAGCAAGAAAGAACTCTTTTGTTTGAGAGAGATGAGCTTTTTGATGTGCTATGGTTGCTTTTGAAGCTGTTAGGACTCCGTAGAGATGGTTTTTTGTCTCTATATTTGGTGCAGTTGCATAGTTGTATGGATCTATGATAATGTCGTATGATTTTTTGATCTTATACTCTTGAAATAGTAAAAAATCTATTGGGTTTTCATCTAAAAGCTCTTTAAGAGTGAGTTGGAAACTTGGATTTAGATTTTCTTTATGAATGTTCCAACTCATAAGTGAGAACTTCTCCTCTAGCGTTGCATCTTGAAAAAATCCCTCTAATGGCTTGCTCTTTGGGTAAAACATCTTCTACAACTGTGAGGCGAAAATTCTAGCGGAGTTTTCAAAGATACGGCGTATTCTACTTGCATCTTTTAGTTTTGAATGATCTGTATTTATTAAAGACTTCATCCAACTATGCATCTGCTCAATATGCTCTTTTGCGTATGAAATAGTAACTATTTCATAGTTTAGTAGAAGACTTCTATAGTCAAGATTACTAGATCCCAGGATTAGTGTTTCATCATCAAAAAGCATAGCTTTTGCATGAATCATCTTGCCCTCATATAGAACCACATCTATGCCAAATTCATAAAGATTTCTAATATAGCCACTTCGAGCAAAGTCCGCTATGGCGTGGTTTGAATTTTTAGGAGTAATTATCTTTACATCTATACCTTTATGCGAAGCTATTTTCATCGCTTGAAGTATAAACTCATCAGGGATAAAGTAGGGTGTAATTATCCAGATCCTGTTCTTTGCTGTATAGATAGAGTTTAAAATTACTTCAAGCAGAGCATCACCTTTTACATCAGGTCCACTAGGAAGTGCTTGGAGTGAGTGCTCCCCAACTATGTTTGGTGTAGAGTCTAAGAGTATAGTCTCTTGGTTATGCATATAAGCAATGTCTGAACTAAAAACATCTACATAACTCTTAACAATATCACCCTTTGCTTCAAACATCAGATCCAGCCAACGATCTTGCTCATAAGTCTCACCCATATACTCACTGCTTAGATTCATCCCACCGCTAAAGAGAGTTTCGTTATCTATGATAAATATCTTTCTATGATAGCGAAGATTTAGTTTTGTGATATTTTTTAAAGAAAAAACAGGAGCAAAAAAGTCAACAACAACACCAGCATCCCTAAGCTCTTTTAGAGGATTTTGCCACAGATAAAGCTTGTACGAACCTATGGCATCTATGATAAGGCGAACCTTTACTCCCTCTTTGGCTTTTTTTAGCAAAAGTGCAAAAATAGTCTCTGTAACATCGTCAATCTTAACAACATAAGCTGCCAAATCTATAGACTTTTTCGCACTTCTTAGAGCTGTTATAAAGGCACTATAAGCATCTTGAGAGTTAGTATATAGAGTTAGATTGTTGTTGTCAGATGCGGGTGCTATATTGTGTGCAAATATAAGGTTGTCAATGGGATGTGACGATGGAGACTGTTGTGGTTTTTCTAGGTTAAGGCTGTTTTTTTTATTTTTACTAGAGTGCTTTCTCACTCCAAAGAAATAGTAAAATAGGATAAAAATATATGGAAAAATAATCATAAACAGCAGCCAAACTATCATAGAAGTAGGGGAGCGTTTAGTATAGAGCATATGCAGAAGTGTTATGATTACGGCTAAGCCACCAGTTAGAAAAAATAGATATGAAAAGAGTATTTCTTGAGGTTCTATGTCTTTTACCTTTTTGTTAAATATATAAAGCCCTGATGAGATTGCGGGTCAAGCCCGCAATGACGAAGGGTTTGGACTTTCAAGAACGAAATTGTCAAACTGCAATGACGGAGGGTTTGGACTTTCAAGAACGAAATTGTCAGGCTGAAATGACGGAGAAGTCAAGCTTACAGTGACGGAGCGCAAAACCCACAATATTTGAGACATTATAGTATGTTGATATCATATGCACTCAAAACAAAACTATAAAAGTTCGACTCTTAGTTGATGTGCTGATTTGATAGAGAGAAGCCCTGGTGCTACATCAAAAGCAGTTTTTGCCCCAAAATCTCCCTTTACACTTAGTCTATAAGCAGCTCTTGCATAGGCAACTAGGACACTTGCAGTAAACTCTGGGTTACTCTCAAGATTTAGTGAATACTCGATAACTTGGTTATTCTCTTCGCTTGAGCTTCCACTTCGTATAACAAATCCACCATGAGGCATCTTGTTATGATTTTCATCTAGCTCTTTTTGGCTTATGAAATTTACAGTAGTTTCATACGGCTCAAAGTAGTTTGGCATAGTTTTTATTTCATTCTCAACTCTTGATGCGTCAGCCCCATCTTCTAGCACAACATAACACTCTCTTTTGTGTTTTTCTTTTGTTGATAGAGTAGGTCTTACGCCACTTCGCACTTTTTGTATAGCATCTTCTGATGGAAGAGTATACTGAACTCCCGCTTTTACTCCATCAACTCTTCTGATAGCATCAGAGTGTCCTTGACTTAGACCTTTGCCCCAAAAAGTATATGTCTCTCCAACTGGCAGTAGTGCTTCACCGTAGAGTCGGTTTATAGAGAACATTCCGGGATCCCAACCATTTGCTATTAAAGCTACTTTCTTATTCTCTTTTGATGGTTTATCAATACTATCAAAGTAGTCTGGGATCTTTGCGTGTGTGTCAAAACTATCTACTATGTTGAAGTTCTTGCTAAACTCTGGACCTTGGATAGGTAGATCATCTTTTGAACCTCCACAAAGTATCAAAACATCTATTTGATCTTTAAAATCTAAAATATCATCAACTAAAAAAACTTTAGTATGATCAAATATAGTTTTTACACTCTTTGGATCTCTTCTTGAGAAAACTCCAACAAGACTCATATCTGGGTTTTTTGAAATTGAGAGTTCAACTCCTCGTCCTAGGTTTCCATAACCCGCTATTGCGACTTTAATTTTTTCTTTCATCTATTCTCCTGTTTGAATTTATTTTAAGAGTATTTTAAAACTCACTCTTCTTGAGTACTCTCTGTTTTCGCCCTCACTATGCATAATTCGCTTTGAGTAACTAAAACCACTTCCTCTTAATATTTCACTAAGCCACTCTTGTTTTTTAAGATCTTGCTTTTTAAATATATGGCTAAGCGTCTCAAATGAGCGTTGCATAGAGAGTCTTTCATTTTTTAAGTATCTATCTGTAAACCCATTGTTACTCCATTCGCTAGAAGTGTGACCATTGACTTCAAGTGTGTCTATGAACTCTCTGTGTCTATATAAAAAATCAATAAGACGAGATGAAACCTTATCTAAAAATATTTTTTGTTGAGATGTTAACTTATATTCTCCCACTTTAAATAAGAGCCCATGGCTTAAAAACTCTATGGTTAAATCCTCTTTGATTCTTAGAGTTTTTGCATTTATTTCATTGGCAAAAAGTTCTAAAAGGGCATCATAAACATTTATGCTTTTTGTGGATGTTTGGGCTATGGTAGCATCACGATTAAGTTTTACTATCCACATATTTGAGTTTTGCTCATTTTTGTAAGTGTAGATCCCAGCTGCTGCAGCTTGAGAGTTTTCTAGTATGCTTACAGCATTTAGCATATCATAATTTTCTTCGCCAAAATGTTCTTGATATAGCATCTCTAAGTTCGAGTCACACATCATAACTAAAGCATCAGTGTTAAAAGTATCTCTAACATAACCAACACCAACAATAGTGCCATCAGAGTACTCTTTTATATCTTTTAGTCCACTTGCATAAGTTGTATTTATGATGTTGTCAATGATAACATTCTTTTGAAGATCAAATTTTATAAGTCTTACTTGATCTTTTTTCATCTCATCTTTTTGACTCAAAGAGACTAGAAAATTTCCATCTCTTAGTTTGATAATCTTGTGTGGAGTTATAAGTTCGTCTGACTTGTAGTGTTTTAGCCAGATCTTATCACCAGTTTGACTTACTCTCATTAGTGTTACATCTTTATGCTTGTCATAACTTGTAGTGCTTAAAACTAAGATAGAACCGTCTCTAGCTTCTACAGCGTCAATACCACTATCGTCATATTCTGTTCCATATTTTTTACTCCAGATCATATTTCCATGTTTAGAAAAACGAGTTAAGTAGATGTCATTTAAGCCTAAACCTGTCTCAAACAGATTGTCGCTTGTAGATCTAGTTGTAGCTGAAGATCCAACTGCTAAAACACCGCCATCGCTTAAGTTTATAAGGTTGCTCATTCTGTCGTAGTTTTTAGTACCAAAAGATCTGTTAAAGATAGTGTTGCCATTTGAGTCAAGTTTTAAAATAACTAAAGAACCATCCATAGTATGACCACCTACAAAGTAACCATTGGAAGGGGTTTTAACAAGAGCTACAGCTTCGCTAAAACTATTCATGTTTGTAGCTTTAGAGAGAGTTATATCTGCAAAGTCATCTACTCTTATAAGATGCATTTGTGAGCCGTGTGACCCTGAAACGCTAGCTAGATATTCAAATGCATCCGTATAAGTTTTAGCTTGTTCGTTGTTATTGTTTTTGTACTCCTTAGAAAAACCAACTGCACTGATCTGTCCATCATAATCTTGTGTGATGTCAAAAAGAGCGTTGTTAAATGGTTTTTTTACAATAACTGAGAAGTCAGAACTCTTAGCATGGATGAAAGATAGTAGTAACAAAAATGAGATGAGTATGCGCATATAACTACTTTTTTATATGTATTGTAGCAAAAAATATACCTAATTTTGTATGGAGTTTGTTTATATGAGGGAGTTTGGTAAAAGACTCAAGCTAGAGGAACTAACTTGAGCATGTTTAAAAACTTATCTTAAGTTTTCAAAAGGTGCAGTTACTACTGTTTTACGAGTAACACTGTATGGAACTAGAGCTGCTGCACGAGCACGTTTTACAACTGCTGCTATCATATCTTGATGACGTTTACAATTTCCTGTAAGACGACGAGGCATAATTTTATAACGCTCTGAAAGAGAGAAGCGAAGTGCTCCTACATCTTTGTAGTCCATAAAATCAACTTTTGATTCACAATATTTACAATATCTTTTTTTGTATTTTCTTTTTTCAGCCATGGTATTTTCCTTGATGTTATTTATTTACTAAAATGGAATTTCATCTTCATCTATATCTATTTCAGGTATAGAATCACTGCTTGGCATTTGGCGACTTTGAGTATTTGCATTTTTTTGCTCATAGCCATTTGCCCCACCTTGAGGTTGATAACTTTGCTGCTTTGGCTCATTGTTGTAACTTTGTTGTTGGCTTGGTTGCTGATAGCTTTGAGCTTGTTGTCCACCTTGGTTATAGCTTTGCGCATTGTTTTGCGTTGGAGCTTGATAACCACCACCTTGAGAGTCACCTTTTGAGTCTAGCATCTGCATAGTTTCAACTATTACAGAGTGTTTTGAGCGTTTTTGTCCATTTTGATCGCTCCATTGCTCAAAGTTAAGTCTTCCCTCAACTAAGATCTTGCTACCTTTACGGAGATATTGATTAGCAATCTCTGCACTTCTAGCAAAAAATGTGATATCTACAAAACAAACTTCTTCTTTTTTTTCACCATTACTAGTGAACTTTCTACTAGTTGCTATTGCAGTTTTTGCAATACCCATACCAGCTTGAGAATATCTAAGTTCGATATCACGAGTTAAGTTTCCGACTAATATTACTTTGTTAAACATGAGCTTTCCTTCTTAATTATAATGCTTTTGAGATTACTCTTGTGTAGTTGAGCTTTCTTCTGTAGTAGCAACTTCTTCTTGTGCAGGCTCTTCTGTAGCTACTGGAGCTTCTTCTTGAACTGGTGCAACTTCTTCTTTAGTTGGTGCTTCTGCTTTTTTATTAGCTTTTTCAACTAGATGATTCCATGCAGCTATTTCACGATTTGTATCGTACTTGATAGTTACAAAACGAAGAAGATCTTCATTAATACGAAAGCGTCTCTCAATTTCGCTAATTGCAGATGGTGCAACAGAGTAATAAATAACATGGTAATAACCACGCTCGTTTTTGTTTATAGGGTATGCTAATTTTCTCATTCCCATAGCGTCTGTAGTAGCAATAACGCCACCGTTTGAAGTGATAGTCTCTTCAATAGCGTTGATGCTACTTTGGATCTCTTCAGCTGTAAATGTTGGTTTAATGATAACTAAGTTTTCGTAGTTTCTCATAGAGTATAATCTCCTTTTGGTATTTGCCGTAATGGCGTTGTTTCCCTTTCGGATGTGTACATATCGCACTATTGCGATACAAAGAGAAAGGAACGGGGGGATTATACAGAAATATTGCTTAAAAAAAACTAGTCTTTGTTTTTATGGCAATTTGTCATAACTATTTTGTTTTTTTACTTTTTTGGATATAGTTATGAAAAATTTAAGAATGGTTTTATATGGCAAAACGAAAAAAAAAGCAGACAAAAAGTAGCAAGATCTTAACATATGTAGCTTGGATTTTAGCGTTAGTAGCGCTTATATTAGGCTCTTTAGTTGGAGGTTATTATATAGGTTATGAAGAAGCTACAAATGATATAGAGCTGCAGTCTCAATCTCAGAAAAAGAAAAGACTCACAATGCTTAAAAAGATGGAAGAGATTAGCTCAAAAAAAGATAATAAAAGCGTAAATACAAGATTAAAAGATGTGTTAGATAAAGAGAGTAAAAAAAGTATTGGAGCAGCTGCGCATGAGTATGGGGATACAACCCTTCCAACACCGCCTGAACCTATACAAAGAGAAGTAAAAAGAACTATTGCAAAACCAAAACTAGCCATAATTATAGATGATGTAAGTGTAAGCTCACATGTAAGAGCTATAAAGAGTTTAAATCTGCCTTTGACTATGTCGTTTTTGCCACCTAGCAAATTTCGCCCAAATTCAGCAAAACTCGCACAAAAAGAGAGCATATATATGGTGCATCTTCCTATGGAAGCACAAAGCTTTAGTGCAGAAGAGCCTATGACTCTTAGGATTAGTGACTCTGATGCAAAGATACAAAGCAGGATAAGATCTATAAAAGAAGCTTTTCCTAGAGTCTCTTATATAAACAACCATACAGGGAGTAAGTTTACATCAGATGAGATGGCGATGAATCGCCTCATTTACGCTTTAAAAGCACAAAATATTTACTTTATAGATAGTAGAACTACAGCCGAGACAAAAGCACCAAAAGTTATGAAAAACTTTGGTTTAGAGTATGTTGCAAGAGATGTTTTTTTGGATCACGACTTGGACAAAGAGTCTGTAAAAGAGCAGATTAAAAAAGCTATAAAAGTGGCAAAAACTCATGGAACTGCCATTGCAATTGGTCATCCTCATGCAAATACTCTTATGGCACTAAAAGAGTCTAAACATCTATTTAAAGAGGTAGAATTAGTCTATATAGACAGGCTTTACTAGATGCAAAAATTAGAAGAGAAAATTGTAGAACTAAACGCAATGAAAAGCTATCCAAAAGAGCTTTTCTTTAGTGGTAACTTTTCTCTTTTAAAACGAAAAAAAATCTCGATAGTGGGAAGTAGAAAACCATCTAAATACTCAAGATCTCTGACTCATCAACTTGCATCAAAACTCTCAAAAAATGGAGTTTGTATAGTAAGCGGTGGAGCTATGGGGATAGATGCTATAGCACATAAAGCGGCAGGCGAGGCAAATACTATCTCAGTCCTACCTTGTGGTATCAACATAAAGTATCCATCAATAAACAAAAATCTTCTTTGTGACATAGAGAAACAAGGCTTACTACTTAGTCAGTTTAAAAAAGATTTTAAAGCTACTCCTTGGAGTTTTGTTGTTAGAAATGAGCTTGTTGTAGCTCTAGGAGATGTCTTAGTTGTCGCAGAAGCCGAGCTAAGTAGTGGAAGTATGAGAAGTGTAGAATTTGCTCTAAAGATGGGTAAAGAGATCTATGTACTTCCTCACAGGGTAGGCGAGAGTAGTGGCACAAATGAACTTTTAAAGCAAGGTAAAGCAACAGCCATATACGATGTAGAGGAGTTTGCATCTAGGTATATAGATGTAGATGCAAAGCAACAGATTAAAACAGATGACTTTTTAGAGTTTTGCAGATCAAGTCCAACATACGATGAAGCACAAAAAAAATATGCAAGTAGAGTTTTTGAAGCTGAACTTAGTGGTGAAATAGTTATACAAAATGGGTTAGTTCTTTTAAAATAAGAGTCTAAAAGCCAACTACCACTCAAACTGAAAAGTTGTGTGGACTATCTTAAACTTCTCTTTTAACTCTTGGTTTAAACAACTTAAAATATCCTCGTACTCGTCTAAAGAGCTTTTTTCTATCTTTACATGAGCAGTCATATTGTACATATCTTGTGTTATTTCCCATATGTGTATGTCGTGAAGGTCGATAACTCTTCTATCTCGTTGAACAAACTCTTTTATGGTTTTTATCTCTATGGGAGAAGTCTCCATAAGAGTATTTATAGAGCTCTTAAGTATATCTATAGCCCACTTTGCAATAACAAAAGCGACTAAAAGAGCTAAAAATATATCTATAAAGTACCAGTTTGTATAGTATATGACTATGTAACCTATGATGATGGCAACGGAGGAAAGTGCATCGCTTAGCATATGTACAAATGCAGATTTAAGGTTGTTGTTTTCTCTGTCTCCTTGCATCAAAATAACGCCTGTGATTATGTTTACAACAAGTCCTATAATAGCCACACTAATGGCTAGAGATATATCAATGCTACTAGGATTTAAAAACCTCTCTATAGCCTCATAAACTATCCATAAAATGGACAATATTATAGTGATGCCATTGATAAAAGCAGCTAAAACTTCTGCTCTGTAGTATCCAAAAGTTTTCTCTAGTGGAGCAGATTTGCTAGCTAATATGATTGCAACAAGTGAGACAATAAGCGCAAATGAGTGAGTAAACATATGAATAGCATCTGAGATAAGTGCCAAAGAGTTTGACATATATCCAGCAACAAACTCCGCTATCATAGTTATAAAAGTAATTAAAAGAGTTATTTTTAAGAGTCTTTTATCTGTACTTCTATGATCATGAGAGTGTCCATGAGAAGTATGCTTTATGTATGGTTTATGCTCGTTTAGCCCAAAATCACAGTGTTTGTTCATAATCTTTTCATCTACTTTTTAATATTTAGTTTAGCTAGATAGTATATCTAACTAGCTTAGTTCGCTTTTAAAGTATCTTTATAAAATCAACATTGCGTCGCCATAAGAGTAAAATCTATACTCTTTATCTATAGCCTCACTGTATAACTCTTGAGCTTTTTGTACTCCAACAAAAGACGCAACTAGCATAAGCAGAGTTGATTTTGGTAGATGAAAATTTGTAAGTAGATGGTTTACTCTTAGTGGTTTGTTATTAGGATGTAAAAAAAGGTTAGCTTCGCCTCTTTGGATCTGTTTATTTCTTGCATAAAACTCTATTGTTCTTGTGCTTGTTGTTCCTATGCTAAGTATTGGTAGATCTGAGTCTAGCAGATCTTTTGCATCATCTGAGATCTCATAATATTCTGAGTGCATTGGGTGATCTGTAATAGTCTCAACTTCTACAGGTTTAAAAGTTCCACTTCCTACATGAAGAGTGACATATGCGTGTTTGTAATTTTTACAAACTCTCTTATGTTGCTCTGTTGTAAAGTGAAGTGAAGCAGTTGGAGCTGCCACGGCTCCTTCTTGTTTTGCAAAGACACTTTGGTACTCTTTTGCGTCATCTGTATTATCTTCTCTTTGAATATATGGAGGAAGTGGAATATGACCAATCTTGTCTATGATAGGTAAAAGATCTTCAAATCTCAAGAGTTTATCTTCTTTAGTAAAGTTTACAACTCTACTTCCATCATCTCGCAACTCTTGTACACAAGCTATAAGACCATCATCAAAACAGATCTCGCTACCTACTTTTACTTTGCCTCTTATGTAAACATTTATGTTGTTTGCATCTAGTGGCCTATTTAGTAGAAGTTCAAGTTTGCCACCACTTGGTTTTTTACCAAAAAGTCTGGCTTTTATAACCTTTGTATCATTAAAGATAAGTGCGCAATCTTTTGGGATGTATTTTTCAAAATCATAAAAATGGGAGTGAATTATTTCGTTGTTTTGTCTGTTATAGATAAGAAGTTTAGCGCTATCTCTTGGGTTTGCAGGGTAAGACGCTATGAGTTCTTGAGGAAGGGAGAAGTCATAGCTAGAAGTTAGAAAGTCGTCTTTACTCACTCTTGTCCTCAGAACTAAGAGCAACCTCTTCATCTTCGTCCTCATCTTCTTCTTCAAGAGGTGGTGCAGGGTTTACCATCCGAACTATAAGAATAGAAAACCCATAGAGTATGATAAGTGGTCCAGCCATTAGCATCTGAGTCAAAACATCTGGAGGTGTTAAAAGTGCAGCGACTACAAAGATAATGATTACAGCGTATTTGAAAAACTCTTTCATCATTCTGTCATTTATCATGCCAAGAAGTGCTAGAAAGTATGCAAAGATAGGTAGCTCAAATGCTAAACCAAAACCAAACATGATCTTTGTAAAAAAGCCAACATAGTCTTCTATGTTGATAAGTGGTGTAAACTTAAAACTACCAAATGTTATAAGAAAGTCAAATCCAAAAGGCGTAACTATATAGTAGGCAAATAAAACTCCAACAAGAAACATTGTAGTTCCGCCAACTATAAAAGGGATAATCATCTTTTTTTCATTAGCGTATAAGCCAGGTGCCACAAAAAGCCAGATCTGAGCTAAAATGATAGGAAGTGCCGCAACGATAGCTGCAAAAAATGCAACCTTAAGAGCTACGAAGAATGCACCACCAACTTGAGAAGTTGTAACCATTCCCTCAGCTGCATGAAGAGACTTTTTACCAACTTCGATAAGTGCTACATTTAAAGGTTCTACTATCCAATTTAATATAGGTTCGTGGAAGTAAAACATTACAAAAAACATAACGATTAGACTTCCTACAGATATTCCTAACCTTTTTCTTAACTCAATTAGATGTGGTTTTAAGTCTTCAAACATCGCTATTATCTTCTTTTTTTATTTTTTTCTCAAAAGTTACAGTTTCAGCTTTTACTTCTTTTTTTTCTTTGTTTTTTTTCTTTTCTTTTGGCTTCTCATCGCTTAAAATATCATCACTAAGATCTGAGAGAGTTGTGCCAATTTGACTGACATCTGTGACTTTTTTTAGCTCATTACTGGCATTTAAAAGCTCTTTTTTGTAAGCAAGTGCTTCTTCTTTTATGTCTGCAACATTCATCTCTTCTTCTAAAGAGTCTTTAACCGTGCCTATAGTTTTTTTGACACTTCTAAAAAACTTAGCAACCTCTACCATAGCACCAGGAAGTTTATCTGGACCTAGAAACAAGATAGCAATAATAGAAACAATGAGTATCTCTGTAAAACCCATACCAAACATATTAAACCTTCAAAATTATAATTAAGTCCATGAGTTTAGCCAAAGAATGATTAAATTTACTTTCAAGAATATAAAAAAAGTGTAATCTCATCTGCAAGGAGGAAATTGGGGTTACAAAGTACGCCATTTTTCAAGTTAAGCTTTTTCTCATCAACTAAGATAGACGCTCGCTTAGATTGGGCTTTATCTAGTATATCTATATCTACTCCAAGAGATGAACGAAAGCCCAAAAAGAGTTGTTCTGTTATTTTCTCTTCAAAGGTGAGAGTCTCTACTCTTATATCAAGTGGGTTTGAAATGTAGCTTTCTAATATTGTTTGTGGATAAAATCTCTCAAAATTTAGCTTACCAACTGCACCACTTCCTAGCCCTATATAATCTTTATAACTCCAATATCCAAGGTTATGAGAGCTTTGATAAGTTCCAAAGTTGCTTATTTCATATTGTTTAAATCCAAAAGATTCTATCTCATTAAAAAGCCAGTTTGTAAGCTTTAGAGACTCTTTTGACATTTGTGGTTTTGATGCAAAAGGCGTGTTTTCTTCGATGATAAGAGCGTAAGCGCTTAGGTGATTTATAGGCAAGCTAAATGCAGTTTTTAAGTCTTGTTCTAAGAGTTCTTTGGTGTCTCCTAAAGTTGCGTAGATGAGATCTAGTGAGATATTGTCAAATCCAACTTCTTTAGCATCTAAGATAGCTCTTTGTGCAACTTCTGGAGTGTGAGAACGGTTTAGAAGTTTTAATTTAGCTTTGTTAAAACTTTGAGTACCAAAACTTATGCGGTTTACTCCAAGCTCAAGCATCCCAGTAAGCCACTCTTTTGTAGCACTATTTGGGTTTGCTTCACTTGTTATCTCTATATCTTTTTTAAGATATGGTCTTATAGACTCAAATAGTGCTTTGTACATAGATGCAGGGACAGTAGATGGAGTTCCACCACCTATAAAAATAGACTCAATTGAGTTGCTAGCTACATTAAATCTTTTTAGTTCGAATTTGAGCTGGACTTCTAGAGCTTTCATATAACTATCTTTTAGATGAAATTTATCTACGTAAGAGTTAAAAGCACAGTATGAGCATTTAGAATCACAAAAAGGGATATGAATATAAAGTAGCATGCAATAGTCCTTGTTTAGGAGCAGAAGTATATCTAAAAAGTAAATTCAACAAAATAGCCTTAAGTAAATGACACTCTTTTGATACTTTTAAAATGTATAATGTAAAATTATGTTAAGTTTAGTTTTAAAGTGATAGATCCAGCTAAGAGAGAAACAATGAATAAAGAAAATCTTACAAAAGATATAAAACTTTTGTATGTTGAAGATAATAGTGAACTAAGAGAAGAGACACTTGAAATCTTAGAATATTATTTTCAAGATATAGTAGTTGCTAAAAATGGAGAAGAAGGACTTGAACTATATCAAAAAGAGTTTGAAAAATTTGATATAGTACTTAGTGATATAGAGATGCCAAAGATGGATGGCGTTTTGATGTGCAAAAAAATCAAAGAGATTAAGCAAGATCAAATAGTTGTGCTTCTTAGTGCTTACGATACTAAAGAGCACTTAAAAGAAGCTATAAATCTTGGAGTTGACAAGTTTATAGTTAAGCCTGTTGTAGATGCTTATGACTTTATATCTTCACTTGTTACTCTCTCAGAAAAAGCACTTCTTAAGATTGAATATAAAAAGAAAGATTTTTTATTAGAACAAAAAACTAAAATCATAAATGAGAATATTTTTATGACTGTTTCCAATTTAGATGGAGAGATAACAGAAATATCCAAGGCCTATCTTGATTTTACAGGGTTTAAAAAAGAAGAAGTTATAGGAAAAAATCACTCTATATTTAGAAATAAAAGTGCGGGTGAGAAGATTATTAAAGATCTTTGGAGCACTATATTAAAAGATAAAGTGTGGGTAGGCGAGTTAAAAAATAATAAGGCTACAAATGAAGAGTATTGGATAAATACGACAATAAGTCCACTTTATGACTATCATCATCAAAAAGTAGGATATACAGCAATAGTTCAAGATATAACAAATGCAAAAAGATTAGAGTCTTTGTTTATTACAGATGGTGTAACTGAGATAGAAAATAAAAAAAATGAAGATCAGTTTACAGAATCAGTAAAAAATTTGGGCGCAATGATAGAGTTACCAAGCAGAGAAGCTCTTATTAAAGATCTATCTCTTTTGCAAGAAGATGCGATGTTGATACTACTTCATATAAACCAAATAAACTCTATCAAAGATCTATATGGAATGCAAACAGTCTCAAAGATAGTTTTGCAAAAATCAAAGCAGTTAAGTCAGGTTATCATCGATAAAGATGTAACTCTTTACTGTTTAAACATACAAGAGTTTGCAATACTTGTTAGATCAAAAACTCTGTTTGAGAAGTATATGGAGTTGCTAAAATACTCTATCTTAACAAATAGTTATGAAGATAACTACTATACAGAAGATGAAAACTCTTCAATAACAGAGTTTACTGCTGGCGTGTCATATGGAATGTTAAATGTTTTTAATCAAGCTGATATCGCTTTGCAAGATGCGATAATGTCTAAAAAAAACTTGTTTGTATATAACAATAATCAAAGTACTTTAGAACTTCAAAAAACAACATTAAAAAGGCTTAAAATTTATAAAAAAGCTCTAAATGAAGGCAATGTAGTGCCTTATTTTCAGCCGATAATTGATGTAAAAAACAACTCTGTTATGAAGTATGAAGCCTTAGCTAGGCTTGTGCTGGATAATGGTGAAGTAGTATCTCCTTGTCACTTTTTAGACTCATCAAAACAAGATAATACATTTGAGTTTTTCTCAAGACAGATGATACAAAAGGTCTTTAATGTTTATGCTAAGAAAAAAGCTAATATATCTATAAATATTGCATATGAAAATATAAACTCTCCAACTATGCGTGAGTACATTAAAAATAGACTAGATAAGTATGGTGGAGATGGAATAACTTTTGAAATAGTTGAATCTGAAGATATAGAAGACTACGATCTCATAGAAGATTTTATAAAAATGGTAAAGAGCTATAAGTGCAAGATTTCCATAGATGATTTTGGATCTGGATACTCAAACTTTACAAATATTATCAAGCTTGATATCGACTACATAAAACTTGATGGATCTTTAATAGAAAAAATCAATATTGATAAAAATGTTGAGCATATGGTTGTTGCACTTATAGAGTTTGTAAGAAATGCAAAAATTAAAACAATAGCTGAGTTTGTAAGTACAAAAGAGTTAGATGCTAAAGTTAGAGAGCTTGGAGTTGACTATATTCAAGGTTATTTGTATGGTGAGCCAAATTCAGCTGAGAGCTATGGACTTATATAGAGCTTTTTTTTCTTTATAAAATTATCTTAATTTAATCGCTTATTTTGTATAATCGCGATTATTAAAATTAGGTGTGTTGATGATGAAAAAAGATTTATATCGCCCTAATGTTGCAATGATTATAGTGTCAAATGATTATCCGCAAAAAAAAGAGATTTTTATAGCACAAAGAAATGATTTGAGTAATGTTTGGCAGTTTCCACAAGGTGGGATTGACGATGGCGAAGAAGTTCTTGAAGCACTTTTTCGTGAACTAAAAGAAGAGATAGGCACTAAAGCCGTAAAGATTATAAGTGAATATCCTGAGTGGATCTCTTATGATTTCCCTCCAAAGATTGCTAAGAAGATGAGCCCTTATAAGGGGCAAAAGCAAAAATACTTCTTAGTAAAACTTAAAAAGAGTGCAAAGATAGATGTAAACACTAAAGATCCAGAGTTTAGTGATTATAAATTTGTTGATGTAAATGAAGCATTGAATCTTAGTGCATCTTTTAAACAATCAGTCTATGAGACTGTTATAAAACACTTTAGAGATGAAGGTTACCTATAAGTTAAGGACTTAAATGTTAATAGTACAAAAATTTGGCGGAACAAGTGTTGGAGATCTAGAACGAATCCAAAACGTTGCTAATCGCGTGAGTGAGACAAAAAAAGCTGGCAATGATCTAGTTATAGTGGTTTCTGCAATGAGTGGAGAGACAAATAAACTAGTTGGATATGCTGAACATTTTTCAAAAAACCCATCAAAAGCTGAGATGGATATGCTTCTTAGTTCAGGGGAGAGAGTAACTGCTTCACTTTTAGCTATTGCTTTAAATGAATTAGGTCATGATGCTGTCTCTATGACTGGGCGAAGAGCAGGGATAGTTACAGATACTCTTCATACAAAAGCACGCATAGAAGAGATAGATCCAACTACAATGAACAAAGCCTTAAAAGAGGGTAAGATCATAGTTGTTGCTGGTTTTCAAGGGGTAACTCCTGATGGCAGAGTAACAACACTAGGTCGTGGTGGAAGTGACCTTAGTGCTGTGGCAATTGCAGGAGCTATAAAAGCAGATCTATGTGAGATCTACACTGATGTCAGCGGGATCTACACAACAGATCCACGAATAGAGCCAAAAGCAAGAAAGCTTGATATGATCTCTTATGATGAGATGTTAGAGCTCGCATCTTTGGGTGCAAAAGTTCTTCAAAACCGCTCAGTAGAGTTAGCAAAAAAATTAAATGTAAATCTAGTAACAAGAACAAGTTTCTCAAACGAAGAGGGAACACTAATAACAAAGGAAGAAAATATCATGGAAAAACCATTAGTAAGTGGAATAGCACTGGATAAAAATCAAGCTCGCGTCTCTTTGATGGGTGTAAAAGATAGACCTGGCATTGCTGCGGAGATATTTAACGCACTGGCTCAAAGCGATGTAAACATAGATATGATAATCCAAAATAAAGCACATGATTCAAACACAAACATTGATTTTACAGTAGCAAGAGGCGATCTGCTTGATGCAAAAAATGTAGTTTCCATGTTTATCCAAAAAGGCGATATCAGAGCTGATTCTTACAATGAAGAGATGTGTAAAGTCTCAATAGTTGGTGTTGGAATGAAGTCTCACACCGGTGTTGCTGCAAAAGCTTTTACTACGATGGCTGAGAATAATATAAATATAAATATGATATCAACCTCGGAGATCAAAGTCTCTATGGTTATAGATGAGAAGTATGCTGAACTTGCAGTCAGAGGACTTCATGATGCATATGAGTTAGATAAATAATGCAAGAAAATCCTCTTGTTGAAGCTTTAGTGGAGCTAAAGAAGTGTTAGATTTTGCACAGTGGAGTCTTGACGCTATACGAGAAGATGGAGCATTTTTAAGCTGGCTTGAAGAGCAGAGATTTGACTGGACGAATCCTCTCTCTTTAGCCTTAGAGCAGATCCTAGAGGGTAAAACTATCATTCTTATCACTGATGAGAAGAGAAAATGGTTTGAGAAGTATATACTTAGCTCAATAAACGCTATGAATCTTGATAGACCGCTATTGCCAATAGTTAGCATGGATAGTCTGTACGAACACTACAGACATATAAGTGGAGGAGAGATGATAGATGTTGTCGAAGATATGATCTCTTTATCATATAAAGAAGACTTCTTTTTTTGGTATATAGGCAAGGGAGATGACAAAAGATCAGATATAGCAAAGAGAAGGGATAATAGCTACTTTTGGATATTTGATGAAGAGTTTCATAATGGTTTTACTCTAAAATCATATGATCCAATGATAGATATAAAACTAATACAACTTTACAAACTTTTTGACGCATCCCTAAATGCCACGATATTTGGAGAGGTTGATGTTAGCTCATAACAAGATAAAGAGTCACATCATAATCTCTAGCGATATAGAAGTGGAGATATCAAAACTTCAAGAGAGTCTTAAACCAAACAGAGTAGTGGTGGTACATGAAGAGAAGTTTTTACTCGAACATGCAAAAGCAGTTGTAGCGGAATCTTACATAAGTGAGTCTGAGACAAAGTACATTATACTCGCTGCATCTGAGTTTCACACAGTATCTCAAAACTCTCTACTAAAGGTTATAGAAGAGCCTCCTAGAAATATTGTTTATATAATTATCTCTCCTACAAAATCAAACCTTCTTGCAACAATTCGTTCTAGACTTCCTATTATTAAAGGTGAAAAAGCTCAACTAGCAAATGAGTGTGAATTAAATATAGCTAGACTTGATTATGCAGCAATTTTTACATTTTTAAAAACAAATGCTAGAATATCAAGACAGGATGCAAAGCTTATGCTAGAAGCACTCTATCATAGAGCTACAGTAGTTGATATGCTTATCCTCACAAGAGCCCAACTAGACAACTTTGACAAAGCTTATAGACTCTTAGAGTTAAACTCAAGACCTCAAAGTGTTTTAGCTCTTATCTTAATGGGATTTATAGATGCAAGTTGAAAAATTATCAAGTAGCATAGATGCAAAGAAGTACTTAGCAGATCTAGGCGTTGATGCGGGTGGAAGTAGTGTTCTTAGATCTAAGATGCAAACACATCTCATCTACATACGAGATCTTCATGTTGGAGCCGCAAACATTTTAAAGCAAGATGCACTCTCTATCGGAGCAGATCTAGCAGTACCAAAAGGTACAATCATTGCACAGACACCAAGAGTAAATTGCATTCTAATAGCTACTACAAAACATCTAAAAATACTAAGTAAAAAAGAGTTAGCACAACCTTTTGGCCTAAAAATCTTAGCAAAATATCTACAAGATATATTAAAAGTAAAAAAACCAAATAACTTTAAAGTCATGGGCATTATAAATGCAAATGATGATAGTTTTTTCTCTCAAAGTAGATTTGTAGATAGCGATGCTATAAAAAAGATAGAACTTATGATAGAAGAGGGTGCTGACATTATAGATATCGGTGGAGTCTCTTCTGCACCAAACACAAAAGCAGTAGATCCAAAAGAAGAGCTACAAAGAGTTGAGCCGATTCTCAAAGCCATAAAAGAGCAAAGACTCTATGAGAGAGCAAGCTTTAGCATCGATAGTTATGAGCCAATAGTTATAAACAAAGCACTAGAGAGTGGATTTAATATAGTAAATGACATAACAGGTTTAGCAAATGATGAGGTTTGTAAGCTTGTAGCTAGTTTTAAGGCACAAGCTATTATCATGCATATGCAAGGAACACCTAAAACTATGCAGAAAAAACCAGAGTATAACAATGTCTTGAGTGATATATATGAGTTTTTTACACAAAGAATAGAAAAAGCTCAGAGTTATGGAGTGGATGATATTGTCTTAGATGTTGGTATTGGTTTTGGGAAAACACAAGAGCATAATCTAGCACTTATCAAACATCTTGAGCATTTTTTAACTCTGCAAAAACCTCTTCTTATTGGAGCTTCAAGAAAATCTATGATAGATAAGATCTCACCATCAGATCCACAGCAAAGACTTGCTGGAACTCTTGCTTTGCATCTTGAAGCCATAAGAAATGGTGCAAGTATCATTAGAGCTCATGATGTAAGTGAACATGTTCAAGCTATAAAAATCCAAAAAGCGCTAGATAATATATAAAAGGAAGGTTAATATGAAATTTCCAAATATCGGTGATATTGCTACAAAAGAAGTAGTATCAATAGATATAAAACATACTTTTGAAGATGCAATTGCTAAGATGTTAAAGGGCGAGCATCGAAATATTATAGTTGTTGATAATGACAGATATTTTGTAGTTGGAATTATAGATATTTTAAACCTTAAAACAAGTAAAATAGATATAAAAACACCACTTAAAGATATTCAGCTTGTAAATGTGCCAACGATCAATAAAAACCAAAATATATTAGAAGCTATAGATTACTTAAACAATTCTATAGAGTATATCTGCGTTATAAATGATGATTCAACCCTTTATGGTCTTATAACTCATACTGATATCACAGAAAATATTGATCCTGATACCTTGATGGACAACTATCGCTTAGAGGATTTTTTAAAACTCGGCAGAAGAATGAAGTGGGTTAAAAAAGACGCTAAGATTTTATCTCTGCTTGAAGACATGGTTAGCAATCTTTATGACAATGTTGTAGTTGTAGAAGATTTAATTCCTATTGGTATCTTTACAACTAAAGATATTATGAGACTTGTTAAAAATGATATTGACCTAGATGTTGAGATAGAAAAACATATGTCATCTCCAGTTCAATCCATCAAGAAAACTTTTTCTATTAGAGAAGCACTTACTTTTTTAAAAGAGAGACAGTTTAAGAGAGTTATAGTTGTAGATGATGATGGAACTCTCTCTGGGATAATCTCACAAAAAGAGCTTATAACACTTACTTACTCAAAGTGGAGTTCACTTATGAAAGAGTATCAAGAGGAGTTAAGAGATATAAATAAAAAACTTCAAACTAAAAATATAGAGTATGAAAATCTAGCATCCACAGATGCACTCACAGGTCTCTATAATCGACATAAATTTACCCAACTATATCTATCTTCTTATGCATCCATGGTTCAAAGACACAACAAAATGTCTGTCATACTCATAGACATAGATCATTTTAAAAAAGTAAATGATATATTTGGACATAATGTCGGAGATAAAGCTCTAGTAGAGGTTTCTAAAATGCTTCTTTTGGTGCTAAGAGGAGTAGATATAGTTTGTAGATGGGGAGGTGAAGAGTTTATTATCCTTCTCCCAACAGCGGATCTAGAAGGCGCAATTTCAATTGCAAATAAGATTCAAAAATCTATAAGAGAAGTGAAAATTGATAAAGTTGGAACAATAACAGCTAGTTTTGGAGTCTCTGAAGTTAGAGAAGGTGAAGAGATGCAAGACGCAATAAACAGAGCCGATAAGGCTCTATATATTGCAAAAAAGAGTGGAAGAGATAGTGTTAGAAGCGAAAGTGACATCTAACACTTAAGCCAAGATAGATTACTCTATCTCAGCGTCGATTACATCTTCATCGTCTTTTTTCTTCTTCTTTTGCGCCTCAGCATCACCAGCTTCTTCGCCAGATTGATCTTGTTTGTACATTTGTTCAGCCATTTTATGACTTGCTTCAGTAAGAGTTTTTACTTTCTCTTCTATTTGAGCCTTAGTAGCAGACTCATCTTTTAGAGTATCTTTTAGGTCACTAATTGCAGCTTCTATTTTTACTTTTTCATCAGCTTCGATTTTTTCACCCATCTCAGTTAGAGACTTCTCAGTTTGAGCAATAAGAGCATCAGCTTGATTTCTCAAATCAACCATAGCTTTTCTCTCGCCATCAGCTGCTTTGTTCTCTTCTGCATCTTGAACCATTTTGTTAATCTCTTCTTCACTAAGTCCTGAACTACCAGAAATTGTGATTGACTGAGATTTTCCTGTACCTTTGTCAGTTGAACTAACAGTTAAAATACCATTTGCATCGATATCAAATGTAACTTCAATTTGAGGTACTCCTCTTGGTGCTGCTGGGATATCACCAAGTTCGAAAAGTCCTAAAGATTTGTTATCTTTTGCAAACTCTCTCTCACCTTGAACAACTGAGATACTTACCGCTGGTTGGTTATCTTCTGCTGTTGAGAATACTTGAGATTTTTTAACAGGAATCGTAGTACCTTTTTCAATAATCTTAGTAGCAACTCCACCTAAAGTCTCAATACCTAGTGATAAAGGAGTAACATCTAGAAGAAGAACATCTTTAACATCTCCTCTTAAAACTCCACCTTGAATAGCAGCACCCGCAGCTACAACTTCATCAGGGTTAACACTTTTGTTAAGTGTTTTTCCACCAAAGAACTTGCTAACTGCCTCTGCAGCTGCTGGAACACGAGTAGAACCACCAACCATGATAATCTCTTTGATCTCATTGTTGTCTAGTTTTGCTTCTTTCATAGCTACTCTAATGTGCTGGATAGTCTCTTCAATAAGTGTAGAGATCATTCCCTCAAATTTAGCACGAGTTAGTTTGATAACTAAGTGTTGTGGCCCTGCATCTGTCATTGTTATAAATGGTAAATTTATCTCAGTCTCAGTTGAAGAACTTAGCTCTTTTTTAGCATTTTCAGCTGCGTCTTTTAGACGTTGTAGAGCCATTTTGTCGTTTTTGAGATCTATGCCATGAGAGTTTTTAAACTCACTATTTAGGAAATCAACGATCTTATTATCAAAGTCATCTCCACCTAAAAATGCATTACCATCAGTTGATAGAACTTCAAACGTACCATCTGAGATCTCAAGAACTGTAACATCAAATGTTCCACCACCAAGGTCATATACTAAAACATTCTCTTCAGCTTTGCTCTCAAGACCATAAGCTAGTGCAGATGCAGTTGGCTCGTTTATAATACGAAGAACATTTAGTCCTGCGATCGTTCCAGCGTCTTTTGTCGCTTTTCTTTGAGCATCGTTAAAGTATGCAGGAACTGTAATAACTGCGTCAGTTACAGTAGAACCAATGTACGCCTCTGCATCTTCTTTTAGCTTAGATAAAATCTTAGCTGAGATCTCTTGAGGAGTGTAGATTTTACCTGCTACATCAACAGCAGCTGAACCATCTTTATCAACGATGTTATAAGTTACTTTGTCATGTGCCTCTTTAGCATTTTCCTCATTCATCATAAGACCCATAATTCTCTTTATAGAAGAGATAGTCTTCTCTGGGTTTGTGATAGCTTGACGTTTTGCAGGATCACCTACTAAAACCTCGCCTTTATCTGTGAAAGCAACTATTGAAGGAGTTGTATTTTTACCCTCTTTATTTGGGATGATTTTCGCTTCACCACCCTCATAAACTGCTACACATGAATTTGTTGTTCCTAAATCTATACCAATAACTTTACTCATTGAAATTTCCTTAATTTTATTTTATAAAATGAAGCAAATTCATTCGCTCCATCTATTTTATCACGGTATCGGAAGTAATTCCGCTACCTACGCTAACGCTTGGTTTTGCTCAGCGCAAGGCTCTCGGCACTTGTGCCTCTTTGAGATACCTTGTCACTTTTTAAAGCTTAACTTGCTTAACTCGCCACTATTACCATTGCTTCACGCAACGGTCTATCTTTGTACTTGTAACCTGTTTGAAAGGTTTGGACTATTTGTCCGCTCTCTACATCTTCACTCTCGACGCTTTGAACAGCGTTGTGAATGTTTGGATCGAATGGTTCATCGTGAGATACCATTGTTACGCCATGTTTTTCTAAAGAAGTTATAAGTTGCTTATATGTAAGCTCTATACCCTCTTTTAGATTATCAAAAAGTTCTGCTTTGTTTGCTTCTGCGTTAGCAGAGTTTAGAGCACCTTGAAGTGAGTCCATAACTGGAATCAAATCTTTTGCAAACTTCTCATTTGCATAGTCTAGTGCAGTGTACTTTTCACGTTCTAGCCTTTTTTTAATATTATCAAAATCAGCATGAACTCTAGCATATTTATCTTTTAGAGCTATCAATTCTTCTTGAAGAAGATCAAACTCGTTTTCTACAGCTTCAGCTTCAGCTTCTGCCTCATCATTTAGCGTGTCTATACTTGTCTCTTCTTCGGACTGAGTATATTGTTCTTCATCTGATTTGTTTTGCATAGTTGTTAAATCACTCCTTTTTTTAAAAAGATAACACAATTATACATATTGAGTGTAACAATGTCAAGTCTTACTTTAGTTTTTTTGTATAAATTAACTTGAGTCTTCTTATATCAAGTCTAAGAAATGATATTTTAAAGCTATTTTTAGTATGATCTTAACCATATAATATATATTTTTTGGAGGATTGTATGAAGATCTTAGCATGGATTTTTGGGATATTGATAGGTTTAATAGGTTTAATTTATGTAATTGCATTTACATCTTTAGGTAACTCAATGATTGCACCGACAATAGAGTTAAAGATAAAAGAGCAGACTAAAATGGATAGCGAACTTACAACTTTTTCTCTAAGTATGAGTGAAATTGATGTTGTTTTGGAGATAAATAAACAAAACATTATCAAAGTAAAAGGCTCTTATTCACTCTTTGCACAAAGTTTTGATCTTGATTATGCAGTAGAGTTAAATGATCTCTCATCACTTAAAGCTCTGACAAATGTAGAACTTCGTAACTCATTTTTTACAAATGGAAATGTAAAAGGAGATCTAGGCTTTATAACTGTAGATGGAGTTAGTGATGTGGCTTCGAGCGTTACTTCTTATCATGTTGAACTAAAAGATCTAGATCCAACTTCTATTATTGCTAAAATTGATGGAGCAAAGTTAGATGAGCTTTTAGAGATGGGTGCGCAAAAAAACTATGCAGATGCAAAGATAAATCTAGATCTAAACTTTAAAAGCATAGAGCCAAATGCTCTTGATGGGGATGTGGTTTTAAAAACTAAAAATGGTAGTTTAAATAGTAGAGTTATGAGAGATGATTTTAACATTACTATCCCTCTAAAAACTACTTTTGATATGTCACTTAAGGCAAAACTAAAGGGTGCGGATGTTGTCTATAACTACGATCTTATCTCTAATCTTTTTAAAGTGACTTCATCGGGTTCATTGATCCCAGAACCACTAAAGCTAGATGTGAAGTACGCTTTAGATATAAAAGAGTTAGCGCTCTTAAAGCCTATCAGCGGGGCAGATGTTAGAGGCTCACTTAGAGTTGATGGAACTGCAAAAGGTACGAAAGATAAGCTTGTGGTTGATGCTATTAGTGATATTGCATCTTCTGAAACACTAATTCTTGCTACATTAGAAGATTTTGAGCCAAAAAGCGTTAAAGCTAGGATCAAACATCTTGATATTGCAAAAGCTCTTTATATGGTAAAACAGCCACACTATACAGATGCAAAGCTCTTTTTAGAAGCAGATATAACAGATGCAAGAGCCTCAAAACTAAAAGGCGAGATAACGACTAGCATTAGAGAGGGGCTTCTGGATTCAAACTATATTACAAAAACATATGAGTTTAAATCTAAGATGCCGAAAACTTCTTATAGGTTAGATACAAAAACTTCACTAGATAAAGATATGCTTATTACTAAAGTAGATTTAGATTCTAATTTGGCAAACTTTAACATTAAGAGTGCAGAGGTAAATATTAAAAGTGGCAAAATAGTCAGTGACTATAAAGTAAGCATACCAAATCTTGATAACTTATACTTCGCAACTGAGCAACATATGAGAGGTTCTTTAGTTGCTAATGGAGACTTTACTCAAGATAAAGATATGACTCTAAATGTCTACTCAAAAGTAGCAGGTGGAGAGATTGTGGCAAAGCTTTACAACGATGACTTTAAAGCTGATATAAAAAATATTCAAACACTAGATGCACTCCACATGCTCATCTACCCAGAGATGTTTAAGTCATCATTAGATGCAAACATTAACTATAACCTCGCTCTTAAAAAAGGTAAATTTAGTGGTTATTTAAAAGATGGAACATTTACAAAAAATCAGATGCTAGATCTTATAAAACAGTATGCAAGGATAAATCTATATGCTGAAAAATTTAAAGGTGATGTAAATGCTGATATAGATGCTCATAAGATCACAACATCTCTAGATCTAAGCTCAAACACATCATCTATAAAAACAAAAAACACAAGGTTAAACACACAAGCAAATACTGTAGACTCTAAGATAGATATAGTCGCAAATAAAAATCCTATATCAGTAACTCTAAGAGGAGATATTTCCTCCCCAAAAGTAAGTATAGATGCTAAAGAGCTAATGAAAAAAGAAGCAGAAAAGGCTATCAAAAAAGAAGTTGAAAAGTCTTTAGATAAAGAGGTGGGGAAGCTACTTAAAGGTTTCTTTTAACTCTCAAAGAGTTCACTTCTCTTTAAGAGTCGCTCGCAAGGTTTAGCTATAAAGTAACCTTGCATATACTCAACTCCTAGCTCAGACAACTTGTCGTAAACCTCGCTAGAGTGAACAAACTCAGCTATGGCTATCATGTTTGACTCTTTTGCAAAAGCTATAATACTTTTTACTACTTTAAAATCTTTTTCATTTGTTGCGATATTTTTTACAAGGGAGCCATCTATTTTTAAGTAGTTTGCTTCTATGTCTAAAATACTTTTAAAATTTGAATAACCACTTCCAAAATCATCAATAGAAACAGTTGCTCCATAACTATGAAGTAGTTTAACTTTCTCTTTAAATAGAGCACTGTTTTGTATCTCATCACTCTCTAAAACTTCTATGGTAACTCTAGACGCTAAGGATGGGTTTGATGAAAAAGTATCTATAAGAGAGGCTTCTATGTCTTTGTTTATAAGATCTGTAAAGTTCATGTTGATACTGACTCTAAGAGAGGAGTCTTTAAACTTATCAAAAACCAAAGAGAGAATTCTTTTAGTTAGTTTATAGTGTATGTTGGTGTGTTTTAGTTCTGGTAGGAACTGCATAGGTGCGATAATTTGACCATTTATGTCTATGATCCTCACAAGTGCTTCATACTTAAAGATCTCACCAGAACTGCACTCATAGATGGGTTGGTAGTAGCATAAAACTCTATCTTCTTCTATGGCTTGTTTTACAAAGTATATATCTTTTGAATTTGAAATTTCTGTAGTTTTAGAGCTTTCTTTGTGGTAAATAATTCTATTTCTTCCCTCTTTTTTTGCAATATAGAGCATTTTATCAGCTACTTTTATCGCCTCATTTAGATTTTTCTCAGATGCTGGATACTCATGCACCCCTATAGAGACTTGCATCTCTATTTTGTGTTTTTCATAAGTAAAGATATGAGAAGATATGTTCTTTCTTATTCTCTCATAAATTTCACTCAAATTATCTTTTGAATCACGATTGTATAGAAGGAGCATAAACTCCTCACCACCATATCTAAGGAGTATATCATTGTCTCTGATAGAACTTTTCATAATCAAACTACACTTAGCAAGTATGGCATCTCCAGCCTTATGCCCATAAATATCATTTATAACTTTAAAGTGATCTAGATCTATCATCGCAAGCGAGTAGTTGTTTAAGTTTAGTCGTGGAGTTATCTCCTGAAGATAGTTACGGTTATAAACTTGCGTTAGAGGGTCTGTAAAGATTTTTTTTCTAGTTATAAAGTAGTGAAAAACTTGCATAATAGTCATAAGCATTAACAAAAATATAAAGATGATTAAAATTACAAAAAAAGTCTCTAAAGGTTTTAGTAACTCTAAAATTTCTGATTGAATGTTACTTGTAATATCAACGCTCAATATCCCTATGATTTCATTTGAACTTTTTATTGGGTAGAGATAAGTTAGATAAAGATTTTGCATCTTTTGTTGCTGTATGATTTGAGGTTTAAGAGTTTTATAAACAAGCTCATACTCTTGGTTAAAAACATCAAATTTTTGGTAAAAGTTTGCCTTGTCTTCTTTTGAAGCATCTAGTAAAAATCTAAATCTATTCTCAGGATCTTTGTGTAGTAGATATATGTATTTTATATTAGGAGTTATAAACAGAGCTATCATCTCTTCATAATTAGTTCTGTTATGTTTGTTTGATAGATAAGAGACAAGATCTTCTTCACTAAAAATAGAGTTCTTTGTTACTAGTGTTTCTTCTATGTTTTTTAAGATAAATGATACATCTTCTATTTTGTTTTTTTGCATCTTTACAAATATCTCTTCTTGAGTCTCTTTTATAAAAAAATAGATATAGATAAAAAAGACTCCTAAGATAAAGAGCATTAAAAATAGAAAAAATTCTTTTGCTTTTACCATACTTTCTCTTCTAAATAAGGATCCAGATCACTTGAAGCTTGGATAAGAAGACTCTTTAACCTTGACTTTAGTATAACTATATTTGGTCTTCCTTTTTTCCAAAAAAACGCACCAAAACTTTTTTGAACTTGAGATAAAAGTGCATAGTCTAAAACAAAAATAGCACAGTGAGAACACTCTTTTGGAAGATTGTTTTTATCTTGAAGTATCATTATCGTTGCTTTTTTGCAGTTTGGCGTTGTCTGTAGCAACTTATGGTTTTCAATCGCTTTAGAGATCTCTTTGTTATCACTCCAAATTATTTTTTCTTTATTTATAGAAATTTCACTTATGATTTTTTCTAAGATTTTTACTTGCAAATTAAGAGAAGAATCTGAAGCAAAGGATGAAAGTGATAAAAGAAGTATTATGATAAATGCTTTCATTAAAAAGTGTACTCCATAGTTAGTAGTCCTCGTCTTTCTATAAGAGGAACATCAACCCCATTTATCTTCACTTCATGAGCCTTGCCAAGTAGATTTTCTCCCTTTAGCTTTAAGTCAAGTTTTTTGTTTACTGGGTAAGTTATACCTAAAGTATAGTCATATCCAGCTGCCATTTTTACGCCAAATGCAGAATCATAATCTGATCTATATACTAGTTCATTATATATATCAAGTTTGCCTACTTTATTAAAGAGTTGTATTAGTCCGCCTTGATCTGAACTTAAATATTTATCTTGAAAAACTTTAAAATACTCTAGAGTTATTTTATTGTTGATATCAAAGTTATGTGTAAATCTTACATATGCTCTTTGAAAAGATCCAGTTTCATCTTTGTTAACATATTTTTTTAGCATTGGATTAAAAACTATTGCATTTTTTGCTCGACCCTCTCCCGCGCTTACTGTTATAGTGTTTTTATTATGTTTATAAGTAAGTTCTGCTGAGTAAATTTTGTTTTTTATACTCTCTAGATCTGGATTTATATTGAAGTATGGAGAAAAGGTTGTTTGTCTAAAAGTTGGATATACATAGCTTTTCATTGCAAATAATTTGAAAGTCCAACTATCCTCTATAAGAGCAACATATCCAAGTCTGAGTATATGTTCAGTTGATGAAGTGGCATTTTTGTTTACATATCTATCTAGCTTTGCACTTACTGTTATAAGGTTATCTTCATTTATATTGTAAAGATTTTCTATATAAGCCATAAAGATGTCTCTTTGCGTAGGTCCCCAGTTTTTATCTACACTAACACCATCTCTTCTGTAGTCATCTATCTCAAATTTCTGATGTTTTATATGGGCACCAACAAAGAGGTCATTGTTTTTATAGATAAATCTTTTTTCTAAAATAGCACTTATAATATGACTTCCAATATCTACATCAACTTGTTTTGGTTGTGGCATGTCAGCTGTTGGAATAGCTATGGCATCTCTATTTATAACTTCTAGGTTTTCATGAGATAAACTAACTATGAAGTTTAGATCTTTATCAAAATGCTTAGTAGCTTGAAGATATATGTTTGTTGCATCAGTGTGTCCATCAAGAGGAGCATTTCCTAAGCCAGAAAAAGAGTCATATCTCTCTTTTGTTGCTCCAAATTCTATATCAAAACTCTCTTTTTTTGAAAACTTTGCATAGACTTGACCTCTTTGTCCATCACGAGATAAGTTATATCCATGTGCATTATAAGTTTTATAGTTGTTTTTGCTAACATCAAAGTTAGCTAAATATGAGTATTCATCAAACTCTCTTGCATCTATAGCTCGCAAGGTTAAACTACCTCTTGTATCTATAGAAGTTTGCATAGAGGTGGCATTTTCACGAGACGGCTCTTTTGTATAGAGTTTTATAACCATACTCCCAGGTTCATTTCCAAACACAACTGAGTTTCCCATCTGGTAGATCTCTATGTGGTCTATAAAGTAGAGGCTCATCTTGCCATATTGAGTAAGTGCGTCTCCTAGGGTTGCAGAGTTTAACTCGTGTGAATTTATAAAGAGTTTTACGGAGTTAAAAGAGGATTGGTTACTTCCACTTTTTGTAAGGTTTGTCATTCCAGTTCTTGTGGCTTCTAAGTTAAACATTCTTATTGTTTTTAAGACATCATTTAAAGTATAGGCTTGCATCTTATCTAAGTCTGAACGAGAAAAAAGTATGAGATTTCCAGCACTCTCTTGTTTTGTTTTATGATAGAGCGATTGCGATTTTTCATACTCGCCTAGCAAGTCATCTAAGAGTATCTCTTTTGCAAAAAGAATGGTAGATATAAAAGATACTAAAAGTAGTAATTTCATCTGTTAACCTAATGTAATTTGTTAAATCTTAGCTTAATAGTCTTTATATTGTGCTGAGTTACTTAACACTTGCATCTGCGAGAGTTAGGCAAAAAAGAGGAGTGTAATTCTCTCTACTTATGCTTGTAATGGCTTGAGATAGAGTAGAGCCTGTTGTGATGATGTCATCTACAAGTATGATCTCTTTGTATTTTGGTTTTTTAAAGCTAAAGTCTCTTGGATTCATCATTCTAAACTCTTTGCCTTTTCCTGAGTAAGAGATATCGTTTTTAGCTCTTAGTTTTGCAAACTCAGGCAGAATGCTTTTAGAACTAAGTTGTTTGTTTAGTATGGCTGTATGAGAGTAACCGCTGTTTGTTTTATCATCAATGGCTATTGCACTTATTTTACTTTCATAAAGAAATGATGTTGCAAACTTTTTAAAAGAGTTTCTCGCCATAATAGAGTAAATATAGTAACCTAGATCTGTATGTTTTGTGTGAAGAAGATTTTTGATATCTTTGTATTTGTAAAAAGAGATAACTTCGATATTGTTAAGGATTTTTCGTCTATAGATGCTAGGCGTTAGAAATATTATTTGGCAGGAGTCGCAGATGTGTGAGAAAGACACGCTCTCACACAACAAGCACCTCATGGATTTTAATCCATCTTTAAAACGGACATAAATGCTTCTTGAGGAAGCTGTACTTTTCCGATAGACTTCATTCTTTTTTTACCAGCTTTTTGTTTCTCTAGTAGCTTTCTTTTTCTTGTAATATCTCCACCATAACACTTAGCGGTCACATTTTTACCCATAGATTTTACAGTCTCACGAGCTATAACTTGATTGCCAAGAGAGGCTTGAACTGCAACTTCAAAGAGTTGGCGAGGGATAAGCTCTTTCATGTTTTTAACAAGAATTCTACCGCGAGATAAAGCAGATGTTTTTGGAACTATAATACTAAGAGCATCTACCACTTCGCCAGCAACTTTTACATCTAACTTTACAAGATCTCCCTCTTTAAACTCAGTAGGCTCGTAATCAAAAGAAGCATAACCTTTTGATATCGACTTTAGTTTGTCATAAAAATCAACTATGATCTCATTCATTGGAAGCGAGTACTCAAGCATAACTCTATCTTCATTTAGATAAGTCATCTTCTCTTGCATCCCTCTTTTTGAGATAAGAAGAGTCATGATATTGCCAAGATATTCAGATGGAGTGATAACTGTAGCTTTTACATAAGGCTCTTCTATGCGATCTATGTGGTTTACTTCTGGGAGTTCTGATGGGTTTTGCACCTCTACTAGATTGCCATTGTTAAGATAAACATGATAGATAACAGATGGAGCAGTTGCAATGAGATCTAGGTCAAACTCTCGTTCAAGTCTCTCTTTTACAACTTCCATATGAAGCATTCCTAAAAATCCAACTCTAAAACCAAAGCCTAGTGCTATGGAAGTTTCAGGTTCATAAGAGAGTGAGCTATCGTTTAGTTTTAGTTTTTGCAAGGCATCACGCATATCTTCGAACTTGTCTGTATCTATAGGGTAAAGTCCTGCAAAAACAAAAGGTTTTGCAGGTTCATAAGTTACAACGGGCTCACTTGTAGGGTTTTTTGCATCAGTTATAGTGTCGCCAACATTGACAACACTAACTTCTTTTAGACCAAGAACAACAATGCCAATCTCTCCACTTTTTATAGCTAATGTTTTTGCTTTTTTTAGTGGATGTGGATACATTAAGTCTAAAACTTGGTGTTCTTCGCCATTACTCATAAGCTTAATGATTTGACCTTTTTTTATCTCTCCATCAAAAACACGAACAAGTGCTAAAGCACCTAGATATTGGTCAAACCAAGAGTCATAAATGATGGCTTTTGTAGTAGCGTCTGGATCTCCCTTTGGTGCTGGGATACGCTCAACTATAGCGTCAATGAGCTCACGGATCCCAACTCCAGTCTTAGCTGAAACTAAACAAGCATCAGTTGCATCAATGCCGATACTTGTCTCTATCTCTTCTGCTACTTTTATGGGATCAGCTGCTGGTAAGTCTATCTTGTTTATAACTGGGATAAGTTCTAGGTTGTTATCAAGTGCTAAGTAGACATTTGCAATAGTTTGAGCTTCAACGCCTTGTGCGGCATCAACGATAAGCAGAGCACCATCACTAGATGCTAAAGACTTACTAACTTCATAAGAAAAATCAACATGGCCAGGAGTATCTATGAGGTTTAGGATATAGTGCTCGCCATCTTTTACATAGTCGAGTCTAACACTTTGAGCTTTGATGGTGATTCCACGCTCTTGCTCTATGTCCATAGTGTCCATCATCTGAGTCTTTAACTCTCTTTGGCTAACACTTCCACACTCTTGAATAATGCGATCTGCTAAAGTGCTTTTACCGTGGTCTATATGAGCGATGATAGAGAAATTTCTAATGTTTTTCAATGTTGTTATCCCTTGTGAGAATTTTTACTTTTATGCAAATAGTGAGTTTACACTCTCATTATGATAAACACGGCGGATTACTTCAGCAAAAAGAGGTGCAACTGTAAGCACTTTTATCTTTTTGTGAGGTTTTGAGACTAAGGTATTTGTAACTATTAGCTCATCTAGTTCGCCATTGTTTAAGTTCTCATAAGCATTACCACTTAAAACTGCATGAGTAGCACAAGCCATAACAGAAGTTGCACCCTTGTTTTTAAGTGCAGTTGCAGCTTTTACCATAGTTCCAGCAGTGTCAACCATATCATCAATCATAATAACGTCGTAGCCTTCTACATCGCCTATGATATTCATAACTTCGCTCTCGTTTGCAGTTTCACGACGCTTATCTACTATAACCATCTCTAGATCCATTCTTTTTGCAAAGTATCTAGCACGAGCAACGCCACCTATATCTGGAGATGCAATGATTGGATTTTTAAGATTTTTACTTTTAATGTAGGTCTCAAATGTGATAGATCCATAGAGGTTATCAACTGGGATGTTAAAGAAACCTTGTATCTGACCAGCGTGAAGGTCGATAGTTATAACTCTATCTATCCCAACTTCCTCGTATAGATCTGCAACAAGTCTTGCAGTGATTGGCACACGAGGTGCAGCTTTTCTGTCTTGTCTTGCATAACCATAGTAAGGAACAACTGCTGTGATGCTTGATGCACTAGATCTTCTAAGTGCGTCCGTCATAATAAGAAGTTCCATCAAGTTATCATTTGATGGAGCACCTGTACTTTGCACAATAAATACATCACGACCACGAACACTCTCAGCTATTTGAACTGAGATCTCACCATCACTAAATCTTTTTGTTTCAGCTTTTGCTAGTGGAACATTTAAAACCTGACAAATTTCTTTTGCAAATTCTATGCTCGCAGAACCAGCAAAAATTTTATAACCACGCATACTATTCCTTCTTTGGAAAATTGATTTACGCGATTATATTATAAGAGTTCTGAGGAGTTGTTAAAATATATAAAAAATTGAAAAATTCCTAATTGAATGTTCTGAACAATTATCAAGTTGGATCCTGAATCAAGTTCAGGATGACGTTTTGTTTGTTCAGGATGACGTTTTGTTTGTTCAGGATGACGTTTTGTTTGTTCAGGATGACGCGCGTCCGTCATTCCGTGCTTGACACGGAATCTAGTTTATAGATTAATCAGAAGGTTCAATTACAGTTTTTGCAAACACCAGAGATAACTAGATCTGCTTTTGATATCAAAAAAGTGTCGTCTAAATTAAGTTTGTTGACAATTTCATCTACATCTACACTTACATCCTCAACCGACTTACAATCTACACAAACCAAGTGAGAATGGGAGCTTTTAGTTAACTCATAAACTGTCTTGTTTTGAGGTATTTTAACCTCTTGTATATAAGAGTTTTCAAGCATTAAATTTATATTTTTGTATATGGTAGCTAAGGAGATGGAAGAAAACTTACTTAGCATCATCTCGTAGAGTTTGTCTATGTTTATATGTCCATAATTATGAAGCGCACTACTTATTGCCAATCTTTGAGGAGTTGCTTTTAAGTTGTGTCTTCTTAGTTCATCTGTAAAATTATTCATAACGACATTATACACTAAAGTTGTTTAAAGGATAAAGATTATAAATTAAGTTTAATAATTGTATAATAACAGCACTAATTTTTGGAGAATATAATGAGACAATACGAAACATACAAGTGTAATAAATGTGGTAATGTAGTAGAAGTTCAAAACGTTGGTGGTGGGGAACTTCACTGCTGTGGCGAGGCGATGGAGATGATAACTAAAGACTTAACTTTAGTAAACTTGCTAAAAGCATTTGCAGGTGAATCTCAAGCTAGAAACAAGTATGAGTACTTTGCAGAAGTTGCTCAAAATGAAGGCTTTAGAGATATAGCAGAACATTTCCAAAGAGCTGCAGACAACGAAAAACACCACGCGAAAATGGAGTTATCACTTCATAACAGAATGCTTAGTGGTACTGAAAATGACTTTGGTGATACAAAAGTAAATCTTCAATGCGCAATAGATGGCGAAAACTATGAAAACACAACAATGTATCCTGATTTTGCAGCTATTGCAAAAGAAGAGGGACATAAAGAAGCACTAAGACTATTTAATGGAATTGGTCAAGTAGAAGTAGAGCATGAAAATATGTATAAGATGCTACTTGAGAGACTTGAAGCTGGTGCTGAGTTTGTAAGTGAAGATGCAGAAGAAGCTTGGATCTGTGAAGTTTGTGGACATGTTCACTACGGGAAAAAAGCTCCAAAAGCTTGTCCAGTATGTAAGTACACACAAGAGTATTTTTCAAGACTAAACTCTAAAAAATAGCTCTTTTCATTAAGGCGTTTAACATAAACTTTTGTCTCAAAGTTTATGTTAGTTTACGCTTTCTTTCACTCTTTCATAGTTTTTACAAGCACCTTCATTTCCGCCATTACAAGCTTTAAAAAATAGGCTTTTTGCTCTGCTTACATCTTGTTTTACTCCATCGCCTTTTATATATATAATCGCTAGAGTATTACAGCTGCTGTAGTCTTCTTTATCACAAGCTTTAGTGTAAAAATCAATGCCTTTACTTTTGTCTTGTTTTACTCCATCACCTCTAAAATATAGTTCTCCTAAAGTACTACAACTATATTTATTTCCACCATTACAAGCCTTAGTATAAAGTTTGATTGCTTTGTTTTTATCTTGTTTTACAACTTCACCGAGATCATATAAAACTGCTAGATTGTTGCAACTTTTTATATTTCCCGCATCACATCCTTTAATGTAAGCTTGTATCTTTTTTTGTGTATCTTCTGCTGTACCTTGATGTGAATGCCCATGATGAGAGTGGCCGTGATGGTCATGGTCTTCATTAGCAAATAAGTTTATACTAAAGATTAAACTAATACTTATAAAAATTTTACTCATTATTTATCCTCGGTTATTTTTTTGTTGTGTATTGTACCAAAAGCTATTATATTTTGAGGTCTAGTTAAGACAAGACAAGTTTGATATTAAAATTAAAATTGAAAGACTAATAGTTTTGAGGTTTTAAAGAAGATTTAATTTGTTACTTGGTGGAGCTGTGGAGAATCGAACTCCAGTCCGAAACCACGCTACTCCTAACGTCTACATGTTTAGTAAAGTTGATTGGGTTTAATCTTGCTTCGCACAGCTTGCAAAGCTACACAAGACGAGCCTCTAGGGTTCATTTTACGCGCGAGGCAGACGCAAAATATATCTACATAAGGGTTATACTTCGAGTCCTATTTATCTAGAGTCCATAGGTGAAGCAGCCCGTCCTCTTGCGAGGGGGTAAAACTTAAGCTACTGCTAAAGCTGGGCGGTAATTTGTATTGTTTGCGTTTAAGCAAGTTTGAGCCGTATAACGGAAGTGCTCAGTCCGACATGCAGTTAAAAGCTACTTGATCCCGTCGAAACCAGGTCAGCCCCATGAGTGACATTATAGCAAAGTTTGCATTTTTAAAGCGTTAATTTTTAAAAGATTAGTAAAAGTCAAAATATAATATACTCCTATGATTAATACAGATCTAAATGCTCAAGAAATAGCATCAGCTTGAGAGATTAACAACTTGATAAGCTAAGGAAATAACTCTTTGAAATTGGTATTTTAAACTATGCAAAAAAGCATCTTCAAACTTATATTAGTGTTCTTTTTACTTTCTATAAGTAGTGCCTTAGCAAAACAGATCAACACTTTTATAGAAAAAACTGATCCAAAAATCATTGAATTAACACAAGATCAAAAAAACTATCTTAAAGAGAAAAAAGTCATAAAGATGTGTGTAGATCCAAACTGGATGCCACTTGAGAAGATTGAAGATGAAAAGCACATAGGAATCTCTGCTGACTTTATAAGGCTGATCTCTCAAATGATTGAGACTCCAATTGAGTTAGTTCAAACACAAGAGTGGTCAGAGTCTTTAGCAAAAGCAAAAAATAGAGAGTGCGACATCTTGACACTCACTCAAGCAACACCTCTAAGAGAAAAATATCTTAACTTCAGTACACCGTATGTCACCACTCCTTTGGTTATAGCCACAAAAACAGGTGTTGCTTTTTCAAGTAATCTTGAGAAGATCAAAGAAAAATCATTGGGGGTTGTAAAAAACTACTCAACATATGAAATACTAAAAACAAAATACCCAGATATAAATCTAATCGAGGTTGAGTCTTTACAAGAGGGTTTTGCATATGTAGATCAAGAGAAGATTTTTGGATTTTTAGACAATCCTATAGTTATTAACCATGAGATACAAAAAAATAAAATGAGTGACAATATCAACATCACTGGGCAGTTTGCAGACAAGTTTAATCTGAGCATAGCTTCTAGAAATGATGAGCCAATACTCCATGAGATCCTAGAGTTAGCACTTCAGTCAATAGATGATAAAACTACAGAAGAGATCTTGAGTAAATGGAACAATATTAAGTATGAAATAAGAACAGACAATGAAAGACTTATACAGTTGATATTTTTTATTTTAGTTCTAGCTAGTGTATTTATATACTGGAATCTTAAACTAAAAGAAGAGATAAAGAGCAAAGATTTAGCTCGACAACAGCTAAAAGAGAGTGAGGAGAAATTTAGAACTCTTTTTGATATTGCTCCTGTACTTTTAAATGCTTTTGATAAAGATAGCAAAATAATGCTTTGGAATAAAGAGTGCCAAAAAGTTTTTGGTTGGAGTTTTGAAGAGATTGAAGATTCTAGTGATCCTCTAAAACTTTTCTACAAAGACTCTAACGCATATCAAGAAGTTCGATCCTCTTTTTTGAGTCAAGAGTATGGAATTTTTAAAGAGTGGCATCCTCAAACAAAAAGTGGAGATCTACTTAGTATAATGTGGGCAAATGTAAAACTTCCAAATGATGAGATTATTAATATCGGCTATGATATAACAAATCAGCGTAAAAATGAGCAGAGATTAAGAGATGCAAAGCATGAATTACAAGAGTTAAACAACTCACTAGAAGTAAGAATAAAAGATGAGATAGAAAAAAGTACAAAACATCAAGTAATGCTTATGCATCAAAGTAAATTAGCTCAAATGGGAGAGATGATTGAAAACATAGCTCATCAGTGGAGGCAACCACTAGCGCAGATAAACTCTTATGTGCTTTTGATAGATCTAGCACTTGGCGAGCATAAACAAAAAGATGCAAGTTTAGAAGATAAACTTCTTGAGATAGAGTCACTGACTGCTTATATGTCAAAAACCATTGATGACTTTAAAAACTTCTTTCATCCAAATAAAAATAAAAGTACCTTTGAGATAAAAGAAGCGATTGAGAAATCTTATGACATTGTCAAAGGTTTGATAAAGATAAACCATATAAAAATAAAGATAGATCTAGAAGAAGGTTTAGAAAGTCATAGTTACTTAGAAGAGCTGCAACAAGTTATTTTAACTATTTTAAACAATTCTATAGATGCTTTAATCTCAATGAAGATAAAATTTCCAGAGATAGTTATAAAAGCTTATGAAAAAGATGATGAGATTTTTATAGTCATAGGCGATAATGCACGAGGCATTGAAGAAGAGATAATTGAAAAAATATTTGAACCTTACTTTACAACAAAACACAAGTCACAAGGAACAGGTTTGGGCTTATATATGGCGAAAATGATTATAGAAAATGGATTTTTTGGTCAGCTCTTAGTTGAAAACAACTTAAACGGGGCTTGCTTTACAATCCAAATTCCAAGTGTAAAAGAGTAGTTATGCATAGTTTATATCCGTATAAAATTTTATTTGTTGAAGATGAAGAAGCTACACGAGTAAACTATGTAAGTTATCTTAAAACACTTTTTTGTGAAGTTTATGAGGCTGATGATGGAGAAAAGGCATACACGCTTTATAAAGAAAAAAAACCAGACATTATGATTATAGACATAAATATACCTAAGATAAGTGGTTTGGAGTTACTTAAAAAGATAAGAGAAAATGACTACAAAACTAAAGCCATAATGCTCACAGCACATACAAAAAAAGCTTTTTTGCTAGATGCAGCATCTTTAAAACTTACAAAATATCTTGTAAAGCCTATAAGTAGGAAAGAGCTAAAAGATGCACTAAACTTAACCATAAATGAGTTGTCTAAATACAGTATTTTAACTATCAAGAAGATAGATCTTTCTGATAATTATTCATGGAACAATGAACTAAAAGAACTTAGGCATCATAGCTCTCTCATAAAGCTTACAAGTAAAGAGCGAAGCCTTTTAGAGCTTCTTTTTTCTCATAAAAATAGGGTCTTTACCTATGATGAGATTTTTGAATATGTGTGGGATTATGAAGATGATGTAAGCTTAAATGGCTTAAAAAATATGGTAAAGAGATTAAGAAAAAAACTTCCAGAGGATTTGATCATCAACATCTTTAATGAAGGCTATAAAGCTAGTTTTTAACTCTATGCTTTATAGTCAAAATAGTCCACAAATTAAGAGCAATCATAATGAAAATAGATAAAATCATAAACGTATTTGAATTGCTAAAGTAGTAAGCTTGAAGCTTTATAAAACTTGTTTGAAAGATAACCCCTAAAAAAATTATTGATAAAATAGTGAAAAAGACTGAAGAGACTCTATCAAAAATTTTAAACTTCATCGAATCATTAAACCAAAACAACCAAGCAATAGCTGAAGTGTAGATAAAGCAAAAAAGATAGTATATGAAAATTCTAGCGCTTGTATTGTACTCGATATAAGTGAAGATGATAAAACCTATAAAAAAAGTAATAATAGGGATGAGATATCTGTTGTGCCAGATAGGTTCTTTGTTTGTGATAGCTTTTGTAGCTAGATATAAACTAAGCGTTCCCGCTCCAAAGAGAGTGTTTGCTATGACTATGGATAAAAAGTCTGGGATTTGATTTCTTAAGATAAAACCAACAAAACCGATGAAATGCAGGAGTATAAAGAGTGTAAGGTATTTTATTGCACTATTTTTTGGATTTTGTTTGTACTTAAATAGCGTGATGATCGACACCAGTAGCAATATAACTGTACTTGCAATAAAGAGTGTTTTAACATCTAACAAGTGAGATCCTATGAGTATTATTTGTGTGAATTTTATCTAAAGGGAGTTAAAGATGTATTGAAACTAAGTGTTTATTTTAAAATTGATACTTTTGAGATACTAGTAAAATCTACAATGTATATAAATTATTTTAATAATGAATACCTTGGAGAGACAAGTAAATGAAAGTAATGTTGTATAGCGAAGATATAACACTTTTAAATGAGTGGCAAAAGAAGATCACTCTATTTAAAAGCGAAATTATAGAAGAGATCGACAAACTTCATTTATACAAAAATACTCTTGTTGTTTTAGACTACGCCTCTTGCTACAGAGATCTCTTAAAACTTATAAACACAGCTAAAAAACAAAACATAAAAATTTTACTACTAGAGAAAACACCTAACTTTGACAAAGGAAAGTATGTTCTAGATCTAGGTGTTTACGGTTATGGAAACACACTAATGAGTAGAGTTTTTCTGGACTCCGCACTAGAGACTATAACTAAAGAAATGGTCTGGATCTACCCTGAGTTTACTACCTCACTTATAAGAGGTTTTTCCAAAGAAAAAGCTATGCCAGATCATCTTACTCAGCTACTAACATCAAGAGAGTTAGATATTGCGCTACTTATAAAAGATGGTTCAAGTAACAACGACATTTGTGAACATCTTGGGATCTCCATTAACACAGTTAAGTCTCACATAAAAAACATTTACGAAAAACTAAGCATAAAAAACAGACTCTCTTTGTCTCTTTTGTTTAAAAACCAAAAAGAAACTGCACCACTCTAAAGTGTGATAGTTTTAAAAAACAGATAGATATAAAATACCAAAATCTAAAAAAGTTAGGAAATAACATGGCTCAAATAATTGGAACTATAGGCGAAGCAAACGGTAAGTTTTTTGCAAAAGATGCACAAGGAAACTTAAGAGAGTTAGAAGTTGGCGATGAGATCTATGCTGGAGAAAGTGTAGTCCCAGATGCTAAAAACCAGACTAACGCAACTATATCTATAGTGCCAAGAACTGCAGGAGAGACTATAGTCTTAAACTCTAGCGGTGAACAACTACTTGATGAAACACTTTTAAATGTTGGCTTAGACAACGAGGAAGTAGCTTTTGAGCCCGACACACTAAATGAAGCACTCGCTTTAAATGATCTAGATCCAGCTGATGAGAGTACATATGATGAAGTACCCTATACTCAAGAACCACTTATTATAGAAAGTGATAGATCTCAAAATGATAAGGTTGCAAAAAGTAAAGATTCGCAATCTATGGTCTCACTAAGAGATGGAGACAGCACAGACATTGTTAGTGATCTTAGAAAAGCTGAGTGGAATGATGGAAATAAAGAGCCTATATTTAGAGGTGACATAGAGTTTGAAGAGAGTTTAGATGCAGGATTGTTAAACACTCAAAGAGTAGAGCCAGTTCAGACAAATGATGTCCCAGTAGCAGTTGATGATGCTAGAGTTATTGTAAAAGAGGGTGGAAATAGCGTAACTGGACAAGTTCTTACAAATGATATCCCAGGCAGAGATGGACTAACTACAGGTAAAGAGCTTAAAGAGTTTACATATAATTCAGTTATTAGAACTTTTGATGATGCAAATCCAACTTATACTATAAATGGAACTACCTTAGGAGATTTAACAGTAAACAGAGATGGAACTTGGGAGCTAGATCCTACTGGAATTACAATAGCAACTCATACTGAAGATAGTTTTACTTACAAGATAGTAGATAGTGATGGAGATATCTCAAATAGTGCTAAACAACCTTTAATAATGTTTGACGCAGATGTTGCTACAAGTATTGTCACTACCACTACAGAAGATACAAATAAGCTTTTAGTTTTAAATGATACTTCTGGTGATGTCAAGATTAAAGATACATCATCAACTTCTGAAAAAACTCTAGCTAAAAATGAATCTATAAATATAACAAGAGCTGATGGCGAAGTAGTTGGTAAAATCACTAACAATGGAGATGGAACAGTAACTTTTACTCCAAGTAAACACTATTGTGGAGAAGATGCAGAATTCTCTTATGAAGTAACAAGAAGTGATAACACAACCATAGTAAATGACAGTGTAAAAATTACAGTTACTCCAGTAGCTGAGAATAAAACTACTGATACAAATGGCGATGCACACTATGATGTAATAACTCAAGGCGATAAAAATTATGGCACCATCACAGAGAGCTCAAGTTATGGCTATATATCATTAAGTGCATTGAGTGTTACAAATGAAGACGATAGAGGAAATACAACAAATCCTTTTGCATCTGAGATAACAACTGTAAAACTAAGTGGTGTGCCAGTAGGTTTTAGATTTAAATACCATGATGGAACAACTGATCATGAATTTACGGTTGCTGATGTAAATGTTGGAGTAACTATTCCTTTTGAATATATCTCAACGCTAGAAGTAAAACCTACAAACTTTTTTGCGGGAGAGATAAAGATAGCGATGCAAGTTATTACCGTCGATTGCGAAGGTGGTGCACCTGCGCAGCAAGATACAAGTATCTCGCTTCCTGATTATTTGGTTATCAATGTAACTAATGTAGCAAATGGTATTGAAGCGTTAAATGCTGCTCAAGCTACAGGATTTGAAGATGCAGGAAGGGCAAATGGAAACACGAGTAAAGACTCGAATTCTGGAGATATAACAAACCCTCAAAATGGAATAAATTTAAACATAACAGCTACAACAACAGATACAAGTGGAAGAGAAACTGTAACTGCGATGATAGACAAGATACCTGATGGTGGAGCGATATACTATAGTGATACTAATGGAACTATCACAATAGATAAAGATGGAGTGGTAAGTGGAACTAATCCAAATGTAACTGTTTTACTTAACAATGCTGATGACACGTGGAAGATAAATATAGAAGATTTTAAAAACACTGCCCCACTAAAGTTTATACCGCCACACAATAGCAACGAAGATTATAGCTTTGAAGTAACTGCATTTACTAGAGATGGAAAAAGTTATTCAAGCACAACTGATCCTAAAACTATTACCGTTACAGTTGATGGTGTAGCAGATATCCCAGTTCATGATGATTTTAAAAAGTTAGATGCAGATGAAGTTGTCAATGCTGATATATCAAAAAACATTTATAGTGATGTTGTTATAGAAGACAACTCAAACACAAGAAGTGGTGCGACCATCTCATTTGCTGAGCTATACAAAGAGCCAGGGGTTGCTTCTTATGATGATGATTCTGAGAAGTTAAGTATAGTTATTACAGGTCTTGCAACGGGATTTAGCGTCCAAGATGCAGCAGGAGTATCTTTCAACGGAAAAAGTGCAGCTGCAAGAGAGTGGAGTTTTGATGTTGATAAGATAGATGATATTGTTATACAAACTCCTAAAAACTTTAG
>Ga0265293_10000688_pt1 | contig 78621 bp, 61 predicted proteins | sample Munlanlewell138R_FD_192505 | JGI IMG/M metagenome (GOLD analysis project Ga0265293, IMG submission 192505) | Leachate microbial communities from a municipal landfill in Southern Ontario, Canada - Leachate well 138R | ecosystem: Engineered > Solid waste > Landfill > Unclassified | place: Canada... | reverse complement strand
ATAACCAGCTCACACTTTATGATGCCTTGTTTTGAGGAAAATGAAATATTAAAAACATAATGACATGTATATCAGGATTATATATTTTTAAAATCCCGTGTATTAATTTTTATCGGACAATAATGATCTAATTATAATAATCTTAAGTTAAAAACGACTATTTTCGAACAAATATCCCAAATGAAGAAAAAGATAATTTTTATAAGTTTACTTTTCACTAGCTTAAGCTATACTGCTATAAGTCAAGATGAAAAAAGCAATACTATTGAAGAACAATTCACCAACCTAATTGAAAATTCAAATTCCTATCAATCGTTTAAGGTTATAGACATTTCGAAACTAGGTGTTTTGCGAAGTAATATTAAGGATACAATAAGCACCTATAAATCAACTATTGTAAAGTCTGAAAGTACCGTACTAGAACAGAGAAACAAGCTTGATAGTGCTACAAATCAAATTGAAGAACTAAATACTCAATTAGAAGAGACTAAAAAAAATGTAGAAAATATTGATTTTGTTGGTATTTCAACACAAAAAACCATCTATAATACTATCATGTGGGGAATTGTCACTGTATTATTCTTGCTTTCAATTATATTCTTTATTGTATTTAAAAAAGGACAAAGCACAACGAAAGCTGCCAGACTTAAACTTGAAGAAACAGAGAACGAATTAAACAGTTTGAGAAAGCGTTCTCTAGAACGTGAACAAAAAATACGCAGAGAATTGCAAGACGAACTTAATAAGAATAAATTGTAAGGCTTATAAACTGAACCACTATGGACTGAAAGTGTCAAAGGTTCACAAGAGAATGGAGTTCTATAACCTTCTCAAAATATAGACGTTATACAATTATATGTTAGACATTAGAAAAGTAGATTCATTTTTCGATTATAACAAAAAGAAAAAAAGAAAAGCATCCTTTTAAATGCTGTTGAAAATTACAACCGTATTTAGAAAGATGCTTTTTCCATACAATTATTCTTTAATATTCAATGCAAACAATCATTATACACTGATTACCAAAAACTTAATTGTTATGACTAAAGCTATTTCTTAGCTTGTTTTTTAATATTTGATATTATACCACCATCCACTAAAATATCTGCTCCTGTCATAAATCGAGCATCGTTACTTAGCATAAACTTCACAACATCAGCAATATCATCTGGTTCTCCAGTTCTACCCATAGCAGTCATACTTATCATATTTGCTATGATTTCAGGGTGTTCTTCAGCAGCTTTCAACCCCATTTTCGTCATAATAACTCCAGGTGAAATTGAATTAATTCGACTTCCTTTTTTCCCAAAACGCATAGCATTATCTTGAGTGATTAATAAAACTCCACGTTTTGTGAAATTGTACATAATATTAGAATCATCTTTCACAACTTGTTTAACAATATCAAGAGAATCTTCAGCCAATGGGTTTCTTAAAGCACCGTCATATAAATCATTTTCCGGAACAGTATGCCCCATCATTGAAGAAAATAAAACAATAGAAGAATCCTTTTCAACTATTTCATAAACTGCATCAACAATTAGTGCTGTACCTTTTAGGTTGATGTTAAATACTTTATCTACATCATTAACGGTTTCACTAACTCCTGCAGTATGAACCAATCCTCCAAAAACTCCTTGTTTCTTTGTAAATTCAATAAGGTTTTTCACTTCTTCTTCTGAAGTAATATCACTTTTAAATCCAACCGCTTCAATTCCCTTTTTCTTGTAGTTCTCAACAGCAGTATTCACAACATCTTCTGAATAATCTGCAACTACAATTTTGTAATCTTTTAGTTTATTTCCTGTTGCAACACCTAAACCTCCTGCTCCACCCGTAATTAACATTACTTTTTTGTCCATATTTATATTTATTTAGTCGTTTCTATTTATTGTAAATAACTTTAACGAAAGATACGGATTAATCTCTAGAACTAAAGTCACTTATATAACATAATTACAGATTCACATTCTTCTTTTAAAAATAGAATTCAAAACAAAATGGCGGAACTGCTTACAATTCCGCCACTTTATTTGGGTAGTTAATCATATCTTAGTTTACTAATCTCTGACTAAATGAACAAAACCGTGCTCTTCATTTTTGTCTTCGTAAAGACCTGTTACTGAAAATTTGTAATAGTAAACACCGTCATTACACTCTTCCCCATCATTTCTCTTTTTTCCATTCCAAGATTCTGATGCATCATCTGTTTGAAAAACAACGTTCCCCCATCTATTTAAAATAATTAAATCCAATTCCTTGACATTATTAAAATGGAAATCTAATACATCATTGACACCATCTCCATTGGGTGTAAAAACATTAGGCAACTTATAAGTTGCTTTATTTGGAAGGATGGTAATTATTTTTGTAATTGAACTTTCACAATGATCATTCTTTGCAATTAAAGTAATCTGATGCTCACCATTTAAAATAAAAACTTGTGAAAAATTATCTTGATTTCCCCAATTGGATAAAGAATCTTTATAATGAAACCATTCAACAGAGTTTTCACCACTTGAAGTGTTCTGGAAAGTTATATCAATACCAGACTCCCCGATATAACTACTTGCATCAAAGTCTGCTATTGGTTTATCATGAATTGTTACAGTTACAGCTTGATTTAAGTCTTTTGAACACATAGAATCCAAAACCTGAATTAATTCAATGTTAAAAACCCCACTGGAATTGGTTGGTATTGTTATCGTTGCTGAATTTTCATTACCTGAAGTTGTCAAATGGAGCGTATCACCATTCATTACATAAACAAAAGTATAAGGAGAATATGTGTTTTCACCCATAAATGTAACTACAGGCAAGATTTCATCACCCTCACATGCTTCTAAATCTGCAACGACCTGAGCGTAGGGAGATTTTAAAACTGTAATTTCTCTCACTACTAAGGGGTAACACCCGCCAGCCGAAAAAGTATATGTTTTCGTTCCTAAAGTATTTGTACTCAAAGCGGGAGACCAGGTTCCAGTTATTCCATTATCAGAAGTGGTTGGTAGACTAACCTGCTCCCCCATACAATAAGGTCCTAAATCTGGAAATGAAGGAACTAAGGTGTCTTCTACCATCACCTCAATAGAATCGCTTACAATTTGATTACAAGCATCAATTACGGTAACATATAACTTATTTAAACCTGGGTTAGGAAAAACAATGTTTTCAGGATTTGAATTTCCAATTACTGGTGCTCCACTTGGAGAAAAACTCCAATTATAAGTATAAGGAGGAACACCAAAAGCACCTAGCGTTGAAGCCACAACAGTTGCTCCTAAACAAATATTCGTTTCAGATAATGCGATTGAATTTTGAGCATTACTAAATTCAACCGTTTTCCCAGTAATCGTTACAGACCAATCCGAGGCTGAAGATATGCAGTCATTTGCACAACCAGAAGCCCCTTTACATCTACGATACAATTGAAGTTCAAATGGAATATCTTGGGAAGTGCATGAAGGTGCAGGAAAACACGCTTTAACATCATCATAAATTGGGATATTGGTACCTGTACAAGTACCTTGATTGGTAGTATTACAAAACCAATAATAAGTTGGCAAAGCTGGACTCACACAATTTCCTGAAAGATACCTTGTAGCACCATCATTAAAAAGACAAGCTCCTACTGTTTTATAATTAAAATCAGTGGTGGTATTAATTATAGTAGCATAAGGAGGAAATGTAACATCCATAAAATAATTGCAGGAATTAGTAAAGGTGCATGACGTATTATACATTGAACCTATTAAACTCACTTCTAAAGTTGTTTCTGTTCCAGTTACTACAGGGTCTATAACTAAAAATGAATTGTGTATATGGGCATCAATCCATGTGAAAGGAACCATAACATCTACTGACTGGTCCATAATTGCATAAGCCAAAGTTGTTCTTTCCTGAATGTCAGATGCTAAAAACCCAACACCTTCGTACATCGTTAAGACAGAAGAACCATCTTTCTCAATATCTAAATTTCCTACTCCAAACTTACTTTCTTTATCTGATGAAAAAGTAATAGTCAATGGACCATCAGATTTGTAATGTTCTCTAAAGATTAATTGGTCATAAATTCCGAACTCATTACTTTTCATTATGAAGTCAGTTTCAATAGAACCTTTTCCAATCTTCATTTCTGCATCAATACCTTTGAAAATATTGGTAATATAAATTCCATCATCTCCTACTGTGTAATCTGTCCAATTTGGAGCAGCTAAAAACTCAAGCTTTTCTCCTACTTTTTTGTATAATGACCATTGATTGAAATCAACTTTACCAGATTTTGTTTTTATATAACTTTTATTATTATTTAAATCAAAGCCAGCAGGTTCAAAATAGTACTTCGATTCATAAATGTTCTTTTCTACGAAAATCAAGTTGGATTCTATTGCTCTCCAATCTCCTTTATTATCTTGATAATTTATTGGGAAGTATCCCTTTTGAACATAAAATATTGAAGGATTATCCAAATCGATAAAATACCTATCATTTGCTGTTCTTTTAGAGAAATCCTCTACTACATTTCCTTTAGGAGCCTTAATTGGCAATATTCCAAATTCTGGATGATGATAATACCTCTCATCATTATATTTCTTCCAAAACTGAAGGTTTTGGGCTACTTTTTCAGTAATAGTGTTATAGTTATTCTTTTTATTAGTCATTCCTTCTTTTGCAACTTGAGCATTTAAAAAAAGTGTAAACGACATGAAAATAATAAAGAAAGTCTTGCTTAAATAGGTCATAATCTCTCAGTTTATTGTCTGAATTATTGATTTGAGTAAATCAATAATTGTATGTAACTCTTACATAGTTTAATAGTGAATTCACAACTAAGTTAATAAACTAAAAATCAATTCCAATCTTTACCCAAAGGATTCCACTAATGTATAATTAAAAAACACTTAAATTATAACTCAAACCAAAACATTATCAGAACATTAATCTGAATATAAAATATTTTCAACTTTGATAGAATAATTCATCATCACTACTCAAATATCTAAAAAACAATTGATTAATAGCGTTTTAAAACATAATTCTTAAGGCCCCTACTTTAGTATTATATTCAAAGTTCATGCATACAAAAAACGAATTCATTAACTTTGAAAATATCTATTGTTTTTCACAGAATAGATCTGATTAATTCAAAAACTTCCCCTTTTAATAAAAAAAACTGTCGGTGTGTGCATAACTTCTTTATAAATCTCTTAAAAATAGGGAGACTGTCTCACAATTTCCTTATTTTTGCCTTTTAAGTAATTGATGCATGGAAAGCGTACAAGAAACAGTTAAGAATATATTTTCAGCGTATTTAGAAAAGAATGGTCACAGGAAAACACCTGAACGATTTGCCATTCTTGAGGAAATTTATAATTACGAAGGTCATTTTGATATAGAATCACTTTATATTAAAATGAAAAACAAGAATTATCGGGTATCACGTGCAACTTTGTACAATACGATAGACTTACTTTTGGCCTGCAACCTTGTTCGTAAGCACCAATTTGGAAAAAACATTGCCCAATTTGAGAAATCGCATGGATTTAAGCAACATGACCATTTAGTTTTAACAGACACAGGGGAATTAATAGAGTTTTGTGATCCACGAATTCAAAATATCAAATCTACAATTGAAGAGGTGCTTGGTGTAAAAATCAATCACCATTCACTCTATTTCTACGGAGTTAGAGATGAAGAGGCAGCAAAAAAAACATCTGATAAATCTTAAGCAGTGGGCTTTTCTATCAATTTAGAAATACAATCTTCAATTTGCATTCTTTCTTTTTCAGGAACTATCTTGACGAAAGAAAAAGTGGATGAAACATTGGAGATGGTCGACCATCATCTAGAAGAAGGTCAGAGAAAATTCATTATAGATTTAAAAGAATTAATACAAATTAACAGCAGTGGATTAAATTTGATTTTACGAATATTTACACATATTCGTAATAAAGGAGGAGAATTATTTCTTGTTAATGCTAACAAAACAGTAAGTAAGCTTTTTAAAATATCTAAATTAAATACAGTTTTTAATATTTCGGCAGATAAACAAACTGCCATTAACCAATTAAATGCACCAGAGGCATGAGTAAAGTAGACGTATTATTAGGATTACAATGGGGTGATGAAGGAAAAGGGAAAATTGTCGATGTTTTGACACCCAAATATGATATCATTGCTCGTTTTCAAGGTGGACCAAACGCAGGACACACACTAGAGTTTGACGGGATTAAGCATGTATTGCACACAATTCCATCAGGGATTTTTAGGAAAGGTACTTTAAACGTCGTTGGAAACGGTGTGGTTATAGACCCAGTAATTTTTCAAAAGGAAATTGAGAACTTAGCAAAATACAATCTGCCAATTAAGGAAACTTTATTGATTTCAAATAAAGCACATTTGATTTTACCAACACACCGCTTGTTGGACGCAGCTTCTGAACAAGCAAAAGGGAAATCTAAGATTGGATCAACTTTGAAAGGAATTGGACCAACTTACATGGACAAAACAGGTCGTAATGGAATTAGGGTTGGAGATATTTTTACATCTACATTTCAAGAAAAATATGACAACCTTGTTGAAAAACACAAAGGTATTCTTGACCATTACGAAGGTTACGAATACAATGTTGAGGAATTAGAGAAAGCTTTCTTTGATGGGATTGATTTATTAAAATCATTGACTACAATTGACAGTGAGCACTTCATCAACAAAGCAATGAAGGAGGGTAAAAAGATCTTAGCTGAAGGTGCGCAAGGGACTTTACTTGATATCGACTTTGGAAGTTACCCGTTTGTAACCTCTTCAAATACTATTTCAGCGGGAACCTGTACTGGACTAGGTGTTCCACCAACGCAAATCGGAAATGTTATTGGAATTTTCAAAGCGTACTGTACACGAGTTGGTTCTGGACCATTTCCTACTGAGTTGCATGATGAGGTTGGTGAAAGAATTCGTACTGCAGGAGGTGAATTTGGCGCAACCACAGGTAGACCAAGACGATGTGGATGGATAGATCTACCAGCATTGAAATATGCTATTATGATCAATGGTGCATCCGAACTTTCTATGATGAAATCGGACGTTCTGGATGGATTTGAAGAAATTAAAGTTTGTACTCACTATATCATAGATGGCAAGAAAGTTGATTATCTTCCGTTTGATATAACAGATATCGAGATTGAACCAGTTTATGAGTCTTTTAAAGGATGGAATACCGACACAACTAAATTGACTTCATTTGCTGATGCTCCGAAAGAACTTAAAGAATATGTAGAATATTTGGAAAAACAATTAGATGTCCAAATAGCCACCGTTTCTGTAGGTCCAGATCGAAGCCAAACTTTGAACAACAGAAGATAATTGAGAACAAAATTCAACATATTTAAAATTGCGCTTCTCATCGGAAGCGCAATTTTTTTATCTGTAGGCAGCTCCTATGCACAGAAATATATTGAATTATTAGAAGGTTCAGATGAAATTCAAATGGATGGAAAAACTGGAAACTATATCGTAAAAGGCAATGTTGTCTTCAAAAAAGAAGAAACCAAACTCTACTGTGATTCTGCATATTACAACCTAGTACACAACACTGTAAGAGCTTTTGGAAACATCCACCTAAACAAAGAAGATACTTTAAACATGTTTTGCGATTCTTTGTTCTTTGACACGAAGAAAGATTATGCGAAACTCTACGGAAATGTAAGAATCCGTGACAATGAATATAAGCTCACAACAGATTCCATCGATTATGATTTAAAAAGCAATGTTGGAGTCTATAAAAACAAAGGTGTCATTACCAGTATTTCTTCCAGTGACCGATTAAGTAGCGATATTGGATACTTCTACCCAAATTCTAAGCAATTTAATTTTAGAAAAAATGTTGTCTATACGAGCAATGAATTTACAGTAAAATCGGATACTCTTCAATTTAACGCCAATTCAAAAAAAGCTTATTTCTATGGACCAACACATATTACAAACCAAGACATTAAAATGTATTGCGAAAAAGGCTGGTATGATTTGAATAAGGATGAAGGAGTTTTAGAAAACAACGCATACATAGACAGAGAAGATATTTACATCAGTTCCGATAGTCTTTATTATTCCTCAACAGACAGTATTTATATTGCCAAAAACAATGTTCATATTACCGATACGACCAATAAAATTGGATTTCAAGGAGATTATGCTGTAAATGACGATCGTAAGAAATTTGCCTACATTACAGGACATGCACTAGCCAAAAGATTTGAAGACCAGGACACTCTTTACATTCATGCAGATACATTGTATAATTATTCTGATTCTTTAGGTAAGCCTAATTTATTAGAAGCCTACAAGAATGTAAAACTCTTTCGTGGCGATATGCAAGGTGTTTGTGACTCTTTAATTTACGACAAGGTTAAGGGCGAAATGAACATGTACACAGAACCTACTTTATGGGCTAAAAACGCACAATTAACAAGTGATACAATTACTGTATTTCAGAAAGACGACAGGATTCATCGGGCTTATTTAAGAAAAAACGGACTTGTTGCCACTCCAGTAGATTCTACGAATTATTACAATCAAGTTGCTGGAACATTTATGAATGCCTATTTTGACAGCACACAAATACGTAGAGTTGATATTGAAGGTAATGCAAAAACACTCTACTTTCTTGAAGATGAAGAGGAGAGCGACACTGCGATTATTGTCAATCGTCAAGGAATGAATCGCATTTATTCATCCAACATTACCTTGCGATTTGTAGACGGAGACATCGAAACAGCAACATATCGTGAAAATCCTGACGGAATTGTTTTTCCAATTTCAAATATTGACAAAAAAGAAGAGCGCGTAGAACAATTCAAATGGAATGTAGAAAGACGACCTTTGAGTTGGCAAGACATGATTTATTCCAAAGAGGAAAAAGAAGAAATTCTTAAGATTTATAAGAGAATAATGAAGTTTATTTAAATCTATGAAATCAATTTTAACCACACTCAAGCATATCTTTCCGTTTTACTTGACTTTGCTTGTCAATTTCCCTATTATATTGGGCGTTTTTATCAATAATGACTTAGTTTCAACTCGATTAATTTTAATCAATTTGATTTGGCAAACTCTTTTTGTAATTATTTATCGCTCAACGAAAAGTTACTTTATATATAGAACTGGAATTGTGCTAATCAGTTTGATGGTACTCATAGAAAGTTTGCATTGGATCATTCTGAAAGGTCCCTTGTCTACCTCAAGTTTATTTGTGATTGCAGCTACCAATTATCAAGAAAGTGTCGACTTTTTAAGTATCAAAATAGGTTTAAATCTCTTATTTACAACACCTCTTTTAGTAATCATTTATTTCGCCTGGAAACACCGCCCAATCTATGATTCATTAAATTACAGAAACTACATTTATGGCGTTTTTCTACTTTTCTTTTTAGGTTTTATATTAGAAAACGCTACCAATAATAGACTTGTGAGAAAAGGTGTTCCGAATTTCATAAAAGTGGCTATTACATTCGAGCAACAACTAGATTTATTTAAAACTGCAAAAGAAAGAAAGTCTATTCAAATAGTTGATGCTAAATCAGAAGTTAAAAAACAAACAGTTGTTTTAATTCTTGGAGAATCATTGAACAGAAACCACATGCATCTTTATGGTGCGAAAAATCAAACTACACCTCGATTAAGTCAGCGTGATGATATATTTGTTTTTGACAATGTAGTCTCCTCCTACTCCAATACCATTTCATCTGTTTTAACAAGTTTATCAGAATCCGCCTTAGACAATTCAATCTCCATAAATGAAGGAAAAGACATCATAGATGTTTTCGCTTCTGCTGGTTACACAAATTATTGGATTTCTAATCAATCTCCAATTGGGATTTGGGAAAATTTAGTGACTGTTTTCGCCCGAAAAGCTGACCATCCTATTTTCGTCAATATATCCAGCAGTAATTCCATGGAATCTACACTTACCAAATCGTATGATGAATTACTATTTAGACCATTGGAAAAGGTACTTCAATCTGATGATTCTTTACAGTTTATAGTCATTCACACCATGGGAAATCATTCTTCGTACAAGAACAGGTATCCTTCTGAATTCAATAAGTTCAGCGGAAATGATAGTAAGTCTCAAACCAAAGCAGAATATCATAACAGCATTCTTTATCATGACTTTGTTTTAGATTCTATTTTAAATATAATAGACCATAATTCAAAAAATGCGCTTGTTATTTACACGGCTGATCACGGAGAAAACATATATGATGAAGGTGGAAATCTTGGTCATGATTACGCCGGAAAACTCCCAAAATCAAACGTTGAAATCCCGTTTTTCATTTGGTTTTCCGACACCTATAAGAAAACAAATTCACATGATTTATTAATGATTCAGCAAAGAAGAAATGCACCTTATGTAACAGATCATTTATTTCATACTTTGATTGATTTAGCAAAAATCAGTACGCCATTGTTTATGAAAGAAAATAGCATTGTGAATTCAGCTTTTAATACAGATAGGAAGAGGATTTTAGAGGATGGGAAGGATTATGATGAATAAGCAATATAATGCCTAATCTAATTTAAACCGCTTGTCGATAACTCTACCAATGAAGTTTGGAAAATTAGAGTATTCCATCTCAATACAATAAATTTTACTCAGCTCATGACTTGTAACGTTGAAGTGGCTTTTACTTTCGTGACATGCTAAGTTAAACCTTTTAAAGTTTTATATTCAAAAAACATAGACTTCTCCGTTACCTTTACTTTCATCAATAAAATGTCCACATACAACTGATACATTATTATGAAAAACTGGTTCCTAAAGTAGAACACTAAGAATTAGAAATAAAAAAAATTACAATTCCTGTTTTAGTTCCTATGCCCCAATCAGAAATTCTATTATGAATAAACACGCCTGACTAACATCATTAGAATCAAATCATTACATCTCCATTATTATCATGACCCATTAAATTTTTCATCATTTGATTTAATGCAGATGTTTTTATAAATCCTTTTAGAGACAAATCTTCATCCAAAGATTCCCAATGTATTTCGATTCCTTATTTATTGGAATAATCAGTTTTAGTTCAATTATTGGGGAAGATTTGACATTAGAACTAGTGTGTCAAAGAAAAAGAGTTCTTAGAAAACTAAGAACTCTAAACACTTTTACTTATGATATATCCTCACACAGGATACACACACGACGCAATATACAAATTATTTTTAAAAACAACTAATAGCTTTGGTTTTTTTAATAATTTAGTCTAATCAAATTAAGACTAGATTAGTTTAGCTTATTTAACCTCTTCAAATCTAACTCTTTAACAATTTTCAACTGCCAAATCACACTTCCTGAAAACAAAACAAACATTATCCAGGAAATTATTTCGAACATGCCAATTTCAGAAATATTTAGCCACTCCATTAGATCTGGGAAGAAAGCGAAACAAGTCAATTGAATAAATGTTGTAACAATTCCTACCCAAAAGAACCAACGGAGTTTACCAATGATATTGGGAACCATTGAAATTGATGAGGCAACAAAATTTGCCATAAGCCAAGGAGATAAAACGGCTGCAATTTCCCCTGATAACTTCCACTGTTCTCCAAAAACAAACTCAAAGATTGGTGCTCCCCAAAAATAAATTACTGAAAAAGGTATAATTCCAATTAATGTGAGAATAATAACAGACCTTTTTAACAAAGGATAAATATTTTTTGATTGTGCAAAATCTGTAGAGATTCGATTGTACAAAACCTGCCCTATTGCAACGCCGATAAGCAATAAAGGGATTTTCAACATTCTAAAAGAATGATCATAAGAACCAAATAAGGAAGTGCTCAGATACAAAGTCAAAAAGAAAGCAATGAGTAATTCTCGACTGGCATCAATTAAGGAATGTGGAAGATTTATCTTTGGAAATTCTTTGTATTGTTTGGCAACGACTGCTCTTCGTAATTTAGATTTCCTATTGTTGATTTTATAAATTCCAAAAGCATCAAAAACGAAGACTAAACTTCCGACGATAACACCTAGTAAAGTAGAAATAGCCAATCCAAAAACTCCCATTCCAGCTACTCCAGCCAATAATTTAGCTGTATTTGTAGTAGCTGAAGTCAATAAAGTTGAAATCGTGATATTTTTAAACCATTTCATCCGAATCGCCCAATGTCTACCAATGCTAATAAAAACTGTAAATCCAGTGATTGCGCTTATCAACACAATATAAAACAGTGAATTATTAGAATTGCTTTTAAACAGCCAGAATATTCCTCCAGCCACTAAGGTTAGTCCGACAGTCCACATGAGAATTCTCAAAGATAATCGATAAATATGAAAAGCGTGCTCATGCTTTTTAGGCAAAGGAATAGCGTATTCATATCTTGCTGCACCGATAACAGCTAGAAAAGCCACAATTCTCATAATTATTCCAAACTCACCAAAGTCTTCTGGAGAATATAAACGGGTAATAAATGGCGTCAGTAAATAACTGATTCCTTGTGCCAATACAGTTCCAGAAGAAAGCACTAGTGCAGACTTTATCAACTCAGATTTTAAATTGATTTTGGATAACATTTATTGGTTTATTAAATAGTAAAATGGGCAGTTAGTAATATTGATTTATTCAAACCAAATATCATTGACAACTTCAGAACCTGCGAATTCATTTACTCTTTGAATGATTATAGTTCTTCCGTAATGCAATTCATCACGCATGACAGATGAATTCAATTTAATATGCAGCACTTTATTTTTAATGTATATTTTTTCAGTTCGATGTGCAATTCCTTGTCCCATCAATTCTGGCCAAGCATTGATGATGTCCATTTCCTTCATCTTACCTTCCAGCCCCCAAGCTTTCATCATTTTATCAATGATTTTATCTATTCCTTGGTCTTTTTGATTGCGGTCTTTGTCTTTCATATCACTCCGGTTTTAATCTCTGTTTCAATAATTGTATTCTCTTCAATATGAAAAGCCTTATAATCTATTTGATTATTCTCAAAGATAGTCGCAATTCGCTCTTTATCGGTATCGGTGATTAAAACTTGTCCAAAATCTTGATCACTTACCATTTGCATCAATCTTTCCACTCTATCATTGTCTAGTTTGTCGAAAATATCATCTAAAAGTAAAACAGGTTTGCGATTTAAACGGGATAAAAGCCATTCATATTGCGCAAGTCTAAGGGCTATTAAATATGATTTTTGTTGACCCTGCGAACCGAATTTTTTAATTGGATGACCTTTAATAGTAAAAATAAAATCATCTTTATGCGTTCCTACAGTGGTATGTTGCTTCCTTTGGTCGTTGCGTTTAGCTCTTTCCAGCAATTCTTCGAAAGAATGATTAAACAATTGGGAACGGTATTCTAAACTCACCACTTCTTTTTTATCAGAAAGCCATTGGTAATACTTTTGGAAAATCGGAATAAACTCTTCAACAACCTTTTTTCTAGCTTTGTGAATATTCTTTCCACAGGCAATTAACTGTTCGTCCCATACACTAATACTTTCTTGGTCAAAAAAACCATAGCCAGACAAGTTCTTCAACAAAGCATTTCTTTGGTTCAATACCTTTCCGTATTTTATTAAATCTTGAAGAAAATCTCTATCAAATTGGGCAATTATCCCATCCATCCATTTTCTTCTGACTTCACTACCTTCTAAAATCAAGTCCCTGTCATAAGGAGAGATCATCACTGCTGGAAAAAGTCCAATATGGTCTGCTAACTTCTCATAAGTCACCTTATTTTTCTTAAAAACCTTCTTTTGACCTTTCTTTACACCACAATAAACAGATTCTTGGTTGTTTCCTTTGTTCCAAATACTTTGAATAACAAAAAAAGACTCATCAAATAAAATGTTTTGACTATCAATTGGATTCAAGTAGGATTTACACATACTTAAATAGTAAATAGCATCCAGGATATTGGTTTTCCCAGCTCCATTTGGCCCAATGAAACAATTGATATCGGGCGAAAGCGACACTTCGGCTTGTTTATAATTTTTAAAATTAATCAAGCTCAACTTCGATAGAAATATATGATTGCTCACGCCGTAAATATAGCGAAATTGTGAGTTATAAACAGTATTTTGCGCCACATAATCAATTAAAATAAGTTACTAACACAGGACTTTTTATAAATAGTTCGTTTTGGATGAAAAAAAAACTTATTTTTGCATTCGCTTAAAACAGCTAATTATGAGTGGAAATATTACAAAGGAAGAAATTATTGAACAATTTAAGGGAAACAAGATCCTTAAATACACTACATACGTTGTAGGAGGAATTGCAGTTGTTGTACTTGCCGTACTTGCTTATCAGAGTTTTATTTCTGGTCCAAAAGAGAAGGCATCCGAAGCTGAAATTGCCAATGGTATTATGTACCTAGAAAACGACTCTATACGTCTAGCGACAGAAGAGTTTGAATTCTTAGTAGCAGAATACGATGGATACAAAGGTGGAGAAGTGGCTCAGTACGCGCTAGGAAATTTATATTTCGAACAAGGAAACTATGAAGCGGCGTTAAAAGAATTGAAAGGTGTTAAAATAGAAGACACTTATTTAATGACTTTAGCGATTGGAACGCAAGGAGATTGTTATTCTGAATTAGGAGACTATAAGAATGCAGTTAAGATGTATGTAAAAGCAGCAGAACGTAAAGCTAATGAGGTAACAACACCAATGTTCTACTTCAAAGCAGGAATTAATGCTGAAGAAGCAGGAGATTTTGCTAAAGCAGCAGAGTTTTACAAAATTATTAAAAGTGATTATTTAACATTTGCTAATCAAAAAGGTATTGATAAATACATCACTAGAGCAGAAAACTCAGTAATAGAATAATTGTGGCTACAGTAAATAAAAACTTATCGCATTACGATAAAGACAGTATACCAAATGGTGCCGATTTCAAAATCGGCATTGTTGTTTCTGAATGGAATGAGAATATCACTTTTAATTTACTTAAAGGTGCTAAGGAAGCCTTATTAGAAAACGGTGTAAAGGAAGAAAACATACTTGTGTATTATGCTCCTGGATCATTCGAATTACCTTTGGCTTCTCAGTGGCTTCTAGAAAAAGAAGACATTGACGGTGTGGTGGCCATCGGCTCTGTAATTCAAGGGGAAACAAAACATTTTGATTTTGTTTGTGATGCAACAGCAAAAGGAATAAAAGATGTCAGTTTAAAATACAATAAACCTGCTATCTTTTGTGTTCTAACAGATAATAACTTACAACAAGCAATCGATCGCTCTGGTGGAAAACATGGAAATAAAGGAGTTGAAGCCGCAATTGCTTGTATAAAAATGGTACATTTAAAAAATTCAATTTAAAACTCTAAAAACGTGACCTTAATTAAATCAATTTCAGGAATTCGAGGAACAATAGGTGGTAAAGTCGGTGAAGGACTTACACCTCTCGATGTTGTTAAATTTTCATCTGCATACGGAACTTGGTTGCAGCAGGAAACTAACGCAAAAAAACTAACTGTTGTAATCGGTCGTGATGCTAGGATATCTGGTCCTATTGTGAACAGTTTGGTCATTGCGTCATTGAGAAGTCTAGGAATTAATGTTATCGATTTAGGTCTCTCCACTACTCCAACTGTAGAAATGGCAGTAACAATGGAGAAAGCGCATGGAGGAATTATTATTACTGCAAGTCACAATCCTAAAGAATGGAATGCTTTAAAATTGCTTAACGGTGCTGGAGAATTTATTTCTGGAGCTGATGGAGAAAAAGTACTTGAAATAGCAGAAAAGGAATTGTTTAATTTCGCAGATGTTGATTCATTGGGAAAACTAACGAAAAACAATGATTACATACAAAAACATATTGAAGCTGTTCTCAATCTTCCTTATGTAGATCTTGATGCAATTAAGAAAGCTGATTTCTCAATTGTTGTTGATGCTGTAAATTCTACCGGAGGAATTGCAGTTCCGTTACTTTTAGATGCTTTAGGTGTAAAGAAAGTAACAGGAATTCACTGCGAACCGAATGGAATTTTCGCTCATAATCCAGAGCCATTACCAGCTCACTTAAAAGATCTTTCAGAGGCTGTTGTACAACATAGCGCTGATTTAGGAATTACTGTTGACCCAGATGTTGACCGTTTGGCAATGGTTTGTGAAGACGGTACTATGTTCGGTGAAGAATATACACTTGTTGCTGTTGCAGATTTTGTTTTAGCACACAAAGGCGGATCTACAGTTTCTAATCTCTCTTCTACACGTGCTTTACGTGATGTAACAGAAAAACATGGCCACAAATACTATGCTTCGGCAGTTGGAGAGGTGAATGTTGTTGCTAAAATGAAGGAGGTAAATGCTGTAATCGGTGGTGAAGGAAATGGAGGAGTTATTCTTCCTGAATTACACTATGGACGTGATGCTTTGGTTGGAATTGCTTTGTTTTTAACACATTTGGCAAATAAAAAAATGAAAGCAACTGAATTAAGAGACAGTTATCCAAAATATACAATCTCGAAAAATAAAATTCAGTTAACTCCAGAAACAAATGTTGACCAAGTGCTTGTAAAGATGGCAAAAAAATACAGCAAGCAAGAAGTAGATTCAACTGACGGGGTAAAAATTTATTTTGAAAAAGAATGGGTTCATTTACGCAAAAGTAATACTGAACCAATCATCAGAATTTATGCTGAAAGTGAGAATGATTTGAAAGCTGATCAATTAGCTAAAGATATTATGGCTGAGATTGAAGGCTTTTTGTAGGTCATTGCTTTCTTAAGAATACAATAATAGATTTTTTAATAGATGATTAAAAAGTTAGTTTAATATACAGTTAAACTAACTTTTAGTTAATTTGCACTTTAAATAAATAGGTCAGATGATCTATAGAACAATACATAATAATGAGAGTTTATTTAGACAATGCTGCAACAACACCCATTGCTCCTGAAGTTTTCGAAGCAATGGTTCCATTTCTGAAAAATGAATTTGGTAACCCCTCTTCTACTCACTCTTTTGGTCGACAGGCGAAAGGAACAATTGAAACTTCGAGAAGAAAGGTTGCAAGTCTACTAAACGCTAAACCATCTGAAATTGTATTTACTTCTGGAGGAACAGAGGCAGACAATATGGCCTTTAGCATTGCTGTTAATGAATTAGGAGTAGAACGCATAATTACTTCTAAAATTGAACACCACGCTGTGATTCATACTGCGGAAGATATTTGCGGAAAGAAGAAATTAGAATTTCATTTAGTTAATTTACTTCCGAATGGACATATTGATTTAACACATTTAGAAAAACTTTTAGCACAAAGTGATAAAAAAACATTGGTTTCATTAATGCATGGAAACAATGAAATTGGAAACTTACTTCCGCTGGAAAAAGTAAGTGAAATGTGTCGTAAACACAATGCTTATTTTCATTCAGATACTGTGCAAACAATGGCACATTATAAGTTTGATTTAAGCGAATTAGACATTGATTTCATTACTGGAGCGGCACATAAATTTCATGGCCCAAAGGGAATTGGTTTTCTATATATCAAAAGCAGCATTAAGGGATTACCCTTCATTCATGGAGGTTCTCAAGAGCGTGGTTTGAGAGGTGGAACAGAAAATTTATATGGTATTGTTGGTCTAGCAAAAGCTATGGAAATCGCTTATGATGATTTAGAAGCTCACCAAAAACATGTGCAAGGATTAAAAACCCACATGATTAAAGAATTAGAAAAGAATATTGAAGGGGTTTGCTTTCATGGAGATGTTACTCCGGAAAACAGCTTATACACTGTTGTTAATGTATGTTTACCAAAAACATCTAAAGCTTCAATGTTATTGTTCACTTTAGATTTAAAAGGCGTTGCATGCTCTGGAGGTTCTGCTTGCACATCAGGCAGTGCAGTAGGTTCACATGTTTTAGAAGGGATTAAAGCGGATACTTCAAGACCTAATGTGAGATTTTCTTTCTCTAGATTTACTACCAAAGAAGAAATTGATTTTGCGGTAGGAGTTTTAAAAGAGGTTTTTGAGAAAGAGTTGGTCGACTAAATATTTGCTGGATATGAAGTTCAATAATTGTGGTTATTTTGATTTATAAAAAACCAGATGCTATTATTGAAAATTAAAATTCAGTTACACTACTTTAAAAGAAAATAAATAGTTCAGAATTATGTTATTTAATAGTATAGTTTTTCTTTTTGCTTTTCTCCCTATACTGTTAATTCTCTATTATCTAACCCCTAGAAAATACAGAAACTATACAATTTTACTTTTTAGCCTCCTCTTTTATGCATGGGGTGGCGTTTCTTATACATTAATATTGATAGGCTCAATATTGATTAACTACCTCTTCGTAAAACAAATAGAAAAAAAAAATTCATTAAAAAAAACATGGCTGATTATCGGACTAACGATTAACGTCCTAATCATTGTCTTATTCAAATACCTAGACTTTCTAATTGACAACATCAATAGTGTAGGCGCTGCAATTAATTCAGATTTTGCTGCGATTCCTTTTCAAAACATCATTCTACCTTTAGGGATTTCATTCTTTACTTTCCAGCAAATGTCTTTGATTTGGGATGTTTACAGAAATGAAAACACTGAGAAAACCACACTCCCGAATATTGCACTATACATTAGTTTATTCCCTCAACTTATCGCAGGACCAATTGTAAGATACAACGACATTGTTGGTCAAATTAAACACCGTATCCACTCCTTCACTCTTTTTCGTTCAGGAATTCAAAGGTTTGTACTTGGTTTATTTAAAAAAGTAATCATCGCCAACACTTGTGGAGAGCTTGCAGACGAAATTTTTAACAGCTCTTTTGATTCACTTGATTCTCCTACAGCATGGCTTGGAATTATCGCTTATTCACTTCAAATTTACTTCGACTTTTCCGGATATTCTGACATGGCAATTGGTTTAGGAAGAATGTTTGGATTTAAAATTCTCGAAAACTTTAATTTCCCTTATATCTCCAGGAGTATTCAAGAATTTTGGAGGAGGTGGCACATTTCATTATCATCATGGTTTCGCGATTATGTTTATATTCCACTTGGCGGAAACAGAAAAGGCCCGTATAAAACCTACTTCAATTTAGTTACTGTTTTTTTCCTTACAGGTATTTGGCATGGGGCAACTTGGAGCTTTGTAATTTGGGGCTTGTTCCACGGCTTCTTCTTAATCATGGAGCGCATTGGCTTCAAATCGGTATTAGACAAACTTCCTAAAGCAATTCAGTGGTTTTACACTGTTCTTGTCGTTATGATAGGCTGGGTCTTATTTCGAGTCGAAATATTCTCTGAAGCCCTTGCATACATTACGAAATTATTCAGTTTCAATCAGTTTAATAACATTAGTTTTTTGACATATTTAAACAATGAGCGTGTTCTCATCTTATTACTTGCTCTACTTTCCAGCTCTTTATTTTTCATTAAAATTAAATCATATCTTGATAAAAGAAACCTTTCACAAACCTTTGCAGTGCAGTCTATAATGGATTTTGGTGTAGTAATTATTTTGTTAATTTCTATAGTTTATATTAATTCAGGATCTTACAGTCCTTTTATTTATTTTAGATTCTAAGACATGAAGGAAAATAAATTTATAAAATATCAGCTTACCTTTTTATTTCTTCTTATCCTAGTTTTACCATTCTCAAGCAGTCTTATCGGACTAAAAGGATTTGAAAGAAAGGATGAAAACAGAACCTTTAAAGATTCAGTTTCTTTTGATATCAATAAATTAGACAATCTACCTGGTGAGATTGATGATTTTGTAAACGATAATTTCTTTTTCAGATCTCCAATGTTGGACTTCTTTCATAGTGTAAAATTCAATATTTTTAATGTTTCACCGCACCCAGATAAGGCAATAATTGGTAAAGATGGATGGTATTTTAAATCTGGAAGAGAAACAGATATAATGAATGGTAATCAAGACTTCTCAGTTGAAACCCTAGACTCTTTCACGAATGAATGGAAGAAAAGAACAGCGTATTTTAAAGAATTAAATATTCCAGTTTTTTGGATTATTGCACCATTAAAACAGCGTATTTACACCGATAAATTACCTTATAATTTTATTGTTTCTGAAACGAACAGATTAAAAGACTTAATTGATCACTTGAAACCAGATTTTCCAAATTTAATTATTGATCCGAGTGAAGTTTTAAAATCAAAAAAGGACAGTGTTAAGCTATATTACCAATTGGATAATCATTGGAATGAACGTTCAGGATACTACATAAGTCAGCTATTAATAGATAAATTAAGAGTAGAATTTCCTAACAATGATATTATTGATATTCCTGAATTAAAATGGAAAATAGACGAGCATTATAGCAATGGATTCCACTACAGAGTTATGGGAATTGATGAATTAAGTGAACGCATTGAAACCGCTGATTTTACAAATCCGCAGGCTGAAGAAGCTGAAAAATATGAATTTAAAGGAATTAAAGGCTTTGCTTATCCATGGGATTTTGAAAACCGTTTTGTAAATAAAAACCTTACAAATGGACTGCGTGTATTATTTATTCGAGATTCTTTTGGAACGGCAATTCAACCCTTTACCAATGAGGTATTTAAAGAGAGTGTTTATATATTTGATGCTTGGCAGTTCAAGGTAAATGAAGAAATTGTTGAGAAATTCAAACCTGATGTGGTTGTTTTTATTGGGCTTGAAACAAATATTGAAAACTTCTTGAAAGATTATAACTGAACCATTATGGACTGAAAGTGCAATAGGCTTGGATGTTTGGTTGCTAATTGTTAGATGCTAGATATTAGATGTTAGACAGTTAGACATTAGAAAAGTAGACTCATTTTTTTTTCAACATACAAAGTTTGATATAAATATTATGGGTTATCCATTTAAATCGCAATAAGCAATTTCGTTTAAATCTATTTATCTTTGTTGTGAAAAAGATTGATGATAAATAGATTATAAGAGATCCTTCCTTTAGAAAAATTAAAATTTTTCCAAGGTTCAGGATGAAAGTTTCAAAGGGGGTCAATCAAAAATCAGGGTTTGGAAGTGAAGTAAATTTGCTGTTACAATCTGCGACTTAAAGGGGTAGCTCAATAAAATATTTTTAGAAGCTAATTCCGATAACCTTCCGAATAGATGCAATAATTCCGATGGCTTATCGGGAGCATAGTTTTAACTATTTCTGAGACCAATAATAAAACGTTGTGGATTTGCACAGTGGGACTACTGAAAACACAAACCCACAACAGTTTTAAAATCTATCTCTTTTCTCTTAACCAGTACTTTCCTAATTTATTCTCTTGGTATGAAAATTCATAACGTGGTGAATCAATTGTTCCCATCTTTGCATCAATACTCATCAATTGATCTCCTCTAGCGATAATAAGATTGAATTCACTACCAACCGCTAGCATTCCTAAGAAATCTTGTAATGATTTCACATCAACTCTAAATCCATTGAAAGCAATAATTTCATCATTTGGCGAAAGCCCAGCACTTTCTGCAGCGCTATTGGATTGAACTCCGTTAACGATTAATTTCCCTTCATTGTTCGACATTGTAATTCCCAAAGAAGTTCTTGTTTCTCTAGTTTGTTCAATTTTCAATCCTAAATCCTTGAAGTATTTAGCATAAGGAATAGTCTCCGTTCCATAAACATATTTCTTAAAGAAATCATCTAGATTATCACCTAAGAAGCCTTCCAAGGTTGCTTTGAACTGAGCAGGTGTCATTCCAATATTATCTTCTTCATAAAATCTCTTGTAAAGCAATTGCATAAATTCATCAAGCGACTTTTTACCTTTTGTTTTATTAATAATCATCGCATCAATTGCGTGTGCCAATAAACCACCTTTAGAATAATAAGAAATGTTTGTATTTCTGCTGTTCTCATTCGGACGGTAAGATTTAATCCACGCATCATAAGAAGAATGGGCAACTGGTTGAATTTTGTTTCCTGGTATTCCTTCTACGTAATTTATTGTATTCTTAAATACATTCATGTACTCTTGTTCTGTATAGAATCCAGCTCTTCTTAAGATTAATTCATCGTAGTAAGAGGTAAAACCTTCCATTACCCACAATAGATCTGTGTAATTTTCATTGCTATAATCGTATTCCACAAGATTTGCAGGACGTAAACGCTTCACATTCCAAACATGGAAATACTCATGGGCAACCAAAGAAAGGAAACTATTGTAATTTTCTGGTCCGTAGGTCCATCTATTTACATTTAATGTTGTAGAATTCATGTGCTCTAATCCTCCACCTCTACTGTCAGTATTGTGAATGATAAACCAATATTCTTTATTCGGATTTTGTCCAAAAACAGCTGTAGTTGCTTCAACTATCTTTGCCATGTCCACTTTCAACTTTTCGACATCGTGGTTACCAGGTCCATAAATAGCAACGTTGTGCTTCACTCCAGCAGCGTTAAAAGTAAATGTTTCGTGGTTTCCAATTTCTATTGGTGTATCTGCTAGGTGATCGAAATCGTCAAATACAAATGTTTTAGCATTATTATCTCCGCTAAATCCTTCACTCGCTTCAATTAATGGAGCTGTTATTGTTTTAAATGAGGAATGAGGAATAATCGTTAAATAACCTCCAAGATTCATGTGTCCTTCAGGAAATGTAAAAACACTTGTTCCATTTAAGTAACCATGCGTTTTATCTAGAAACGAAGTCCTTACCGTTAATTCAAAAGCATAAACCTCATAATTAACAGTTACCTTTTTAGCACTTCCCTTATTGATTTCCCATTTATTTTTACTCACTTTTTGAACAGTAAGCTCTTTTCCATTTTCATCTTTAGCACGAACGAGGTTCACATTTTTCGGGAATTCTCTAATTAAATATGATCCTGGAGACCAAACGGGCATTACAATGACCAGCTTTTCCTCTAAAAAATCTGTTAATGTGGTTTCCACATGAAAATAATGGGTTTCTGGAGCCGGCATCGAAAGTTTATGATGCACTTTTTGACCTAAAAGGGTTCCACTAAAAAGTAATACTAAAGCAAGTAAATTGTAAATCTTCATAATTAATCATTGAATTTTCTCAAATATACGATTTACCCAAAGAATTCGTTAATTTTGTGAGTAAAATCAAATAAACAAACGAATGAAATACTTATTTTTATTTACCTTATTATTTATTTTCTCTGCTTGTAAAGATGACGGAAGCGATTCTGGCACAGCCTTAGAGAAAGAAGCAGAATTGATTGAACTTCGTAATCAAGTGGCACAATTAGAACTAGAAAGTTCACAAAAAGACGCTGCCTTAAACGAAGCGATTTCTTTCTTCAATGAAGTACAAAGTAATCTTGCTAAAATCAACGTAAAAGAAGAAGAGATTCGAGTGAGGAGTGATAATCCTGAGATATCGCAGGAAGATCAAGAGTGGATTCTTCAAGAAATTCAAAACATTAACTTTTTAAGAAAACAAAACGCACAAAATCTAAAAAACCTGAAAAAGAAATTAACTGAAAAAGATCTTAAAATCACTGAATTGGAGAATATGACAGATCGTTTAGTTATGCAAATTCGCGCAAAAGACGAACAAATTGCATCTCTACAGAGAACTTTGGCTGATTTAGACATGGAGTATTCTGAACTATTTGATGAATACCAAGGTCAGGTTGAAATGACTCTTGATGTTTTGAAAGAACTCAATACAGTTTACTATGCTTACGGAACTTTGGAAGAACTAACAGCAAACAACGTTTTGGTTAGAGAAGGTGGTTTCATTGGTATTGGTCGCAAAACAAACATTGCTGAGAATCTAAATGAAAAGTACTTCCAAAAAATGGACAAAAACAAAGTGAAAGAAATCAGAATCGTTGGAAACAAACCGGATTTAGTGACTGACCACCCAATTTCTTCATACAAATGGGACGGAAATAAATTGATTATTTTAGATGCAGATAAGTTCTGGAAAATTTCTAACTATTTGGTTGTAACAGTAAAGTAAGAAATTATTAAGGTTTAAAAAAAGCGCAGTAACTTTAGAGTTGTTGCGCTTTTTTTGTTGGATTATTATCTTTAAACAGCTTTATAAATTTGCTGATGCATAATTTGACACCTTAACGAATAGCTGAATAAATCTATGGAATTACTTGTTAAGTCTTTTTCCGCGATACTGCTCTCTTCTTATTTTTAGCCTGGCTTTCTTTAAGATATTTCTTCCCAGAGTATTGCCCTGCAAAAAACGCTACAAATATTGGGATTAAAGAAAAAGCGACATATTTTTCTGAATCTATAAAGCTAATCGCTAAAAGCACAAAGATTGTTGAAGCAGCGATAAAAATCAGATCAAAGGTTCTTTTGTTAAACATAGTTTTCTTTTTAATAGTGTGTTTGGGCATTGTCTTCGAGAATAAATATATGAAATAAACCGAAAATCTAAAAATTTCTCCGGCTCCCGATTAAAACTGAATGTTTATCCCCTAGTTTTACTAACTTAATATGAATGTCTTCGAATCTGAGATTTACTTCGACCGCTTTGATTAAATAGTGGCTGGCTATCACCAATCTTACTTTAGTCTTAACCGTTTAGCTTTCTCATCAAAATATAATAATTCACAAGTTATTTTATCAATTACGATGTGGTGAACATCTTTAAAATATGCAGGTTTTGAATCGTTTACAATTTCAAAGAACCATTTTTCATATGCTCCATCCGATTCAACGAAAGTTCCTTTACTCGCCTCAATATTCACAAGTTCAAAGCCTTCGTTTTCGACCATTTTTAAAGCATCAAAATAATTACAATTCCATTTTTTATCGTGATCAATTATTGAATCTTTATACTCTTTAGTTTTCACAACCCACTTACCTATATCTGCATTATTAGGATAAGTTCTTAGACCAGAAGTGATCAAAGAATCATTTTTATAAACTTTAAAGGAATCTATTTTAACAATGGTATCAACGCGGTGAATTATCGTGATGCGCTCACCAAATTGTTTTTTACTGATTTTATTTTATAATGCAGGCTATCAATTTCGATGGTTTTGGCTCCAACACTGTCAATAAATTCCCGTTTTGAATAGTTATCAGGATTAATCCGTTCTTCCTTTTGAGTTGTTTCTTCAGGAATTTGAGTGTTTTTCTTTTCTGTGTTGTTACAGGAATAGATTAGAAATACAATTAAGATTAGACTTGAGGGTTTTATCATTGGTTATTTTGTTTAGTTATATATAGATTTTACTCTACTTGAGTCAGTAAGAAAATTGAAATGTTAACCACAACTTGGCAGTGTCGTCTTCTCCAATCTACCAAATAAAATTTAGATAGATTACTCAAATTGACATTTAATAATCCAATACTGAATAGCAACTTTACTTCATGGACCAAGTTCCCCCTAAAGCCTGACAGCTTTTCTGCACTTCTCTGGCTTCGTCTTTATCCAAACCTTTAAAAACATCCTCAGTTGGACCATCATACCATTCAATTGTGCAAACATAATCTTTTGTGCATGAAGCTAAAGCCAACATTGCGACTATAACTAATAATAAATTTGCTCTCATTATTTTATCCTTTTGATATAAAAAAAACTCTCTAAATGAAATTATAGTTTTCCATTAATTGAAGCGCTAAAATAGGATTAAATCACTTATCGCCAGTAAATAAAAATGAACTGCTCATTGATTTGTCAATGCCTTTATAAACCAGCTCAATAACCTTAGCTTCATTTATATCTTCCAGGTTATCAAACAGAAACAATTGTTCGTCTTCACCTAATCCTAATACTGTATGCCGATGAAAATAGACGTAAACTTTTCCATTGCTGATTCTACTAAAGCCAATATGAAATCCATTTTCCGACAAATTATTTTCGTCGAAAGGCAATAATATTTCACCTGATTTTATGGATATATTGTTATCATCTGAATCAACGTAAACATTGTTTTTGAAAAAGTCATTTTGAGCACTTATTGCACTGCTGATTTTAACAAGTGTATCTTTTAAAAAAGCAGATTTATCATTTTCCCATATTGAAAATCTCTCAATCATACGGTTATGTGCATTTTGGTACTCCCTTGTCAACTTTAAAATTTTATCGATGCCTTCCATAATCTATTAGTTTTTCTGTTTAATGTGATTTAAATTCCATGTATAGTTGATAAACCTGTTCCCTTCCAACTCAAATATAAGATATAAATGTCAATAAAATCTACATAATCAACTGATTTTTAAGGCAAATTGAAAAAAAACATTTTATAAACGCCATCCAAAATCTTTTCCATATTTTTTTATCAAATTTCGGGAAACCTAAACCAACTTTGAGGGATTACATTTTTATTTATTAAACCATTACCAAATATATTTCCTTCATCGGTCAAATACCGAGGATCATAACCCTGTTTTGGATATTTAATATTGAAATCTAATCTACTTGCGTTTGAAAAATACACTTGACCATATTTCTTAATAGCAAGTTCTATCATTAGAGTACCAATTCCATTTCTTCTTTATTTTTCAGGAATACTACAACTACTTAACCAATAACATCCTATTTTATCTTTATAGTATTCAAACAGAATTAACTCACTTTCCAATTTATATCCACCGTTTTCAAATGGATTTTTCATCCACTTTTCAATTCGCAATTCCCATCTTAACTCTTTAATTACGATTAATTTAGATAAATCAATTCCATTCATTTCTTTATCATCATTCGATTTCTAAGTGCCTTTTTTTTGAATTCCTCGATATCCAACAGCTATAATTACTTTTAAATTGTAAGCTTTACTTTAATGGGAATTACCGTCTTCCGCAGTATATCCAAAATCCAAACACACTAAGCACATCCAAATCAGCATCTTCAAAAATCCTTTTAATATATTCTGTAACGGTAGAACGTCCTTTTTAAAATAGTTCTGCAATCAACTTTAAATCACAGCCCCTCAAGATAATCACTCTAAATCACAGTACAGACATTTTTAGCCGCCTAACCTCCTTTCCGCTTCGTTTTATACCCTTCTTTATCCAAAATTTCAATAATCTTATCTCTGTGATTTCCTTGAATTAAAACTTCTCCATCTTTTACAGTTCCACCAACTCCGCAGGCAGATTTCAGCATTTTCCCTAGGCCTTTAAGGTCTTCTTCAGCACCTATAAATCCTTCAACAAGGGTGACATCTTTTCCTTTTCTTTGTTTTCGATCGATGGAAACATAGAGTAATTGCTTACTGTTTTCGAGCGTTTCTTCTTCAAATGTTTCTTCATCGTCATAAGCGAAATTTGGATTTGTACTGTAAACTACATTTTCGCGTTTTTTACTTTTTTTCCCCATAATTTTGTATTGTATCTTTTGAAATTACTTCCAACTTTAAAATAGACAGCAAGCGTTCTAATGATTGGTGATTTTCATCAGAATGAATTGCATTAATTATCTTTTCTTTTTCCTTTTTTGTTAAGTGCCATGACAATGAAATTCTATCATTATAACTTTCACGTAGGTTGAATGTCACGATTTCTATAGGATAATTCATCGATCGAATGGCAGTTGAGAACAGTTCATCTTGATTAAAATCTTGTACTCTTGGGAAATTACCATACATATTTCCAAAAGGCAGAAGTAAACGATCAAAAAGTCCAATGTTTTTAAATGTTTCACCCACTAAAGTTTTCTTGGTATCTCTAACTTTCAATACGATTACTCCACTCGTATTTTCCTTTATCCATTTGCGCAGCGCAATTAAATAACGAACTGTGATTTTAGAACCATAATTATCTCTTATTCCAGCATCCATTACTTGCATCCCAGGGTCTGTTGGCATAGTAATCATAGGCATAATGTAAGGGAAAGTCGCACTCATTCTTAATACTGAAGTGAAATTGACATCCTTAGGATTGTTCTTTGCAAAGTATTTTAAATACTCAATATTTTCAATTTGTGGATTTAGCCCAATTCTTCCATCTAACTGATCTGTAGCTTGTAAATAGCCATGGTGTTGAGAACTCACTAATAATCGGCGACCATCATTTACTATTGTTGGAGTGAAAATCATTGTTGGAAACTCACCTGATCGTTCATATTCTTCGTATTCTCCTAATGTTTTTTGAAATGCACCATCTAAATTAGAAATCAATTCTTGCTCGAAAGAATAACCACGGTCTTTACTATAGCTATGTTCATTAATTTCTACATTTTGGAATCGAAAAAACATATCATTCGTAGATATAGAAAAAGACAGGCGATTGAGCAAATCTTTTGAAACATTGCTCAGGTAAAGTCCACTTGAACGAGAATTGATTTCCCCTTCTTTCTCCATAATCATTAAATCACGGTAATAAGCCGCACCTACCATACCTCCAGATGCTCCAGTCACCATCTGAATGTTTTTTATAAATTCCTTACCTGTTAAACTATCCAGCTCTTGTAGGACTCTAAAAGTCCACATAGCACTTCTTAATCCACCTCCACTTGTATTTAGGATAATTAGTTTAGGCTTCCTTTTTCCCGTTTGTTTCTTCCAATTTTCTAATGTTTTAATGTAATTGGCGTAATCTTCTTGAATTACAGAATCAGAGTAATTCAGATTAATCAAAGAAGCTTTGGTAAATTTGACTAAACTCTCTTTTTCATAAGACAAACCAAAAGCATAACTTTTGAATTGAAAGAAATCTGTAATTGTGCTTAAATAGTTAATAAGGAAAAATGAAGCTACAATAATTGGGTAAGTCCACGCTTTAAACCATGAAAAGAGAGCACTCACCAGCATAATAACAATCGTTAAGATCATCATAACACTTACGCTTGCTGGGACTTGAAAGATTTCATAGTCTCTGAAAAACCCGATTGAAATATAGGAAAGCACCAATAAAATCTCGAAAACTGATGCATTAATATGATTTTGAGCAAAAACCTTATTCAGAACATTGATATCATAATGCGAACTACTTCTTGATTGTCTTATTTTAAACTTTGATCCTATATAATAGTATTTATCAACGTTTTTCGTCATAAATGGCTCATACCATGTTTGCTTTCTATGCAATGTCGCCTTGACGTTACTGGTTGATCTATGAAATTCATCTGACCGTTTCCCTGTGATGGAAAACAGGTCTTTGTTCGTGGGGAAAAAGTAAAGCAATGCAAACAAAATGAACAAAGTAACTCCCCCTACTAAGGAAGCTATTAGTCCGAACACTTCTAAATCATCAACATATTCTTGACTTTTCTGAAAGTAGTAAACCCTAACGCACATATTGATTACAAAAATCAATGGCAACAAACTATTGTTTAGTGAAAACTTATAGAATGGTCTTGAAAGCGTTGCTATAAAAGGATACCTTGGTCCAATTTGGATATAACTATAAATATGAAAAGCCATTATGAACCCTCCAATACTAATTCCTAGGATTAGAAAAGCGAGATAATTTGATAATCCAAGGTATTCTGGAGATAAAAACAAGTAAGGTAATCCAATTCCTATTCCAATAGAACTGTTGACAATAGCGAAGAGTAAAACCCAATAAAATAAGACAATAAGGTTATACTTTACTTGCGAGAAAAGTAAGTTAATGGGAAAAAATGTACGTACGCCCGTCAGAAATTTTAGTACAAGTTTTATCATTGGCCAAAGTATATAACAATATAATCAAAGAATTTGATTATCCATGAACAATAACGAAATCACTTACCAAATAGGCTAAAGTTTTCCCAACAATTCGCTCCTCTTCTTCTGTTTGAGGGGCACCTTCTGGCAAATGCAAATAAGCAATTCTTTTGTGAGTTGCAAAAATTCGTAAATATTTTCTACATTCTGTAATTGAAATTCCCACAGGAGTATATGCACTGCTCGGCATACGGGCAATGACATCTAAGTCGAGCTCAATTCCCAAATGATTGCTGTTTTTATTCATTTCATTTTTAATATTCTCAAAGTCTTGTGAATAATCTCTTTCTCCCATTAAATAATCTTCGTTGAAAGTAAAAGAATGTCCATCTCTACGTAAATCATCCAAAATCCTTTGACTATTATAACGCTGATGCAAGCCAAAAACATGGTATTTATTTAGTGCTCCTTGACTAAATGCATAAGAAAAAGGATTTCCAGAATGTCTGCCCTCCAACAATCGGTAATCTGCATGCGCATCTAGATTCACCACATTAACTGAATCTGAAAAACGATATTCAGAAAACTTAATTAGTGGAAAAGCATTATTATGTCCTCCACCAATTACTATTGGAATTTGTCCTTCTGAAATATACTCCTTTAAAACATCAATAACAAATTTGTCTAAGGCTTCTACACCATTATATAGACTATCGATAATATTTTTATTTAGGACAATCTTTCCAAGTACTTGAATAGTGTCTCCAATTAAAGATTCATTGGATTGCATACTCAATAAAGCGTTTAAAAACGCTTTAAATGCGTTTTCAGCACCAGCTCTGCCTTTATTTGCTCTAGGCCCTACACTCTCTTCAATTCCTAAAATAACATACTTTGGATTTTCAGAATTGTTAATAACTTCTCCTAATTTAGTTTCTCCGTCCCTTTCCGAGAAGTATGTTTTAAGGTCGTTTTTTTCAAGTTTTATAAACTTAAAGTACTCAGAATTATTGTTCATCTTTTTCAGGCTTTTTAGTATACAATAAGGCAACAAATTCGTCTGGTGGTAGCACTGGTCTCATGGTTGCTTTTTCAACAAAGACCAGCATAGTTTCAGCGGTTGCTAGCAGTTGGTTTTCTTCGTTTTTAATTTCATATTCAAAGTAAAGCCGAACACCTTTTAGAGTAACAATTTTCGTTGTAACAGTCAACAAATCATCATATAAAGCAGGAGCGATATATTTCACACAAAAAGTAGAAACAGGCAGCATAAACCCTTTGTTTTCAACATCTTTATAAGCCATTCCGAGACTTCTCAAGGCCTCAACTCGACCTACCTCAAAGTATTGTGCATAGTTCCCGTAGTAGCAATAACCCATTTGATCAGTCTCCCCGTATCGCACCCGAATCTGGGTATTTGAAGTATGTAAACAATCATTATTTTTACTCATTATTTTTTAACATGAAAAAGTTAATATTCTAAAAAAGATATGTATATTGTGAATCGAAAGAAGCAAAAACCGAAGCTACTCATTTAATTGAAAATGTCGATTAATATAACACAATTTTACGATGAAAACGATTAAAAAATATATATTTCTTTATTTGATGTAGCTGTAAAAATTTTGTAAAAGTCAATAGGGTATTGATTTTTTTTTTAACTTTTTTATCCAAATATTTGCCCTTCGATAAAGAGACTAAAAAGTGATAAAATATCACTTACTATTATATTTATTTGCTATAAACGCGTTAAACTAATTAAATGAGCCAATTGCATGAACAAAAATGGGAAGCTTGTCTGAAAGTGATTAAAGATATCGTTCCATTACAAGCTTTTAAAACTTGGTTTTCACCGATTGTACCCGTGAAGTTAGATGGAGATGTATTAACAATACAAGTTCCGTCACATTTCTTCTACGAATGGTTAGAAGAGCATTACATTGGATTACTTAAAAAGGTAATCAAAAAAGAATTGGGTGCTAATGGTAGACTAGAATACAGTATTATAATGGAACGTAATACACCCAACTCTACTCCTTACACCGTTAAAATTCCTACTTCAGGTGGGAGTTCATTAAGAAATGCTCCTGTTTCTGTACCTTTAAAAGTTGGTGAAGATCAAATTCGTAATCCTTTTGTTATTCCTGGATTAAAGAAAATTGAAGTTGAATCAAACTTAAATGCCGCCTACACTTTCGATAATTTTGTTGAAGGAGATTGTAACCGTTTGGCAAGATCTGCTGGTTATGCAGTAGCAAACAAGCCTGGTGGAACAGCATTTAATCCATTATTAATTTATGGTGGAGTTGGTTTAGGTAAGACACATTTAGCAAATGCAATAGGAATTGGAATTAAAGAGCAGTTTCCGAACAAAACGGTTTTATATGTGAGTTCAGAGAAATTCGTTCACCAATTTATCGACTCTATAAAGAACAACACATCGAATGATTTTGTACATTTCTATCAAATGATGGATGTATTAATTATTGATGATGTTCAATTCTTCTCTGGTAAAGAAAAAACACAAGACGTATTCTTTCATATTTTTAATCACCTGCACCAAAATGGGAAGCAAATCATTTTAACTTCTGATAAAGCACCTGTTGATATCCAAGGAATGGAGCAACGCTTGTTGAGCAGAATGAAATGGGGATTATCTGCAGATTTACAAGCTCCAGAATTAGAAACGCGTATTGCTATTCTTGAAAAGAAGATGTATAGCAATGGTATCGAACTGTCGAAAGATGTTGTAGAATACCTAGCATACAGCATTAATACAAATGTTCGTGAAATTGAAGGTGCTTTAAACTCATTGATAGCACAAGCTTCGTTGAATAAAAAAGCGATTACTTTAGATTTAGCGAAACAAATGATTGATAAGTTCGTGAAAAACATCACCCGTGAAGTTTCTATCGAATACATTCAGAAAGTAGTTTGTGATTACTTTGATATAGAAATCGAAATCTTAAAATCTAAAACAAGAAAGAGAGAAATCGTTCAAGCTCGTCAAATTGCAATGTTCTTCTCTAAGAAAATGACAAAATCTTCTTTGGCGAATATTGGAGCTCATTGTGGAGGAAAGGACCACGCAACGGTATTGCACGCTTGCAGAACGGTAAACAATCTATCTGAAACAGATAAGCAATTCAAAGCATACTTAGATGATCTAGAAAAGAAATTATCGATGCAGTAAAATGTATCAACAAAATATAAAAATGCCGAATGAAATTTTCATTCGGCATTTTTGTTTGGAGAGAATTAAAAGTCTCTCCCATAATTATTTGAATCAAACTATCCATTTACAATGATAAGGGACGTTTTATAAAACGTCCCTACATTGTATCTTCGATTAATGGTCGTCTTTTGAATTAAAACTTCTAGGCTTGATAGTTCGTTTCTACTCATCTTCTTAAAATCTTTTTCCAGTCTCCGTTATTCGATAATTCTGTTTTCTACTTTGTGACTTATAAGGAATTGTCAATTCAATTAACCCCTTTTGATAACAGGACTAAGATAATTAATTCTATTATTCGGCAAATTTATCCACCACTTGTTGAGTAACTCCAGTTGAGCTAAATCCTCCGTCGTGGAACAGGTTCTGCATTGTTACATATCTTGTGTAATCAGAGAACATAGAAACACAATATTCTGCACACGCTTCTGCTGAAGCATTTCCAAGTGGACTCATTTTATCGCTGAAAGAAACAAATTCATTGAATCCTTTGATTCCCTCTCCTGCTGTTGTAGCAGTTGGGGATTGAGAAATTGTGTTGACTCTCACTTTGTTTTTAATTCCATAATGGTATCCAAAACTACGAGAAATCGATTCCAATAATGATTTAGCATCTGCCATATCATTATAGTCTGGAAAAATTCTCTGTGCACCAATATAAGTCAATGCCAAAACAGAACCCCACTCGTTAATTGCATCTTTCTTCATTGAAATAGCCAATATTTTATGCAAAGAAGTTGCAGAAATATCTAAGCTTTGACTGTAGAATTTGTAATTCAATTCTGTGTAGTGTATGTTTTTACGAACATTGGGAGACATTCCAATAGAATGCAAGATAAAGTCAATTTTACCACCAAGAATCTCCATTGATTGATCAATTAAATTCTCAATATCCTCATCACTTGTAGCATCGGCTGGAATAACTTGACTATTTGTTTTCTTAGCCAATTCATTAATTTCTCCCATTCGCATTGCAATCGGCGCATTTGTTAAAACAAACTCTGCTCCTTCTGCGTGAGCCAATTCAGCTACTTTCCATGCAATTGATTTTTCGTTCAACGCACCAAAAATAATTCCGCGCTTTCCTTTTAATATATTGTTAGCCATTATTTAAATTCTTTGCTGCAAAAATAGAAAACTTCTTTAAATAGCATGCTCTAGGTGAAACTTATAGCCAATCTCTAAAGAATCATTAGAAAAAGACCATAAACTATTGAACCAAATTGATATCTTTGTGTTATAACGTTCAAAGCATTAATTAAGCTCCAAAAACATGTCTAAAACCAACAAGGACGAAAATAAATTTAAAGATTTTATCAATCCAATAGATCCGGATCACATTACTGAAAATCCGCACAATCTACCCTATCCACACACTACAGGAAGTGCTTTGGTAAAACCTGAAGACGAAGGAAAACTAAAAAGTCGCGCCCTGAATGCTATGGAGCATCAAACAGACATGCAACTCAAACAACTCTATGAACAAATGAGTTTACTGGCAAGTCAGGCGAAAGGTTTACAAGATAGAAAGGTCATCTCGGAGAAAATATACGGAGCAGAAATGCGCTTCGAACCATTGATTAATCATATTTATCACCTTTATCAAAAAGATGATAAGAAATATTTACTTTCACTAATCGCACCAGAACAATGGGGAAGATCAAAAAAGACCTTTGAATTTGTAGCAACAGTGCAGTTGTTGGCAGACCATACTTGGGATGTTTTAGAGAAGAGTGATATAGAAATTTAAGATGTAAAAGAGAAAGGTTACGCAGGGGAAGAGTGACGCAGAGAAAAGGAAGAATTACGCTGAGATTCGCAGAGATTCGCAGAGAAGGAAAAAAGAGAAAGGTTACGCAGGGTTTCGCAAAGGGGCGGAGATTCATAGAGAAAAGGTGAAATGTTTTTTAATCTTAAATCCAAAAAGTGATCTTGGAAAGTATTAATCCACTCATTTCGAAGGTATACCATTTAAGTCGCAGATTGTAAGAGCCAATTTTATTTCCCTATAAATTCACAATTTCGTGTTAATTATCAAAGACTTGACTTCTGATTGTTAACTGGAATAAACCAAATTAGATCCTTCGGAAAATAAAAAAACTAAGTTTTTTTTTATTTCCACATCAGGATGACAAGTTTAATAGTCTTAGTGGGCAAAAATCAGGGTTTGGAAGTGATGGCGTAACGCCATCACTTCCAAACCCTGATTTTTGATTGAACACCCTATGAAACTGTCATCCTGAACCTTGGAAAAATTTTAATTTTTCTGAGGGAAGGACCTCTACTTATCATTTTGTTATCAGAGCGTTTTAAATAAAAAGATAAATAGAGTTAAACGAAAGTGCTCTTTGCGATTTAAATGGGTAACTCTATTATTTATCAACCATTGAACATTACTAAAACCTTACTCTCAACTGAACTCCTACTTCACTCTTCACACTTCCTTTTATCTCTTCCGGTCCGCTGCTCAACGTTTCCTCTTGATTGTAAACAAATGCTGCATAACGCACCCATAAGTCACATTTATCATTGAAGAAGGTGTAACGAAGTATCAAATACGCACGACTTCCTTTGTTGAAGTATGCTGGGATACTGAACACGTTTTCAAGGTTGTATTCGTATGCATAAACACGTGTATCATAGCTGTCCGTATTAAAGATTGCATAACGCATTGAAATTTCTATTGGAAAGTTTTTATTTCGGTACAGTAAATCTTGTGACAAGGCAAACCCCTCTTGCTTTCCACTACTTTCCCTTTGGTCGGTTACGTAATCAATTCGAGATCTCCAACGCCACCCTGAACCAAGATCAGCAGTTAAACCCAATTGATACTTGCGTTGCTTATAGGTTTCTATTGGACGAATATTCCCTTCAAATACGCTTACATTAACCATTTTGTTCTTCTCTCGAACACGTAAATAGGTTTCAAAACGAGGACTTGGACGGTATTTTAATTGACCAAGTACTTCATGTCCTTCGCTTGGACTATCAATTCTAAACTTCAACCAAGGCGATTTAAAAAAGTCAACATAAGAGTTTAAGCTCCATTCTCTATTCAATTTGAATGATCCACCTAAATAAATTCCAGATTCATTATTGGTATTGCTTCCATCACCAAATCCTTGCGCATAAAAAGTGTGATAATCCTTAGGATAGTTTCTGTAAAGCGCAGTGATAGACGCTCTTCTTCCCATTGCTACGGTGGCTCCTTGTAAAACAGCTACAGCATTTGAACTTCTACTTTGTGCTACTTCACCGTAAACACTTAAGTTTCTATAGATATAGGAGTAATCGGCACTGAGATTTAACAACTCTTTTCCTGCAAATTGATATTTATTCATTAATTGATTCGATCGCTGATAATGTGCATCATACGCCTGCTGAACTGCTGTAAAACCAACTTGGAAGCTACGCGATTCATATTTAACATTTGCACCATAAATCATCTCCATCAAACTATTCTTACGCTCCAGCTCTGAAGTTGTACGGTGATACCCAGACATATTAATTGACGACGCCATACGCGCCTCTTCTGAATCTAATGTGTCTAACATCTCAATTGAACCGTCTACGCCTTTATAAGACGCCCAAGTAGTTAACGAAAAGTTCTTAATCCCAAGCTCGACTCCTGCTCCACGCATAAATCGCACTTCATCAGTTGAAGTGTAGGCCCTTAATCCTCTGGCGTTTTTTCTTGCCGAAGTTGCATCTGCAGTTTTACTAAATCCGTAGCCTGTCCACATGGCTAAACCTTGACCAACTTGAATTTGATAATCACCAATTACAGCTTTTCTTATGAATTTCTTCCCACTGTAATAAGCATGCGCACTGTAAAAGTCAAAACCATTCGGTGATTTATTTCCAAATAATTGTTCACCAGGATCTTTCTCCATGGTTACTCCAATACTCAAATCAGTTTTGTGGGTATATCGAATTCTGGAATACAATTTATTCGGATCTCCCCAGTAATATTTGCTGCTTCCTTCTTTTTCTTCATCACTCACATCGGCATATCCTGCTTTTTCTTCTAAATTTCTTATGAATCGAAAGTAGGCCTCTACATTCCCTTCCCTCAAATATTTGCGGAGATTACCTTTTTCTTTTTCCAACACTTTTGAAACAACTACGAAGGGTAAAATATTCTCTAATGTAGGAATATCCCAATATTCAATCTCTTGAATTTCAAAAACGGTATGAAATGGTCCATTTGCATCTCGAGTTGCTAACAATGAATTGATTTGAAAATCGTTAAGCATTATCAGCTCCTGAAGCTGCTCCTTCGTTGCGGTATTTAGGTTTAAGGGATTATCGTAGTAGTTATTAAGTACATCAAAGACATCCTCTAAAGAAAGTTCCTCAGCCTCTAAATCTTGAGCGATAAACTCGATTCTTTGCTGAATAACTTCGTTTTTTGTCTGACCAAATACAACAAAACCAAGAGCTAGAAACGATATGAGGATTAAATACTTCATTATTTTTTCGGGGTATAAAAATCAACAAAAAATGAAGCCGCTGGTGTCCATCCCAGTATTTGATTATACTGGCTTGACATATCTAACTTAAATCGTTCATATTTTAATCCAAATCCAAAAGCGAAATCCATTGGTGCTCCTTGAACTCCAGCACGGATGTACAGTAAATCAATCGGATGATATTCAATTCCAGCCCGCAACCTTGTATCGAAGTTAATTTCTTGTTCTATCTCAGCAACAAGAAGTAGCTCTTCAACTAACTGGTAGGAAAGACCTAGTCTTAAGACTGTTCCGTATCTATCGTTTTTGTATTCTGACAGTTCAGAACGACCGATATTCACTACCGAAAAACCAACATTCACTTTATCGTTTAGTTTTGCTAAAGCTCCGAATTCAGCACTTACACCATGTTTTATTCCATAATAAGGATCTAAACGCGTACTTAAATAATTGATTTGAACTCCAGCTGAAATTTTTTCAGATAACTTCATGCTATATCCTAATCCAGCTCTAGTTGTTCTATAAGTGTCATAACCATAAAATTGTCCTCCTGTGGAAATGACACCTACCTTTAATGGAACTGCAACAGCAAAACTTTGTGTTTGTAATTCTTTGAGCGCGTATCGACTTTCATAAGAGAGCCCTGCAGTACCTTCTTCCAAAAATCCAAGTGCTCCAGGATTATGATGGAAAGAGAAAGCATCAACTAAAGTTACCCCATTATTGGCCATCGCACCTACACGAGCGCCTTGTGACAACCATCCCTGTGCATTAATTGTAAAAGCAAAAAACAATGTAAAACCTCCAATAAGTAGTTTTTTCATAATTCAATTTTATGAATAAGAAATGGTGAAAATGAAGTGGCGTTTGTTACGTTCATATTAAATTTCTTAAATAATATTTTCAAATATAAGGATATTCTATACTTTGCAAAAACAATCCTTTCGCAGGAACAGAACAACCTGCTTCTCCTCTATCTTTTTTTGCTATAATAATCTTAACTTCTTCAGGTAGAATATTGCCTTTTCCAACTTCTAATAGTGTTCCTACAATAGCGCGCACCATGTTTCTTAAGAACCGATTAGCACTGATTTCAAAACGCAACTGATCTTCTACAACCGCCCATTCTGCATGATAAACCTCACAAAAATTATTATTTACATCAGTGTGTAATTTAGAAAACGAAGTAAAATCTTGCCTACCTAATAAATATTGAGTCGCTTCATTCATTTTCTCAACTGATATTTTTCGTGGATAGTACCAGCTGTCATTGTTGTGAAAAGGTAATTTCTTTTGATGTAAAAAATAATAGTAGGTCCGTTTTGTAGCGTCAAACCTTGCGTGTGCCTCAGTATCCACTTCAATAATTTCATTAATCGCAATATCCAGTGGCAACATGTTGTTTAATTTGAACTGCAATTGCTCATTGGAAAATGTAGGTACTAAATCAACATGAAAATAGGCTTGTTTGGCATGCACTCCAGCGTCTGTTCTACCGCAGCCTACTATATCGATTGTTTGTTTTCCATATAATCGTGACAACCGCTCTTCAATTTCTCCTTGAATTGTTGTGGCATTGGGCTGTTTTTGCCATCCCGAATAATTGGTGCCATCATAAGCACATTGAAAAAATAAGCGCTTTTTCATGTTGCAAAATTACTAAAATATCGGTTTTGAAGTCAGAAATTACCTTTTCTACAATTAAAACCCACTTTAATCACCAGCCTACTTAACCTCTAAACAAAAATAAAACTACAAAAGCAACATTTTCAAAGTGTTAATACGTTAAAATTTTGGTTTATTCATAATAAAGTATAAATTTTGTGAGAAATAATACAAAACTTATGAAACAATCATTAATATACGCTCATCCCCCTTGACGGTTTTGAAAACAACAAAAAACTTTGTAGAAAACTACACGCTTAACTCCTGCGTGATGGAGTATTTATTAAATATTTAAAATATCTATTCATTTGAATAAACTCTTTTTATATATAATTTTATTTATGTCAAACTTTTACATCGATATATTAAATGCACAAAATTTGGTGCCAAATCCTAGTTTTGAAGAAATAGTTCAGTGTCCTGAAATGCCTGACCCTGGACAAATACATCTTGCAAAACCTTGGTTTCAACCGACTCCTTGGTTTTGGGATTCTACCGATTTTGAAACAAGTAGCAGCTCTGATTTATTTCATGAGTGTGCTCCACAAGGTGAAGCTGGAGTACCTTTAAGCTGGGCAGGTTATCAATATGCAAGAACTGGAAAAGGATATGCGGGGATAGACTTTTGGAATAGTACTGGATGGAGGGAGAGAATCCAAGTAGAACTGCTTGAACCTTTAATTAAAGACTCCACTTATTGTATTTCTATGTGGGTGGTTAATAAAAGATGGAGTATGAATAACACTTCAACATCAAATTTAGGATTTCTTTTCACCAAAGATAGTTTAATTGTAAACTGGAACTATTACACAACTCCTTCGGTTGAAAACCCTCCTGCTAATATTATTTCTGATACTAATAATTGGAAAAAAGTTAAAGGGTTTTATCAGGCCAAAGGAGGTGAGAGATTCCTTACGATTGGAGGGTTTCACAGCAATGAAAACAGCTTAGTAAATGATAGCAATGCCTGGGTGGCTTATTATTTAATAGATGATGTCTGCGTTGCAATGATTGCTAACAATCAATGCATATGTAATGAAAACATAAAGGATAATTCTACAATGGATGTACCCAATGTTTTTACCCCCAACAAAGATGGAGTAAATGATTACTGGAGTATTGATTTTAAAAGCCCTTCAGATTATGTTTTAATACTTAACCGCTGGGGAAATAAAGTGACAGAATTAAACAAAAACAGCCCCAAGTGGGACGGCAACTGTAAAGGAAAACCATGCACAGAAGGGGTGTATTTTTATAAAGCTTATATCAATGGAGAAATAAAACACGGGTTTATTCATTTGTTTAGGTGATAATATCTAGAACAATGAAAAATTTAAAAATAACAATAACACTTTTTTTAAGTGTTGCAATAACAAGTATAAGTTATGGCCAAACACAGTGGCATCAACAAGGCAATTCTAATAATCTCTACGGAGTAGGTACAAACGGCACTGGTATTAACGACTGGAAGAGTTGGGGGTTTGGAGACTTCAATTCAAATACGGGGCTTGTTCCTCTTGCACGAATACATCTACATGATTTCTTGTTAGGTGCTCCTATTGACTACCAACGTGGAAATTTAATTAGAACTGATGGGGTAAATAAAATAGAAAACCGTTGGCAGCTCTTTACGGGACCAAATTATGCTAACACAACAGAAAAGTTCTCAGTTTATACGTCAACAAACCATCCCATAATTAATGAAGCTTTACAAAATGATCAAAATATAACTTTACAAGCTACTCAACGAGATATGATTTTCAATGCAGGTGGAGATATAGAACGCATGCGCATTTTAGGTAAAGATCATGACCTCAGCAATTCTTCTCCATGGTATGCTACGGCTAAAGCAGGTAATGTGGGAATTGGAACCCCTCATCCACTTTCTATGTTACACCTTGGAGGGGATGGTGCTTCAGGAGCAGGCTGGAGACAATGGATGGATATTGGTACCTACTATGCCAGTAATAGTGGTTATGACAACATGTATATAGGTTTACGGAAAATAGAACATGATATACATGAAGCCATAATCAATTTTGGAAACAACCCTTCCTCAAACCCAGATAGAGGAGACAATTTAAGATTTATCTTTACCGCTGCACCAAATAACGGATTAGCTTCCACCCAAGATGGTTTTGAAATCGCCAGAATGTGGGCAGATGGTCAAAACAATGGAAGAATGGGAATAGGCGATTTCTTTACTGCCAATACAAATCCAAATAATACCCTTGAAATTATGGCCTCATCGGGATCACCTTATTGGGGACAACCTGGAGGCACAAGTGGTTTGAGATTAACACATTTGACAGCAGATGCAGTGCCCATTCCAAATCCTGGAAAGGGTGTACTTGCTGTTGATCCTAACGGCGATGTAATATACGTAGAAGCAGCAATTGGAGGTGGCTCTAACTTAGGAAATATTTGTGGAGCAACGCAGAATCCATTACCCGATAATTATGAAATTCCACTGAACTCTAAAAACTTTCATTTTACAGATCCTACATTCCCCTTGGATCAGGATGAAAATAGAGTAATTATTGGAGGAAACTGCAATGCCCAAGCACCAGCAAAACTAAATATCTATAGAGACGAAGGTATAAATAATCCACTTACAGTTATGGGGCTTCAAGTTATTAATTCAGATTTTGGTTTTTCTCAACCTTATTTGGGAATAGGAATTGGTATTTCTAGTGCTTCTTTAAAAGAAAATAGAGAAAATATTGGAATTGTAGGAAGAGGAGATTTTGGGTCAAATAACTTGGGTGGAAGATTTCATGCCAGTACTGTTTTCGATGGAGTTGATTTAGGTTGGACAAATTATGGAATTCAGGCATCAGCGGGTAGTGGTAATGTAAATTATGGAGTTGATGCTTTAGCAGTTGGTGGTAGTCAAAACTTTGGCATTCGTACAAGAGCTACAAGTCCTTCAGGAATCAATTACGGAATTTACAGTTCAGCAAGTAGTCAGGGAGGATCAGCTACAAGTTATGCTGGTTTTTTTGTTGGTGATGTCTATGTAAATGGTGTTAATTCTGGAACGGGATATCTCTACGCATCTGATTCACAATTCAAAAACGGTGTAGATACCATTTCAAATCCAATAGATATTGTAAATAACTTAGCACCTAAAACATTTTTTTATGATACAACCAATGTTTATGACATTCATTTTTCTGATCAAAAACAATATGGCTTCATCGCCCAAGATGTAGAACAAATCTTACCCGAATTGGTCGGAAACGTAACCAAACCAGCCATGTATGATTCACTAGGGAATATTGTAACTAATGAAGTTACCTACAAAAACCTCAACTACAATGCTTTTATAGGTATTTTAACAGCGGCTGTTCAAGAACAACAAATCCAAATTGATAGTTTAAATGAAGAATTGAATACAAAAGATTCGTTATTAACTGATTTAAATGATCGTTTAACTTATCTTGAAAATTGTTTGAGTGGAATTCTACCTATTCTTTGTCAACTCAATCAACAAGCCATACAAACGAATAGTGAAGAAGAACAAAGCGAAATAGAGACACAATTATCTGTTATTTTGACTAATCGAGAGGCCATTATTCTTGATCAAAATGTACCTAACCCATTTGCAGAAAAAACAGTAATAGATTTTTCTATTCCTGAATCAGTGAAAAGTGCACAATTATATTTTTACAACAATATGGGGGAATTGATTAAAACAGTTGATATATTAGATAGAGGAAAAGGAAGTTTAACTGTTTATGGAGCTGACTTGTCTTCAGGTGTTTATACCTATACTTTAGTAGCTGATAGTAAAGCTGTAGCCACTAAGAAAATGGTGAAAAGATAGAAATAAACACAAGTGAAATAATAAATGGGAGGTGGGAGTTTTTCTGACCTCTTTTTTTATATAGCTTTTAAAAAAAACCTTGCTCCTCCTCCTTTCAACACTTAAAAGTTAATAGAAATGTAATTTAAGGAGTAAACTCTTTTAAAAGATGCTTACTTTTAACCAACCAAAAACACATTTCATGAAAGTTCATTTTATTGCCATTGGAGGAAGCGCTATGCATAATTTAGCCATTGCATTATCACGTAAAGGATTCGAAGTTACGGGTTCCGATGATGAAATTTTTGAACCTTCAAAAGGTCGATTAAAAAAGGAAGGTATTCTTCCTGAACAAATAGGTTGGAATCCTGATCTTATTTCTGCTGATATAGATGCGGTTATTTTAGGAATGCACGCCAGAGCAGACAATCCTGAATTAGCTAAAGCGAAAGAATTAGGTTTGGAGATTTTCTCTTACCCTGAATATATTTATGAGCAATCCAAAAATAAAAAAAGAGTTGTAATTGGTGGTTCTCACGGAAAAACGACAATTACCTCCATGATTTTACATGCTTTACAAGTGTTGGATTTCCCTGTAGATTATATGGTAGGTGCACAACTCGAAGGCTACGATTGTATGGTAAAATTGACCGAAGAAAACGATGTTATTATTCTTGAAGGAGATGAATATTTGAGCTCGCCAATTGACAGAAGGCCTAAATTTCATTTATACAAACCGCATATTGCAATGATTAGTGGTATCGCTTGGGACCATATTAACGTTTTCCCAACCTATAAAAATTATGTCGACCAATTTGATCAATTCTGTAATATTATTGAAGATAAGGGTGTTTTGATATACAACGAAGAAGATGCTGACACAAAAATGGTTTCGTTAAAACAAAAAGACAGATTAAAAATTGTTCCCTACTCTACTCCACAGTATGATGTCAATAAAAAAGGTACAGTATTTCATTACGAAGGTGAAAAGTTCCCTTTAAAGATATTTGGAGCACATAACTTACAGAATTTATATGGCGCCTTAAATGTAGTTGAAGCTCTAGGAATAGCTCCTTATGATTTCTTGAATGCCATGAAAGACTTTACTGGAGCAGGGAAGCGACTAGAGAAAGTCAGTGAAACGCCAGAAAGAATTGTTTACAAAGACTTTGCACATTCTCCAAGTAAATTGAAAGCAACAACTTCAGCAGTTAAAGAACAATATCCAGATAGAAAACTTGTTGCTTGTATGGAGTTGCATACATTTTCGTCATTAAAAAAAGATTTCTTACCACAATACAAGGATGCGATGAAAAATGCAGATAAGGCTTTGGTTTACTTTAGCCCAAAAGTTGTGGAACACAAAAAACTAGATCCAATCACAAAAGAAGATGTTTACGAGGCGTTTGGGGAAAACGTTCAAGTAGAAACTGAGACTCAGAAAGTTTTAAATTTTATAGAATCAGAAAGCACGGATAATATGGTGCTTTTAATGATGAGTTCAGGGAATTTTGATGGAATTGATTATGGTCAATTATGAATGATCATCGGCGAAGTCCTCAATGCGAGCTTGCCGAACTGAAGTTAATTAGAATTATTGAATGAAAAATGATGAAATCTGTAATGGAGGTATAGAATCTTTAGACTTGAATTATCAATTGTGAATTATTTTTGAGCCTTTATCCGTCTGCAATTACAAGTTAACTTCTCTTTTCCTATTTTGCCAAAGCGCTACAGGAGCATTCCGTTGGTCGCTCTGTATTCACTTAGCAAAAATATGCAAAAGCCTTCGTTAAACTTTCCAGCTTCGCCGGGGCTTGATAAAAAAGGTCAATTAGGAATTACTAATGGATGAACTTTACACACCTTCAACTTAACTCTTCCATTACCTCTCAGTGTATTATTGCGAGAATTCAAGGCAGATTTATGTAATTCTTAAACCCAAGAAGATTCAATTATCAAGCGTCTCTGGTGAACAAAAACTTATTAGGACTCACCAAATTTGATTTCACAGCGTACATTACAATTCCGGCAGTATTTTTTGTACCCAATTTTGCCATAATATTTTTTCTGTGAGTTGTAACCGTATGCGGGCTTAAACAAAGAATATCAGCTATTTGCGTATTTGTATTTCCTTCTGCTATATACTTGATAATCTCCAGCTCTCTTTCAGAAAGTAAAACCGGTTCGCATGAGAAGTTCTCTAAGTCAAGGTGTTCTACATCAATGGATGCTCGACGAATTGAATCTAGAATTTGCCCACAAAAAAACTTATTTCCTCCTGATGTTTCCCTAACAGATGCTAGAATTTCAGGAATATCACAATCTTTTTTGATATAACTTGTTACTCCTGATTTTAAAGCATCGAGAATTACTGAAGGACTTTGTTCAGGAGTAATTGCAACAATTTTAAGCCTTTTATTAATGTTTAAAGCCTTAGGAACAACATCTATTGTATAGCCTGGAGCAGTATAATCCAATAAAACCACATCAACTTCAAATGACTTTAATTGATCTAATAGATGCTCACTTGAAGTAGCTTCTCCAACGATTTCCACAATTGAGTCGGAAGCCAAAATTGTGCGTAGACCTACGCGAACAATATCATTACTATCTGCTATGATGACTTTCATAAAAGCAAATATAAGATTTTTATTATCTTAATTAGAATGATTTTAAATTAAAAAGACCTAAAAGAAGGAACAATCTTTTTATTCCTAAAAAAAAATGAAAGCAAAGAATGTTTCTCAAAGGGTTATTAACCGGTTTCATCGACTATAATTGTTCACATTCTATGATTGAGGATATTCCTGATTTCTGGCATGATAGTTTTTTGATTTGAGTTAACCGTTATTAACCGTTATAAACGACTAGGCCCTCTCACAGCAAGGGATTGAGGATATTCCTGATTTCTGGCATGATAGTTTTTTGATTTGAGTTAACCGTTATTAACCGTTATAAACGACTAGACCCTCTCACAGCAAGGGATTGAGGATATTCCTGATTTCTGGCATGGTGTTTTTTTGATTTGAGTTAACCGTTATTAACCGTTATAAACGACTAAGGACCTGACTTTACTATAATGTTGAATTTATCTCCATCCTTTTAAAATTATCAATTATCAACTGCGAAGCCCTCAACGCGGTACTGTACGATACACTGAGCCTGCGCCGCATTTAGCTTGTCGAAATGCCGGTGCGAGCTTGTCGAACTGAAGTTAATTATCAATTGTTAATTTCCCTCATCATAAGGAATCACCCTCGATTTTACAGGGACACAAGAATAAACAAAAGTAATCTCTAAAAAAATTAAGGCAAAAATAAAAGGCTACCGAATCTCGGTAGCCTTTTAGAGTACTTAAAGCAAATTATAATACTAACCGATAACTTTTACGTTAACAGCGTTTAATCCTTTTCTTCCCTCTTCAATGTCGAACTCAACTTTATCGTCTTCACGAATTTCGTCAATTAATCCGTTCGCGTGAACGAAAACGTCATTTCCATCTTCTGGTACGATAAAACCGAACCCTTTTTCTGTGTTAAAAAACTTAACTGTTCCTTGTGGCATAATAAATAATTAAAAATATAAAGCACAAATATACTTCTTTACTTCCGACTTAACAAGGGAATGCAATTTTAATTTTAAAAGAATATTGAAATTTAACAACTTAAGCAATTATAAAACATAATCTTAAAACAATAAACCATTGATATCACAAGCTTATAGCAGCTCTTAGCATTCTGAAATTAATTTCGCTTAATTCAATAAAAAAACTAGTTCAGCAGCCTGTAAGGATACTAAAGCAGTCAAAAAAAGTATAGACAATTGAAAGAACTCATGTAGATTTAAACGTTATGATCACGATTAACTACTCTTTTGCTCCTTATTCTAACAAATTAAACCTTCTAAAAATTTGAACAGAAGTCAATTCTAGTTCATATTAGAAGAATGCTCAATTTGTTTTACGCTTCAAAAAAAGAAAGAAAACTCGTCTGATTAATAACATCTGAGCTTTCAAGGTAATTCAAATCATTGGAATAGATAAAGAAACAACTCCCTTCTTTGATCTGATCAATAATTTCTGTTGCATCCTTTTTAGGTAAAGCTGGACAACCATAACTTCTCCCTAGCACTCCCCCATTTTGTTCTAAGAACTCTGGAGTTGCGTAATTAGCACCGTGAACAACTATTCCGCGTTCACGAGCTCTTGAATTGGCTTTCTCTAAACCATCCAAACGCATGGCATAATCAAACTTTCCAGAATAAGTTTCGGCAGTTAAGAAAAAACCTAAACTACTTTGCAAACTTCCATTCGTATTGGAAAACTTTGTTGCCATTGCCATTCCTGTATTCTTTCCATGTGAACACAAAGATTTTTTAATAATCTCAAAAGTATTCATATTTATAAGGTACATTCTTTCTTTCGAGGAGTGCTGAGTAAAATCAACAATTGTTAAGACATCCTCATGCTTTAAAATCCCTTGCTCCTTTAATGCATAATATCCCTTCAAACCATTGTAAAAAGCTTCATACGTCAAAGTTGAATCTCCTAAACACTGATAATTTGAATAAACATGCTGCTCCCAGTAATTCTTAGCTGATGGTTTCCCATGGCTTTGCTCTTCCTGATTCTTAGAATCTTGATTTGCATTTACAGATTTTACAGATGTATTTTCGTTTGTAAAACCAAGAAAAAGTACCATTACACTAAGTAGTGCAATCGTTTGAAGGGGTTTTTTATTTAGCATAGCGGAGCAAAAATAATAAATTGTCACTACATTTACACACTAATTTGAATACAATTTTCATGTATTCGACTAATGTCCCGATATTTATGACGAATCAAAAGGAAATAGAAAAAAGACGTACCTTTGGAATTATTGCTCACCCTGACTCTGGAAAGACCACTTTAACTGAAAAGCTTCTATTATTTGGTGGAGCAATTCAAACAGCTGGAGCAGTAAAAAGTAATAAAATCAAGAAAACGGCAACCTCCGACTTTATGGAAATAGAGAAACAACGTGGAATTTCTGTTGCCACCTCAGTGATGGCTTTTGATTATAAAGGAAAGCACATAAATATCTTGGATACTCCTGGTCATAAAGATTTTGCCGAAGATACTTATCGAACTCTAACTGCGGTAGACAGTGTGATTCTAGTTATTGATAATGCTAGCGGTGTTGAAAGTCAAACAGAAAAATTAATGGAAGTTTGTCGAATGAGAAACACTCCTGTAATTGTGTTTATCAACAAGATGGACCGTTATGGGAAGGATGCATTTGAAGTACTAGACGAAATTGAAACTAAACTAGGGATTGGTGTTCGACCACTTTCCTGGCCAATAGGGATGGGAGATGAATTTAAAGGTGTTTATAATATATACGAACAAGAACTAAGCTTGTTCCATGGAAATAAAACAGGGATTAGTGAAGAATTAATCAAGTTTAAAGAACTTAGTGATCCGCAACTGGATAGAATTATTGGAGATAAAGCAGCGAATGAATTGCGTGAAGAAGTTGAGTTAGTCAATGGTGTTTATGATCAATTCAGTCAAGAAGATTATTTAAGTGGGGAAGTCGCTCCTGTATTTTTTGGAAGTGCTGTAAACAACTTCGGAGTTAGAGAATTACTAGAAGCTTTCGTTGAAATTTCGCCATCTCCAAGAGGAAGAGACACGGATGCGGGGTTCGTTGAACCTTACGATCCTAAATTCTCTGGATTCGTATTTAAAATTCACGCCAACCTAGATCCTAACCACAGAGATAGAATTGCGTTCTTGCGTATAGTTTCAGGTAAATTCGAAAGAAATACTTTCTATAAGCATGTCAGAAATGGAAAGAAAATGAAGTTTGCGAATCCGACTTCTTTTATGGCGCAGGACAAGAGCATTGTTGACGAAGCTTATCCAGGAGATGTAATTGGGTTGTACGACTCAAGTAATTTTAAAATTGGAGATACACTTACTGAAGGAAAAGATTTCAACTTTGTGGGTATCCCATCATTCTCACCAGAATTCTTCCAAGAATTAAGAAATGATGATCCTATGAAGTCTAAACAATTAGAAAAAGGAATTCGTCAATTAATGGATGAAGGAGTTGCTCAAATGTTTATTCAAGAGCCTGGAAGTCGTAAGATTATTGGTACTGTTGGACAACTTCAATTTGAGGTTATTCTCTACCGTTTATTGCATGAATATGGTGCGAAATGTTCATTTACTCCGATGAATTATCACAAAGCATGTTGGATTACATCAGATAAACCAGCAGAAATTGAGAAATTCATGAGAGCTAAAGTTGGAAGTATTGCAAAAGATAAAGACGAAAACTATGTTTTCTTAGCGGAAACGTCATTCCTATTAGAAATGGCAGAAAGAGATTATCCAGAAATTACTTTCCATAAAACGAGTGAATTTAAGGTGAAATAAAAAATAATTACGAATGAAAAACAATTACGAATTACGAATTGATTGTAGGATTTAAATATGTGATAACAAATTCGTAATTCCAACATTCGTAATTAACCTATCCGTGTGCCGTTTTCAACTTTTTGATCTGGCTTGATTAAAGTAACCCCTTTCCCTTCTATTCCACCAAGAACAAGGCATTCGCTCATCATATTGGCGATTTGCTTGGGTGGAAAATTCAGAACAGCAATAATTTGTTTTCCTATTAATTCTTCTGCGCTGTAGAGTTTAGTTATTTGAGCTGATGTTTTGCGAGTTCCAAATTCTCCAAAATCAATGGTCATTTTGTAAGCTGGATTTTTAACTTCGTCAAATACTTCTGCGTTAAGAACAGTTCCCACACGCATTTCGACTTTTGTAAACTCCTCCCAATTTATCTCCATTATTTAGCAGTTTAATGTTTTTTCTATCTGCTAATCTAAGAATAAGTATGATAAAATAAAATTACTTTTCTTTTGAATGTAAATCAGGGTTGGGTTGGACTCAATGGTATGCGGTCCGAACAGTCGTCAGAAAAACGTGCTAATTACAGCGCCATATTTATTTACTTCCCACCAATTCCGCTACCTTTAAAACACGAATACTTTTTTGTTGATAAATTACCGTGCTCAATTTGCTACTTCCAACTATTTTCTCTTTAATTTCATGCTGTTTAAGCCATTTTTTATCGATTTTTACGTTATAGCCTATAATGCAATTTAATTTTATCAAAATGAATACAAATTCAATCTATCGCAATCTACTTTTTATTTTTGCAATTAGCTTACTTACTGCGGGTTGCAACAATGATAATCCTGAGAATTTTCAAATCAATCCTGAATTTCAAAAACACATCAGTTCATTTACATCTGGTGTGATTTCGGCTGCAGCACCTATTAAAATTCAATTGACAGAACCGTATTCTAAAAAAATAACGCCAAATCAAGCGATAAAAGATGATTTCATAAAAATCTCTCCATCTGTTAAAGGAAAAACAGTTTGGCTGGATCAATATACTATTCAATTTATTCCTGAAAAGAACTTCAGTTCTGGAGAAACTTATTGGATTGAATTTGATTTAGGAAAAGTGAGCGATGTTCCAAAAGATTTAAAAACATTCAAATTTCCTTTTAGTATCGTAAAACAAGCTATAAATTTTGAAGTCGATGGATTGAAAAGTTACTCTAGCGAATCGATGGATTGGTATCAGTTTTTAGGAACAGCAATAACTGCAGACGTTATCTCAACTGAAGTTTTAAATGAAAATTTCAAAGTCACTGTTAATGGAGTGGCGAAAAAAGCGAAATGGACTAAGCAAGGAAATGAAAAATTATACAATTTAATCGTTGACAGCATTCCTAGACAAAAGAAAGCAGGACAAGTAAAAGTTGTATGGAATACTTATCCAAAAGGAGACAAAGAAAAAAGAGAAATGCAACTTGAAGTTCCTGCTATGGGAGACTTTAAAGTAACCGGAACTGCGGTTATTCAATATCCTGAACAATATATCTTGGTCCGTTTTTCCGACCCATTATTGACAGGACAAAACTTGAGTGGATTAGTAGAAATTCGTGGATTAGGAAGTGTAAAGACAGCTATTTCAACAAACGAATTGCGTATTTACCCTGGAAGTCGGCTTGAAGGAGAGCATACACTAATTTTAAATGAAGCAATTCAAAATGCGAAAGGCTATAAATTCAAGAAAACGGAAAACATTACGGTTGATTTCAAAGCAATAAAGCCAGCTGTTCGATTGGTTGGAAAAGGAACTATTTTACCCTCTTCAAACAATATGATGGTTCCATTCGAGGCAGTAAATATCAAGGCTGTTGATATTCGTATCATTAAGATTTTCGAAAACAATGTCGCTCAATTCTTCCAAAACAATGATTATGATGGAAGTGATGAATTAAAGCGTATAGGTCGCGTTATTCGAAAGAAAACGATTTATTTAGCAGAAGATAAACCACTTGATTTAGGAAAATGGAACCGTTTTAATCTTGATTTATCTGAATATATTAAAGTCGATCAAGGTGCTATTTATAGAATTGAAATTGGATTTAGAAAACACCATTCTGTATATCCTTGTTCTGGAGCAGAAGAAGAAAACATCGTGAGAGACGAAACAGATTGGGATGAAAAAGACTATGCAGATGCCGACAAGTGGGAATACATCAATGATTGGAGTTATTCCTACTATGATTATGAATATTTTGACGGATATAATTACAGCAAACAAGATGATCCGTGTTCATATTCTTTCTACAGAAACAAAAGTGTAGTTAAAAATATCTTTGCCTCAGACATTGGAATAATCGCAAAGACAGGCACGAATGGAGAAACACTAGCTGCAGTGACAAATATTGTCAGCGCTTTGCCAATTCAAAATGCAACGGTGAAGTTTTACGACTTTCAACAACAATTAATCGCAGAAGAGAAAACGGACCAAAAAGGTTTGACCAAAACAAAAACATTAAAAAGAACTCCTTTCTTCATTATTGTTGAACACGATACCAAAAAAGGATATTTACGTTTAGGAAATGGGAACTCACTGCCTTTAAGCAGATTTGATATCGATGGAGCTACAATTCAAGAAGGAATTAAAGGCTATATCTATGGAGAGCGTGGTGTTTGGCGTCCAGGAGATACGCTTTTCTTGAATTTCATCTTAGAAGACAAGGACAATGTGATTCCTAAAGATCATCCTGTCATTTTTGAATTACACAATGCACGTGGACAACTTGTAAAAAGAGAAGTTCGAAAAGGATCCTTGAATGGTTTTTACAATTTCACCATGCCAACAGATGCTGATGCCCCAACAGGAAATTGGTCAGCTAAAGTTGAAGTAGGTGGCGCTACTTTCCACGAAACAATTAAAGTTGAAACCATTAAGCCTAATCGTTTAAAAATCAACTTAAAACTAAATGATGAACTTATAAGCGCTTCAAATCCTTACGTGAAAGGAGATTTATCAGTAAAATGGCTTCATGGCGCACCTGCAAAGCAATTAAAAACAGACATTTCATTAAAGTTTTTACCTACTTCAACAGTTTTTAAAGGATTTAAGAATTACACTTTTGATGATCCAAGTAAGTCCTTCTACCCTACTGAAGAACAATTTTTAGAGCGAAAATTAAACGATGAGGGAAAGTTGACATTCAGTGAGAAAATTGAAATTCAAGACCAAGCACCAGGAATGTTAAAAGCAATTTTCAAAACACGTGCTTTTGAGCGAGGTGGAGATTTCAGTACAGATCAAATGGCAATAAATTATGCTCCTTATGATTACTTCGTTGGAATTCAATCACCAGAAATCAATAGATATGGTGCTTTACAAACAGATTCTACTTATAGTTTTCCTATTGTTTCTGTAGACAAAAATGGAGTCCGTAAAGGAAATCGAAAACTAGAAGTTGAAGTATATAGAATTGAATGGAGCTGGTGGTGGGAAAGCGGTTCTAATAATGTAGCTAGTTACATCAACAGAAACAACGTTACTCCAATTTCTCGCGAAACAATTACTACAAATACTAGTGGAGATGGGAAATCATCTATTAAAATTGAAAAATACGATTGGGGGCGTTACCTCATCAAAGTAACAGATATCAATAGCGGACATTCAACAGGAATAATGACCTATTTCGATTGGCCAAGTTGGATGTCTAGATCTGGAAGAGCAACACCAGACGGAGCAAATATGTTAGTTTTCTCAGCTGATAAAGAAGAATATTCAACTGGAGAAAAAGCAAAATTGAGTTTTCCTTCTGCAAAAGACGGAAGAGCTTTAATTAGCATTGAAAATGGCAAAAAAGTAATTGATGCTTTCTGGATTGAGACGATTGGCAGCGAGACTTCATTTGAATTGCCGATCACAGCAGATTTAGCGCCGAACTGCTATGTTCACATTACATTCTTACAACAACACAAGCAAACGAAAAACGATGCCCCTATTAGAATGTATGGTGTTGTTCCGATTCTGGTCAAAGATCCATTAACGATACTCGAACCTCAAATTAAAATGCCCGATGAATTAACTCCAGAATCTTCCTTTACAATTGAAGTGAAAGAGAAAAATGGTCGTGACATGACATACACCATTGCTGTGGTAGATGAAGGATTATTGGATTTAACAAGATTCAAAACTCCAAATCCTTGGAATCATTTCTATGCAAGAGAAGCCTTAGGAGTGAAAACTTGGGATTTATTTGACCATGTTATCGGTGCTTACGGAGCAAAAGTCGAAAACATTCTCACAATTGGAGGAGATCAAAACATCAATCCGGGCGATGATAGTCCAATTCGATTTAAGCCAATGGTGCGTTTTATTGGTCCCTTCAAACTTAAAGGTGGCAGTACTGCAAAACACAGTATCAGCGTTCCAAATTATATTGGTTCAGTGAGAACAATGCTTGTCGCTGGCCAAGATGCCGCTTATGGAAATGCGGAAAAAACAACGCCTGTGAAAAAACCTTTGATGGTTCTGGCGACTTTACCACGTGTTTTAGGTCCAAAAGAGAAGGTTTCCTTACCCATCAACGTTTTCGCAATGGATAAAAAAGTGAAAAACGTTAGTCTGCAAGTAAAAACCAATAGTTTGGTTAAAGTTGTAGGTTCACCACAAAAACAAATCACATTCAATAGCATAGGCGACCAAGTGGTTTATTTCGACTTAGAAGTTGGAACGATTACAGGTGCTGCTAAAGTTGAAGTAATTGCAACAAGTGGAAATGAGAAATCAACACACGTAATTGACTTAGAAGTACGTCAACCAAATCTTCCTGTATCGACTTATAATGAAGGGACTATTGACGGAAATGCTTCGTGGACTAACAGTATTGTTTTACCAGGTATGGACAACAGCAATTCTGCAAAGTTAGAATTGTCGACTATTCCTCCTATCAACTTGGAGAAACGATTGGGTTATTTGATTCGCTATCCTCATGGATGTTTGGAACAAAAAACTTCAGGAGCTTTCCCACAATTGTATTTGGCTTCATTAATTGATGTTGATGCTCCAACAAAAACACGTATTGACAATAATGTGCGTTCTGTGATTAACAAAATCCAAAGTCATCAATTGAATGATGGAGGATTCTCCTTCTGGCAAGGGAGTGGAACTTCAAGTGATTGGGGAACAACTTATGCTGGACATTTTATGCTTGAAGCTGAGAAAAAAGGATATGCCTTGCCTTATGGATTGAAAGAAAAATGGATTAATTATCAGAAAGATCAAGCGAAAAAATGGAATCCTAGAAATCACAATGATTACCGTAATTCTGATTTACCACAAGCTTATCGTTTATATACACTGGCACTAGCTGGTCAACCTGTATTAAGTGCCATGAATAAATTGAGAACTCAGAGTGATTTATCAATTCAAGCAGCGTGGAGATTGGCTGCAGCATATCAAATTGCTGGAAAAAGCGAAGTGGCTAAAGAAATCGTAAAGGATAAATCTACACGCATTACTCCTTACACTGAATTGAGTTATACTTACGGGAACAATCACCGAGATGAAGCTATGATTATTGAAACACTTACTTTAATGGGAGAGAAATCAAAAGCTGCTGCCATGGTAAGAGAGCTTTCTGAGACATTGAGTGCTGACCGTTGGATGAGCACACAAACAACTGCTTATTCTTTAATGGCGATTGCGCTCTTTACGGAGAACAACAAACCAAAAGACGGAATGAAAGCTTCTTATGTTTACAAAGGTAAAACTGTAAACATCACAAGTTCAAAAGCGATAGAATTAATCGACTTAAAAGTGAATGGAACGCAAAAGACAGCAGATGTAGAAATTAGAAATGCTGGAGACAGTTACCTATTTGTTCGGTTAATTGCAACAGGAATTCCATTGGCAGGAAATGAGGTTTCAAGATCAGATAACCTTTACATAGATGTAGTTTACCGCAATGCAGCAAATGAAATCATCAAGGTGGACAACATAGAGCAAGGAACCGACTTCTCTGTTGAAGTGACGGTTTCCAATCCAGGATCTAGAGGTCATTATCAAGAATTAGCATTGTCTCAGATCTTCCCTAGTGGCTGGGAAATTCATAACCATCGAATGGACATGAATTATTCAGGAAACGAAGGGAATCTTTTCAATTATCAAGACATTCGTGATGACAGGGTTTACACTTATTTTGACCTCGGTAAAAACAAGAGTAAAACCATCAAGATTAATCTTCACGCAGCTTATGTAGGAGAATATTACCTGCCAGCTGTTCACATTGAAGCAATGTATGACGCTACAATTTCAGCCTTGAAGAAAGGAAGTTTGGTTAAAGTTATTTCTCCAGGCCTTAGGTAATCGTGCGAATAAATATTGGTAAATATCGTTTTTACTTTACCTCGAGAAAGTTAACTTACTTTGCAACTTTTGCATTTGTAGTTTACTTTCTGGGTTGTCTACCGTACGTTTTATTCGACAGTCCGACCTCTACCATTCTATTGAGCAAAGACGGACGATTAATGAATGCGCGTATTGCAGAAGATGGACAATGGCGCTTCCCAGAAATGGACAGTACACCTGTGAAATTCAATGAGGCGATTATTGCTTTTGAAGACCATGATTTCTATTCACATGCTGGTGTAAGTTTTAAAGCCATCGGTCGAGCAGCATTAAGTAATTTCAAAGCCCGAAAAGTTGTAAGTGGCGGAAGTACGATTACCATGCAAATTGCAAGAATGTCAAGAGATTCCGATCGCACCTTCTACAATAAATTTATCGAGGCCATTTGGGCTTTCCGATTAGAAATTCGTTATGGCAAGAAGAAATTATTAAACATCTATGCTTCACATGCACCATTTGGAGGAAACGTTGTTGGATTAGAAGCTGCTTCATGGCGATATTATGGATTGCCTCCACATGATTTATCGTGGTCACAAGCGGCAACATTGGCTGTATTGCCAAATGCTCCGGGATTAGTTCACCCTGGAAGAAATAGAGAAATCTTATTAAAGAAGCGGAATAAAGTACTCAAAACATTGTACAAGCACGGTAAGATTGATGCAATAACTTATGAATTATCACTAGACGAACCCTTAATTGGCGCACCTCAGGTTTTGCCTTCTCTTGCTCCTCACCTATTGGATAATGCTATTAGTAGTGGTAGAAAAGGGCAAAGAATTACAACAACTTTAAACATTAGAAAACAAGAAAAGTTAACTGAAATTTTAGCTCGTCACCAAAGGCATTTGAATCAGAATTACATTCACAATGCTGCACTCTTGGTGATTGATGTTAAAACAAATGAAGTGGTGGCATATATTGGGAATTCAGCCACAGAAGAAGAGCACCAAAAGTATGTTGACATTGTTCGCGCTCCAAGAAGTTCAGGCAGTATTCTAAAGCCTTTCCTCTATGCAGCTATGGTGCAAGAAGGAATGATTCACAACGATCAATTGATTCCAGATGTTCCAATGAATTTCGATCACTTCACTCCTAAGAATTATAATGAAAAGAACGAAGGAGCTGTAAAGGCTGGTGATGCTTTGGCGCAATCCTTAAATGTTCCAGCAGTTTATTTACTCCAAGAATATGGAATCGATAAGTTCTTACATAAGTTGCGTTCAATTGGGCAAACACATGTTTCAAAAAGTGCGCAACATTATGGTTTATCATTAATTTTAGGTGGAGCAGAATCCTCACTTTGGGATGTTGCCAATGCTTATTCTGGAATGGCAAAGACTTTAAATTATTATAACATAGAGAATAAATACAATTCTAATACATGGGATGACGCCAGTTTATTCAATTCATATTCTGCTCAATCTTCAGCGGTTTCACGAACAACTTCAAAGTTTGATGCCGCATCAATTTACAAGACATTTCAGGCTCTACTAAGTGTGAACCGTCCACATATTGAAGCCTCATGGGAACAATATTCGTCTTCTTCTAGAATTGCATGGAAAACTGGAACGAGTTACGGAAATAGAGATGCTTGGGCAATTGGCTGTACACCAGAATACGTTGTAGCTGTTTGGGTAGGAAACGCTACTGGTGAAGGTCGACCTGGAATTATTGGAACAACAGCCGCTGGGCCTATCATGTTTGATGTTTTCTCTTATTTATCTTCCAAAAGAACTTGGTTTATTCCACCCTATGATGAATTGGTTAAAATGAGTATTTGTAAAGAAAGTGGTCACCGAAACACTATAAATTGTAAGAAAATCGACACTGTTCAAGTGCATCAAAGTGCTTTGCGTGGTCCTTCATGTAATTTTCATGAGGTTTACCTAACAGACATGAAAGGAAAGTACCGATATCATCAAGGTTGCGCGCACGATGTAAGATTGAAAACTGTTTCACAATTTGTTTTACCGCCTTTGCAAGCTTATTTCTATAAGAATTCGCATCCAAACTACAAGCCTATTCCTCCATTCCATCCAGATTGTGAGGGAATAACAGAGGATAAGTCTTTCAGTATTATTTATCCTGATCACAATAGCAAAATGATTGGAACAGTGGATTTAGATGGATTTAGTAAAGGAATAATTTTCGAAGCTACACATCCAGATCCTTCGGCAACATTGTTTTGGCATGTAGATAATCAGTATTTAGGGGAAACAAAAGGAAATCACAGTATTCAATATATTCCTGAAGAAGGACAGCATTTGCTGACTGTATTAGATGAATTAGGGAACCAGAAGAAGATTAATTTTACGATTTTGGAGGATTAGGGCACGTTGTGCATTCAAAGATTCAAAGATTCAGAGATTCAGAGATTCAAAAATTCAAAGATTCGTTAAGTCGTTCATTTGTAAATTCGTTGATAAGATTTATAGTAAACAGATTAGACTTAAAATTGAAAAGAAATTGATTTTATTAAAAGATTTTACCAAGGATGATTTTGAAACGTTCAAAAGTTGGATCCATAGTGAAGAGGAATTATTTCAATTTGCTGGTCCTCTTATTCCTTATCCGGTGACGAATGAAAGTTTGATGAAATACATACAAATGACGGACAGAAAACCATTGAAAGTTGTTTTAAGTTCGACAAATGAAACAATAGGTCATTGCGAATTAAATTTCATGAATGGACAAAATAGATTGTCAAGGATTTTAATAGGAAATAAAGATTTAAGAGGACAAGGCATTGGTGAACAGGTTGTACGAAAAATGGTTGAAACGCTGTTCTTAAATAAGAATGTTCATAAAGTTGACTTGAATGTTTTTTCATGGAACAAAGCAGCAATTAAGTGTTACGAAAAAGTTGGATTTAGAATAATTCATGAAAAAACGGATGAAATGATTGTAAACGATAAAGTTTGGACAAGATTGAATATGGTTCTAGAGAGGGAGTAAAGGATTAACTGTGTTGAGGGCTAAGGCCGTTCAAAAATTTGTAATTTGTAATTTGTAATTTGTAAATTCGTAATTCATTTAATTCGTAATTGATTTTATCAAAGTTTAGATAAAGCTTACGGCACATAGCCAACAGACTAAAGCCCCAAAAAACAAACAATATGAAAACCAAAATACTTATATCCATTGCCTTGATTTTAGGGACTTCCCTTACAATACAAGCCCAATCTCCTACAATCTCAGAAGCTGTGAAAGAAAATATAAAATTCCGTGTTGACAATGGCGTGAATACTGGAATTGTAGTCGGAATTGTTACTCCTGAAGGAACAGAATATTTCAGTTATGGTGTAAAATCTTTAAAAACCAATGAGCTTGTCGATGAAAATTCTGTTTTTGAAATTGGTTCTATTTCTAAAACTTTCACTGGACTTTTATTGGCAGACATGGTTGAAAAAGGTGAATTAAATTTAGATGATCCGCTTCAAAGTATATTGCCAGAAGGAATCACAGCTCCTACAAGAAATGGTGAATCAATCAAACTTTATCAATTATCCACTCATACCTCTTCCCTGCCTAGAATACCGAGTAATTTAATTATGGAGAATCCCGCAAATCCTTATGCAGACTACACTGAAAAGCAAATGTATCACTTCCTAAATAATTATGAATTAACAAGAGATATTGGATCTGAATTGGAATATTCAAATTATGCTGTTGGATTGCTGGGGCATTTGTTGGCCGCTAAACACGAAATAACTTACGAGGAATTATTGATGCAATCCATTACAAAACCTATAGGAATGGACAACACCCGAATCAATCTAACTTCAAAAATGAAGGAAAATCTTGCCAAAGGACACAATGGCGGAATCGAAGTGGAGAATTGGGACTTACCTACTTTGGCTGGCGCTGGAGGAATTCGTTCAACAGCAGTCGATATGATAAAATACATTTCTGCGAACCTAAATTTAGAAAAAAGTAGTCTTTCTTCAGCTATTCAAATAACCCACCAAAATATAGATAATGAGCTTGTTGGCTTAGGTTGGTTTATAATGGAAAAAGAAGAGGATACAATTATATGGCATGGTGGATTAACAGGAGGTTATGCTACATTTTCAGGATTTAGTAAAAACCAGAACATTGGGGTTATTGTCTTATCCAATTCAGTTGCTAATATTGATGATATTGGAATGCATATTCTAGATTCGGCAACAGAATTAATTACACCTAAGCTTTATACCGTCGTTGAAGTGGACGATTCAATTCTTGAAAACTATGTAGGTGATTATGAATTAGTACCTGGATTTATTCTCTCCATTACAAAGGAAGGAAGTCAGTTAAGCGCCCAAGCTACAGGTCAAGGGATAAATCCCATCTTTCCAGAATCAGAGAAAAGGTTCTTTTTAAAGATTGTAGATGCTCAAATTGAATTTAATTTGGATGAAAAAGGAGAAGTTGAAAGCTTAACTTTATTTCAAGCAGGACAAGAGATTGTTGGGAAGAAGTTGGAATAGACGTTAGACTTTAGATGTTAGATTGTTAGACGTTAGATGTTAGATTGATAGACGTTAGATTGATAGACGTTAGATTGTTAGACGTTAGATTGATAGACGTTAGATTGTTAGACGTTAGACTTTAGATTATTAGAATTTAGATTGTTAAGAGTTAGTATCACAAAGAAGTTTCGATTTCCCTGTTTTATTTACTCATTAATCACATGAACAAAACCGTGTTCTTTATATTCTTGCTTATCAATTGTATTGAAATTCATTAAATAAAAATAGGTACCATCAACTACCCTATTTCCTGATTTTGTTCTTCCATCCCAAACGAAATCTGGTTTATTATAAGTTATAATAACATTTCCCCATCTGTTTAGAAACATAATTTCAAAGTTTTCGATTGACTCAAATCCTTCGAGGTATGAAATATAAAAACCATCATTCACTCCATCGTGATTTGGGGTAACAACATTAGGAATATCATAGATCACCTTTCCGTATTCAACAATTATTTTCAAAGAATATGAATTGGTACAGCCATTTGCAGCGGTTCCTGTTCGTGTAACTATGTATTCACCTAAGGAGGTATAAGAGTTTGAAACTATATTGTTGAGTTCAGAGCTATAATTCCCATCTCCAAAATTCCAGAAATTATCAATCAGTCCTGTTGGATCATTGTGAAAATCAACATTTAAAACTGGGGTTCCAGACATTGGATTTGCTGTAAAAAACAAGTTAGGTAACGGTTTTACATAAATAGAATGCGTAATGGTATCACTACACAATCCATTCTGATTGACAATAAGCGTTACATTAAAATCTCCTGAAGTGGGGAAAATATAACTTGCATTTTCAGATTGTACAGTGTCGGTATCATTCATGAAAATCCAGTAGGAGTTATCATAATTACCTAATGTTTGATTCACAAAGTAATTGATTTCCCCCACACAAACAGAATCGTAGGAAAAATCAGCTATTGGGGCAATTTTCACTGTCACTTCTCTAATTGAATTGGAAATACAGCTTCTTGGAGGAGCGTATTCAACAATGTAAGTCGTTCCTTCTACTCCATTTGATATTTCTCCTGTAGAGCTGTTTATTGTAGCTCCATCAGTTACGGAGGGATTAAAACTAAATATTCCACCTGGTATTGAGATATTAGTTGCAGCGTTTGAATTACCTGCACAAAAATCTATTAAAGTAAACGAAGAACTGGTTAAAGTGTCTACTGTAATTATAATAGAATCAGTGGTAGCGCAGAATCCGTCTGGAGTAAACTTAACTAAATAACTCCCTTGACCATTTAAAGCAGGATCGAAAAAGGTATTTCCTCCTAAAAGCGTAGAAATAAATCCTGACCAAGTTCCAATATTAGGAGTTGCTGATAACATAATTGGATTCTCGTCTATGCATAAAGTCGTGTCGCCAATTGATATATCGCCAATAATAACTGGAGCCACAACGATATCAATTGTATCATTTAAAACACATTGATTACCTGAACTAAATATGATTTGGTTATTTCCAACATTTGCCACACCAGGATCGAACATACCAGTAAGTGGATTTGTAATTCCATTTCCACTCCATAAACCACCAATATTATTTGATAAAGTGAGCACGAATTCATTTTCATTCTGGCATAAAGTATCAACACTAATAATTTGTGTAGAAAGCTCTTCGATGATCTCAAACTTAAGGGTATCGGATAATACACAAGCTCCATACGGAGTATAAACAATTGTCACTTGACCATTATTGATATAATTTTCATCTAAATAACCATTAACAGAATCTGTAATTCCATTTCCACTCCAATAACCGTTATGTGGTTGTGCATTAAGAAACAATAAAGTGTCATTTATTAGATTAAAGCAAAGAGTATCAATTGAACTCAGAATATTCGCTGCAATTGATTGTTCCACAAAAATGGATAAGGTGTCTTCATCTCCACAAACACTTGTTGGAGTGAAATAAACATCAATATCTCCACTCAAACCTGCAGGATCAAAAGTTCCATTTTGAGGGTTTGTAATTCCAATTCCAGACCAAGTTCCCGGTGTATTATTAGCATCTAAAATGACTGGCGGGGCGGATGCACAAATTGTATCTGCTCCCGATAAATTAAACACAGGTACTTGCTCTAAGGTAATGGTGAAGTTCAAGGTGTCTTCACAAACGCCATTGTCCACATAAACAGTTACAGATGTTGTAGAATTCCCAATGAAAGTTGGATTGGGACAATTAGAGCATGAAAAAGATCCGGCAGGCTCCCATTGATAATTTAAATTAGAGTTTAAATTGTATTGCAAAATTGATCCGGCACATATTGTTGTATCTGATAAATTAGGTGGAGAAAATGGACATGGACAAATATTTTGTTCAATAAGGTTAGTAATAGTTACGACATTCATGTTTACATTCGAAACAACACCTAATTCTGTGATATTCAAACTTACGGGAATTACGGTTGGAGTATGAAAACTTTCCAAAATAACAGTGTCCTTGCAGTAAACATCAGGTTTACCATCTATAGCTAAAAAGAGAATATTGTTGACGTTATTCGAATTCTCGTAACTATTGGTAAGAAAAGTTTTGTTCTGAGTTTGAGAATATATAAGACCTTGGGAAGAAGCATACTGATTGATAAATTGAGCATATTGATCACCAACAGATTTTGTATACAAGGTGACACCATTGCTGTCAACTCCAACAATACTCATTTGTTTATCACCGGATGACAAGTCAGAGTTCATGTACATTATAAAGTGGTTGCTATCCACTATTTCTATTGTTGAGCCATAGTCTAAACCGTTACCACCGTAAGTTTTAAACCATTTCAAATTTAAGTTTACATCAAATTTCGCAATAAAAGCATCACTTCCACCTTGTCCAAAGGAATTGGTTATTCCTGTGGTGATATAACCAAAACCATCATCAAATGCCATATCAAACATTATATCATCACCAGTTCCCCCAAATGAAACTTGAGTTAAAATATTACCAAGTGCGTCTAATTTTACAAAAACAGCATCTCTAGCTCCTGGACCTAATTGTTCACTATTCATGTTGAGCATAATTTCTCCATTAGGAAGAGGAATAAGACTCCAAACGTGATCATTTATTACCTCTCCAATAGTTTTAGACCATATCAAATTACCGCTCGCATCAAGTTTAGAAACCATTCCATCTGAAGAACCAAAGGATGAGCTATTTGTACCTACTCCAACATAAATACTACCATCAGTATGTTCAAATATTCCACGGGTTCCTTCAAGATCACCACCGGGTTGTCCTATTTTCTTTTGCCAAATAAAATCCCCAGTAGAATTTAATCTTGCCACTATTCCTGAACGCACTTGATTAATTGAAAACGTTCTAAAAGCCAATAAGATATCACCATTACTCGCCTCGAATAAACTTAAAGGTCTGCCCTCTTCATCACCTGATAATCCATAGGCTTTACTCCAAATAAGTTGTCCGCCCGTTGTGAATCGTGTAAGAATAATATCTCTCCCACCTGAACCAAAGGAGGAGGTTGTACCTCCAATTATAATATCGCTGTTCGCACATTCGATTATAACTTTTCCTCTATCATCTTGACTCCCTCCAAAAATTTTAGAAACGCTCTGAGAAATTGAATAACTTGAAAGCAATAGAATAGCAGATAGAAAAATTATTTTCATATAATAGGTATTAAGTATTTCAGTTTCATACCCTAAATTAATAGGGTTAAATAAGTAATGTAAAAAACCAAAGTAAGCCCCTGGTTTTATTTGAACTATAGTTTTCCTTTAAATTACTACAGCTATAGAAATATAACGTGGTACAGCGCGAAGTTATTGCAATATCGCAATAAATAAAAGGAAAATTTAATAAGTTTTGGTTTTGGAGAGTAAATGTAACCACGGTGAAATAGCATTCCAAAAACCACATAAGACCACATAAAACTTTTAATCAGACTGAAAAACAAGGTTTAAAGCCCACCCCATGAATCATATTTCATATAGAAATCAATCTACATTAAATCAGAATCAACTTTATAATTTCGAAACCAACAAATACTCTTCAATATTCATATTTTTGTAACGTTTGATTAAAATAATGAATTTCTAGTGGGAATTGTACAAAGACAAAGTTTAAAGAATTCGATAGTAAATTACTTGGGCATCATTATCGGTGGACTAAGTACAATGTTTATCTATCCTTTAGATTGGGAACTTTATGGAGAAATTCAATTCAGCTTGTCTACTGCTATTTTATTGAGCGCTTTCTTTTCATTGGGAAGTCATTCCTTAGCAAATAAGTATTTCCCCTATTTTGAAAGTACGAAGACCAAAGGTTTTCTATCGCTATTGTTTATTTACAGCGCAGTCAATATAATTTTGATTTCAGTATTACTGTATATTTTTAGGATGCCCTTTACCTCTATTTTAGAGTTAGGAGGATTTGATATCGGTAAAATCAACGATAATTTATTCATCATTCTCCCACTCGGTATTTTATTGGTATTTATAGCAATACTTCGTGCACACAGCTTTAATTTTGGCCGCATTGTTTACCCTGATATCATCTCGAATTTTAGTTTAAAAATAGTTGTTCCTGGAATTATTTTATTGAGTTATTTCTCAATGATTAATTACAATATTGCTGGCTGGATCTTAGTTGTCTACCACTTATTAATTGTAATTGCATTGATGCTTTATATAAAATCTTTAAAGGGATTAGATTTTAAATTAGGCGTTGTTAAGCGAATAGAAAGAAAAAAGCATGTTGAAATGATTCGTTATATGCTTTACGGAGCAATGAATCACGTAGGAAATATCTTGGTTTACAAAATAGATATTGTTATGATTGGATTACTGCTTTCGGCTACTAAAGTTGGTTATTACAGCATCTTCTTATTCCTTTCTGTAGTAATTGAAATTCCAACAAAAGCCGTTTTCCAGATTACTGGTCCAATGATTTCAAAAGCCTTTGATGACAATAAAATGGAGGAGATTAAAAAGCTTTATCAAAGTTCCTCTATCAATCTTTACATCGTAGGAATTTTCCTATTTATCTTAATTTGGTTCAATATTGATACTTTTTTCGCAGTTATGACCAATGGAGAATATCTCATCACTTTCAAATATGTGTTTTTAGTGTTGGCTTTAACGAAAGTTTTTGACATGCTCACCATCGTGAATTTCTCCATCATTTCTTACTCGAAGTACTTTAGGGTAAACTCCTTGTTTATCTCCATTTTAGCAGTTTCAAACATCCTATTAAATTACTACCTAATTAATTCTTTTGATATTATTGGAGCGGCTTTATCCACTGCGATTTCGATGTTATTCTTTAATATTCTAAAAACTGCATTTGTTGCAATCAAGTATAAAATGCATCCTTTCCGTTGGGAATTAATTATCATCACTTTATTCCTACTCGCAGCGATTTTTATACCTATACTTCTGCCTGCAATTTTTCAATCAATTCTCCTTTCATTATTCATTACTGGCGGATTTATATTGCTATTTGTTTTCGTTGTCTACAAACTCAATATCTCAATAGAAATCAATCGTTTCATTGATAAATATTATGCTAAGGTGTTTAGATAATATCAGAACAACTCAAAAGCCGCTTCTAAAAACGAAATAGTTTCTTCAGAAAGCACTATCAATTGGTCTTCAATTGTTACATCTGTTTTATAAAGTGGAATTTGAACAATCGTTTTTGCTTCCAAGGCATTCAATGTAAAAATTAATGATTGCATGGCGTATTCACCACGTGGCTCATAAGGCGTAAATGTAATTGGAATCACCTTTTTATCAGAAAACTCCCCCGAATGCGTGCACCACTCCAACATATTTTTGAGAACTGCTGGAATATTATGCGAATATTCTGGAGTTGAAATAACTACAGCATCTGCCGCTAAAACTTGCTTTTTAAATTCTTGAACAATTGCTGGAATCCCTTCTTTTAGGAGTTGCGGAGAAAACAAAGGAAAATCACTCAACGAATCATAAATAGCTGTTGAATACCGCTCTTTAAACAGTGTTTGAATAGCATTTAAAAGATAGTAATTACTACTCTTCACACTTGCTGACCCAGAAATCGCTAGAATATTCATACTTCAAATGTTTTATAAGTCTGATGAACAATTTTCTTCTCTTTTTCAAAGTTAGTAAAAAGTTGCCTTTAAATTTAATACTGTTTTTTTATTGTGAGATGGCTTTAATGATAGGAGACCCAAGACCACGAGATGAAATCTTGCTGTAGGGAATCTTGCAATAACCCTGGAAATATCGAGATTACCTGAGTAGATATCTATTAAATGTTTATCGGGATGTTTACCAGTAAAGCGATGAAAAGAAGAGATCCTACTATTAATAAAATCTTCCCATCGTTTTTTAACTAAAAAAACAGATAAACTTATAATCAGCTGCATTATTCTCCCTCTCGGTCTCCCTATAGAAGGAAAAGTGCTTCAAACTAACACTTCTTGTTAAGGGATCTACTAATGATAACAACCCTAACTCTTCTAACCATCCTTTCCAACTGTATGAAAACAAACATAAAAACTCATTCAATTCCTTCATTCAAACTTTAACATTGAATAATTATTAAATTTGCATTTTAAACCAAAATGTTAATTCAATGAAAGAAACTGCGCTATCACAAGTACATGCAGAGTTAGGAGCTAAAATGGTTCCTTTTGCTGGTTATAATATGCCTGTTCAATATGCAGGATTAAAACACGAACACGAAGTTGTAAGAACTAAAGTAGGTGTTTTTGATGTTTCTCACATGGGTGAGTTTTTCGTTAGAGGAGAAAATGCAGAGGCTTTACTTCAAAAGGTTACAAGTAACGATGTAAGTAAATTGGTTCCTGGAAAGGCACAATATTGCTACTTACCGAATATGGAAGGTGGAATTATTGATGATTTAATCATTTATAAAATTTCTGATCAAGAATTTATGTTAATTGTGAACGCCTCTAATATTGATAAAGATTGGGAGTGGATTTCTTCACAAAACGATGTAGGTGCTGAATTAGTTAATGAATCTGATGAATGGAGCATTTTAGCTATTCAAGGTCCTAAAGCTGCTGAAGCAATGCAATCTTTAACTTCTGTTGATTTAAAAGAGATGAAATTCTACTCTTTCGAAATCAATGAATTTGCTGGTGCAAAAGATGTAATTATTTCTGCAACTGGCTATACTGGAAGTGGTGGATTTGAGATTTACGTTAAAAACAAAGACATCAAACAAGTTTGGGATAAAGTATTTGAAGCTGGAAAAGCTTTCGGAATTGAACCAATAGGTTTGGGAGCTCGTGATACTTTACGTTTAGAAATGGGATTCTGCTTGTACGGTAATGATATCGATGAAACAACTTCTCCTTTTGAAGCTGGATTAGGTTGGATTACAAAATTCACCAAAGACTTTACAAATAGTGAAGCTTTAAAAGCTGAAAAAGAAGCTGGAATCAAAAATAAACTGGTTGGATTTGAACTAAAAGACAAAGGTGTTCCTCGTCAAGGTTACCCAATCCTAAATGCAGAAGGGGAAGAAATCGGACGCGTAACTTCTGGAACGATGTCGCCATCTTTAGACAAAGCAATTGGACTAGGATATGTTCCTGTTGAAATTGCAAACGCAGGAGAAGAGATATTTATCGGAGTAAGAAATAAATCACTTGCTGCGGAGATTGTTAAAACTCCTTTTTACAAAGGGTAGATTTTGAACACATATAAGATTGAAGAGGATTGCAGAAATGTGATCCTCTTTTTTTTGGATTAATTATATTGTAAAACATTCGTTTCTGCGTGATGGGGTTACGGTGACTGAGGTTTCTAAGATAAGACTTAATTATTTCTGAAGTTACTTTTAGTTCTTTCAAGATGCTTTTGATCTTCCTTCGAAGGCAACTAAAACAATCCACAAAAAAAGGTCAAGCAATGCTTGACCTTTCATTTCCCGTTGGGATATTTAATATTAATAACTTAATTCGACTTTAGAAATCACACATTCCTCACAATCTTTCACTTCACCGTTATAGGTTTCGCGGTATTTATGGATTGTCTTTATAGGAACTCCCATGAATGTTTTTTGTATTCGTGTTACTTGTATACAAATTCTCCCCATGTTCTGGTGATATCTGTTTTCTAACTTACTTCTTCTTACTACTTTTATTAGTCCGATAACTCAATGTATTGTGATGAGCTCGCAATTTAAGGGTAATAATACTAAAATTCAAAAAATATGATGAAAATCTCAATAAAATTGAGGGTTTTTAGGTTTTTTTAATAAAAACGACTGATTTTGGGTGTTAATAATCAGTCGTTTTTCACATTTACATTTAAAGTCTATTTTACAAACTTTGCTGTTTTTAGCTTTCCGTCTTTTGTATTAAACACAACTATATACATTCCTTTTGATAGGCTTTTAGTGTCAATATAACCTTCTCCAACACTTATGGCTTTAGAGCTAATAACTTTTTGACCTGCTGAATTCAAAACAAAAGCATCTCCTTTTATCGGAGTTTTCACAACAATATTATCTTCTTCAGATCCATAGAAAATATGTATCTTACCATTTTCAATATTAATTAAAGAACTCGTACACTCATTTTCAGGAATAACAACTATATTTTTTGCCGTTACGTCAGTATTACCGCAGATATTTTCAACCTCTAACTCCACAGAGTATGTACCTGAGGCGTTATATAATGTAGAGGAGGTAACACCTGAACCGAGGTTAGGAGTTCCCCCATTAAAAGTCCAATTATAAGTTTGCGCGCCAATTGAACTTGCTCCATTAACGCCTACATTTTCCATAACACAAACAGTGTCCGAGTCTAAAGTGAAGCTTGCAATAACAGATGGATTATCAACTGTTATTGTAATACTTCCTATTGAATTACATATCCCATTAGACCCTTCAACAGAATAAGTTGTTGTAGCAATTGGAGTAGCCACAGGATCTGGACAAGTAGAGCATGAAAGACTTGCAGAAGGACTCCAAACATAAGTATTCGCCCCTGTTGCTATTAAACTCGTGCTTTCTGTAGGACAAATTGAAGTTTCTGAAGCGCTCACAACAAGATTTGGAGAAGAAAGAACCTTCAGCTCTAAACTATCCTTATGACTCATATTACAGCTATTTGTTACTTCCAAAACAATCATATAATTTCCACTTGTATTAAAAGTCGAAGAAGATGTTACCCCAGTTCCTGAACTTGGTGTCCCTCCATTAAAAGTCCAATTATAATTTTGAGCGCCTATAGAATTTGAGCCGTCTACTCCAACCGTTCCACCAACACAAACCGAATCTATTGTTAAGTTTAAATTAGCAAGCAAAGGTGGGTTATCTACTGTTATTACAATAGTTTCTGTTGAGCTACATACTCCATTAGACCCTTCGACAGTGTAGGTTGTAGTAGTTGCTGGACTAGCCACAGGATTTGGACAAGTAGAACAGGAAAGACTTGCAGAAGGAGTCCAAACATAAGAGCTTGCTCCTGTTGCAGTTAAACTCGTACTTTCAGTTGAACAAATCACCGTTTCTGAAGCACTAGCAGTAACAATTGGAAAAGAAAGTACAGATAATTCTAAACTATCTTTATGACTAAGATTACAGCTATTTGTTACTTCCAAAACAACCATATAGTTTCCACTGGTATTAAATGTGGAAGAAGAGGTTGCTCCTGTTCCAGAACTTGGTGAACCCCCATTAAAAGTCCAATTATAAGTTTGCGCTCCAGTTGAATTTGATCCATCTACTCCTACCGTTCCTCCAACACAAACAGAATCCATTGATAAGCTCAAATTGGCCAATAAAGGTGAATTATCAACTGTGATAGTAATGTTTTCAGTTGAACTACACGTTCCATTAGATCCTTCAACAGTATAAGTTGTTGTACTTGTAGGACTAGCTACTGGGTTTGGACAAGTTGTACAAGAAAGACCAGTTGCTGGAGACCAAATATATGAACTTGCTCCACTTGCAGTTAAATTTGCACTTCCCGAAGGACAAATTGTACTTTGAGAAGCGTTCAATACAACACTTGGTGCTGGAAGAACAGTAACTTCTAGGCTGTCTTTATGATTTACTCCACAACTATTGCCTATTTCTAAAACAATCCAATGATTCCCACTACTATTAAACGTTGAAGAAGAAATAACTCCTGTAGTGGAAACCGGCGTTCCCCCATTAAAAGTCCAATTATAAGATTGTGCACCTGTTGAATTTGATGCATCAACACTTACCGTTTCACCTACACAAATGGTATTTGAATTCATAGTAAATTCTGCATCTAATTGTGAATTATCCACTTGAATAGTTATACTTTGAATAGCGCTACAAGTTCCGTTTGACCCTTCAACGGAATAGGTTGTAGTACTCAAAGGAGAAGCAATTGGGTTGGGACAGTTAGTACATGACAAACCAGCAGAAGGAGTCCATGTATAAGAACTAGCTCCTGACGCAAATAAATTAGCACTTCCAGATGGGCAAATTAAACTTTGAGTTGTACTTACAGAAACAACAGGCAATGGATCAATATTAATTAATAAACTATCAGTATGCTCGAATCCACAACTGTTTTGAACTGTCAAATAAGCCATTTGTGACCCAACTGTATTCATCAAAACCGTTGGTGAAATAGTTGTTGGATGAGGGGTCGCTGTTCCATTAATATCCCAATTAAAAGAAGATAAGTTCTGTGATGATGTGCCATTAAACTGAACTGTTTCACCAGCACAAACTGAAGTTGAAGATGCGGTTATATTCGCTAAAGGAGGATTTGAAGTGATTCGCGGATAAATATGCATTGCAAGTTCAAACGGATTAGAGATGATATCTCCTACTTCAAACCATCCCGTCGTTATATTTTGTGGATTAACTGCAGGATTAACATAATAATACGCTGAATTACTTCGAGAAATATCAGTAGCAAAATTCCCTGACGAAGCCAGCTCCACAATTTCTGCTGAAGTATAATACAATTCAAATCCGATGAAAAAATCACCAGTTGTAACACTCACAGGCTGATCAAATGTAATATTCGTTGGATAAAATCCTGTAGCCGTAATATTTGGCTCAATGTCCTCAACAAAGACATCTTGAGAATAAACTTCATTCCCAGGATTTCCTGCTGTTCCTTCCCAAACTTTAACCGTTATTTTCTGACTCGGTGAAGAAGCATACGCATCAGTAAAATAGAATGATGCCCCCATGACGTAGGTTGGACCGTATGAAGTATATTTTTCAGCTACGTACTGTGGCATAAGATAATTATGACCGAACATGGCACCATTTCCTGCTCCCCAACTATAAATAGAAATGGCATCAGTACTTAGTATGTTCGTTATGGTATCACAACCCGTCAAACTGTTTACATTAATATAAGCAGTTTTTGTTTCAGTATCACTCCCATTTACATTAGAAGTAGTTAACGATACATCATAGGTTCCTGCAGTACTATAAGTAATTGCAGGAGGAAATTGTCCTGAATAAGTTGCTGGAGTTCCTCCAGTAAAACTCCAATTCCATGATGTTGGATTACCAGTCGTTAAATCTGTAAAAGTGGTCGATTGACCTTCCAAAACCGTTGTAGAACTAGCTGTAAAATTGGTGTTAGGAGGATTATTTGATAAGGCATCAACACAATTCATTGCAGCTAAGGCATTAATTCGACCACTCCCAAGCTGCCCTATATAAGATGGGTTTAATGTTGAAATACTCGTTGCTGTATTCAAAATACAATCTTTCACTTGAGTTTGCGTTAAGCCTGGATTATGCGACAACATTAAACCTGCTAATCCGGCAACCATAGGAGAAGCCATCGAAGTTCCAGATTTATAATTGTATCCACCCCCTACAACCGTAGAGAGAATTGAGCTTCCTGGTGCTGAAACATCTATCCATGATCCGTAATTTGAAAAGTTTGATTTTCCGTCGTAGGAGTTTGTAGAGGCTACTGAAATTACATTGGTATAACCAGCTGGATAAAAAACTGTAGAAACATTATCGTTTCCTGCTGCTGCAATTAAAACTGCTCCACTATTATAGGCATAATTGATAATGTTTTGAGCAGTTGTTGAATAACCGCTACTTCCCCATGACATATTAATAACATCTGCATTTGCTGCTACTGCGTAATAAATACCTTCATAAGCATGAGAAACTGAAGTTGATGAATTTGTAGATTTAACAGGAATAATTGAAATTCCACTTCCAATTGAAGCAACACCTAAATTGTTATCGGTTGCTGCTCCAGCAATTCCCGCCACATGCGTTCCGTGATCATAACTTGGACCATCTGGATTTGGGTTGTTGTCCATATTTGCAACATCAAACCCATTTACATCATCAATATATCCGTTATTGTCATCATCAATACCGTTGTTTGGTATTTCACCTGTATTCGTATAAATAACACTAGACAAATCTGAATGAGTTGTGAGTACGGCATCATCAACAATAGCGACTGTAACAGAAGAGCTTCCAACAGAAACATTCCAAGCATTTTCAGCATTTACAGTGAATAATGACCATTGATAATTAGGTAAATAATAAGTATCATTTGGAACTACAGTTCTTTTAATATATGGAATACGCTCAGCATAGTCCACCATTTCGTTCCTTTGTAAAGTATTAATAAATTCATCAACCTTATCGATTTCCGAAAATTCAATACGAATTATATTTTTTAATAATGGGTCATTTGCAAGAGGAAAAGAAACTTCTGCTGATTTAATTTTATAAGCACTAATCTGAGAATAAAATGGATACTTGGTAATATCAATTTTGTTAGTGTTAAGCAATCCTTTTCCCAAAGAAACTTCATGTTTTTGAATGGATTCATTTTTAAGTTTTACCCAAATCGCACCATCTATATAGTCTGCATAAATTGTTTGTCCGTAACTTATAAATACAAATAAGCATATTATGGAGCTAAGAATAATTTTCTTCATTATATTGGTTTTATATTAGTAGTATTTCGCAAATATCGACATAAATTGAGAATTTTGAATATAAATGCATGTCTTTTAAAATAAAACCTTTACTAAACCAATTTAATATCTCAAACAAAAACGAGATAAAGAACTCATAAGCAGAAAACTACCACTCAACTAAACACTAACAAAACATCCGATAAACGTTCATCTCCAATGAATTGGAGATGAACAAACGAAAGGTTTTTAATCATTAAATAAAAAAGAGACCACCCTTTCGAATGATCTCTTTTATAAAGTTTAATTTAATCTTTTAGGTATCAATTGACCCCATCACACGCTCCATGAATTTCTTGGCAGCGTCTCTTTGAGAAACTCCTTCTTCTCTCATCATTTTATTGACTTCGATTGCGCCGTACATATTGGAAAGTAATTCTCCAATGACGTCTAATTCTTCATCTTTCATTGAAGAAAGCTCTGTGAGGTTTTCTAATGTTTCAATTGTTTCATGAACAAAATCCTCATCATTTTCCTCAATAAAAGTGGAAAGGTGTCTAATTACTGGTAGTCTCATCGATAAAAGATTTTAATACTTCTGTTTTATTTGTTTGCGTTTGCTGAATTAACTCTCCGTTCTTAAATGCTGCAAACGTAGGTAAATTATCTACTTTCGCTAACTTTCTTGACTCTGGATTTTTCTCAGCATCGATCACAATGAACTTTACATTTTCATGGTCCTCAGCAAATTTTCTAAACTTCGGTTTCATGATTCTACAGTTTCCACACCATCCGGCTGAATACTGTACGAGAACTATTCCATCACTTGAAATCTCTTCATGTAAAGTATCTGTTTCTAACTCTAGATATGCCATAACTATACTGATTTTAAATATTCAGCAGTTCCTTTTGCATCTGCACTCATTGCTTTACTTCCTTCTTCCCAGTTAGCTGGACAAACTTCACCGTGAGTTTGTACGTGAGAATAAGCATCGATTAAACGAATGTACTCATTTACGTTACGTCCAACTGGCATGTGGTTAATTCCTTCGTGGAATACCAATCCGTCCTCATCAATTAAGTAAGTTGCACGGTAAGTTACGTTGTCTCCTTCAAGAATGAAAGAATCTGTTGCTTCGTTATACGTTTCAGACTGAATATCTAAAATCCCTAACATGCTTGATAAGTTACGGTTAGAATCTGCTAAAAGTGGGTAAGTTACCCCTTCAATTCCTCCGTTATCTTTTGCTGTACTCAACCAAGCAAAGTGAACTTCTGGAGTATCACATGAAGCACCAATTACGATAGTGTTTCTGTCTTCAAATTCTTTCAATTTCGCTTGGAAAGCGTGTAGCTCTGTTGGACATACATAAGTAAAATCCTTTGGGTACCAGAATAACAATACTTTTTTCTTGTTTTTCTTTGCTTCTTCTAATACATTAATTTTAAATGTATCTCCCATTTCATTCATTGCATCCACTTGGATGTCTGGAAAAGTTTTTCCTACTATTGCCATGATATTTTATTTTTATTAGTTAATAATTTTCTGCTATGAAGATAAGAAATTTTGAGGTTTGAAATTATAAATAATCCTAATTTCTACTTCTCTTTTTCTTATCGTCACCTCAAATATACGGCTCTTTTAGTCATTGTTTTTATCAATTATTATTATATTTACATAAACTTTATCTATATGATTTCTCAAGTACAACTTTCTTACATTTTCGCATTATTAAAACACAAGAATTTCCAGCGGGCTGCCGATGCCTGTCACGTAACCCAGCCTACTTTATCTATGCAACTTAAAAAAGCGGAAGAAACATTGGGTTATCAAATTATAAATCGAGATACAAATCCAATTTCTCTAACAGATGCTGGACAACAACTTTATCCTCAACTGTCGGCCATTCAATCGGCTTATGACGAATTGGAAATACAAGTTCAAAGACTAAAAGGAACTTATAAATCAGAAATTCGAATTGGAATTATTCCTACAATATCCAACTACTTAGTTCCTGAGCTCTATGCGAAATGGCAAAATCAAATTGGTGATGTGCATTTAGATATTAGTGAACTCACTTCACCTAATCTTTTAGCAGCTTTAAAAGATAAATCAATAGATTTTGGAATTATGGCTGGTCCAGTTGAAGATTCAACATTTGATCAACAAATTTTATTCAATGAGGAAATTTTAATCTATGCTCCTACAATTAAGAACAAAACTATTCAATTAGAACAATTAGAAAACGAGCGCCCATGGTTATTAAGTCCGGGGAACTGTTTAAGAACACAAATGATTAATTTCTGTAAATTAGATACCGCTAAAAAATCTGAATGGAATTATGAAGGTGGAAATCTTCATTTATTGACAAAAATGGTTGAACAAGAAGGCGGTTACACTCTTATTCCTTCCTTTTATCTACCACACTTAAATTTAGATCCGAAACACATTAAAAAAATTGTCGACCACACTCCTATTCGCCAGATCATTGGATTGCATTTAAAAAGAAACACCAAAAAAGAAGACATAGTTAAAATCATGAGAATTATTCAACGAAGTAAAAACTCAGGACAAAAAGAGTTGAAAAATGTTGAGCTACTGCCTTGGGAAGCTTGATTTATAAAAAAAGGGTGCTAGCATTAGTAATTAACTTCAGTTCGGAAAGCCCGTATGAGCAAGCGTATCGCACTGCATCGCGTTGAGGGTTTGGCTGTTCATAATTGATATTCACCACTGACTAAAATGTTTGTTTTAAAAATTAAAAAGGATAAAAAAAACACAAATTCTAGATGTAAAACGTAGAATTTTATTAATTTAATAAGCGAATCAAAAACATTATATGGAGATTAATAAATATTACGATTTAGTGACAAAAAAAATAATTGGGTGGGCGGGTGATATAATTCAAATGCTACCCAATTTTGTTTTAGCTATTATTGTTCTTGTCACTTTTGTATTAATAGGAAGACTTGTTCGTAATCTCCTTAGAAGACTACTGACCAAAACCCTTGATAACAGGTCGCTTTCTTCTTTAATTTCTAAAATAATTTACACAATCATTCTTACGATTGGCTCTTTTGCTGCTTTAAGTCTAATGAATCTCGACAAAACCGTCACTTCCTTATTAGTTGGTGCTGGAATCTTGGGATTGGCACTCGGGTTCGCTTTTCAAGATATTGCTACTAATTTCATCGCAGGTTTTTTCATGGCTATTAGACGGCCTTTCAAGATTGGCCAAGTGATTCATTGCGAAGGCCATAGCGGTGTAATTAAACATATAGGTATTCGCACAACTGAAATTGCCTCATTTCAAGGTCAAGAAATCATTATTCCAAATAAATTACTTTTTCAAAATCCCTTAATCAACGATTCTGAAAATATTTTCAAGCGTATAGATTTAGAAGTTGGTATTTCTTATGATGAAGATTTAGAAAGGGTGAGAGAAATCACTATTTCATCCGTAAAAAACATTCCTAACATTCAAAAAGAGAGAGAGATTAGTCTGATTTATAAGGAATTCGGCGGAAGCTCTATTAATTACACCATCATGATTTGGGTAGAATTTAAAAATCAAATGGAATTCCTAAAAAGTCGAAGTGAAGCAATTATTGCTATTAAAAAAGCTTATGATAAAGAAGGAATATCAATTCCATTCCCAATTAGAACTTTAGATTTTGGAGAAAACGGAAAACAGATAATAATTGATAAACCGAAAGAATCTATTGGAGCTTAATTAGCTACACTGAGAGCTAAAGCCGTTCGTAATTATCACCCTCTTCTTTGAATTTCTCTTGATTAAAATATCCATCTATGAATTCAAACAAAGGTCTGTTTTTTATCTTTAACAAGCTTGGACATTCTTTGTAATACGTTGTTACAACAGCGAAGAATTCAGCCTCCGATGTTCCTCCATACGCTGGAATAGTTGAATTGCTTGCTCTGATATTTTCCATTCCTTCTTTCATCAATTGAATCCATATTTTCTTGTCTTCCTCTCCCATATATTCTGGAATCCCATCGATTATTCCATCTGCTTTATCCAATAAATGAGAGAATTCATGAATTCCCACATTTTTCTTGTCATTATCAATTTGGAATCCTTTAATTAATGCAGGCAGAGAAAGAATCATTGTATTGTTCATTAATCCACCGTGGTGAACTTTTCCATTTACAATTCCTCGTTTATTGAGCGAGTTATCCATGTCGAAATTAGAAGGATAAACCAATACTTCTCTTAGGTTTCCATAGTTATAATAAGGCAGTCCCCAATAAGCAATTACAGCACTTGAAGCAACATAAATACAAGTTTCTTTTTCTGGTTTTTCTTTGCCAATTTGTGTGATTTGGACATTGGCTAAAAATATGCCTACTCTATCTTCAAAAATGACTTTATCTTGCTTACTTAATCGCTGGTAAAAAGAAATGTATTTATTCATCCAATGTTTATCGTTCACTGAAAGTAGAATTCTGGCTTTTCGGGATGCTTTTTTACGGGTATTAATTCTCCAAAACCAAAGGGCTGAAATAACTGAAATCACAACGATAATACCTACAATTTTAGCGCTTGTAAATCCTTTGTAATGAAGAATGATTGGAATGCTTCCCAAAGCAACCAAAAATAAAATAATCCAAGGTAAAAATGTTTTATTTTTCATTTGATAAATATAGTAAGGGATTGGAATAAAAGCAAATATGTTTTTCCAATATTAGCTTCTATTAATTGACACTTCATTATCAAGTCATTGAAAATATCAAAAAGAAGAACACATAAACCAATTGGTAGGCTATTACTATAAAGACTAAGTTCAAACTAGAAAGCTTAACAATCTTTGGATGTTGGTCTTTGATTAATTTCGAATCCAGAAGCCATGCAATTAAAATGAATAGAATAATAAAAATAACGTTCGAAAGGTTATTTAATTCATAATCAAATAACTTAATAATTAAAGTCAATATTGATCCGAAGAAAAGAGTCACATACAACACTTTTAAACAACTGGTATTAAATACTTTAGAAAACCTGTTAAATAAAGTGTTAAATGCTGAGAAATAAATTGTGAAAAATATCATGGCTCTATATGGATTTGTGTAGGTGCAATTGAATAATGAATTTATATCATTTACATTAAAAAGTCAGGACTCATCATGAATTATAGTCATGTTCTGCACTCAGAGTTGAATTACAAAAACTTACTTCAAAATCTCAACGTGAAGAAATGCGTTAACCTAGAGCGTTACTTCAGGAATAATACTTATTCAATTTGTGCCGTCCTTTCAGATACTAAAAATCGACTCATCCTATCCATCCCTAGGACTTACGTCCTAGGTTGTTGCGTACCATCCCGTTGGGATTTTGAAGTGATTCTTCCAAAAAAAAGTCCTCGAAAGGACGAAATGCGCTAACCTAGGAGGTAACTCCTAGGCTAATTAATAAAGCAATCAATAAAGTTCTGAGAGGACGGCACATATTGTACTTTTCCAGAGTAAAGCTTTTCCAGAGTAAATTCCCAATTAAAAGCAAGATGAGAGTTTAAAAAACTTTTCTTGGCAAAGTGGATATGGATCGTTTTCAGTAAATTCTACTGAAACGGATATAGTTATAAATTATATTGGGCTACCCCTTTAAGTCGCAGATTGTAACAGCAAATTTACTTCACTTCCAATTTCATGGTTTTGTATCGATAATCAGGATGACAAGCTTAATAG
>Ga0265293_10000687_pt1 | contig 78650 bp, 74 predicted proteins | sample Munlanlewell138R_FD_192505 | JGI IMG/M metagenome (GOLD analysis project Ga0265293, IMG submission 192505) | Leachate microbial communities from a municipal landfill in Southern Ontario, Canada - Leachate well 138R | ecosystem: Engineered > Solid waste > Landfill > Unclassified | place: Canada... | reverse complement strand
TTGATCGGTGTGCTTTGCCTCGGTCATGAGGGGCTTCCTGACGCCTTGCCGCCGCGCGAGCCGTGAGGAGGCCCCTTAGGCCGAGGGTATTCCGTGCCGGTGCCCGCCGGCGGAACAACGGGCTCCCTTTGTGCGCGTATGCGTGCCAAAGGTTTCCGGCCCCAGCCACGAAACGGGCCGGGTGCGATTGCTGACGCAGCGAACGGCTCTGACGACGGCCCGCGCTGACGCAGCCCACAGGTGGTTTTCCTTCCTCTCCAGCCGAAGGCCCGCGTGGCCTTCGGTATTGCCGACGAATCTGCACTATTCGACCCAAACCACTCGGTCAAGTCCAAGTCGGCGTCCGACTTCGGAGATCATCTCTCGCACACCTGTGTTCGCGGTCCTGCCAGTTTCGACAAGAACCGCGGCATACGGATTTCCGGACTCCAATCGGTGCGCTCTCTCGAAGACCGAGATCACTATCGATTTCCAGTCTCGACTATGTCCCCAGCAAACGACCTTTCCATCTGTTAATCGACGTCCATGCGGCTTCTCATAAGTGCCATTAACCGGCGCCCTGCCGTGGCCAAGCCCCGCAGCCAGCAAAACATTCTCCGCGCCATCCTCCAAGCGTGTGCGCAGATATGGCTTGAGCAAGGAGTCCTTGATGTACACGCGCACTTTGCGGGCGTCCATGAAATGTGCCAGAACACCTCCAATGTCTTTGTCCTTCGACCAGTTCTCATACCAAGTCGCACGGTCAAGATCGGATAGTCCTGGCCAACCCAAATCATCAGCCTTGTTCCATATCTTTTGCCGGATGTTGTCCCGAATGTCCTTTGGTACGGCCATGCTCATTGAACTGCTCCCGGAGAGGGCGGCAGGGGGAAGTTGAATTCGGGCAACTCCAATTTCGCATCCCCCTCGCGATTGAACAAATCGGCCTGATCAAGCAACCACTCGAACATGAAATGACCGGCGCCATGATCGGAAAACTGAACAACGCGCTCGACCAGATCAAGTCGCTCGACATCACCCGATATGGATTTTTGCAGATCGATGACTTCGGAGATTCGACGCAGATCACTGACGAAGTCCAGCACAACGACTTTGTCCTTGTTCGGCGCCAAGCGCAGCCCTCGGCCGAGTTGCTGCACGAATATGCGGCGACTGTGGGTCACCCGCATGAAGGCGAGCATGTCCACATCGGGAACATCGACACCTTCATTGAAGATATCCACTGTCGTCACGGCATTGATCGTCCCTCTACGTAAACCGGCCATTGTTTTCTCCCGGTCACGAGGGTCCATCTCGCCGGTGATGTGGGCTGATCGGAAACCGTAGAGCTTGAGCATGGCCGAGAAGGACTTCGCGTGCTCGACTCCCGCGCAGAACACAATCAGACTGCGGCGAGATTCCTTCTTGAATGTATCCGCGATAACTCTCGCGGCCTCTTCGTCACGAGTCGGAATGAGAAGACGGGTATTGAGTTCCTTGATCGAGTACTCATTGCGGGACTGTTTCCTGACAAACTCCCAGTCAATGTTGTCGGCGAGCAAGCGATAGTCCGCCTCGCAAAGGAACCCTCTGCGCAACCCTTCGTCAATTCCGATCTTAGCCACTGGCTGTCCAAGAACGGTATCGATGTCGAAGTGATCCCCTCGCCAAGGTGTGGCGGTGGCTCCACCGACCATGGGGGCACCCAGTTCATCAATAACACGACGAAAACTCTCCGAGCCAATGTGGTGTGCCTCGTCAATCCAGATCAGACCAAATTCAGGCAGGCTTCCGAGCCGTGGCAAGACACTTTGAACAGTGGCGAACGTGATGCCGTCCCAAAAAGTGGGCTGTTCTCCACCAATCAGCAAATGAGTGGGGATGCTCTTGGGCAACTGTTGCCAGAACTCTCTTTGTAATTGCTCGACCAACTCGCGTTTATCGGCCAGCACCAGTACGCGCCCCGAGTCGATGACCTCGTCCCGCAACAACTGGGCGGTGGTTTCAGCCATCACGACCGTCTTCCCCAGCCCCGTGGCAAGCACCAGTTGTCCTCGGCCAGTCTCTCTCAGAGCGGCACTCAACCGTTGAACGCAATCATCCTGGTAGTCGCGTAGGTTCCGTCGAGCCCTGGGGTACTCTGGACTGCGACGCATCATTTCCAGTAGCGTCGCCGGTGGAAGCGATTCGATTCGGATGCCCAATCGTGCCCATCGATCAATCGCCGCGTTCAATGCCGGTCCGAAAGCTCGCGATGTGGCAATGGCGAGCCGATCAGCCTCATAGAAACGCGACGCCTCCACCACTTCGTCAACCGCATGGGGATCGGGATAGCTGTCGCTGGTGAATTTGCATTGGACGACCCAGAGATTGCCATTCTTCACTCCAAGCACATCCGCCCCACGATCTCCGGAGCCGCCCACGATGCGAACATCCTCGAAAGCATTCTGTACCAACAGCCTTGCCACGTCGCGCTCGAAGGCTCTCCACGAACCATTGAGTAGGCGGCGGGAGTCGAGGAAGTAGCCCTCCATATCAGATACTTCCGTCCTGCCCCAGCAATCGCACGGAAAGCGTCGCGCGAATCAACTCGTCGCGATCGCAACGATCTAGATCACGTGGGCTTTGTGAAGCAAGCCAAACAGCATCCGCGAGATAAGCGTCGTAGCGTTCCAGTACCCGCTCCCGAGCCTCCTCGTTCACCTTGGCGTCGCCGTAATCCAAAGAGGAGTGGGGTTGAGCCCAGAACTTTCCATCGAAGAACAATTCTGGATGCCGACGAACAAATTTCCTGATATCTACGGCCTCCGCGTAAGAGAGGAACTCCCCGGCATCGATCACGGTTTGAGCACTGGTCATGCCGGATGAGGCGATTTTCCGTCTGATTTTCTCTTGCGCCGTCTGCGGCAACTCCGAGAACAACGCGCTGAACAAATCAGCTCCTCCGGAAGCGCTGATGGACTGAGCGATATCACGGAGCGACCTGTCGGCGAAGGCGATGATGCTTTTGGGGTCGAGCTTCGCGTCCTCGGCGTACTCGCCTCGCAAGTCGGAAAGGATGGTGGAAAAAACCGCCGAATTCGGGCTCGCCTCCTTCAGAAACTCGTAGGTCTTGAAAGCCAGCTCGGACAGCACCGCATCCGTGGGTGTCATCGTGACCGAGCGGAAGACCGGGTGATCGGGATCGAAGAGAAAGAGGAATGTCCTGGTTCCCGGGTCTTCGATTTTCAAGGTCCAGGGTGCCTTGAGAGGCAGATCGGGATCATTCGAGGCAACCATGAACGCCTCGACCGTGAATTCCACCTTGAGCAGGGGATGCTTATAGACTCGGGATAGTTCGTGCAATTTCTGTCGCGTGGGTGGTGCAGTCGAGCCCTCAGATGTTGGCCCGGCCTCGGTTGCCGAGGAAGGTCCTCCGTCCTCGGGAGGCGCATCTCCACCCTCGTCGAGAAATCCCGATGGAACCGCTGGCGAGGCCGATCCCGGGCCGGAGGCTGTTGGCGTCGCGCCAACAATGCCACGGTCCTCCTCCTCGACCAGTTCGTACCACTTCTCGTCGGTTTGGTACTCGGGGTCTCCCTTATGAAACAAGTCGGCCATCTCGATGGCGCGTTCGTTGTTCTTAACCGCCAGGATGCGCGACCAACGTCCGGTCTTGCCTTGTGGGCTGCTTCTACGGAAGGCCTGGAATAAACGATACAGTGGCGCGGACTGAGGCTCGAACCCAAGGGCTTTCGCCTTCTGCGGCTGCAACGGGCCTTCACCTCTGACCAAGGTCACCATCTCCGACCATGATGTGTCATCACGCTCGAAACGATCCTTCGTGTAGCTTACGCGGCAGTGATCCAAGTGGATCTCACCAATGAACCGGCCACGGTTGCGTTGGTCGTCGATGGGGTATTCGCGCTCCGGTCGTTCGCCACCACTCCAAACAAACAGATCCTTGTTCTGCACCTCGATGACACGTCCGTTTCGGATGATGTCGATGCCGAAGTCCTCCTCGTGCATGTACCGTTGCAACCCCACCCAGCCATGCAGCCGACGTTTGAGTTCGACGGTTTTGCATTCTGGGCTCGCGGTTGGACACCCCTGCGCACCAGAGAAGGACAACATGCACGTGAGGCAATAGTGCCGCGACGGCAATTCAACATCGAATGTTTCCACTGCATGGACAGGCTTCCCGTCGCCGCCCAGCACTGAACGGTCTGGATTCCAGTGGCAAGGACGTTTGGCTTGGATATTCTGGCTGTTGATCTGCAGAGAGAACGCGGCGTCCTTGGAAAGCAGCAACGGCGCGTACACGCGCGCAAGTTGGCGTCGGATTTTGTTGTGATTCGCGCTCTTCGAGAAGTAAACCCTTTGGTCAGCCTTGAGTCGGAGAATCTTGATTTCCGTTCCGTGAGTGGCGGAGTCCGATTTCGGCCGAGTCAGGCGCGGGGTTTGATAGGTGCGGGTCCGACGCAGTTCGTTGAGGTCAATACGGAGACCGGTCCATTCCTTGTCACCGGCTCGCGTGGTGTACACCTCTGTAACCATTCCCAAACGAGCGGTTGCGATATTGAAGCCCATGCCGAACAAACCAAGGTTGTCCAGCGGATTGTTCCCACTCCACCCCGCTCGGACGGCACGTTCCAACTGATCCAGAGTCATGCCTGGGCCATTGTCACGAATAGTCACGCTGGCATCTTCCTTGTCCTGAGTGGGCAGGCTGATGACAACGGATGGAGACTCAACCTTGACCTCGTCTCGGCGCGCGTTGATGAAGGCGTCGACGCTGTTGTCAATCAGCTCGGCAAGGCATTTCCATTGATCGAGATTGATCTCCCCGAGGATTTGTAGAACCCGGGGATCGGGGGTTAAGTCGAATTCGGCGGCAGTCATATCGCTCCTCGTCTTTTCCTCAAGCGTTACATCGGGTGTCGCGTCTCTCATGGTTTTCACATGTCCTCAAGCTGACCGCCACCGAACTAGCCACAACCTCGGCCAGTTGAACCGGGACAGCATTACCCAACTGACGCATGGTCTGGCTCCAAGAGCCATGAAATTCGTATTCATCTGGGAATGTCTGCAATCTGGCAGCTTCGCGCACGGTAAAGTAACGAACGCTTCCATCGTCCTTGACGAACATGTTCTCTCCACCCGGGACACCGTGGTATCCAGCCTTCAGGGTTTTGGCGGGATCATCAAGAGCGCTTCCAGTGTGGCCCACGTAGGTGCGCGCCCCCGGTGTGAACACATGATTCGCTATTCCATTGTCGGGGTGGGCTTCAGGGTCTGGAAGATCTCGTAGCGCATCGCGGGTCGTCCGCCACCGAGCTATTTCCAACATGGATGGGTTGTCGCGCAGACGTTGCACCCTCTTTGCGTAGCGTGTGGGCACATGGTTCATGCGCCCCTTATCCAGGCCATGCTCATCCCAGTAGGTTCCCTCGATCCACTTGGCGATGAGTAGCGCGTCTTCCGAATGCGTTTTCTGCGGGAAGGACCATTGGGCGCCAAGGTCGGAGCGGAACCCGACGAAGAAAACGCGCTCGCGCTTCTGGGGGACACCGAAGTCCGCAGCGTTCAATACATCGAACAGAACGTTGTAGGTTGAAGCGTTCTTGTTCGACGAGTGATGTCGCTCCAAGCGTGAGCGATGCTGCATCCAGTTTTCCCCTTTGCGACGAGAGAGCTCTGGGTACTGCAATTGAAGATGGATGTACGAAAAATAGGACGTGAAGCTTTCCCGCATCAACCCTTTGACGTTCTCAAATATGAAGGCTTTGGGCATGAGTTCGCGAATGGCCCGCACGGCCTCCGGGAACATATTCCTCTCGTCTCGCTGCGCCTGGTGCTTTCCACCCATGGAGAAAGGTTGACATGGCGGCCCACCGGAAACCACCGCGATATCTGGCGCCAGGGAAGAAAAGTTGAACGTGCGAGCATCAACTTCGTGAACCGGCCAACCTTCGACCGCATGGGCATGATGCCGCTGGTTCTCCCGGAAGGTTTCACACGCGTCATGATCCCATTCAACCACCGCGGCGTGCTGGAAACCGGCATTCGCCATGCCAATGGCGAGCCCACCAGCCCCCGCGAAAAGCTCAACACTACGCATCGAGGAATTCCTTGATCTTGTTTTTTAGCTTGTCGATGTCGCCAAGCTCACATTCCCATATGGTCAAAACGCCCCAGCCCCTCTCTCGAAGTGCGCTTTCAGTTTTCAGGTCCCGTTGGCGATTAGCCTCCAACTTCGGCAACCAAAAATCTTCCCTCGACTTTGGCAGGCGTGCTAAAGAGCAGCCTGGGTGACGATGCCAAAAACATCCGTGGACAAAAATCACTCTCTTGCGAGAGCGGAATACCAGATCCGGCTTTCCTGGGAGATCCTTGCTGTGCAGTCGATAACGATAACCCATGGCATGGGCCAGCTTGCGCACCAGCATTTCCGGCACTGTGTCCCGTGAACGAACCCTCCCCATGATCTCCGAGCGACGAGCGGGGCTGACGCTATCCATGACTCACTTCGATTTGGTGAGCAGAGGCCATTGATCCGCCACGTACTTCTCCGCAGCCTCCCGCATGACCCAGGCCAGCGATACCTTCTTGTCGCGCGCGATACGCTCCAACTCTTGGTGAAGCTCGGGCGGAAGGCTCACCGACATGCGGGTCTTAGCCTGCGTTTCCCTTTCGCTGGTAGCTTGCCGGTTCATGATTTTTTGACGCTCTGGTAGTTGCATCGCATTACACCACAGTGGTGCATGATCTTGCCAGAGCGAGTTATCCGGGCGGGCCTGAGCATCGCTCTTTGGCCCACGGGGCTCCCACTAAGCGGGGATGCTCCAAATCGCATTGCTCCATGACGCGGCGCATAGCGACCTTCATGCTGATCCGCATGTGTCGCTGACGGTCGTCAGCACCATGCCCTGGCAGCCCCGGTCTTCAAGGCTGCAACGCGGTTCGCCGCGTTGACCGACACCAGCGCGGAGCAGGCGCGGGCTACTGACTTCGCCGGTTGCTGCGCGCCGCTGGGCACGTTCCCCAAGCCCGTGGTGGCGCTGGTGCAGGGCTTCGCGCTCGGCGGCGGCTGCGAACTGGTCGAGATGTGCGACATCGTGCTGGCGGCCGAGAACGCCGTGTTCGGCCACCCGGAGGTTCGCGTCGGCACCATGCCCGGCGCGGGCGGCACGCAGCGCCTGCCGCGCCTGCTCGGCATGTCGATCAGGCGCTTGCGCTTCTTCCTGGTGAGCAGCTTTCCACCTTGCCGATGATGTCCAGCAGGTGCGCGCGGGTGATCTCGTAGATGGTCAGGTGCCGCAGCGATGGGAACACATCTTTCTTGAAGACGCGCCCGATCTGTTCCAGGCTGGTCTGCCGTCCTTCCTCCAGCGAGAGCCGGCGATGGGCCAGCCATTGCTCGTAGACGGCCATGAAGGTGTGCTCGCCGGCCAGGACGATCGCGTGCCGCTTGCGCTTGCGTTCGCTGTGGGGATTGACGCCCTTGGCGAGCAGCGAGCGGGCTTCATCGCGAAGCGCACGGGCGTCCTTCAGAGAGAGCGCTGGATACGTGCCGAAGGACATGCGGTCGCGCTTGCCGCCCCACGAGAAGCGGAAGTGCCACGCCTTTGCACCGGTGGCTGAAACAAAGAGGGAAAGGCCGTCTGTGTCGGCCAGGGTGTAGGGTTTGCCGGTCGCCTTGGCTTGGCGAACCGTAAGGTCCGAAAGCATGATCCCAACTCCTTGAAAGCGAGTTGAGTGCCATGTTTCCCATCGAGCCCCGGCTCCCCCAGCAACAATGCGGAATCGGGAAGCTCCGCATTGAGATGTACCACTTGATGTACCGGTTTTGACCGGCTGTCAGTGGATTTCGCTGGACGTCACTGGAACGGATTCTCTGGAAAAACCGAACCGTGACAATGACTTGCAACACTCCATGGACGTCCTTGGAACGCCCTGGAAAGTTGAAGTGGAGCGGGTGAAGGGAATCGAACCCTCGTCGTAAGCTTGGGAAGCTTCTGCTCTGCCATTGAGCTACACCCGCCTGCGAGGGCGATGATAGGCTCGTCGGCCGGGATGCGGCAATCGCGACGAGGGAAATCATGGAGTTGACCATCAACGGGCAGGTGCGGCAGTTCGATGCGATGCCGACGGTGTCCGAGCTGCTTGATCTGCTCGGCCTGGCCGAGCGCCGGCTGGCGGTGGAGGTGAACGGGCGCATCGTGCCGCGCAGCCGGCATGCCGAGGAACGCCTGGCGGCGGGCGATGTGGTCGAACTGGTGCAGGCGATCGGCGGCGGCTGAGCCGCGCGAGGGCGCATCGCGCGGGTTGCGGGCGGGGCGATCCATTCACTGAAATGGTCGTTAATCGGCGGTTGGTTGGCGATAATGCGTGCCATGACCGCACCCATCGAAACTTCCGACCCGCTCGTCGTCGCCGGACGACGTTTCCGTTCCCGCCTGCTCACCGGCACCGGCAAGTTCCGCGACCTGGATGAGACGCGCCGCGCCACCGAGGCCGCCGGTGCCGAGATCGTCACCCTGGCGGTGCGCCGCACGCCGTTCTTCGACGCCGGTGCCGACCGCGCCGCGCCCGGCCTGCTGGATGTGTTGCCGCCGGACCGCTACACGCTGTTGCCGAACACCGCCGGCTGCTACAGCGCCGAGGACGCCGTGCGCACCTGTCGGCTGGCGCGCGAACTGCTCGACGGCCATACCCTGGTCAAGCTGGAAGTGCTCGGCGACGCCAAGACCCTGTATCCGGACGTGGTGCAGACCCTGCGCGCGGCGGAAACCCTGGTCGCGGAAGGCTTCGAGGTGATGGTGTACACCTCCGACGATCCGATCATCGCCCGCCGGCTGGAGGAAATCGGCTGCGTTGCGGTGATGCCGCTGGCGGCACCGATCGGTTCCGGGCTGGGCGTGCAGAACAAGTACAACCTGCTGGAAATCGTCGAGAACGCCAGCGTGCCGATCATCGTCGATGCCGGCGTCGGTACCGCCTCGGATGCCGCCATCGCGATGGAACTGGGCTGCGATGGCGTGCTGATGAACACCGCCATCGCCGGGGCCCGGGATCCGGTGCTGATGGCCGCTGCCATGCGCAAGGCGGTCGAGGCCGGCCGCGCGGCATTTCTGGCCGGGCGTATTCCGCGTCGTCGCCACGCCCATGCCTCCTCGCCGCTGGACGGGCTGATCGGATGAATCCGCCTGCGCCGGCCAGTGCCGACGCCGCGCCCGGCGGCAGTCCGCCCGGCCGCCGGCCGTTGCGCAGTTTCGTCCTGCGCACCGGGCGCATCACGCCGGCGCAGCAGCGCGCCTTCGATCAGCACTGGCCGCGCTACGGACTGGAATACAGCGGCGCGGAGCGCGATTTCGACGCGCAGTTCGGCCGCCGTGCCGAGCGCGTGCTGGAGATCGGCTTCGGCAATGGCGAGGCGCTGCACCACGCCGCCGCCGCGCAGCCGGAGCGCGACTTCATCGGCATCGAGGTACACACGCCGGGCGTCGGCCGGCTGCTGAACGCATTGGCCGCCGACGACCTCGACAACGTGCGCCTCTACCGGCACGACGCGGTCGAGGTTCTGCGCGAGGAGATCGCCGCGCAGAGCCTGGACGAGGTGCGCATCTACTTCCCCGATCCCTGGCACAAGAAGCGCCACCACAAGCGCCGACTGATCCAGCCGGATTTCGCCGCCCTGCTGGCCTCGCGCCTGCGCCAGGACGGCCTGCTGCACCTGGCGACCGACTGGGAGCCCTACGCCGAGCACATGATGGACGTGCTCGAAGCGGCATCGGACTGGCGCAACCTGGCCGGTCCGCGCGCCGCCTCGGCGCGGCCGGCATGGCGCTTGCCGACGCGCTTCGAGGGGCGCGGCCTGCGCCTGGGCCATCGTGTGGTCGATCTGCTCTACCGGCGGCTGTGACGATGGAGACGATGGCGACCGCCCTGAGCCGGGACATGCTGCTGGCATTCGGCGTGACGGGTTTCGCCATGGTCATGTTCATGTGGGAGCGGCTGCGCCCGGACCTCACCGCGCTGCTGGTGCTGGTGGCGCTGGGACTGTTCGACCTGGTGCCGCCGGAGCGGCTGTTCAGCGGCTTCTCCGGCAACGCCGTGCTGTGCGTGATGGCGACCATGATCATGGGTGCCGGGCTCGATCGCGCCGGCGTGCTGAACCGGCTGGCGATCTGGCTGCTGCGTGTCTCGCGCGGCGTCGAGCAGCGTCTGGTGCTGGCCACCGCCGGCGTCGCCGGCCTGCTCTCGGCCTTCATGCAGAACCCGTCGATCACCGCGCTGTTCCTGCCGGTCGCCTCGCGGCTGTCGGCACGCACCGGCGTCGGCATGGCGCGGATGCTGTTCCCGATTGCCGCCTGCGTGATGCTGGGCGGCGCGCTGAGCATGGTCGGCAGCTCGCCCCTGATCCTGCTCAACGACCTGTTGCTGGCGGCCAACTCCAACCTGCCCTCGGGCGTCGCCACGCTGGAGCCGCTGCGGATGTTCGCGCCGGCCCCGATCGGCTTCGCCCTGCTGGCGACCGGTCTGGTCTATTTCGGCCTGGCCGGCCGCCGCCTGTTGCGTCGCGGCGAGGACAAGGGCGTCACCCCGGCGCGCACGGAAAGCTATTTCGCCCGCACCTACGGCATCGAGGGCGAGGTGTTCGAGCTGACGGTGACGGCGGAAAGCCCGCTGGTCGGCATGTCGCTGTCGGAGGCCGAGACGCAGCGCGGCGCGCCGCTGCTGCTGGCGCTGAAGACCGGCAACGAATCGCGGCTGGCGGCACCGGGCGACACCATGATCTGGGTCGGCAGCGTGCTCGGCGTGCTCGGCCGCCGCGAGGAGGTCGCCGATTACGCACAGAACAACCTGCTGCGCATGCAATCGCGGCTGCGCCACTTCGCCGACCTGTTCAACCCCAGCCGTGCCGGCATTTCCGAAGCGGTGGTGCCGCCGACCTCGCGCTTCATCGGCCAGACCCAGGACGACCTGCGCCTGCGCAAGCGCTTCGGCATCAGCCTTCTGGCGATCAATCGCGGCAAGGACGTGTATCGCGAGAACATCCGCGAGATGCCGATCCGCGCCGGTGACCTGCTGGTCTTCCACAGCATCTGGCGCGACCTGGCGCAGGGCGCGGAGAGCCGCGACTTCGTCGTCGTGACCGACTATCCGAAGGACGAGCAGCGCCCGCACAAGCTCTGGCACGCGGTGATCGTCTTCGCCCTGGCGATGGGTATGGCGCTGGGCGGCTGGGTGGAGGTGCCGATCGCGCTGACCGCCGGCGTCGTCGGCATGCTGCTGTTCGGCGTGCTCAACATGGACGAAGCCTACGCCTCGATCAACTGGAAAACCGTGCTGATGATGGCCTGTCTGATCCCGCTGGGCTGGGCGATGGACAGCTCCGGCGCGGCGGCCTGGATCGCTTCGGAGGTGTTCACCCGCTTCGGCCAGTTGCCGGTGTGGCTGCTGCAAGCGGCAATGGCGGTGCTGACGACCTTGTTCAGCCTGATGATCGGCAACGTCGGTGCCACCGTCATCATGGTGCCGATGGCGATCAACCTCGCCATCTCGCATGGCGACTCGCCGCTGCCCTATGCGCTGATCGTCGCGCTCAGCGCCTCCAACAACTTCGTCAGCGTATCCAACCCGGTGCTGTCGATGATCGCCGGACCGGGCAGCTACCGCAGCCTCGACCTGCTGCGCGTCGGCCTGCCGCTGTCGGTGCTGTATCTGGCCGTCGTGCTGCTGATGGTCAACCTGCTGTACTGAGAGCTTGCGAAAAAAATCGACCATCTGAATCGGAGCGCGGGGTCAGCATCGGATGCTGACCCCGCGCTCCGATATGGAAGGTTTTCACCGAGTGGCCGGATCCTTCTCAGGAGACTTGGGGAGGAGGCGGACAATGGCAGCAGCGTACTGGGTAAGTCCGGTTGTTCCGCCATTATAGTAACCCCCAAAAAGAATGGTTTTGCCGTCCGAAGTCATGCCCATGACATTGCGAACATATCTTTGGGATTTCCAGGTATTCCCATTCACGATGGAGCAGTTTGCAAAACCCCACTTGTCACAAGGCGCAGCACAACCGCCCGTTGACCAATCAGCAGAAGACTTGGAACCACCTGTGCGGCAAGGTGCGCGCACGGGTGGAGCATGTGTTTGCACGGATCGACCTGTTCCGTCGCCATCAACCGTTGTTCTGCACGGGGTTGGCGCGAGGGGAGTGCTGCATCGGCCTGATCAATCTGACCCACAACCTGCGCCGTTTGATGACGATGCGTCGTTAGGCGGCGGCGGAGTGTTGAACGGAGTGGCCAGACAGGCCGGCCGAAGGTCGGAAAGAGGTCCAGGCATCGACGAGAGACGGCTGCGGCAGTGATCCGAGACGAAGCAAGCGCCTCGTGACAATGCGCAGACAGGGATCAAGCGGCTGATCGGCGTTGATGATCGGCCGTCAGGGAGATGGAAGGTGGTTTTTCAAACCGCTTCTTGGGTCATTCATAGGCTCTGAGCGCAGTCGTCGGCCATCCACACCTGGCCATCGGCGCAGTGCACCGACAGCGCGCGCAGGCGGTCGCCGCGACAGGGGCCGGCGACGCAGCGGCCGTCGAACTCGAAGCTGGCACCGTGGGCGGCGCAGATCAGCAGGCCCTTCTCCAGCAGGAAGCGTCCGGGTGCCCAGTTCAGCGGCCGGCCGGCGTGCGGGCAGACGTTGTGGAAGGCGTGGACTGCTTCGCCTTGGCGCAGCAATACCAAGGAGTCGGCCTCCGGGCCGGGCAGGACGGCTTCCAGCGCGCCGCCATCGGGGATGTCGTCGATCCGGCACAGGGCCGGCGGGGTGGGGCGGGTCACGTCCAAGTCGTTCCTGCGTCATTGCGCCTGTCGCGCCGGCCATGGTGCCAGATGCGCCGTGCTTACCGCATCATTCAGCCATTCGCGCGCTATCCTGAGCGCAAAGGCGTGATGACGCCCGTCCCTTTCGCCGCACAGGAATGCCCATGCGCGTGATGTTCACCGGCTTCTCTCCTCCCCGCCATCCGCTGGCGCGCGCCGCCCTGGGGCTGGGCGCGCTGGTGTTGATCGGCGTGTTCTCGGTGATCGGTCTGGCGGTGGCCAGCCTCGCCGTGCTCGCCTTCACCGGCCGCTCGCTGTGGCAGCGGCTGCGCGGTGCGCCGACCCGGCGGCCGCATGATCCGCGCATCATCGAGGGCGAGTTCGAGATCGTCCAGCCGGGCCGGCTGCCGCGTTCGCGCTGATCGCCGGCCGTGACCTATCTGTTTGAGCCGCCGCCGCCGCCCTCGCTGGCGGTGACCGGCCACGACGCCCGCTTCCCGGTCCATCGCATCTATTGCGTCGGGCGCAATTTCGTCGAGCATGCGCGCGAGATGGGTGCGGAGGTGGCGGCCGAAGCGCCGGTTTTCTTCTGCAAGCCGGCCGACGCCATCGTCCCCGGCGGCGGCGAAGTGCCGTACCCGCCGGGCACCGCCGATCTGCATCACGAAGTGGAACTGGTGGTGGCGCTGGGCACCGATGCGCCGGCCGGCGAACTGGATCGCGCCGCCGCGCAGGCGCTGGTTTTCGGCTACACGGTTGGCCTTGATCTGACCCGCCGCGACCTCCAGGCCGAGGCCAAGGCGCGGCGGCTGCCCTGGGATGTCGCCAAGGCGTTTGATCATTCCGCGCCGATCGGCGAACTGCTGCCGGTGGCGCAGGCCGGCCCGCTCGGCCTGCGCTACCTGTGGCTGCAAGTGAACGGTGTGCTGCGCCAGAACGCGCCGCTCGACGAGATGGTGCACGACGTGCCGGCGGTGATCGTCGCGCTGTCGCGGCTGTTCGCCCTGCGCGCCGGCGACCTCGTGTTCATGGGCACGCCGGCCGGCGTCGCGGCGCTGGCGCGCGGCGACCGCTTCCATGCCGGCATCGACGGCTGGTGCGAATTGCAAGGAAGTATCGCCTCGGGCTGACCCTGTCCGCCGGCTCCGGTAGAGTTCACCTCCGCAGCATTCGCTGCGTTTCCCGTCCCGGAGTTCCCATGAGTCTGTTAAGCGAATTCAAGACCTTCGCCATGCGCGGCAATGTCGTCGACCTGGCGGTCGGCGTGGTGATCGGCGCGGCGTTCGGCAAGATCGTCTCTGCCCTGGTCGATGGCCTGATCATGCCGGTGGTAGGCGTCCTGGTGGGCGGCGTCAACTTCTCCGACCTCGCCATCACCCTGAAAGAGGGCAGCGAGGGCGTCGAGCCGGTGCTGCTCACGTACGGCGCGTTCATCCAGACCGTGGTCGACTTCACCATCATCGCCTTCGCCATCTTCATCGCCATCAAGGCGATCAATTCGCTCAAGCGCGAAGAGGAAGCCGCGCCGGAAGCGCCGGCCGAGCCCAGCGACGAAGTGAAGCTGCTGACCGAAATCCGCGACGCGCTGAAGACGCGCTGAGCCTTCGCCCTCGATTGATCGACCGACCGGCGTGCGCGCCGGTCACGGGTCAGGATGCCTGCGCATGAAGCCTTCCCGTTCCACCTTGCTGGCGCTGTGTCTGGTCGCGACTGCTTCCGCTGCCGCACCGTTTGACGAATCCTCGCTGGCCACGGCGGCGGCGCTGCGCGATGCGGCGGTCGCCGGCAGCGGCGCGTTCGCCATCGTCGAGTCGCTGACCACCGAGATCGGCCCGCGCATGCCGGGCAGCGAGGCCGATGCCCGCGCCGTGGACTGGGCCGAGGCGCGCCTCAAGGCGCTGGGTTTCGACCGCGTGATCCGCCAGCCGGTGACCTTCCCCAACTGGCGGCGCCACCACGAGCGCGTCGAGGTGTTGCCGCCGAACGCCCAGCCACTGCATGTCAGCGCACTCGGCGGCAGCGTCGGCAGCGCCGGGCCGATCGACGCCGAAGTGGTCGAGTTCGCCGATCTGGACGCGCTGAAGGCCGCCGCCCCGGACAGCCTGCGCGGCAAGATCGCCTACGTTTCCCATCGCATGCAGCGCTTCCGCGACGGCCGCGGCTACGGCCCGGCGGTGGCGGCGCGCGGCAGCGGTGCCAGCGTCGCCGCCCGGCTCGGCGCGGTCGCCTTCCTGCTGCGCTCCATCGGCACCGACAGCCATCGCTTCCCGCATACCGGCATGCTGCGCTACGCCGAGGACGCGCCGCGCATACCCGCTGCGGCGCTGTCCAATCCCGACGCCGACCAGCTCTCGCGCCTGCTCGCGCGCGGCGCGCCGGTGCGCCTGCGGGTCGACATCGATGTCGACTTCGCCGATGTGTACACCTCGCACAACGTGATCGGCGAGATCATCGGCCGCGAGCGGCCCGACGAATTCGTCGTCATCGGCGCGCATCTGGACTCCTGGGACCTCGGCACCGGTGCCATCGACGATGGTGCCGGCATCGGCATCACCTTCGAGGCCGGCGCGCGGATCGCCGCGCTGGCGCAGCGCCCGCGCCGCTCGATCCGCGTCATCGCCTTCGCCAACGAGGAACAGGGCCTGATCGGCGCCAAGCAATACGCCGAAGCCAACGCCATCGAGCGCCACCTGATCGGCGCGGAAAGCGACTTCGGTGCCGGCCGCATCTACGCCCTGCGCGCCGGGGTGGACGCGGCCGCCTGGCCGGCCATCGAGGCCATTGCCGGGGTGCTTGCACCGCTGGGCATCGAACTGCAACGCGAGGGCGGCGGCCCCGGCCCGGACATCGTCCCGCTCAGCGCCAAGGGCATGCCCTGGGCACAACTGGCGCAGGACGGCAGCGATTACTTCGACTACCACCACACCGCCGACGACACCCTCGACAAGATCAACCCCAGGGCGCTGGACCAGCAGGTCGCCGCCTATGCCGTGCTGGCCTGGCTGGCGGCCGAGTACGCGGGCGATTTCGGCCGCCTGCAAGCACCCGACTGAGCTATTGCACAATGAAGCGCGGGCGCACACCAATGCGCCCGCTTTGGGATTGCCTCAGCACGGGATGGGATTATCTTGCGTTTCGAGGAACTTGATATGCATATCCACGACCACCCAAGCGGGGTCGGAGTCATTAAACCCGTCATTGTCCGAGTCACGGGTATAACGCCACTCGTAGTGGTAGGTGATGTCGGCAAATCGATTCTCGTGGGTAGACATCCTGACAGTAGCACAATTCAACATGACGGAAGTTTTGTCCCCGATATGCGTTCCATTTCCGAAGGGGTCCGGAGCGGGGGGCACGCCGATATCTTTGTGAACATTTTTGCCATTGGCCAAAAGGCGGTCCAGAAAGGAGCTGGAGTCCTTGTCCCCCGCCATAGGGTTGTATTCCAGCACGACGGTCAGAGTGTCCGCCACAAAGCCGCTTAGACCAAGACCGGCAATGGCCCCCGTGTACTCCTGGCTGCCAACCTTGAACGTCCGAATTTCTTTGTTCATGTAGATTTCTTCGGAGCCAGCGCCGTCGAGGATTGAAGCAGATGACTCCGTCGCCGGGGAGGAAAGCGGTGTTCCCAGCAAGAATATCGAGCTTGCGAGTGCGAAAGCGATATTTCTCACGGTCCATCTCCATGGTGTTATGAGCGGATAGGGTGCATCGCCGTCATCGACGGTGGTGGTCATGCTAACGCGCGGGGGGGGGGCGGTCAAATTGCGCCTGGTTGGAGTGACGCGCCTTCCTTTTGGTAAAAATGATGGGTTGATCAGGATTTTATACGCCCTGATTCGATCATCCGGCGTCGACGTCGGCCGCGAGGGCGGCGGCCCCGGCCCGGACATCGTCCCGCTCAGCGCCAAGGGCATGCCCTGGGCACAACTGGCGCAGGACGGCAGCGACTACTTCGACTACCACCACACCGCCGACGACACCCTCGACAAGATCGACCCCAGGGCGCTGGACCAGCAGGTCGCCGCCTATGCCGTGCTGGCCTGGCTGGCGGCCGAGTACGCGGGCGATTTCGGCCGCTTGCCGCGGCCTGAGCGGTAGGGCGAGGCGCAAAATGGAGCGGGCACCCTGAGGTGCCCGTGGTGGGGTTGGAAACGCTGTCTCAGCAGGGCGTTTCCAGCAGATCCGCGCTGAAACCCGTCATCTTCCAGTCCGGCTCCGCGTCCAGCTTTCCGTCGCCATCGCTGTCGCGCGTGGGCGACCATGCCCACTGGTACTGGGCGTACACGTAGCGTGTTCCCTCCGGGCGGGCGACTGCCGGGCAGTCGTCCCGTCGCGTGGTCGCCGTCTCGCCAAGCTTCAGTGCCTGCCCGGTGGGACGGGGCGCGTCCTGGATGAGCGTTGGGAGGAACGGGTCGATCTCGCTGCCCCGCTTCCCTTCAGCCTGCGTGGCGAAGGCGGATGGAACCAGCGCCACCGCGAGGAGCATGGACAGGGTGACGGCTTGCTTCATGTCGAGGACCTCCGTCGACTGGGAAAGGCCTGATCATCGTGCACGCCGCCCCTCCGTACAACCGGATGGCTGGGGCAGGTTGGCGAGCAGTCAGGGCGACAGTTCTTCCAGTCGTTCCGCCACCGCCGCGCGCAGCGTCGGCTGCGCCTGGGTCAGGATGTGGAAGATCACGTGCTGCTCGATGCTGCCACGTACCGCCTCGCTGCCGGGGCCGCGGGCGTACACGGCGACGTCTTCGCCGCCATGGGTTTCGCTTTCCAGTGCGAACAGGGCGGGCTGACGGAAGTCGGCGTGGCGGGTGTCGCTGTCGCCTTCCAACGTGGGCTGTCCGGCACCGGGGCCGTTGGCGTAGGACAGCGTGGTGTAGGGCCGGCCGCCGAGGTCGCGCAGTGGCTGGCCGTTGAAGTCGCGCACCAGGCCGAGGATGTCGTTGCCGCGCGGCGGATAGCCGACGAAGTTGAAGGCGTGGCTGTGGTCGGCAGTGACCACGATCAGGGTGTCGTCGGCCGAGGTCAGTTCATCGGCCACCGCCACCGCTTCGGCCAGGGCGATGGTGTCGACCAGGGCACGTTGCGCCATGCCGGCGTGGTGGGCGTGGTCGATGCGACCGCCTTCCACCACCAGCAGGTAGGGACGGCCATCGGCTTGCAGGCGCTGGAGGCTGAAGCGGGTCATTTCGGCGAGGCCGGGTTCGTCGGCTGCGTGGCCGTTCTCGCGGTCCAGTTCGTAACTCATGTGACTGGGCGTGAACAGGCCGAACACGCGCTGGCCATCGGCGGGCAGGGCCAGCAGTTCCTCGCGCTTGAGCACGAAATGTCCGCCGGGATGGCGCTGCGTCCATTCCTCGATCAGGTTGCGGCCATCGGCGCGGCGGCCGACCGGATGCACGTCGGGGCCGATGAAGTTGGCGCTGCCGCCGCCAAGTACGATCTGCGGTCCGCCGCGATCCTGGTGGGCGATCAATTGCGCCGCCAGGTCGGTGCAGCCGGCGGCCCGTGCCGATTCGGGCATCGCCGCGTCGCCCTCCCAGTTGCGGTCCGGCGAGTGCGCGTACAGCGCCGCCGGGGTGGCGTGGGTGATGCGGGTGGTGGTGACCAGGGCGGAGGCCATGTCGGCACCGTCGGCGAAGTCGAACAGGCTCGGATGGCTGGCCGCCTCGATGTTCTCGCAGCGCCCGCGACGGATGGTCTGGTCGACGCCGAGCACGCCGGCCAGGGTTTTCAGGCCCGAGGCCATCGCCGTCATGGTGCCGGCCGAGTCGGGGGTTTGCAGGTCGGTGTTGTAGGTCTTGGACAGCGCCAGCGCCGGGAAGCGCTCGAAGCTGAGCTGGGTTTCTTCCCCGGTCCGGCCTTGCCGCTGGCCGTGCAGGATGCGCGCGGCAGCCACCGTGGTCGGGCCCATGCCGTCGCCGATGAACAGGATCAGGTTGCGTGCCTTCGCGCGATCCGCGCCACGGGCGATGGCCGCCTCGCGGCCGGCGCGGAACCAGCCGGCCGGCGTTTCCGTGCCCTCGGGGGCACCGGCGGACAGGCGGGACGGCGCGACGAACGGGACGGGCGTTGATGCGACCGGATCGGCGGCGGGACGCGATGGCGGATGGCCGGCGCAGGCCGTCAAGGCGAGGCTGGCAAGGAGCAGGGACGAGCGGAGGACGATGCGGTTCATGCGCACAGGATCTCGCAGGGATGCGACAGGGTGGCGACAGCGCGGTGGCGCGGTTCGGGCGGGCGGGTCAGGACGGCGGTGGCTCGATCTCGTCGGCGGACGGATCGGGCTCGATGGCGTCGGGGTCGGAAGGATCGGCGTATTCCTCTTCCAGCGCGCCCGGATTGTCGCCCGATACCGCGTTCTGTGCAGCGGCGGCGGCGCTTTGTTCCTCGCCGATGTGGTAGGCGGCGAAGCCGGGCAGCACCACCTGGTTGCGCGCCATGCCGATGACCCGGCCGGACACCGTGGCCAGCACCTCGCGTTCGATGTTGTTGATCGGGTCGATGACCATGCCCAGCGTTTGCCCGGCGACCACGCGCTCGCCCAGCGCGACGCGGCCGAGCAGCATGCCGCCGCTGTCCACGCGCACCCATTGCGAGGAATAGAACATCGACGGCGGCTCGCTGCGCGCGGCGGCCGTGGCGATCATGCCCAACTCGTACATCAGCGACTGGATCGCCTCCACGCTGCGCTCGATCTCCGGCAGTTGCAGCACCGACGGCCCGCCGATCTCGAAGGTCACCGCCGGAATGCCCATCTGCGCGGCGGCCACCCGCAGCATGCCGCGCGAGCCGGCGCTGTGCAGCACCGGCGTGCCGCCGAAGCGGCGCACGAAGTCCATCACCGCCGTGCTGCGCAGGTCGGCGCGGACCTGCGGCAGGTTGCTGCGGTCGAAGGAGCCGGTATGGAAGTCGACCAGCGCATCGCAATGGGTGATGACGTTGTGCAGGAAGTTGTGGGCGATGCGCGAGGCGATGCTGCCGACCCGGTTGCCGGGGAAGAAGCGATTCAGATCGCGCCGGTCCGGCAGATAGCGCGAGCCACGGCTGAAGCCGAACAGGTTGACGATCGGCACCGCGATCAGGGTGCCGCTGAGCTGGCTCGGCTCGATCTCGTTGACGACCCGGCGCACCACTTCCACGCCATTGATCTCGTCGCCGTGGATGGCGGCGGTCAGGCACAGCACCGGGCCGGGGCGCAGGCCGTGCGCCACCACCACCGGGCTGAGCACGGCGTCGCCGGCAAAGCCCTGGCTGGTGCGCCATTCCAGCCGCGCCAGGCCGCCGGGCAGCACTTCTTCGCCGAGGATGGCGAACTTGGGCATCAGCGGCGGGCCGACGAAGGCCACCGAGGCCGGATTGCCGGCCGGCAGCAGTTCCGGCGGTCCCGGCGGCTGCTGTGCCGGCACCGTTGCGGTCGCCAGCGCAGCGATCAGCCCGGCCGTGGCCGCCAGCCGGGCGGACTTTGGCGGGCCGGCACGCCGGCGGCCGGACATCAGCCGTTCCGGCTGCAGCGCGCGCACAGGCCGTGGACTTCCAGCGTCTGCGCCTGTGGAACGAAGCCGAGCGCGGCGGCCTGCTCGCGGAGCAGCCGGGTGACCCGCTCGTCTTCCAGTTCCACCGTCGCCAGACAACGGTTGCAGATCAGGAACGGCACCGAGTGACTGACCCGCGGATGGTGGCAGCCGACGAAGGCGTTGATCGACTCCAGCTTGTGGATGAAACCGTTTTCAAGCAGGAAGTCGAGCGCCCGGTACACCGTCGGCGGTGCCGTCGGGCCGTGTTCGGGGCGCATCAGTTCGAGCAGTTCATAGGCCTTGACCGGGCGGCCGGCGTCGGCGATCAGGCGCAGCACGCGCTCGCGCAGCGGGGTCAGGCGCAGCCCACGCTCCCGGCACGCCTCGGTCACCTCGGCAAGGAAGCTTTCGGTGTCGTCGACGTGGTGTTCCGGGTGTGAGCAGACCTGGGCGGGGACGGTCGGCGCGTTCATGGCCGAATCTTAACATCCGCCGCCGCCGAGCCCGGCCTCACCCGGCGCGGCGCAGTGCCGCCTCGATGCGGTGCAGCGCCGCCGCGCGCCCGCACAGATGGATGGTGTGGTCGATGGACGGCGAGACCGTGCCGCCGGTGATCGCCACGCGCAGCGGCTGCGCCACCTTGCCCAGGCCCAGCCCGAGCGATGCCGCCGCCGCGCGCAGCGCCGCATCGATGCCGGCCGGCGTCCACTCCGGCAGATCGGTCAGCGCCCTGGCCACCGTCTCCAGTACCGCGCCGGCACCGGCCAGATGCTTGGCGACGGCGGCGTCGTCGTAATCCTGCAACGGCCGATACCAGACCGCGGCGCGCTCTGCCATTTCCTTCAGCGTGCGCACGCGCTCGCGCAGGGCGATGACCACATCGGCCGGGTCGGGGCCGGTGGCGAGGTCGTAGCCGGCCTGGCGCAGGTGCCAGTCGAGGTGCGTCGCCACCGCCTGCGGATCATCGCTCTTCAGGTATTGCTGGTTCAGCCAGGACAGCTTTTCGACATCGAAGCGCGCGGCGGAATGGTTGACGTCGTCGATGCGGAACAGTTCGACCAGCTGGTCGCGCGAGAAGATCTCCTGATCGCCATGCGACCAGCCCAGCCGCGCCAGGTAGTTGATCACCGCGTGCGGCAGGAAGCCGTCGTCGCGGTACTGCATCACGCCGACCGCACCGTGCCGCTTGGACAGCTTGGTGCCGTCCGGGCCGAGGATCATCGGCAGATGGGCGAACGCCGGCACCGGCGCGCCCAGCGCGTGGTAGATGTTGATCTGCCGTGGCGTGTTGTTGACGTGGTCGTCGCCGCGCACCACGTCGGTGATGCGCATGTCCATGTCGTCCACCACCACAGCGAAGTTGTAGGTCGGCCAGCCGTCGGAGCGGATCAGCACCAGATCGTCCAGTTCCTCGTTGGCGATCTCGATGCGGCCCTTGACGCGGTCGTCGAAGGCGACGCTGCCGCCGGTCGGGTTCTTGAAGCGCAGCACGCGGTCGGGATGGTCGCGGCAGGGCTCGTTGCGGTCGCGGTAGTGGCCGTTGTAGCGCGGTTTGCGGCCCTCTTCCATGGCCTGTGCGCGCATCGCCTCGATCTCTTCCCTCGACTCGTAGGCGTAGTAGGCCTTGCCGGCGCGCAGCAACTGTTCGGCCACCTCGCGGTAGCGGTCCAGCCGCAGGGTCTGGTAGTACGGGCCCTCGTCGTGCGCCAGACCGAGCCAGTTCATGCCGTCGAGGATCGCCTGCACGGCGGCCTCGGTGCTGCGCTCGCGGTCGGTGTCCTCGATGCGCAGGACCAACTCGCCGCCACGGCGGCGCGCTTCCAGCCAGCAGTACAGCGCCGTGCGGGCACCGCCGATGTGCAGGAAGCCGGTCGGACTGGGGGCGAAGCGGGTGCGGCAGGTCATGGCGGCGGCAACACGGAAAGGGGGCGGCGATTCTACCGGAGCGGGCCGGGGAACCGGACCCGGTCGATTCAGGTCCAAGCAAACCGTGCGCCGGCACTGCGCGCTTGGCCGCATGCCGCCGCGCCCCTATCATCGCGCCGTCCCCATCCCTCTTTGGAGCGCCATCCATGTTCACCCGACTCGTATTCGCCGCCGGCCTGCTGCTGCCCTTCGCCGTCGTCGCCCAGGACGCCGCGCCGGCCGCCGAGGCCGAAGCCGCCCCGGCTGCCGCCAGCACGCGGGTGGCCCTGCACACCAGCCAGGGCGAGATCGTCATCGAGGTCAATGCCGCCAAGGCACCGATCAGCGCCGAGAACTTCCTCCAGTACGTGCGCGACGGCCATTACAACGGCACCATCTTCCACCGCGTGATCGACGGTTTCATGGTCCAGGGCGGCGGCTTCACCGCCGATTTGCAGATGAAGCCGACCCGCCCGGGCATCCGCAACGAGGCCAACAACGGCCTCGGCAACGCCCGCGGCACGGTGGCGATGGCGCGCACCAATGATCCGCACTCGGCGCAGGCGCAGTTCTTCATCAACGTGGTCGACAACACCCGCCTCGACTTCGTCAGCGAGCAGAACGGCTTCACTTGGGGCTATGCGGTGTTCGGCAAGGTGGTCGAGGGCATGGACGTGGTGGATCGCATCCGCGCCGTGCCGACTGCTGCCCAGGGCCCGTTCGCCAAGGACGTGCCGGTGCAGGCGGTGGTCATCGAGCGCGCCGAAATCCTCGCCGAGCCGGCCGAGCCGGCAGCGGCCGAAGCGCCGGCCGCCGGCAGCGACGAGGGCTGAACCGCGTCGCGCGGGCGAGGCCGGCCGCTTCGCCCGCGCAAGGCCTGGCCGCCATGCGCGCGCACCTGATCGCCGATCTGCACCTGGACGCCACGCGTCCGCAGTTGACCGCCATCCTGCTGCGCTTCCTCGCCGGCCGCGCGCGCCAGGCCGATGCCCTGCTGATCCTCGGCGACCTGTTCGAAGCCTGGATCGGCGATGACGCTGCCGATCCGATGGCGCTGGATGTCGCCGCCGCGCTGGCCGAACTGGCCGGCCACGGCGTCGCCATCGGCTTTGTCCACGGCAACCGCGATTTCCTGCTCGGTGCCGAATACGCCGCGCGCTGCGGCATGCGCCGCCTGCCCGATCCCTGCGTGCTGCAACTGGGTGGGCGGATCACCCTGCTCTCGCACGGCGACGCCCTGTGCACCGGCGATCACGCCTACCAGGCGTTCCGCCGCCAGGTGCGCGATCCGGCCTGGCAGGCCGGCTTCCTCGCCCAGCCGCTGCCGGCGCGGCGCGCCTTCGCCGCCCAGGCCCGTGCCGCCAGCGGCGAGCACCAGCGCAGCCTCGACCAGCAGATCGCCGACGTCGATCCCGCCGCTGTCGACACCCTGTTCCGCCGCCACGGCATCGACCGCCTGATCCACGGCCACACGCACCGCCCGGCCGAGCATCATCACCACGTCGACGGGCGCGACTGCGAGCGCATCGTCCTCGCCGACTGGCGTGAAGCCGGCGAAGCGCTGCATGTGGATGCCGACGGCTGGCGGCGGATTGCGTTGACCTCCTGACGCGCCTGCACGGCACCGGCCACGGGCCGACGACGCCCGGCCATCGAAGCCGGGCGCGCTGTCGGATCAGTCGTTGCCTTCAGTGTCGGTGCGCTTCGCCCTTCGGGCAATGGCAGGGTGCGGTCGGGCCGTATTGCAGGCCGAAGCGCTGCCCGGCGCGGTGGCGTTGCCAGTGGAAGGTCGGTGCCGGCGCGGTCTTGCCGCCGATCTCGGCCATCGTGTCGGTGCTGAACAGGCGGCCGTTGACCATCACCATGTGGGTGTCGGCGCTGGCGCGCAGATTGTCCAGCGGGTTGTCGTTGAGCACCACCAGGTCGGCGCGCTTGCCGCGCTCCAGCGAGCCCAGTTCCTTGCCGAAGCCGAGGTAATCCGCGCCGTCGATGGTCGCCGCGCGCAGCGCCTCGAACGGCGTGAAGCCGCCCTGTTCGAGCATCCAGATTTCCCAGTGCGCGGCCAGGCCCTGCATCTGGCCATGGCCGCCGACCTGGATCTTCACCCCGGCATCGCGCAGCGCCTTGGCCGACCTGGCCACTTCGACGTGGTAATAGTCCCAGTCCGGCGCGGTTTCGCGGCGGATGGCCAGTTCGTCCAGCGTCTCGCGCGGGAAGAAGCGGTTCAGCTTCTCGTCCTCCCAGACCGCATCGCGGGCATAGAACCAGCGCTCGCCGGACAGGCCGCCGTAGCTCACCACCAGGGTCGGCGTGTTGCGCACGTCGGTGCCGGCCATCAACTGGATCACGTCGCGGTAAAGCGGCGCGATCGGCAGGTTGTGCTCCACGCCGGTGGCACCGTCGAGGATCATCGGCAGGTTGTGGAAGAAGGTTGCGCCGCCTTCCTCGACCACCAGCATTTGCAGCTCGCGGGCGGCCTGGTTGATCTGCTGATGCTGGTCGCGACGCGGCTGGTTGTAGCTTTTCACCGAGAACGCGCCGAGCGCCTTCATCCGCCGCAGGTGCGAACGCGCGTCGTCGAGCGAGTTGACCACCGCCTTGAAGTCGAAATCGGCACCGTAAAGGATGGTGCCGGTCGACATCACGCGCGGGCCGACCATACGCCCGGCCTTGACCAGTTCCGCCTGCGAGAAGACGAACTCGTTGCTGGCGCTGGGATCGTGCATCGTGGTGATGCCGAAGGCGAGGTTGGTGTAGTAGGCCCAGTTCTGCTGCGGGATCACGCCGCCGCCGAAATGGGCGGCGTGGGCGTGGACATCGACGAGGCCGGGGATGATGGTCTTGCCGGCCACGTCGACGACGCGGGCACCGTCGGGAATGGCGACCTCGCCGCGCGCGCCGACGCCGGCCAGACGATCGCCGCGCACCAGCACCACGCCGTCCTCGACCACCTCCTGCGCGCTTTCGGCATCGCGGAAGGTGATGACACGGGCACCGACCAGGGCGATGGTCTGTTCCGGCGCGTACACCGGCAGGTCGAGACCGAGATCGATGCCGGTTTCGGCGTCGAGCTTGGGCGGGTTCTTCGCGGCACCGGGCAGGAAGGCAAAGCTGTCGTCCAGCGCGCGGCTGACGTAACGGTTGCCGACCAGCCAGTGCAGGCGCTTTGAATCGCCGGACCAGTGCAGGTAGGAGCCGACGTCGCGGCTGACCTGCGCCACCGGGAAGGCGCTGCCGTCCCTGGACAGTTCGACGCTGCCGCCGGTGCTCGGCACCGGGGCGACATAGGCGTTGAACAGTTCGGTGAAGGCGACCCACTTGCCGTCCGGGCTGAGGCTGGCGAAGTTGGGGTACTTCATGCTGAAGATCTGCCGCGGCTCCTCGCCGTTCAGGCCGACGCTCATCAGCTTGCGGCCGGACTCCTTGTTGTTGAAGCCGCCGCTGAAATACAGCACGCGTTGGCCATCGGCGCTGAACTGCGGGCTGTTGCCGCCCTTGGCGATGCGCACCGGCGCGGCGGCGTTGGCGCGCAGCAGGTAGATGCCGGGATCGCTGGACCAGACGCTGCCGGTCAGCTCGCTGCCGGACGACTTGGCGAACACGATGTCGCGGCCGTTGGGCGCGAACTTCGGGCCGTAGTAGTACCCGGGCGCGGTCGGCAGCAGGCGTTCCTCGCCGCTGCCGAGGTCGCGCTCGACCATGCGCACCAGGTCGGCGTCGTTCCAGCGCGTGTAAAGCAGCTTGCGGCCATCGGCGCTGAAGCTGGGCTGGTATTCGAAATCCGCAGCGCCCGGATTGAGCGCCTGCGGCGTGCCGTCGGGCAGATCGCGCAGCCAGAGCTGGCCGACGGCATGGAAGACCACCCGGCGGCCGTCCGGCGCGGTGGCGACGTCGCGGATCATTTTCGGCGCGAAGCGGTCGCTGTCCAGCGTCTGCTCGAAGCGCAGCGGCTGCGCCACGGCCTGTTCCACCTTGGCGGTGAAGGGGATCGACGTCGCCGCGCCGCTTTCCGCGTCGATTTTCCACAGGCCGCCCTGCGCCCAGACCACCAGGGCCGAGCCGTCCGGCAGCCAGTCGTAGTTGGGATAGGGGCCGAAGATCGCCCAGCCTTCCTGCTGGTCCTGGCTCAGTCCGTCCCACAGCGGGCGGCTGATGCCGGACTCCAGATCGAGCAGGTGCAGCACGGTCTTCTCGCGTACGCGCTTGACGAAGGCGAGCTGCTTGCCGTCCGGCGAGGGCTGCGGACGTACCGCGCCGCCTGGGCTGCGCAGCAGGGTGTCGATATCGCCGGTCTGCCGGTCCAGCCGGCGGATGGCGTAGATCACGCCGTGCGGGTTCTTGTTGTACTGGAAGCTCGGGCCGGGGCTGACATCCTCGGAAAAGTAAAGGTAGCGGCCGTCCGGGCTCAGCGCCGGCTCGCCCTGGTCCTGCTGGTCGTTCTTCTGCTTGGTCAGTTGCAGGCCGGCCTTGCCGCCGCCGGTGTGGTACATCCACAACTCGCCGGCACCGGCCGAGCGCATGCCGGTGAAGTGCTTGCGGCCGATCAGGTACTGGCCGTCCTCGGTCCAGATCGGGTTGTTGAGCAGGCGGAAGTCCTCGAAGCTGACCTGGCTGGCGTTGCCGCCATCCACGGCGATGCGCCACAGGTTGTTGCCGCCGCTGCGGTCGGAGGTGAAGGCGACCTGCTTGCCGTCCGGGGAAAAGCGCGGCTGCACGTCGAAGGCACGGCCGGAGGTCAGGCGTGTCGCCGTGCCGCCCTCGATCGGCAGCAGATACAGGTCGCCGAGCAGGTCGAACACGATCCGCCTGCCATCGGGCGACACGTCGAGGTTCATCCAGGTGCCTTCGCTGGTGTCGAAACGGATCGTCCTGTGTGCCGCAAGGCTGGATTCCACCGACCAGCTTGCCGCTTTGGCATCGGACTTCTTGGCCGCCTGCGCGGCGGCTGGAACGACAAGCGCGCCGATCAGCGCGGCGGCAACGAGATGGCGATGGGTAGACATGGGGCGGTCCCGGCGGTCAAAGCACAGCAGGGTAGGGGATTGCCGCCGATTCGGCCACGGTTGCGGCGGCGCAATGCCGGGGTTGCGTCTTTCGGCACCGCGCAAGACGCTAAAATCGCCGGTTGCACACGACCACGACAAGGAGGCGCATCGCGATGAAGACCAAGGAAGATATCGTCAGCAACTGGCTGCCGCGCTATACCGGCATTCCGCTGGAAGGCTTCGGGCCACACGTGCTGCTGACCAATTTCGGCGGCTATCTGGACGTGTTCTCGCGCCTGACCGGGGCGGAGGTGGTGGGCCGCGACCGGCCGATGCCCAGCGCCACCATCGACGGCATCACCATGATCAACTTCGGCATGGGCAGCGCCAATGCGGCCACCATGATGGACCTGCTGTCGGCCATCGATGTGAAGGCGGTGCTGTTTCTGGGCAAGTGCGGCGGGCTCAAGCGCAAGAACCAGCTCGGCGACCTGATCCTGCCGATTGCCGCGATCCGTGGCGAGGGCACCTCGAACGATTATTTGCTGCCGGAAGTGCCGGCGCTGCCGGCGTTCTCGCTGCAGCGCGCCGTGTCGACGATGATCCGTGACCTCGAACACGATTACTGGACCGGCACGGTCTACACCACCAATCGCCGCGTCTGGGAACACGACGACGACTTCAAGGCCTACCTGCGCAAGACCCGCTGCATGGCGATCGACATGGAGACGGCGACGATCTTCGCCGCCGGTTTCGCCAACGGCATCCCCTCCGGCGCGCTGCTGCTGGTGTCCGACCAGCCGATGATCCCGGAAGGCGTGAAGACCGAGGCCAGCGACATGCGGGTGTCGGCGAGCTACGTGGAGTCGCACATCACCATCGGCATCGAGGCGCTGAAGCTGATCCGCCGGCATGGCAAATCGGTGAAGCATCTGCGCTTCGACGATTGACGCGGGCGAGGCAACAGAGCGGTTCAGCGGCGTCCGCGCGACGCCCGCCGCTCACTCCCAGAGGATGGTGAAGCCGATGATGTCCGGCTCGGCCTTGTCGGCGCTGAAGCGGGCGGTGCATTCCAGCGGCAGCGTCAGCTCACGCGGCAGGCCGGGGTCGAACACGACCGTGCCCTTGATGTGGATGAGGTCGTTGCCTTCGGCCTGCGCACTGGCTTTCAGGGCGTTGTGGTCGAGCGAATAGGTGCGGTTGGCCGCGCGTTCCTTCAGGGTGTCTTCGCAGGCATCCAGGGCCGCGCCAACGCGCCCGCCCGAGCACGCCGCCAGCAGAAGGATCAGGACGGATACGATCAACAGGCGCATCGTCGGACCTCCAAGGCTCCGATGGCATCAAGCCGGTCGGCCGGAACGCCCGGCGACTTTTAACAGCGGATCAATGCCGTGCGGCATTAACCTAATGCAAAGTCTCGACGATGTCATGTTGCGTTGCGGGCAGGCATCAGCCGAAACGGGCCAGCCAGGCCTCCATGCCGCCGTCGACGCTGAACAGTGCCTTGAAGCCATGTCCGCGAAAGTGCTCGGCGGCCTGCCGGCTGGAGATGCCGTGGGCGCAGAGGAAGGCCAGCGGGGTTTCCGGCGGCAGCGCGGCGAGGCGGTCGTGGCTGTCCTCGTCGAGCACTTCGTGGGCCAGCGGGAACGGCTGCGCCTGGCGCGCCTGCGGCGGGCGGACATCGACCACCGTGATGTCGCCGCGCTCGATGCGCTCGCGCAGGGCGTCGACGTCGATAGATTCCACGCCTGGCGGCGCGTTCGGGTTGCGGATGGCGAGGCCGCTGCCGCGCAAGTCGTCGACCCAGTCGATCTCGATGCCACGCGCGCGCGGCGCGCTGGCGAGGTCGAGGTGGACGCGGATGCCTTGAGACTCGGTGACGATCTCGCGCCCGCTCACCGGCTTGAGCTGGAACTGCGCCTCGAAGCGCGGGCTGACCTCCAGGTGCAGGCCGACGCCCTCGGCGTCGCCCATCGCCTGGCGGATGGCGTCGGCGGCGGCCGGGGTGATGTGGATTTCCGGCGGCGTGCGGTCCGGCTCGGCCAGGCCGAGCAGGCCGTGCAGTTCGCCGCTGTCGAGCATCGAGGCGATGATGTCGCTGCCGCCGACCAGTTCGCCGTCGACATAGAGTTGCGGAATGGTCGGCCAGTTGCCGTAGGCCTTGATGCCGTCGCGGATGTCGGGGTCGTCGAGTACGTCGAACGAGCCGTAGCCGTCCAGCAGCGAGTCGAGGATGCCGGCAGCCTTGGCGGAAAAGCCGCAGCGCGGGGCCTCCGGCGAGCCCTTCATGAACAGCAGGACGCGATGCTCGGCGAGCAGGGATTCGATGCGCTGGCGCAGTTCGGGAGTGAGCGACATGGCGGGACCTGGATGCTGGGAAGGATGGCGCTAGTGTAGGCCAGCGCGGACCGCGCGGCTGGGCTGGCGAGGCGGTTTCGGGCGGTCTGGCTGAGCGCCCGGCAACCTGCGCTGTCGCCGGCCTGAACGCGGCGGCCGGGTTCACTACGGATTAAGCGCCGCAACCCTAGCGTCGTCGGCGTGCGGGCCGGTGCGCCCGTTCGGTGCAAGGAGAAGCTTCATGTCGCGCAAGTTTGCAGCCTGTCTGGCAGTGGTCGGGTTGATGGTGTCCGGGGCGGTCTGGTCCGCCGATTACGACTTCCGCGGCTACGACCGCCCGCAGCAGCACTATGACTGGGCGCAGGTGATCCGCGTCGATCCGATCATCGAGCGTTACGACCGCCCCATCTACCGCGACAAGTGCCGCCGCGAGCCGGTGGTCTATCGCCAGCCGGTGCATTATCGCGGCTACTCGCAGGACCGCACGCCGGCCCTGCTCGGGGCCATCGTCGGCGGCGTGGTCGGCAGCCAGTTCGGCAGCGGGCATGGGCGCGATGCCGCCACGGCGGCCGGTGCCATCCTCGGTTACAGCGCGGTGCGCGACGACCAGCGCCGCCAGGGCGGTTACTACGTCGGTGGCCGCGAACACGCGCGCTACGAGCAGCGCTGCACGACGCAGACGCATTACGTGCGCGGCGAGCAGGTGACCGGCTACGAAGTCACCTACCACTATGACGGCCGCACCTATCGCACCGTCACCGACTACGATCCGGGCGAGCGCATCCGCGTCGCGCTGGACGTGCGACCGGCACCGTAAGCAAAGAGGTTGCAGGGCCGGACGGGCACCGGGAGGGATTCCGGTGCCCGCTTCCGTTCTGCGCCCGGCATCTTGGGCCCAGCAGCGGCTGAACTCAGCGCAGCAACCGCGCCATCAGCGATTTCAGCGCCAGCGGCTTCAGCGGCTTGTACAGCAGGGCGGCGGCGGAGGCTTCGACATCGCGGCGCACCGCTTCGCCGTGATCGGCGGTGAGGATCGCCGCCGGGACCGCGCCGAGCACCCTGCGCAGCCGTGCCAGGAGGTCGGTGCCGATGGCATCGTTGTCGAGGTGATAGTCGAGCAGCAGCAGTTCCGGTCGCCAGGACTGCACCAGCGCCAGGGCTTCGTCGGGACCGGCGGCGGCGCGCACCTCGCAATGCCAGCCGGCCAGCAGGGTCTGCATGCCGGCGCGGCTGGCGGCGTCGTTGTCGACCACCAGCACGCGCTGGCGGGTCGCCTGGATGGCCGGTTCCGCCTGCGCCACAGCGGCTTGTGGCTGCGCCGGCGCGCGCGGCACTTCGATGGCGAAGCAGGAGCCGTGGCCGGGCCATGAGCGCAGGGTCAGCGGATGGTCGAGCAGGCGGGCGATGCGCTCGGCGATCGACAGCCCCAGCCCGAGTCCCTGCCCGCCGCCGCCGAGGCGACGGAATTCCTCGAAGATCAGCTTGCGGTCGGCGTCGGCGATGCCCGGGCCGCTGTCCCAGACCTCGATACGGACCTGTTCGCCGCGACGGCGCACGCCGAGCAGGATGCCGCCGCGCTCGGTGTAGCGCAGCGCGTTGGCGAGGAAGTTCTGCAACACGCGACGCAGCATGCGGGCGTCGCTGCGCACCCATAGCCGGGTGCCCGGCGCGTGCAGGCGCAGCTTTTTCTCCTGCGCCAGCACGCCGAACTCGGCGGCCAGCGGTGCCAGCAGGCTGTCCAGCGCGAACGGCGCGATCCGCGGCGACATGCCGCCGGCATCCAGACGGGAGATGTCGAGCAGGCCGGACAACAGGTCTTCGGCGGCGCTGAGCGCGCCGTCGATCTGCCCGGCCACCTCACGCGGCGGACTGGCATCCAGTTGCTGCACCAAGGCGTGGGTGAACAGGCGGGCAGCGTTCAGCGGCTGCGCCAGGTCGTGGCTGACGGCGGCAAGGAAGCGGGTCTTCTCGCGGTTGGCGCGCTCGGCCGATGCGCTGGCGCGGGCCAGTGCGGCGGTGCGCTCGGCGACGCGCTGCTCCAGCGTCTCGGCGATGCCCTTGAGCTCCGCTTCGGTGCGGCGGAAGGCGGTGACATCGGTGAAGGTGGCGACGAAGCCGCCGCCGGGCATCGGATTGCCGCGGATCTCGACGATGGCACCGTCGGGAAAGCGGCGCTCGCTCAGGTGCGGTGTGCCGATGCGCATGAAGGCGAGGCGGCGCTTGACGGCGGCGTCGACATCGACCCCTGCGCCGAGGATGCGTCCGGCGGCGTGGCGGGCCAGGTCGGCGACCGGCCGGCCGACCTGCAGCAGCTCGGGCGGAAACCCGAAGCGCTCGGCATAGGGACGGTTCCAGGCCACCAGGCGCAACTGTTCGTCGACCACGCTGATGCCCTGGGTCATGTGTTCCAGCGCCGCTTCCAGCACCTGCTGGGAAAAGCGCGCAGCCTGCGCCGCCTCGCCGACGATGTCGGCCACTTCCTCCAGTCGACGCTCGCTGCCGCGTCGCGCGGCATCCAGCAGCAGCCGCGTCGAGGCGGCACCGAGTACGGCGGTCAGCTCGTGCCCGACCTGCTCCTCCAGGGCCTCGGCCCGGGTCTTCGGTGCCGCCGAGAACAGTCGGTTGAGCCGCTCCTCGCTGAGGAAGCGGCCGGCGATGGCATGCAGCACGGAGCGATCCAGCGGTTCGCCCGGTGCATGCGCCAGGCGCTGCGGCGTCAGTCGGGCGACCAGTGCCAGGGTCAGCAGATTGGTGATCAGGCTCAGCCAGACCGCGCGCGACAGCGGGTCCAGCCCGTCGAGACCGAGCAGGCTGCCCGGTGCCAGCCAGCGCAGACCCAGCGGGCCGTGCAGCAACCAGTCGCTGCCGGCGGCCAGCAGCGGCACGATCAGCACATAGGCCCAGAGCAGGAAGCCGACCACCAGCCCGGCACCGATGGCGCGCGCCGGCAGGCGCGGCCGGTACACGCCCAGCAGCACCGCCGGGGCCAGTTGCGCCAGCGCCGAGAACGACTGCGCGCCGATGTCGGCCAGCGCGTCCAGCCCGGCCAGGGCACGTGAGTAGGCATAGCCCAGTGCCAGCACCAGGGCGATGCCGGCGCGGCGCTGCCAGCGCACCTCGCCCCACCAGCCGCGCAGCAGCCAGCCGCCACCACCGTCGCGCTCGCCATGCCAGTCGCGGCGCAGCAGCCAGGGTGTGATCCAGTGGTTGCCGACCATGATGCTCAGCGACAGGCTGGCGAGGATCACCATGCCGGTGGCCGCGCTCATGCCGCCGAGGAAGGCGAACAGGGTCAACGCCGATTCGCCGTGGATCAGCGGCAGGCCGAGGATGTAGAGATCCGACGGCAGGCCGATGGCGCTCAGTTCCAGCCGCCCGGCGCGCGCCAGTGGCCATACCGGCAGGCTGATCAGCAGCAAAAACAGCGGAAACAGCCAGCGCGCCGTGCGCAGGTGGGCGCGGTCGCGGCATTCCACCACGCCGACGTGGAACTGGTGCGGCAGGGTGATCATCGCCAGCGCGCCGATCACGGCGAGGGTGAAATAAGCGAACGGCCGCGAGTCCCCCGGCGCTGCCGCGTGTGCCGTCCAGGCATCGGCCAGCGCCAGCGGGCTGCCGTACAGCGCAAACACCACGAAGCCGCCCACCATCAGCATCGCGGCCAGCTTGAACACCGCCTCGAAGGCCATCGCCAGCACCAGGCCGTTGTTGCTCTCGGTGGCGGTGGTGCGGCGGGTGCCGAACAGCATGGCGAACACCGCCATCACCACGGCGACGTAGAGCGCGCTGTCCTGCCAGGCCGGCTGTACGCCGGCGCTGGAGACCAGAATCGAGAAGCTCATCGCCACCGCCTTCAGTTGCAGGGCGATGTACGGAACCATGCCGGCCAGCGCCACGGCGGTGACCAGGGCGGCGAGACCGGTGCTCTTGCCGAAGCGGCTGGCGATGAAATCGGCTACCGAGGTGGCGTTGACCGACTTCGCCACGGCGACCAGACGGTCGAGCAGGGGCAGGCCGGCGAGATAAAGAACGAGAGTGCCGAAGAAGGTCGGCGGCAGCCACCAGTTGTAGCGGTCGCCCTGGGTGATGGTGCCGTAGAAGGTCCACGAGGTGCAGTAGATCGCCAGCGACAGCGCATAGACCACACCGGCCGCCGGTCCGGTCAGCGCCGCCCGCCGCTCGCCATGCAGGGCGACCGCGAACAGCAGGCCGAGCCAGAGCAGCGAGGCCAGCGCGACGCTGGTCAAACTGAGCATGGAAGGCGGTGCGGCGCGGTCATGGGCGGACTATAAGCCGCGGCGGCGCGGCGGTCAGCCGTGGCCGGACAGCTCGACGCGGTCGCGGCCGGCGCGCTTGGCCCGATACAGCGCCTGGTCGGCGCGGGCGATCCAGTCCGACGGCTCGCCATGCGTCGCGGCATCGGACAGGGCGACGCCGAGGCTGGCGCTGAGGTCGATGCGCTGGCCGTCGACACCCGGACGCAGCGTGGCGATGGCGCGGCGGATGCGCTCGGCCAGCGCCAGCGCGCCGTCGCCGCCGATGTGCGGGCAGAGCAGCAGGAATTCCTCGCCGCCGAGTCGGGCGACCAGTCCGTCGACCGGCTGGTGATCGAGCAGGCAGCGACCCACGGCAGCCAGCACGGCGTCGCCGAAGGGATGGCCGTGGCGGTCGTTGACGGCCTTGAAATGATCGATGTCGAGCATGATCAGGGCGTGCTCGGGCTGGGCCGTCGGTGCATCGCGAAGCAGCGCTTCCAGGCGGTCGAGCATGGCGCGGCGGTTGGGCAGGGTGGTCAGGGCGTCGCGGTAGGCCTGCTCCTTGAGGTGCGCGGCCAGCCGGCGCTGGGCGCGCAGCAGCAGGGCCAGCAACAGCAGCAGGGCGGCCAGCGCGCTGATCGCGATGGCCGAGAGCAGGACGATCCGCCGCTGGTCGAGCAGCGTCTGTTGCTGGCGCTCGGCTTCCAGCCGTGCCGCTTCCAGTTCCAGTTGCCGGCTGCGGTTCTCCTGCTCCAGTTCGCGGATGCGCAAGGCCTGTTCGCGCTGCAGGAAGCGTTCTTCCAGCGTGTCGACGGTGTCCTGCTGCTGGCTGCTCGGGGCTTCGCCGCGCAGCGCCTGCGAGCGCGCCCGGACCGCCGCGACCTGCTCGGCCGGCTGGCCACGGGCGGCGAGAATGTTGGCCTGTACGTGGAGGAAATTGGACAGCGCGCCGGGCTGGTGCAGGCCGTCCATGCCGGCGATGGCGGCCTCGATGGCGCTGGCGGCGCGGTCCAGTTCGCCGGCCCCGGCGAGCGCTTCGGCGAGCATGCTGCGGGCGATGCTCAGGCTGATCGCGTTGTTCGATTGCTGCGCCGCGGCGACCGCTTCCTCGGCCAACGAAATCGCCTCGTCGAAGCGCGACAGGTCGACCAGCACACCGGCGAGGCTGCCCGCCGCGCGTCCGGCCAGCGCCGCCAGGCCCTGGTCGTGAAAGCGCTGGCGTGCCTCGCCCAGCAGCGTCACCGCCTCGTCGGAGCGGCCGGCGTGGTTCAGCGCGATGCCTTCCAGGTATTGGGCGCGGGCGAGGTCGGTCGGGCTGTCCGCCTCGCCGAGCAGTTGCGTGTGGCGATGGCAGTGCTCCAGCGCCTGCGCCGCCTGGCCGATGTTCAGGTAGACGCGGCACAGTTCGGTGGCGGCCAGCATGCGCTGGCGCGGGTCGGTGTGGACGCTCAGGTCGTTGGCCGCGCGCAGCGCCTCGATCAGGCCCTCGCCGCTGCGGCCGAGGTCGATCATGCGCGCCCCGCGCAGGAAGCCGGCATAGCTTTCCGCGACGCCGTCCTGGTGCTGGTCGGCGACGCGCTGCAACTGCGCCAGCACTTCGGCCAGCGCCTCGTCGTCGGGCGCGCCGACCGCCGCCCCGCCCATGTGCCAGAGCAGGGTGCGCAGGGCGACCGGATTTTCTTCCAGCAGGCCGGAGGCCAGTGCTGCGCGACCTTCGGCGATGCCGGCGGCGCGGTCGCTGGCGGCACGCTGGCGATAACCGTCGAGGTCGAACGCCGCCGCCGTGCCGATCAGCGCCCATGCCAGCAGGCCGGCCATCACGCCGATGCGGATTCGGACGGCGCGGCGCGATGTCATCGGCGTGCGCCGCGGCTCAGCGCGCGCTCAGTTCGTGCACGGCGTCGACCAGGGCGCGGACGTTGTCCGGGTCGATGTCCGGGGTGATGCCGTGGCCCAGGTTGAAGACGTGGCCGGGGCCGTCGCCGAAGCTGCTCAGCACGCGTCCGGCTTCCTCGCGGAGGCGTTCGACCGGCGCGCGCAGCACGGCCGGGTCGAGGTTGCCTTGCAGGGCGACCTTGCCGCCGGTGAGCCGGCGCGCTTCGGACAGGTCCATCAGCCAGTCCACGCCCAGCGCCTCGGCACCGGTCTCGGCCAGTTCGGCGAGGTAGGGACCGTTGCCGCGGCCGAACAGGATCAGCGGCGCGCGCTGATCGCCTTCGCCACGCGGCAGTTCGGCGGCGATGCGCTGCATGTAGCGCAGCGAGAATTCGCGGTACAGCGCCGGCGACAGCACGCCGCCCCAGGTGTCGAACACCTGCAGGGCCTGCGCGCCGGCAGCATGTTGCGCCTTCAGGTAGGCGATGACGGCGTCGGTGATGACGGCCAGGGCGCGGTGCAGCAGGGCCGGGTCGCTGTAGGCCAGCTTCTTGATTTTGGCGAAGTTGTCGCTGCCGCCGCCCTCGATCATGTAGCAGGCCAGGGTCCACGGGCTGCCGGAGAAGCCGATCAGCGGCACGCGACCGTCCAGCTCGCGGCGGATCAGGCGCACGGCGTCCATCACGTAGCCGAGTTCACCTTCCATGTCCGGCACGGCGAGGCGCCCGATGTCGGCGGCGCTTTGCAGCGGACGTTCGAACTTCGGCCCTTCGCCGTCGGCGAAATACAGGCCCAGTCCCATCGCGTCGGGTACGGTGAGGATGTCGGAAAACAGGATCGCGGCGTCGAGGTCGAAGCGCTGCAACGGTTGCAGGGTCACCTCGCAGGCCAGTTCCGGCGTTTTTGCCAGCGCCAGGAAACTGCCGGCGCGGGCGCGGGTGGCGCGGTACTCGGGCAGGTAGCGGCCGGCCTGACGCATGATCCATACCGGCGTGGCGTCCACGGGCTGGCGGCGCAGGGCGCGCAGGAAGCGGTCGTTTTTCATGGGCACGTCGGATCTCCGGAGACAAGGCGGGGCGCGGGCTGTGCGCGGGTGCCCGGCGGGCGCAGGGCGAAAGCGTCTAGTCTAGGGCCTGGCCGGGGCCGGGCAAGCTTCGCCGCCCGGCCGGCGCGCTCAGTCCGCTGCCCGGCAGGCGATCAGCGCCTCGCAGATCGCCGTCTCGTCGACGCTGTCGACGATCTCCGCCCGGCCCATGCCGCGCCAGAGGATCAGCCGCAGCGCGCCGGAGAGCGCCTTCTTGTCCAGCCGCATCGCCGCCAGCAAGCGCTCCGGCGCGAGGCCGGCGGGAATGCGCGTCGGCAGGCCCAGCCGCGCCAGCAGGCTTTCCAGGCGGTCGCCGTCGCCGGGGGTGGCCAGCCCCAGCCGTTGCGACAGCCGCGCCGCGCAGACCATGCCGATGGCGACTCCCTCGCCGTGCAGCAGTTCGCCATAGCCGGCCTCCACCTCCAGCGCGTGGCCGAAGGTGTGGCCAAGGTTGAGCAGGGCGCGTTCGCCCTGTTCGGTTTCATCGCGGGCGACGATGGCGGCCTTGTGCCGGCAGCAGATCTCGATGGTTTCGGCCAGCGCCTCGGCATCTCGCGCCAGCAGGGCTTCGGCGCGGGCGTCCAGCCATTCGAAGAAGCCGGCGTCGCCGAGTGCGGCGTACTTGACCACTTCGGCCAGGCCGGCGCGCAGTTCGCGGTCGGGCAGGGTGGCGAGCGTGTCGGTGTCGGCGATCACCGCGCCGGGCTGGTGGAAGGCACCGACCAGGTTCTTGCCGCTCGGCAGGTCCACCGCCGTCTTGCCGCCGACCGAGGAGTCGACCATCGCCAACAGCGTGGTCGGCAGCTGCACGAAGCGCACGCCGCGCATCCAGCAGGCGGCGGCGAAGCCGGACAGGTCGCCGATCACGCCGCCGCCGAGGGCCAGCACGCAGGCGTCGCGGCTGGCGCGCAGGTCGGCCAGTGCCTGCATCAGTTCGGCGAAGCGGGCCAGGGTTTTCTCCTGCTCGCCCGGCGGCAGCACGACGATGCGATGGACATGGTCGGCGATGGCGGCGGCGACCGGCGGCAGGTGGTGCGCAGCGACGTTCCGATCGGTGACCAGCAGGACATGGCGGCCCGGCAGCAGGGCACGCAGCGCCGCGCCATCGCGCAGCAGGCCGGCCCCGATGCGGATCGGATAGCGGCGTTCGCCGAGCGCGACTTCGACCAGCCGGCAGGCGTCCATCAGGCCGCCTCGGCGCGCTGCCAGCGCTCGGCCAGTTGCGTGGCGAGCTGCTGGGCGACGCTGGCCGGCTTGCGCGCCTCGGTGTCGAACACCAGGTCCGCCGTGTCGGCGTACAGCGGATCGCGTTCGGCGGCGAGATCGAGCAGTTTCTGCCGGCGGTCGCCGCTGGCCAGCAGCGGCCGGCTGCGGTCGCGGGCCAGGCGTTCGAGTTGCAGCGCCACCGAGGTGCGCAGCCAGACCACGAAGGCGCGCTCGCGCAGCAGTCGGCGGTTGCCGGCATCGAGCACCGACCCGCCGCCGGTGGCGATCAGCCGGCCCTCGCCATGACACAGTTCGCGCAGCGCGGCGCTCTCGCGGCGACGGAAACCGGCCTCGCCCTCGAGATCGAAGATGGTGGCGATGCTCACGCCGACGCGCGCTTCCAGCCACTGGTCGGCATCGACGAAATCCAGCCCGAGGTGCGCCGCCACGCGGCGGCCGATCGAAGTCTTGCCTGCGCCCATGGGGCCGATGAAGACGAGGTTGGCAGCGGGATTCATGGGCGGGATGCTAGCATTCGCGCCGAACGCAATCCGCATCGCTGGCCGTATCTCGAAAATGGTTCGTTTCTTCCTGCTTTTCATCGTCTTGCTGGTCGCCCTGTTCGGCTTTCGCATCACCCATTTCGCGCATGAACACGTCACCTTGCCGTTCACCTCGGTGCTGGCCAGCGTCAGCGGCTGGCTGATCACCCTGTTCGATTCCAATGTCGCCGCCGAGGGCATCGTCATCCGCAGCCTGAGCAACGGCTTCGCGGTGGCCATCGCGCCCGGCTGCGACGGCATCGAGGCGGTCATCATCCTGGTCGCCGCGGTGCTCGCCTTTCCGGCACCGTGGAAGCACAAGCTGGCCGGCGTGGTGGTCGGTTTCTTCGCCATCCAGGGGTTGAACCTGGTGCGCATCATCTCGCTGTTCTACATGGGCCAGTGGAGCAAGGTCGCCTTCGACTGGTTCCATCTGTACCTGTGGCAGGCGCTGATCGTGCTCGATGCGCTGGCGGTGTGGCTGATCTGGCTGCGTTACCTGCCGCGCCGTCCGGCCCCGCCGACCCCGCCGCTGTCGCCGGCAGCGGCCTGAGGCGACGCGCCGGCGCGGTGCTGGCCTGATTGCGACGGCCTGTTATAGTCGCCACCGTTTCCGTCGCCGACCGCGTCGCCAACGTCGATCATCCGCCCCTCGCCATGGTTTTACGCGAACCCAAGCTCTGCCTGCTGGGCGATTCCGGGGTCGGCAAGACCGCCCTGGCGGAGCGGCTGGGTGCCAGCCGCGCGCCGCGCGCCGACGGTCTGTGGATCCACCGCTGGCGGCGGCCGGACAACGGCGTCGAGTACGCGCTGTGGGATCTGCGCGGGCGCTCGTTGCTGGATTCGCTCGGCCAGTCCTTTCTCGCCCATGCCGATGGCCTCGCCCTGATCGCCGATGCCGGCCGGCCGGAAAGCATCGCGCTGGCCCTGCAGGCCGGTCGCATCGCCTCGCTGCTGATCGGCGAGCGTCCGCAGGTGCTGATCCTCAACCGCTTCGGCGACGCCGATCCACCGTCGACCGACGCCCTGCCGGCCGATATTCCCGACGACCTGCCGATCTTCGCGGTGTCCCCGGGCAGCGGTGCCGGCGTGGTCGAGGCATTCAGTGCGCTGGCCGACATGATCGGCGCGCGCGGCGACGCCGCCTGACATGGACGCCCTGTACGCCGAGGCGCTGGACACGTTCGGCCGCCTGCTGGCGCGCGCCAAGGACTCGCCGGACCCGGAGCCGACGGCGATGACCGTGGCCAGCGTCGATGCCGACGGCCGCCTGTCGGCCCGCACCGTCCTGCTCAAGCAGCATGATGCGCGCGGCTTCGTGTTCTACACCAACCTGCAAAGCCGCAAGGGCGAGGCCCTCTCGGCACTGCCGCAGGCGGCCCTGCTGTTCCACTGGAAGCACCTCGACCAGGGCGTCCAGGTGCGCTTGGAAGGCCGCGTGGCGCAGGTATCCGATGCCGAGGCCGACGCCTATTTCGCCACCCGTCCGCGCCTCAGCCAGTTGGGTGCGTGGGCCTCCGAGCAGTCGCGCGAACTACCGTCGCGGGCGCTGTTCGACAGCCGTTTCGCCGAGGCCGAGCGACGCTTTGCCGGTGCCGAAGTGCCGCGTCCGCCGCACTGGTCCGGCCTGCGCCTTGCGCCGGATCGGATCGAGTTCTGGTATGGCGCGCAATACCGCCTGCACGAGCGCCAGCTCTACGCGCTCGACGACGGCGTCTGGTCGCGGCGCATGCTCTATCCCTGAGCGGCGGACCGGCGCGGCGCGCTCAGTAGTGCGTCCACAGCTCGCGCTGCCCGGCCAGGTGCGGCAGCGCGTTCCAGCTCCCCAGCCGCAATGACTGGCCGAGGGCGAAGAATTCGCACTGCGCGCTGTTGCGCAGGCCGATGCTCAGTTCCACCGCGCGCTCGCAGGGCGCGTCGAGCGCCCGCTGCGCCAGCCGCGACAGCGTGCCGCCGGACGACACCACCAGCACCGCGCCGTGTTCCAGCCGCTGCGCCAGGCGCGCGCCGGCGCGACCGACGCGGGCACCGAAGGCGTCCCAGGTCTCGCTGACCTCGGCATCCAGCGCGCCGCGCGACCACTGCCCGATGGCCTCCAGCAGCAGCCGCGCCACCGCGTCCTTCTCCGCGCCGCCAAGGACGGCGGCCAGTGCGGCGCGCTCGCCCGGCCGTCCGGCGAGGTGGGCATTGATGACCGCGCGATGATCGAACTCGTCGAGATCGGCATCGATGTCGGCGGCCGGCAGGGCGATGCCGCGCGCGGCATAGGCTTCGGCGATGGCCTCGAAGGTTTCGCGATGGCGTCGCATCGAGCCGCTGACGACATGGTCGAAGCGCAGCCCGTGGCCGGCCAGCCAGTCGCCCAGGTGGCGGCTCTGTTGCCAGCCCGTCTCGGACAGACGGTCGTAGTCGGCGCTGCCGAACGAGGCCTGGCCGTGGCGCACGGCGAGCAGGCGGCGAAACGCCGGGTCAGCCGACACCGAGCGCCATCCTCATGCCCAGATCCTGGATCGGCCGCACCACCAGCACCCGCGCCAGCAGGATGGCGAGCACGGCGATCATCGGCGAGAAATCGATCGAGCCGACCATCGGCAGCAGGCGGCGGATCGGCCGCAGCACCGGCTCGGTGAGCTGCACCAGCAGCGGCAGTGCCGGATGCCGGCGGTCGCTGCCGACGAAGCTGAGGATGGCGTAGATGATCAGCAGCCACAGGTACACGGTCAGCAGCAGTTCGATCAGTTCCGCCAGGCCGAGCAGGAGCAGGGCCGGCGGGGCCAGCGCCAGCCCGGACAGGGCGAACAGCAGGGCCAGCTTGATCACCTGGATCAGCCAGGCGACGAGGACGCCGCCGCTGTCGACGCGGCCGATCGGCGGGATCAGCCGACGCAGCGGAACCAGCAGCGGATTGGTGGCGCGGTAGAAGAACTGGGTGATCGGGTTGTGGAAGCTGGCAGTGGCCCATTGCAGCAGCACGCGGAGCAGGAACAGGCCGCAGGCGAGGCCGAACAGCACCTCGATCAACAATCTGCCGGCATCGGAGAAATAACTCATGCGTCGGCCTGTCGGGACAGTTCCGCGCCGCGTTGTGCGGCGGCGCGCAGGGCGCTGGCGAGCAGCGCCTCGAAGCCGCCGCCGATCAGCGTCTCCAGCGCCGCCTGGGTGGTGCCGCCGGGCGAGGTGACGCGGGCGCGCAGGACGGCGGCGTCCTCTCCGGATTCCGTCAGCATGCGGCCGGCACCCAGGCAGGTCTGCGCCGCCAGCGCGCGCGCCACCTCGGCGGGCAGGCCGAGTTTGCCCGCCGCCGCCTGCATCGCCTCGGCGAGCAGGAAGACGTAGGCCGGGCCGCTGCCGGACAGCGCGGTGACCACGTCGATCAAGGCCTCGTCATCCACCCAGGCGGTCGTGCCGACGGCAGCGAGGATGCCTTCCGCTTGTTCGCGCTGCGCCGCGCTGACCTGCGCGCTGGCGAACAGCCCGGTCGCCCCGGCACCGAGCAGGGCCGGCGTGTTCGGCATTGCCCGGATCACCGGCACATCGGCCTCCAGCCAGCGCTGGATCTGCGTCGAGGTGATGCCGGCGGCGATCGACAGCACCAGCGGCCGCGCCTCGCCGGCCAGCGCGGCGAGCGCGCGGCAGACCGTGCGCGCGACCTGCGGCTTGACCGCCAGCAGCCACAGCGTGCTGTCGACGGCGGCCGCAGCGGCCTCGGCATGCACGCGAACGCCGAAATCCGCCGCCAGCGCTGCGCGGATGGTCGGCTCGGGGTCGACGACGCGGACGCCGGCGGGGTCGAAGCCGCGGCGCAACAAGCCGCCGATCAGCGAACGCGCCATGTTGCCGCCGCCGATGAAGGCGATGGCAGCAACGGGTCCGTTGGCGGACGGCAGAGCGGCGGCAGGGATGGAAGCAGTCATGGTGTTGCGGATCGTTCGGCCGGGATCGGGATGGTAAGCCATCGCCGCGCGTGACATCGGCGGCCCGCGCCCGGACGGCGTAGAAATGCGCCAAGGGAGCGCTATACTCGTCCGCAGCGCTGCGCCGGTGCATCAGCGCGCAGCCGGATCAGTCTATCGAATACCGTCGAGGGGGAGTCGCATGGATATCGCCGAGCTGCTTGCGTTCTCGGTCAAGAACAAGGCCTCGGACCTGCATCTGTCGGCCGGTCTGCCGCCGATGATCCGCGTCGATGGCGACGTGCGCCGCATCAACATCCCGGCGCTCGACCACAAGCAGGTCCACGCCCTGGTCTACGACATCATGTCGGACAAGGTGCGCCGCGATTACGAAGAATTCCTCGAGGTCGACTTCAGCTTCGAGATCGCCGACCTGGCGCGTTTTCGCGTCAACGCCTTCAACCAGCAGCGCGGCGCCGGCGCGGTGTTCCGCACCATTCCCTCCGAAGTGCTGACGCTGGAAGACCTCGCCGCGCCCAAGGTATTCACCGAGCTGATCAACCAGCCGCAGGGCCTGATCCTGGTCACCGGGCCGACCGGTTCCGGCAAGTCGACCACGCTGGCGGCCATGGTCGACCACATCAACAAGAACGAATACGGCCACATCCTCACCGTCGAGGACCCGATCGAGTTCGTCCATACCTCCAACCGCTGCCTGATCAACCAGCGCGAGGTGCATCGCGACACCCACGGCTTCAACGAGGCGCTGCGCTCGGCGCTGCGCGAGGATCCGGACTACATCCTGGTCGGCGAATTGCGCGACCTGGAAACCATCCGCCTGGCGCTGACCGCCGCCGAGACCGGCCATCTGGTGTTCGGCACCCTGCACACCAGCTCCGCCGCCAAGACCATCGACCGCGTGATCGACGTGTTCCCGGCCGGCGAGAAGCCGATGGTGCGCTCGATGCTGTCGGAGTCGCTGCGCGCGGTGATCTCGCAGTCGCTGCTGAAGAAGGTCGGCGGCGGCCGCGTCGCCGCGCACGAGATCATGGTCGCCGTGCCCGCCATCCGCAACCTGATCCGCGAGGACAAGGTGGCACAGATGTACTCGGCCATCCAGACCGGCCAGAACGTCGGCATGCAGACCCTCGACCAGTGCCTGCAGGACCTCGTCAAACGCGGCCTGATCGTCCGCCAGCAAGCGCGCGAGTACGCCAAGGACAAGCGGTTGTTCGATTGATTCACGGGAATCGGGAATAGGGAATAGGGAATCGTAGAAGCCGGAAAGCGGGTGCGGATGCAGGGACTCGTCGCGGTATGCCGTTGACGATTTCCGATTCCCGATTCCCCATTCCCGGCTCCGCAGGAGCCAAGATGAGCAGCATCGACTTCACCAGCTTCCTGAAACTGATGGCGCACAAGAAGGCGTCGGATCTGTTCATTACCGCCGGGGTGCCGCCGTCGATGAAGTTGCAGGGGCGTCTGCATCCGATCACGCAGAGTCCGCTGACGCCGCAGCAGTCGCGCGATCTGGTGCTCAACGTGATGAACCCCTCGCAGCGCGAGGAGTTCGAGAAGACCCACGAATGCAATTTCGCCATCGGCGTGTCCGGGGTCGGGCGCTTCCGCGTGTCGTGCTTCTACCAGCGCAACCAGGTTGGCATGGTGCTGCGCCGGATCGAGAGCAAGATCCCGACCATCGAGGAGCTGAACCTGCCGCCGGTCGTCAAGACGCTGGCGATGACCAAGCGCGGCATCATCATCTTCGTCGGTGCCACCGGCACCGGTAAGTCGACCTCGCTGGCGGCGATGATCGGCTATCGCAACCAGAACAGTTCCGGCCACATCATCACCATCGAGGACCCGATCGAGTTCGTGCACAAGCACGAGGGCTGCATCGTCACCCAGCGCGAGGTTGGCATCGACACCGACAGCTGGGAAGCGGCGCTGAAGAACACCCTGCGCCAGGCGCCGGACGTGATCATGATCGGCGAGGTGCGCACCCGCGAGGGCATGGACCACGCCATCGCCTTCGCCGAGACCGGTCATCTGGTGCTGTGCACCCTGCACGCCAACAACGCCAACCAGGCGATGGACCGCATCATCAACTTCTTCCCCGAGGACCGCCGCGGCCAGTTGCTGATGGACCTGTCGCTGAACCTCAAGGGTATCGTCGCCCAGCAGTTGATCCCGACGCCGGACGGCAAGGGTCGCCGCGCGGCGATGGAAATCCTGCTCGGCACGCCGCTGATCCAGGACTACATCCGAGACGGCGAGATCCACAAGATCAAGGAAGTGATGAAGGAATCCACCAACCTCGGCATGAAGACCTTCGACCAGAGCCTGTTCGAGCTGTACCAGGCCGGCGAGATCAGCTACGAGGACGCGCTGCGCCACGCCGACTCCAGCAACGAGGTGCGGCTGAAGATCAAGCTCTCCCAGGGCGGCGACGCGCACACGCTGTCGCAGGGCCTGGATGGCGTGGAGCTGATGGAGTCGAAATAGACCGGCACCGGGCTCGCTCCGGTCTGCCCGCGTTTCGCCATGTTCCGTCCAGGGCGCGCCCTGCGGCCGCGCTCCAATGCCGCAGCGGCTGTCCCGGCCGCGTGACGGAGAACGGTCGTGAGCAAGGCGTTGGCGCTGAAACTGGGCTTGATCGGAGCCCTGCTGCTGGTGTTGCTGGTCCCCCTGGGTGCCCTGCGCGGGCTGGTGCTGGAGCGCCAGCAGCGCGCCGCCGAGGTGGTCGAGGAGATCGCCGCATCGAGCAGCCGCGAGCAGACCCTGCTCGGCCCCGTGCTGCTGGTGAAGGGCCACAGGACGATTCGCCTGGAGCAGGTCGTCGCCGAACTGGGCGCGACGCGCACGGCGGTCGACCTGCGCCACGAACCGGTGCAATCACTGGGCTTGCCGGCGCGGCTGGAGATCGATGCCGAACTGGCGACCGAGCGGCGCGGGCGCGGCGTGTTCACCGCGCTGCTCTATCACGGCGAGCAGCGGATCGTCGCCCGCATCGAGCCGCCACCGCCACCGGCAGCGCTGCCCGGACAGATCGATTACCGGGTCGAACAGGCGCGGCTGTTGCTGGGGCTGGGCGACAGCCGTGGCGTGCGCGGCATCGAGGTCGAGGTCAACGGCCGCGTGCTGGCGGTCGAGCCCGGCATGCCCGGCCTCGCCGACCTGCGCGAGGGGCTGTATGTGCCGTTGCCGGCGGAATTGCTCGATGGCACGCCGCTGGACGTGGTGATCGCGCTGGATCTGAGCGGCATTGGCCGGTTGGCCGTTGCGCCGCTGGGCGACGAGACACAGGTGCGGATCAAGTCCGACTGGCCGCATCCGGGGTTTTCCGGTGCCCATTTGCCGATAGAACGAGACATGGGCGAGAAGGGCTTCAGCGCCCGCTGGCAGGTTTCCCGGCTGTCGAGCGGTGCGCAACGGGCGATGCAGGCCTGCCTGGACGGCGCGGGTTGCGCGGCGCTGGGCGACACCGCGCTGTCGGTGCGTCTGGTGGAACCGGTGGACCGCTACCTTATGACCGAGCGCGCGCTGAAGTATTCGCTGCTGTTGCTGGTGGTGGTGTTCGGCATGGTGTTCTTCGTCGAGGCGCTGCGCCGCGTTGTCGTGCATCCGCTGCAGTACGGCCTCACCGGCCTGGCGCTGGCGGTGTTCTTCCTGCTGCTGCTGGCGCTGGCCGAGCACGTCGGCTTCGGCTGGGCGTATCTGGCGGCGGCGCTGGCCTGCAATGCGCTGATCGCCGTCTACATGGAGGCCGTGCTGGGCGGAAGGCGGCGCGGCTGGGCCTTCGCCGGCCTGCTCGGCGTGCTGCATGGCCTGCTGTACCTGCTGCTGCAATCGGAGGATTTCGCCCTGCTGCTCGGCGCGACCGGCCTGTTCGCCCTGCTGGCGACGGTGATGCTGGCGACGCGACGGCTGGACTGGAGCCAGGTCGGTCGCGGCAGCGGGCGCTGACGGCCGGCGAGGCGGCTCAGGATGCCGGTTGTCCGCCGGCAAGGGCTTCCAGCACCGCCATCCGCGCGGCGACGCCGTTGGATACCTGTTCGCGGATCACCGACTGCGGGCCATCGGCCACGGCGTCGGCGATCTCGACGCCGCGGTTCATCGGCCCCGGGTGCATGACGATGGCATCCGGCCGCGCCAGCGCCAGCCGCTCGGCGGTCAGGCCCCAGTCGCGGTAGAAGGCGTCGGCAGAACTGATCAGGCCCTCGTCCATGCGCTCGCGCTGCAGGCGCAGGGTGATCACCACGTCGGCCTCGTGCAGCGCCTCCTCGGCGTGGTCGTGGACCGTGCAGCCCTGGCTGACCGTGCTGTCCGGCAACAACGCCGGCGGCGCGGCCAGGGCGATGCTGCAGGTGCCGAGCAGGCGCAGCGCATGCAGGTCGGAGCGCGCCACCCGCGAGTGGCGGATGTCGCCGAGGATCGCCACCTTCAGCCGGCTGAAGTCCTCGCCCTTGTGCTGGCGGATGGTCAGCATGTCGAGCAGGGCCTGGGTTGGATGGTGGCTGCGGCCGTCGCCGGCATTGATCAGTCGTGTCTGCGGTGCGCAGTCGGTGGCCAGTGCGGCGACCGCGCCGTCGACGCCGTGGCGGATGGCGAACAGCGTCACGCCCATTGCTTCCAGCGTGCGCAGGGTGTCGCCGATGGTCTCGCCCTTGCGCGAGGACGAGGCAGCCATGTCGAAGTCGATCACTTCCGCGCCAAGCCGCACGCCGGCCAGGCGGAACGAGCAGCGGGTGCGGGTGGAGGGCTCGAAGAACAGGTTGGCGAGGGTTGCGCCGGCCAGTGGACGATGGCCGTGGTCGCCGCCGAGGGCGAGCGGGCGCAGCGCTGCGGCGCGCCGCAGCAGGGCGTCCAGGGTGGTCGCGGACAGCGCGTCGATGGCGAGCAGGTGGCGCAGCGGAAGGTCGTCACGGGTCATGGCGGCGGGCCGGGCATGCCGGCCTGGAGCCAGCGTTCGAGGATGATCTGGGCGGCGATGGCGTCGTGCAGGCCGGCGTCGCGCCGCCGCGCCGCGCCGCGCGCGCGGGCGTCGGCGAAGCGCCGGTTGGCTTCCTTGGAGGTCGAGCGTTCGTCGACCAGGATCACCGGCAGGGCGTAGCGCTCGCGCAGCCCGGCGGCGAAGCGCCGAGCGCGATGGGTGGCAAGCTGCTCCTCGCCGTCCAGGGTCAGCGGCTCGCCGACGACCAGGATGTGCGGACGCCAGGACTGGCACAGTGCGTCGATCCGCGACCAGTCCGGGCGGTCGTCGGGATGCTCGAGCACGGCCAGGGCGCGGGCGCTCTGGCTCAGGCTGTTGCCGACGGCGACGCCGGTGCGCCGGGCACCGACATCGAAACCCAGGGCGCAGCGCGGGCCGGCCTCGGCGCTCATGCGTGGCCGGCGTAATGGGCGAGGCGATGGATGTCGACACCCATCAGCCCGGCGGCGACTTCCCAGCGCGCCGCGAGCGGCGTGTCGAAGACGATGCCGGCATCGGCCGGAACGGTGAGCCAGGCGTTGTCCTGGAGTTCTTCCTCCAGTTGCCCGGCCGACCAGCCGGCATAGCCCAGCGCCACCAACGCCCGCTGCGGCCCTTCGCCGGCGGCCATCGCGGCGAGGATGTCGCGCGAGGTGGTCAGGCACAGCGCCGGCGAGATGTCGAGGCTGGAGTCCCAGCGCATCGCGGTCGGCTCGTGCAGCACGAAGCCGCGTTCGGGCTGCACCGGGCCGCCGCTGAGCACCGGCGTCGCCGCCAGCGTGGCGTCGTCGGTGGCGAGGTCCAGTTGCGCCAGCAGTTCGCCCAGCGTGTAGCCGCTGCTGCGGCTGAGCATCAGCCCCATCGCGCCGTCGCTGCCGTGCTGGCAGAGCAGGGTCACGCCGCGGGCGAAATTCGGGTCGAGCAGGGCCGGCACGGCGATCAGGAAGTGGTTGGCGAGCGAGGCGGTCTGGCGCATGCGGACGATTGTACCCGTCGCCGCGTCGCGCTTATTCGTTGCGCAGGATGTTGCCGGGCAGGAACTGCCAGGTGCGGGTGATGTGCAGGATGTCGATGCGCTCGCGGGTGACCGGCAGCGGCGGATACGGCTCGGCCAGGCGCACCGTGCGCTGCGCGGCGTCGTCCAGCAGCGGGTAGCCGCTGGGCTGGACGATGTCGATGCGCTCCACGCTGCCGTCGCGGCGTACCGCCACCGTCATCACCAGTTGCCCGGTCAGGTTGCGCCGCCGCGCCTCGTCCGGGTAGTTGAGGTTGCCGATGCGCTCGACCCGCGCCACCCATTCGCGCAGGTAGGCGGCGTATTCGTATTCGCGGGTGTTGGCGGAGACGAACTTGCGTCGCGGGCGCTTGGCGTAGGCCTCGCTCTGGCGGTCGATCTCGGCGGCCAGACGGGCCATCTCCAGCCTGTGCTCGATCAGCTCGCGCTGGGTCGGCAAGGGTTCGCGCGGGGTGCTCGCCAGTTCGATCCCGGTGACCGGTTCGACCTCGGCCGTGGTGGCCACCGCGACCAGATCCTCGGCCGGCTGCGGCTCCGGCGCGCCGGCCTCCAGCGGTGCCGGCGCGATGCCGGTTTCCGGCTGCGGCACGCGCGCCGTCTGCGCCTCGCGCGGACGCCGCGCGTGGTCGCTGTCGCCACCGCCCTGCTGGTTGCTGGCGGCGAGGAAGTCGGCCTTCTCCGGTGCCTGCTCGGTACGGGTCTGGGTCAGTATCACTTCCAGCGTCGGCGTCAGCGGCGCGGCGTCCTCGACGACGAAGCCGATGCCGAGGATGGCGGCCACGTGCAGCAGGACGGAGAACACCAGGGTCGCGCCCAGCCGGTCGGCGGGGGTGATCCGTGGAACTTCGCTCACCGGCACAGCGCCTCGATGCGGTCCAGCAGCAGGCCGGCGATGCGCGTGCCGCACTGGGCGTCGATCTCGCGGATGCAGGTCGGACTGGTGACGTTGACTTCGGTCAGCCGGTCGCCGATCACGTCGAGGCCGACGAACAGCATGCCGCGACGGACCATTTCCGGACCGACGGCGGCGGCGATGCGGTAGTCGTCCTCGCCCAGCGGCTGCGCCACGCCGCGTCCGCCGGCGGCGAGGTTGCCGCGGAAGTCGCTGGCCCCGGGAATGCGCGCCAGGCAGTACGGAACCGGCTCGCCGTCGACCAGCAGCACGCGCTTGTCGCCCTGCGCGATGGCCGGGACGAAGGCCTGCGCCAGCGCCAGTTCGACACCGTTCCGGGTCAGCGTCTCGATGATGACGTTGAGGTTGTCCTCGCCGCGGCGGACGCGGAAGATCGAACGCCCGCCCATGCCGTCCAGCGGCTTGAACACGCAGTCGCCGTGGAGGTCGACGAACTCGCGCAGCGCCGCGGCATCGCGGCTGACCAGGGTCGGCGGACACAGCTCGGGGAAGTGCAGGGCGAACAGTTTCTCGTTCATGTCGCGCAGGCCCTGCGGGTCGTTGACCACGCGCGCGCCCTGCGTCGCCGCCAGGCTGAGGATCTGGGTGTCGTGGACGTATTGCGCATCGACCGGCGGATCCTTGCGCATCAGGATCGCGTCCAGCTCGCCCAGCGGGCGCAGTCGCGGCGCATCCAGTGTGAACCAGTTGGCGGAATCCTCGCGCACCTGCAACCGCGAAAGGCGCGCCATCGCCTCGCCGCCGCGCAGGCAGAGACTGCCCGGCAGCGCGTACCAGAGCCGCTGGCCGCGCGCCTGCGCCTCCAGCAACATGGCGAAAGTGGAGTCTTTCTTGATCGTGATGGATTCGATCGGATCCATCACCACCGCGACATCGAGTGGCATCCGGGTCGGGCTCGCAGGGGCGGGGAGGTCGATGCCTTGCAGCGGGCTGCAGACATCGCCGGCTATACTAGCACCGGGGGTTTGGCTGCTTGACAGCTTGCGTCAACGCTGGGATATAGACGACCGTGGAGTCGGCGTGAAGGCCGAACCAGGCAATCGCTGGGGAAACAGCATGGAAGACAACGCGAGCGCGACAGGCCTGACCGGATTGCGGGTCATGGTCATCGACGATTCGAAGACCATCCGGCGCACCGCCGAGACCTTGCTCAAGAAGGAAGGTTGCGAGGTGACCACGGCCACCGACGGTTTCGAGGCGCTCGCCAAGATCGCCGACTACAAGCCGGAGATCATCTTCGTCGACATCATGATGCCGCGCCTGGACGGCTACCAGACCTGCGCGCTGATCAAGAACAACCAGTTGTTCCGCCGCACGCCGGTGATAATGCTGTCCTCCAAGGACGGCCTGTTCGACAAGGCGCGCGGGCGGATCGTCGGCTCGGAGGAATACCTGACCAAGCCCTTCACCCGTGATGAACTGCTCGACACCGTGCGACGGTTCTCCGGGCGCGGCTAGGGCAGGGCGGATTTTCCAGGGGGGAAAGTGATGGCACGCATCCTGATCGTCGATGACTCGCCGACCGACACCCGGGTCTTCACCTCGGTGCTGGAGCGCAATGGCCACGACGTGTTGTCGGCAGGCACCGCCGAAGAAGGCATCGAGACCGCGCGTCGCGAATTGCCGGATTTGATCCTGATGGATGTCATCATGCCCGGCATGAACGGCTTCCAGGCGACCCGCGCGCTGTCGCGCGATCCGACCACCCAGCACATCCCGGTCATCATCGTCAGCACCAAGAACATGGAGACCGACCGCGTCTGGGGCCTGCGCCAGGGGGCCAAGGATTACCTGGTCAAGCCGCCCAGCGAGCGCGCCCTGATCGATCGCATCCAGTCGCTGCTCAACCCGGGAGCCGCCTGACGCCATGGTCGCCGAGATGCCCTCCGCCTTCGACGTGCTGGTCGACTACGAACAGCGCAGCCTGGCGCACCAGCCGGGCACGCCCGAGCACATCGACGCGCCCGGCCTGTGGCGCGGCGTCGGCTATCGGCTCGGCAGCCGGCACCTGGCTTCCTCGTTCAACGAAGTGGTCGAGGTCATCACCGTGCCGTCGCTGACGCCGATTCCCGGCGGGCTGAACTGGCTGCTCGGCCTTGCCAACGTGCGCGGCAACCTGCTGCCGATGGTCGACCTCAAGCTGTTTCTCGAAGGCGAGCGCACCGTGCAGCACGAGAACCAGCGCGCGCTGGTGGTGCGCCAGCCGGGCGGCAACGTGGCGGTGCTGATCGACGAGTTGCACGGCCAGCGCCACTTCGTCGACGCGCAGCGCTGCGAGGCGGGCGGCATTGCCGAGGGGCGCTACGCGGACTACGTCGGCCAGGCCTACCGGCTGGGCGACATCACCTTTGGCGTATTCAGCATGACGCAGCTCACGCGGGCGGCGGAATTCCGACAGGCGGCCCTGTAGCGGGCGCACATCACTTTCTGGGGCGAGGTTGCACACATGAGCACTACATCGGCGGGTAGCGGGCGCGAACGGCGCGGCGCAATCAACTTCTGGATCGCGATCCTGCTCGTCGCACTGGCGTTGCTGGGCGCGAACTTCTACTTCGCGGCGCGCTACACCGCGCAGGAGAACGAAGCGCGAACGCGCATCGCCGACATCCAGGTGCTGTCGCAGCAGGTCGCCAAGTTCGCCCAGGACGCGGCGGCCGGCGGCTTCGACGCCTTCAACGAACTGCGCGCCACCAGTTCGCGCATCCAGCAGGCGATCACCGAACTCCAGGTCGGCGCACCGACCGACGGCATGCCCGGCTATGCCGGCGAGGCCGCGGTCAGCGGCGAGCTGGAGCGCCTGGTAAGCATCTGGCAGCCGATGCGCGAGGATGCCCAGGAGATCCTCGAACGCGAGGATCTGGTGCTCGAACTGGCCGAAACCGCCGCCGGCTTTTCCGCCCAGATCCCGCAGTTGCAGACGCAACTGGAGGAAGTGGTGCGCGCCATGAGCGACGCCGGTGCCGCCAACTCGCAGGTCTACATCACCTCGCGGCAGATCCTGCTGGCCGACCGCATGCTGCGCTACGTCGCCCAGATCCTGCAGGGCGGCTCGGGCGCGGTGTCCGCCGCCGACCGCTTCTCGCGCGAGGATTCGATCTTCGGCCAGGTGCTCGGTGGCCTGATGGCGGGCAACGCCGAACAGGGCATCCGCCGCGTCGACGCCCCGGCCGCGCGGCAGATTCTCGGCGACGTCTCCGGCATCTACGAGGGCGTGCGCAGCGATGTCGGCAAGATCCTCGAAGCCTCCACCGACCTGTTCGAGGTGAAGGAAGCCGCCGACCGCATCTTCCAGGGTTCCAACGAACTGCTCGAAGGCGCGCGCAGCTTCAACATCAGCTTCAACAGCCTGCCCGAGACGCGGCTTTTCCCCAGCCTGTTGATCGGCATCATCGCCGGTGCCTTCGCCCTGCTCGGCATCGGCGGCCTGTTGACCACCCTGTATCGCGACCAGCGCCGCCGCTTCCAGGTGTCGTCCGAACTCAACCAGCGCAACCAGGAAGCCATTCTGCGTCTGCTGGACGAAATGGGCTCGCTGGCCGAAGGCGACCTGACCGTCCGCGCCACCGTCACCGAGGACATCACCGGCGCGATCGCCGACTCCATCAACTTCGCCATCGAGGCGCTGCGCTCCCTCGTCACCACCATCAACGAGACCGCCGTGCAGGTGGCCGCCGCCGCCCAGGAAACGCAGGCCACCGCCATGCACCTGGCCGAAGCCGCCGAGCATCAGGCGCAGCAGATCACCTCCGCCTCGGCGGCGATCAACGAAATCGCCGTCTCCATCGACGAGGTGTCGAAGAACTCCGCCGAATCGGCCGACGTGGCGCAGCGCTCGGTGCAGATCGCCGCCAAGGGCGCCGAAGTGGTGCGCCAGACGATTCAGGGCATGGACTCGATTCGTGACCAGATCCAGGAAACCTCCAAGCGAATCAAGCGTCTGGGCGAAAGCTCGCAGGAAATTGGCTCGATCGTGGAACTGATCAACGACATTGCCGAGCAGACCAACATCCTGGCGCTGAACGCCGCCATCCAGGCCGCATCGGCCGGTGAGGCGGGCCGTGGCTTCGCGGTCGTGGCCGACGAAGTGCAGCGCCTCGCAGAACGCTCGGCCAACGCCACCAAGCGAATCGAAACCCTGGTGCAGACGATTCAGGCCGATACCAACGAAGCGGTGTCCTCGATGGAACAGACCACCGCCGAAGTGGTCGCCGGTGCCCGTCTTGCAGAAGACGCCGGTCTGGCGCTGGGCGAGATCGAGACCGTGTCCAACGACCTGGCCGACCTGATTCAGAACATCTCCGAAGCGGCGCGTCAGCAGTCGGCCGCGGCGACCAACATCTCCGCGACGATGAACGTGATTCAGGAAATCACCACGCAGACGTCGGTTGGCGCAAGCCAGACCGCCGAGTCGATTGGAAACCTCGCACAGTTGGCTGCCGACCTGCGTCGCTCGGTGGCGGACTTCAAGCTGCCGGGCTGAGTGACGGCGGAAGGGGGATTGCAGCGGAATGGCTAGTGTTGCGACATCGGCACCCACGGCGCTCATGCGTCCGCTGGACGATGCCGAGTTCGATCGCTGGGTGCGCCTGCTGGAGGCGCGCACTGGCGTGATCGTGCCGCCCGAACGCAAGCCGTTCCTGGAAACCGGCCTGCGCCGGCGCATGCGCGAGACTGGCCATACCCGTTTCGACATCTATTACGACGAACTGGTCAGTGGTGCGCGCGGCGCCATGGAGTGGGCCTCGCTGGTCGACCATCTGACGGTGCACGAGACGCATTTCTTCCGTCACTTGCCGTCGATCGAGCTGATCCGCGACGAATGGCTGCCGCAGTGGCTGGAAACCGCTGCGCCCGATGCCTCGCTGCAGGCCCTGTCACTGGGTTGCTCCACCGGCGAGGAAGCCTATTCACTGGCACTGGTGCTGGATGCCGAGCTGTCGCGCGCCACGCCGCCGCACCGTTTCGGTGTCACCGCCACCGATGTCAGTCAGGCGGCCTTGACCCTCGCGCGCCATGCCGAGTACCCGATGCGGCGCCTGTCGGAGATTCCGGCGGCCTACCGCAACGGGGTCCACGCCCAGCCCGACGGTGAAACCTTCCGCATTGACGAACGGCTGCGCAAACGCGTCGGGTTCGCCTGCGTCAACCTGCTGCACGCCTCGCGTGCACCGCTGCGCAAGCTCGACATCATCTATTGCCAGAACGTGCTGATCTATTTCGCGCGCGAACGACGGGGACAGATGCTCGATGCCCTGGCCGGACTGCTGCAGCCTGGCGGGCTGCTGGTGCTCGGCCCGGGAGAAGTGTCCGGCTGGAGCCGCCCCGACATGCGCCGGACCGGCAGCCGCCAGACCCTGGCTTACATCAGCGATACCAAAGAGACCCGGGCATGAGGCCGCAAGACGACATTGATTTCACCACGCTTGCCTGGGTCAAGGGCGAACTCGACGAGACCCTGAAGCAGGCCCGACAGGCGCTTGAGGCCTATGTCGAGGACCCGTCCGACATCAGCCAGATGCGCTTTTGCGCCACCTACCTGCACCAGGTGCAGGGCACGCTGCGCATGGTCGAGCTGTACGGCGCGGCGATGGTCACCGAGGAGATGGAACACCTGGCCGCTGCCTTGCTGGACGGGCAGGTGGCCGAGAAGGACGAAGCCTATGCCGCGCTGATGCGTGGCATGGTGCAGCTGCCGGACTACCTGGAGCGCCTGCAGAGCGGGCACAAGGACATTCCGATCGTGCTGCTGCCGCTGCTCAACGACCTGCGCGCCGCGCGCGGGGAGAAGAGTCTGTCGGAAATCGCGCTGTTCACGCCCGATCTGGGCCAGGAGCTTCCCGGTGCGGTGGCGGCGCCGGCACAGCCGCTGTCCGATGCCGAACTGGCCACCCAGGTGGAGCCGCTGCGCAACCAGTTCCAGTTGGCGCTGTTGAAGTGGTTCCGCAATGACGATGTCGATACCAGCCTGGCGCGTCTGGCCGATACTTGCGACAAGCTGATCGGACTGATCTCCGAGGAAGAAGCCCGGCGCCTGTTCTGGGTTACCGCCGGGGTGCTGGAAGCGCTGCGTGCCAAGGCGTTCGAACCCAGTCCGCAGCTCAAGCAGACGGTCGGCAAGGTCGAACGCGAGATCAAGCGTCTGGTGGATTCGGGCGAGAAGAGCTTCCGCGCCGATCCGCCGCGCGAGCTGACCCGCAACCTGCTGTATTTCGTGGCCCATGCACCGACACAGCATGGCCGCATTGGTGAGCTGCGCGACGTCTTCAACCTCGGCGCACTGCTGCCCAGCCAGGCCGAAATCGATCATGCGCGCAGCAGCCTGAGCGGGCACAACCGTTCGTTGCTGGATACCGTTTCCAGCGCAATCAAGGAAGACCTGCTGCGGGTCAAGGACGCGCTCGACCTGCACCTGCGCAATCCCAGCGCCGACACCGCCCAGCTGGCCGATCAGGCCGAAGTGCTGGATCGTGTCTCCGACACCCTCGGCATGCTGGGTCTGGGCGTGCCACGCCGCGTGGTGCAGGAACAGCGCGCCGCGATGCAGGCGGTGGTGGACGGTACCCGCACGGCCGATGAAAGCACGCTGCTGGATATCGCCGGCGCGCTGCTGTACGTGGAAGCCTCGCTCGATGACCAGGTCCAGCATCTGGGCGGCGTGCCGGCCGCAGAAGGTGGCGAAGGCGCAATGCCGTTGCCTTCGATCGAAACCCGGCGCGTGATGCAGGCCTTGGTGAAGGAGGCGCAGGTCAACTTCACCCGCGCCAAACAGTGCTTTATCGGCTACATCGAATCCAGCTGGGACGCCAGCCAGCTGCAGGACGCGCCGGAGCTGCTGTCGCAGGTGGCCGGCGCGCTGCGCATCGTGGAACTGCCTGCGGCGGCGGATTACCTGGACGCGGTCAGCCGCTTCACCCAGGTCGAACTGCTCGACAACCGCCGTGTGCCGGGCGTGGTGCAGATGGAAACCCTGGCCGATGCGCTGGCCAGTCTCGAATACTTCCTCGAAGCCCAGGCCGAACTGCGCCCGGGCCGCGACCGCATTCTGGTCACGGCACAATCCAGCCTGGAAAAGCTCGGCTACTGGCCGATTCCGAGCAGCGAGGCGGCCGCAGCGGCGCCCGATAGCGCGCTCGACGATCCCGCCTTCGATGCAACTGCAGCACTGGTGCAATCCGCGCAGGATGCGGCGCACGCCACGCCTGCGGAAACCCCCGCCGCACCGGCTCCGGTGCAGGCCAGCGAGCCTGAACCCGAACAGGTACCGGAGCCGCAGCCCGCTGTCGGCGACATCACCCCGCCGCCGGCGGTTGCCGTTCCCGAACCCGTGGCGGCGGAGCCAATGCCCGTCACGCCCGCCGAGCCGGCAACACCCGAGGTGGCCGAGCCCGCGGCGGCGGAAGAGCCGGCAGCGGACGGCATCATCATCGGTGGTTTCGAGGCCACCTCAGACGAAATCGACGAGGAGATCCGCGAAGTCTTCGTCGAAGAAGTCGAAGAGGAAATCGAAAACCTGGGCGAACTGCTCGGTGGCTGGCTCGAAAATCCTGGCAACCTGGAGCAGGTCAAGTCGATCCGCCGCGTCTTCCATACCCTGAAGGGCAGCGGCCGCCTCGTTGGCGCGCTGACGCTGGGTGAGTTCAGCTGGAAGGTCGAGAACATGCTGAACCGTGTTCTGGACAACACCATCCAGCCCACGCAGCCGGTACTGGAGCTGGTGCAGGCGGCCAACGATGTGCTGCCGGAAGTTCTTGCCGCGCTGCGTGGTGAACGCAGCGTGCGCACGGATCTTGAGGCGATCAAGGATGTTGCCGATCGTCTCGCCGCCGGCGAGCAGGCCCGTTACGTGCCTGCGCCGCCTGCCGCCGAAGCGGTCGCGGCACCGGTGGTACCGGTCGACGTGGTCGTGCCGGAAACCGCCGCTCCACAGATCGAAGCGCCGTCCGTGCCCGAGCCTGAAGCACCAACCGCCGATGCACCCGCAGAGGAACCGGCGCAGCAGGTCGCAGCCGAGCTGGAAGAAGCGCTTGCCGCCTTCGAGCCGGATGCCGATGCCGATATCGGTGCCGACAGCGCTGCTCCCGAAACGGACCGGATCGCGGTCGCCGCGATCGATGCGGTGCTGTTCGATATCCTCAAGCCGGAGGTGTCCGGCCATCTGGATACCGTCGATGCGTTCCTCGCCCAGGGCGAGCGGCCGGTCGACGATGCCCTGGTGCGCGCCGTGCACACCATGAACGGCGCGTTCGCGATGACCGAGGTTCCGGTGGTCACCGAAGTCACCGCGCCGCTGGAAAACTACCTCAAACGTGCACTTGCACATGGCCTGGCCTTGTCGCCGGCGGGTGCCTCGGCACTGGGCGATGCCACGCGCGCGTTGCGCAATGTGCTGGAGGAACTGGATTCCCCGGCGCCGCGCCTGACTCCGTTGTCCGACATCGCGGCCCGCATCGTGGCCGAGCGCGACCAGTTGCCCGATGCCACCGGCACCGCCGTGCCGGCCCATCCGGCGGACGATGCCGGAGACATGCCGGACCTGAGCACTGCCGTGTCGGTCGACCTCGGTGAAGATCTCGAGCAGACCCTGGAGCAGCTCGACGATGCCATCGCCGCGCCTGCCAGCGCCGAGTCCGGGCAGGATGAAATCGCCGAAACCGCAGGCGCGCAGGACGAAGCTGCACACGCGGCTGCGGGCGATGAGCCCTTCGATGCCGTGGCACTGGACGCCCTGGGTGGTCAGGACATCGCACTGGACGGCATCGGCCTGGACGGCATCGCGCAGGAGGCCGCCGCATTCCTCGCCGATGGCGCAGCCACCACGCCGCAGGCCGAGGCCGGTGCGGACTTCGCGGCGCCGGCCGAAGGGATTTCCGAAGAAGACACTCCTGCCGCATCGCAGCCTGATGTGGCCGAAGCAGACGATACGCCAGACGAAGTCCCGGCGGCGATCGAAACCGAATGGGTCGATCTGGTTTCCTCCGGAACGACAGCATCCGAAACGCCGTCGGATGACTGGCTCGACGTGGTTGAATCCGGGTTCGACAGCGAATCCGTCCAGCCCGAGCCGCTCGCCGTCGACGACCCGTCTGTCGCCGATGAACCCGCAGCGCCGCTCGAATCAATCGATCCTGCCGCCAGCGAGCCTGATGCAGCGGCGGAAGGCGTCGACGACATGATCCGCCGCTGGCTGGCCGACGAGTCCGCCGCCAGTCAGGAACAACCGGCCGCAACGCCGCACGACACCACTGAACCCGAGGCGGAGACGCCGGAAGCGGAAGCGGAAGCGCTGTCCAGTGGCCTGGTCGCCGGCTTCGTCGATGCCACTGCCGATGCGGACGCAAGTACCGGGGAGCAGGTGGCCGATACCGGCGCAGCGGCGGAAGAGCCACAGGCATCCGAGATTGACGCTTCGCCGGCAGAAACTGGCGGCATCGTCTCGGCTGATACCTTCTTTGAAACCAGCGAGCCGGTGGAGCTGCCGGCCGCAGAGGCCTTCACGCCCGATATCGGGATCGAGATCGAAGGCTTTGGTGTCGACAGCCTGGAGCAGCAGTCGCGTTCCGACGATGGGGACACACCCGTCGACGCCGGCGTTGCCGATGCCCAACCGCAGCCCGGTGACATGGACGAGCCGGAAGAGGTCCGCTTCGAGGACGTCACCTTCGAGGATGCGACGTCGGCGCAGGATGTGGCCGAAACGGATGCAGCGGCTGAATCCGCTGATGAAGCGGCGATCAGCAGCGTCGAGGAAGCCGCAGAACCTGCGGAAACCGATGCTGCCGCACTCGAGCCCGCCGTGGCTGACATCGCTGTCGACGCCATCACCGAAGCCGTCGAAACGTCTGACGACGCGCCGCAGGAAAACTCCGCCAGCGAACCTGCCATCAGCGAAACCGACAGCGTCGAGACGGAAGATGATGTGCTGGCTGCAGCACAGGCGGCGCCGCAAACCGGCGCTGTCAGCAGCCGTGATGCACAGCTGGCGGCCTATTTCCTCGCCGGCCTGGATGTTGCCGATCCGGATCCGGAAGGCCCGCTGATGCTGGCCGACATGGACGAGGAACTGCTGGACATCTTCGTCGAGGAGGCCACCGACATCCTTGACCATTCCGACGGTTTCATGGTTCAGCTGCGCGAGTCGCCGAATGACCAGGAGGTCGTGGTCGCGTTGCAACGCGATCTGCACACCCTCAAGGGTGGTGCGCGCATGGCCGGCATCCATCCGATCGGCGATCTTGGCCATGTGATGGAAAGCCTGCTGGAGATCGTGGCCGAGGGCAAACGTGAACTGCCGTCCTACGGCATCGACGTGCTGGAACTGGCCTTCGACCGCCTCAACCGCCTGACCGCGCGCGTCAGCGAACGCCGCGCACTGACCTCGCCGACGCTGTTGATCCAGCGTGTGGAAATGCTCGCGCGTGGCGAAGAGCCGGAGTTGGAACTGGACGAACTGGTGCCGGAGATCGCCGCCGAAACGGTTGCGCCGGAAGCAGTCGCCGCCGCCGTCGAGGCCGCCGTGGCCGAACCGACCGCGCTGGATCTGGCGCCCACCGCGCTGGATGACGAAGACGTTGGCGTGCGTGCGCCGCAGGAGCAGATCCGCATCCGTGCCGACCTGCTCGACCGCCTCGTCAACTACGCCGGTGAAGTCGCGATCTACCGCGCCCGCCTTGAGCAGCAACTGGGTCTGTTCCGCGGCAACCTGGCGGAACTGGAGCAGACCACCGAGCGTCTGCGCGGCCAGCTACGAAAATTGGAAATCGAAACCGAGGCGCAGATCGTCGCGCGCTACCAGCGCGAAGCGGAAATGGGCGGCGAAGAAACCTTCGATCCGCTCGAACTGGACCGCTTCTCCACCCTGCAGCAGCTCTCTCGCGCGCTGTCCGAGTCGGCCGCCGACCTGGTCAGCCTGCAAAGCACGCTGGAAGACCACACCCGCCAGTACGAAACGCTGCTGCTGCAACAGTCGCGCGTGAGCTCGGACCTGCAGGAAGGTCTGATGCGCACCCGCATGGTGCCGTTCGATTCGCTGGTGCCGCGCATGCGCCGCATCATCCGCCAGACCGCCGCCGAACTGGGCAAGAAGGCCCAACTCAAGGTCGAAGGCGCACAGGGCGAAATGGACCGCAGCGTGCTGGACCGCATGACCGCACCGTTGGAGCACATGCTGCGCAACGCGTTGGCGCATGGTCTGGAAACGCCGGAAGAACGGCGTGCCGCCGGCAAACCGGAAGAGGGCACGATCAAGGTTTCGGTCTTGCGCGAAGGCTCGGAAGTGGTCATCAAGGTGACCGACGACGGCCGTGGCCTGGACCGCGACGCAATCCGCCGCAAGGCGATTGATCGTGGCCTGCTTGCGGCCGACGCGCAGGTATCCGATCAGGCGCTGTACGGCTTCATCCTGGAATCCGGCTTCTCCACCGCCTCGTCGGTCAGCAAGGTCGCCGGGCGTGGCGTCGGCATGGACGTGGTGCACAGCGAAATCCGCCAGCTCGGCGGCACCCTGGGCATCGATTCGGAGCGGGGCAAGGGTTCGGTCTTCACCACCCGCCTGCCGTTCACGCTGGCGGTGACCCAGGCCGTATTCGTCGAGCAGGGCGATACCTCCTACGCGGTGCCGATCGCCTCGGTACAGGGCGTGGCGCGCATCGACCGCAGTGAGCTGGATGCCCAGCTGGCCAGTGGCTCGCCGACCTTCGTCTACGCCGGCGAGGATTACCAGATCCACGATCTGGGAAAGCTGCTGGGCCAAGGCGCGGCGCGGGCCGAGGACAGTCTTCAGGTGCCGCTGCTGCTGGCGCGCTCCGGTGACCTGCGCTCGGCGATCTGCGTGGACCATGTCATCGGCAGCCGCGAAATCGTGGTGAAACCGGTCGGCGCCCAGGTCAGCTCGATCCCTGGCATCTTCGGCGCCACGATCATGGGTGACGGTCGCGTCATCGTGATCCTCGACGTCGCCCCGCTGGTGCGCCGCTACAACGCGCAGGCCAGGACCGACGAACCGGAAGTCGTGGTGCCGGCCGCCCCGGTGCGGCGTGTGCCGCTGGTGATGGTGGTCGACGATTCGATCACGATGCGCAAGGTCACCGGCCGCGTGCTGGAACGCCACAACTACGAAGTGCTCACCGCCAAGGACGGTGTGGACGCGATCGAAAAACTCACCGACCGGGTGCCGGACGTGATGCTGCTGGACATCGAAATGCCGCGCATGGACGGCTATGAGCTGGCCACGCATATGCGCAACGACGTACGCCTGCGTGGCATCCCGATCATCATGATCACCTCGCGTACCGGCGAAAAGCATCGTCAGCGTGCGTTCGAGATCGGTGTGGACCGTTACCTTGGCAAGCCCTACCAGGAGGCCGATCTGATGCGGAATGTGGACGAAATCCTGAAGGTGCAGCGTGGCGATCTCGGTTGATTCCTGCGTCGTCGCGCTGCTCGGGCGCGATGACGGTGCACGCCACCAGTTGCGTCAGGCGCTGGAGGAACTGGGTGCGGCGGTCGCCTTTGAAGGCGAACCGGCCAGCGTGTCCGGCGCCAGCGTGCTGGATGCCGCGCCCAACGTGGTGATCGTCAACCTGGAAGAAGGTGCCGAGGACGATCTGGACCACCTGCAGGCGCTGTTCGACGACCCGGCGATCAATGTCGTGTTCAACGAGGCCGGCGTCAGCCGCAGCCTGGAAGGCTGGGATCTGGCGCGCTGGGCGCGACACCTGGCCGCCAAGGTGCTGGGCAACGACAACACCATGCCGCCGCCGCCGGAAGGCGCCGAACTGCTACAACCGCGCGATCTGATGCCCACGCCCGGCGCCGTGCCGACACCTGCGCAGTTGGCACCGGAACAGTCCATGGACACGTTCCGCGACGAAGCACACAATGCTTCCGATGCAGTGCCGGCTGACGAACTTTCCGGAATGCTGTCGCCAGCGCCGGCCGCACAGACCGAAGTGGCGGGCATGTCATCTGGCAACGAACCCACGCCTGCCGACGACGCCGGTCTGGAGATCGACTTCTCCATGCTGGAAGACGCACTCACGCTGCAGGACGGTCCGCCACCGGAGCGCCTGCCGCCGACCCCCGAATCGGTGGAAGAGCAGAGCCTTGCGGGAATCGATGTCGGCACGCTGGATACGATCTCGCCGCCAACCGATGCGGCATCGGTGGAGCCGGATATCGACGCCGGAACTGCGCGGCAGGATGGATCGCCAGCGGCGGTGGAAGAGTCCTTCGAATACAGTTTCGAGGATTTCGACGCGGAACCGGCTGCGGAATCGCCCGGGGCTGCCTCGTTTGAAACACCACAGATTGATACCGCAGCCGATGAAGAAACTGCCGGCTTCAGTATCGACTTCAGCGCCATGGACAGCGGTCAGGCGACGGATCCGGCTTCTGCGGGAAGTGCCGGCGCCGATACACCCGCCCCGGCAGCAGAGGGCATGGAAGCCGACTTTTCCTGGGATATCAACGAGCTGTCCTCCGAAGCTGGCGATACGCAAGCCGCCACCGGAGGCGGCTTCGACGCCGCCGCCTGGGACGTGTCTTCAGATGAAAGCGGCTTCGACGAAAACCTGGCGCTGGACGACGACGTCGCCGCGCTTGCCGCACAGCTGGACGCACTGGAGGCCAGTAGCACGCCGGCGGACGAGGATGTGCCGGCAGGTCTGGATTTCAGCCATCTGGAACAGGATGACGTCGCCGCACCGGCACCCGAGTCCAGTGCCCCAACAGAGCCGGAAGCCGCACCCGTGCGTGATTCCGAAGCCTTGCTGGCAGGTGCCGCCTCGCTGTCACTGGCGCCTCTGGAGCAACAGGACGCTGACGCCGGCGATGCGCAGCCCGCACCCGAAAAGCCGAGCTACGACTTCGGCTCCCTCTCCGGGCTGAGCCTTGAACCGCTGGAAGGAGAAGGCGAAGAAGAAGCGGCCCCTGCAGCGGACACTGCGGATTCCGAAATCGATCCGCTGCTGGTGGCGATGGGCCTGGTGGAATCACCCGAAGAAGCGCCGGCAGTTGCCGAGGATGCGTCGTCCACGGATGAAACTGCTGTAGACGATTCGACAATGACCCTGGTTCCGGCCACCGCCGGCGGCGCCATCGAGCGTGTCATCGTGCTGGGTGCATCGATTGGTGGCCCGGATGCAGTGCGCGCCTTCCTGTCCGAATTTCCCGACCAGTTCCCGGCCCTGTTCCTGCTGGTCCAGCATCTGGAGTCAGGTTATTTCGAACGCCTCGCCCAGCAGCTGCAGAAATCCTCGCCGCTGCCGGTGAAGGTGGCGGCCGCTGGCAGCACCGCTCGCCACGGCGAGGTGCTGGTGGTTCCGGCCAGCGACCGGGTGTCGGTCGACAGCAATGGCCAGGTCACGTTCGAGCCACATCCGGCGCCGCCGCAGTACAGTCCCTCGATCGATGCCGTGTTGCAGTCGGTCGCCGATCTGTTCGGCAACCGCGCCACCGCGATCATCTTCAGCGGCATGGCCGGCGATGCGGTCGAAGGTGCGGTCTACCTGGCCGGGCGTGGCGGCGAAGTCTGGGCCCAGGACCCGCAGACCTGCGTGGTCAGCTCGATGGTGGATGGCGCCCGCGCCCGTGGTGTCGTCGAATTCACCGGCTCGCCGCGCGATCTTGCGCAGCGCTGCATCGCCATGTTCAACCACTGACGGAGAATCCCGATGAGCAGTCAGCCTTCCCGCGACATCCGGGGCGTCATGATCAGTGTCACCGGCGCACGCGTGCTGCTGCCCAACGCCACCGTCGCCGAGGTGATCACCTATTCACCGCCGGAGCCGATGGATGCGGCCCCGAACTGGATGCTCGGGCATATCCGCTGGCGCGGCTGGAGCCTGCCGGTAATTTCCTACGCCCGCATGATTGGCAGTGCCCAGGACGAGGGTGAATTCGGTGCCAAGGTCGTGGTGCTCAAGGCGCTGGGCGGCAATCCGCGCCACTCCTATTTCGCACTGCTGGCGCAGGGCTTCCCGCGTCTGGTGACGGTATCGCGTGATGCGCTGGAGCAGCCCGAAGTCGATGAAGGCATCACTGCGATGCAGGACGACAGCGTGATGATGCGCGTACGCCTGCGCGACGAGGACGCGGTGATCCCCGACCTGGCCACGATCGAAGACCGCATCACTGCACTGGACGCGCTGCGCGCGGCTTGAAGTGCCCGGATCCATGGGAGTGAAGCTCTCGTCAGGCGGCATCGGCTGGTTGCTGGGGCTGTTGCTTTTCTTTGTCTGTCCAGTGGCGCGCGCAGGCGATCTTTCCCCGCCACTGACGAATCTGCGTGTACTGCCATCTCCGGTCATGGCATTCGAGCCGGTTTACGCAGTGCTCGGGTTCGATGGCTGTGGGGGTTGGGAACCTGCCTATGAAGTGGAGGTGCACGTCGATGGCAGCATCATCACTTTCACGCATGAGGTCCACACGTTCTGCGGTGTTTCGTTGCCGCCAAGGGGTGTGATGTTCCGGATCGGCGCATTTCCTGCTGGACAATACACACTGGTATACGCGCCGACCGGGCCGGGTGGAGTGATTTATCCCCCGCAGACCGTCAGTCTTGCCGTCCTGTCGGCACCGGTTGCTGTGCCCAACAGCTCGATCACGGCATTGGTCACTCTTTTTGCATTGATTTTGCTTGGCGCACTGCGAACTTCTGCAAAAGATCCGCTTTGAAGTAGGCGACTGTTGGGGTGCCTCGCGGTCAGGTTGCGTCAGAAATCCCCGTACAACGCCTGCATCGCGGCCAGTAGCGCAAGTCCTGCTGTTTCGGTGCGCAGCACGCGCGGGCCGATGCGGATGCCCTGCGCACCGGCGGCACGCAACTGGGCCAGATCGCGATCGCCCAGGCCGCCTTCCGGGCCGATGACGAAGCAGGCGCTGCTGCGCGCCAGTTCGGGCAGTTCGCGCAGCGAAAGTGAGGCGTCCGGTTCCAGAAAGAACAGCGGCGCTGGAGCGCTGTCAGCTGTGGCATGTGCGCCATCCGGTTCACTGCCCGGGGCACCGCGTGCGGCAAGCCAGTCAGGCAGGGGGGTGACAGCTGCCAGTTGCGGCAGACGCGCGCGGCCGCTCTGTTCGCAGGCCGAAGCGATCACGCCCTGCCAGTGCGCGCGGCGCTTTTCTCCGCGCTCCGCATCCAGTCGCACCTCGGTGCGTTCGGTGATCAGCGGCACGAAGCCGGCGGCGCCCAGTTCGGTCGCCTTCTGCAGCACGAAATCCATCTTCTCGCCGCGTGCCACGGCCTGCGCCAGCACCAGCCGCAGCGGTGATTCGCTGATGACCTCGCGCATCGCGATGACCTCGGCGCGTGCGCCCTTTTTTTCCAGCGAACACAGCTCGGCCTCGAAATCGTGGCCGTCGCCGTTGAACAGCACCAGCCGCGCGCCCAGTCCCAGACGCAGCACCCGGGTCAGATGCGCGGTGACGCCTTCGGGCAGCGCCACGAAGGCGCCGATATGCAGCGGCGTGTCGATGTAACAGCGCGTCAGGCGCATGGCAGAACCTCCTGGATCGCCGCCTGCGTGGCCGTGGCCAGATGGGCGATGTCGTCACCGGTGATGCAATAGGGCGGCATCCAGTACAGCACATCGCCGAGCGGGCGCAGCACCAGTCCATGGCGCAGTGCGGCGCGGTAGATGCGCAGGCCGATACGGTCTTCCGCCGGGAAGGGCGTGCGCGTGGCCGGGTCGGCCATCAGTTCGAAGGCGAGGATCATGCCAGTGTGGCGGAAATCCGCGATCTTCGGGTGTTGCGCGATGTGGCGACCATGCGCGACGAGTTTGCCGGCGGTGACCGCATTGCGTGCCAGCACATCGTCGCTGTCGAAGATGTCCAGCGTGGCCAGCGCCGCCGCGCAGGCCAGCGGATTGCCGCTGTAGCTGTGCGAATGCAGGAAGGCGCGCTCGCGCGAATCATCGAGGAAGCTGTCGTAGATCGCCTGCGTCGCCAGCACCGCCGCCAGTGGCATGAAGCCGCCGGTGATGCCTTTGGAAAGACACATCAGGTCCGGCGAGATGCCGGCCTGTTCGCAGGCGAACATGGTGCCGGTGCGACCGAAACCGACCGCGATTTCATCGGCGATCAGGTGCACGCCGTGCGCATCGCACAACTGTCGTGCGCGTTGCAGCCAGGCCGGATGATGCATGCGCATACCGCCGGCACACTGCACCAGCGGCTCGATGATCAAGGCGCAGACCGTGTCGCCATGTGCGTCCAGCAGCGCTGCCAGTTCCTCCGCGCAACGCAGCGCGCAGGTTTCCGCGTCTTCGCCGGGCAGGGCGTTGAATGCGTCGGGCGAGGGTGCGAACAGCGGTTCCAGCAGCAGCGGCGCGTAGGTGCGGCGGTACAGCGGAATATCGCCGACCGACAACGCGCCCAGGGTTTCACCGTGATAGCTGTTGCGCAGCGTGACAAAGCGCGTGCGGCGCGTATCACCCCGGTTGCGATGGCTGTGGAAGCTCATCTTCAACGCCACTTCCACCGCTGCCGAGCCGTTGTCGGCATAGAACACGCGCGCCAGTCCGGAGGGGGCCAGCGCCAGCAGGCGTTCGGCCAGACGCACCGCCGGTTCGTGCGTGAAACCGGCCAGCAGCACGTGTTCCAGCGTTGTGGCCTGTTGCGCGATCGCAGCTGCGATACGCGGTTCGGCGTGGCCGAACAGATTGGTCCACCAGCTCGATACCGCATCCAGCCAGCGCCCGCTGTCCGGGCCGATCAGCCACGCGCCCTCGCCGCGCGCGACCGGCAACAGCGGCAGCACATCCGGGTGCTCGCGCATCTGGGTGCAGGGGTGCCAGAGCACGTCCAGATCGCGGCGGCACAGGTCGGGGAGTGCGGGCATTGGGCTAGAATCCGGGTATTGTTCGAAGGTGAAAGAGCCGCCCATGATCCCGAGCCGTTTTCCCGCTGTAAACCCGCGCCGCCACGCGCGCGGCTTCACCCTGATCGAAATCCTTGTCGTGGTGGTGATCATCGGCATTTTGGCTGGTGCAGTGATGACCAACCTCTGGGGGGAGACGGATCGCGCCATGCAGGCCCGAGCCAAGGCGGATATCGACACCTTGAAGACTTCCCTCAATCTCTACCGCCTCGACAACTTCGTCTACCCCAGCACCAACCAGGGTCTGGAAGCACTGGTCAACCGCCCGGGCGGCAGCCCGGAAGCGCGCAACTGGCGCAATGGCGGCTACATCGACCGCATCCCGAAAGACCCGTGGGGCCGTGATTACGTCTATCTGAGCCCGGGCCAGCGTGGTGACTTCGATCTGTATTCGTACGGTGCCGATGGCCAGCCCGGTGGCGAGGGCGGAAATGCCGATGTCACCAGCTGGGGCGAGTGATCCGGGCGTAATCTGGCGGCGGGCTGCGCGCGGCTTGTCGCTGATCGAACTGCTGGTGGTGCTGGTCATCGTGGCGACGGTGGTCGCAGGCACTGTGCTGTCGGTAAGCGGCAGCGGCGAGCGCGAGGTGGAAAACGCTGCGCGCCGGGCGCAATCGTTGATCCGCTTGGCGTGCGAGCGTGCGCTGATCGGCGGGCGCGATATCGGTTTTTCCGTGGTGCGCGATGGCCTGCGTTTCGGCTATTTCGAAATCGACGGCTGGCATCCGCGCGATGACACCGGCAGCGACGAACTGCGAGCCCGTCCGCTCGGCCGCGATCTGCTGCTGGCCGCATATCGGGAAGGCATCGCATTGCCGCTGCCCGACGAACCCGAACGCGAACCGGCGTTCGCCTGCCTGTCCTCGGGCGAACTGACGCCGTTCGTGCTGCATATCGACCGCCCCGATGCGCAGCAGCGCTGGCAGCTGGAAGGCAGCCTCGATGGCGAACTGCTGCTGCAACAGGTGCAACGTGAGCAGCGCTGAACGTCCATCCGATACGCGTTGCCGATGGCTGCCGGGATCGGATTCCCGCGCAGTCCCATCTCCATCACGCTCGCCCGTTCCTGCTGCGATACACGGCGCTGCTGGCGGAGCGCGCAGGCGCGGTTTCACCCTGCTCGAAGTGCTGGTCGCGCTGCTGCTGCTGTCGCTGGCGCTGGTCGCATTGGTGCGCCTGGCGGGGCTGGATGCGCGCGCCACTGCACAACTGCACGAGGCCACGCTGGCGCAGTGGGTCGCGGCCAATGTGCTGGCTGAAGCCCGCCTGCGAGACGGATTTCCGGCCGTGGGCCGCAGCAATGGCGAATCCACGATGGGCGGCCGACGCTGGCGCTGGACGCTGGAAGTCAGCGCCACCGATGAACCGCTGATCCGGCGCATGGATGTGGACGTGGTGGCACTGGAATCGGCCCGCGACGACGGCAGCGCGGCGCGCCTGACCGGCTTTGCGAGCCAGCCATGAGACTGGTTCCGTCATATCGGCAGCCTGTGCTGGCCGCTTCGCATAGGGCGCCAGGACGGCGGCGGCTGCCGAAATCCGGCCCGCGCCAGCGCGGCTTCACCCTGCTGGAAATGCTGGTCGCGGTGCTGCTGTTCGCGATCGCCTCGGCGCTGGCCTACGGCGGCCTGCGCAGCATCGTGCAGGCGCAGGAACAAAGCAGCCAGGCCAAGGCGCAGCTGGGCCGCTTGCAGTTCGCGGTCAGCCTGATCGAACGCGACATCACCAGCGCCGCGCGGCGCGGCATCCGTGATGGCTATGGCGTGCCGCGCCCGGCGCTGGAGGGCGAAGCCCAGCGCATCGAACTGACCCGCCACGGCTACGCCAACGTGCTGGCGCTGCCGCGTGCCGAACTGGAGCGCGTGGCCTACCAGCGCCGCGACGGGCAGCTGCTGCGCTTGCGCTGGCCGGTGCTGGACCGTTCGCCCGGTACCCGCCCGATCGAAGACGAACTGCTTGAAGGCGTCAGCCGCATGGAGGTCGTCTATCTGGACGGGCAACGGCGCGAGCACCGCCAGTGGCCACCGCCGCACGGTGTCAGTGAGGCCCTGCCGCGCGCGGTCCGGCTGACGCTGGAGCTGGAGGATTTCGGCGAAATCCGCCGCGTGCTGGAACTGCCGCAGGAGCCGCCGGCATGAGCGCCCGGCAGCAACGCGGTGTGGCCCTGATCGCGGCGCTGCTGGTGGTGGCGCTGGCAACGGTGCTGATCGCCGCACTGCTGGACCACAGCGAGGCCGCGCAGGCCCGCACCCGCAATCTGCAACGCGCCGAACAGGGCTGGGAACTGATGCGCGGAGTCGAAGCCTGGGCCGGCAGCGTGCTGCGCGATGATTTCCGCGATGCGCCGCATATCGACAGCCGTAGCGATGTCTGGGCCCAGCCGATGCCGCCGATCGACCTGCCGGGGGTGCGCATCTTCGCCCAGCTGTACGAGCGCAACGGCTGCTTCAACCTCAACAATCTGCATCCGGGTGAAGGTGAGGACGCGCTCGCGCTGGCGCGTTTCGAGCGCCTGCTGCGTGCGCTGAAGCTCGATCCGATGCTGGCGCAGCAGGTGCTGGACTGGATCGATGCCGATACCATTCCGCGCTCGGGCGGCGCCGAGGATTCCGCACTGCTGGCGCGCAACCCGCCGATGCGTGCGGCCAACCAGCCTTTCGCGCACGTTTCCGAACTGCGCCTGCTGCCCGGCGTCACGCCGGAAATCCACGCCGTGCTGGCGGCGGAAACCTGCGCGCTGCCGGCCGGCACCACGATCAATCTGAACTTCGCCAGCGAGGCGATGTGGATGAGCCTGGCCGATGCGATCACGCCGAATCTGGCGCAGCGTCTGGCACGCGATGGCCAGGCCAATTACGAATCGCTGGAGGCGGTCACGCAGGAACTGGAGCAACTGGGCCTGGGACCGATGCCGCTGGCCGGTTTCGGCGTCGGCAGCCAGTGGTTCGTGCTGGAGGCGCAGATCGTCGCGGACGGCATTCCCTTCGTCTATTCCTCGCTGCTGCAACGCCGCCCGGACGGCGTGCACGTGATGGCGCGCGCACGCGGGCGCTGGTGAAAAGCGTGGCGGCGGGCATCGCCGCCGGCGGCAATGCGGCTAGAATCGCGGGATTCCAACGAAGATCGCCATGTCCCATCGTCACCTGATCCGCCTGCTTCCCGACGGCCGCGCGCAATGGCTTGCGCAGGACCGTTCCGGGCGTGTGTTGTCGGGCCCGGCCGAGGGCTTCCCGGCCACACAGGCGGTGCAGACCGTGGTACTGGTGCCTCCGGCCGACGTGCTGCTGCTTCAGACCGCGCGCATCGCGCGCCAGCGCAGCCAGCTGGAACAGGCGATTCCCTATGCGATCGAAGACCAGCTCGCGATGCCGGTCGAACACTGCCACGTGGCGCTGGCCGAAGGCGGTGATGCCGACAGCGTGACCGCGGCGGTGGTGGCGCGTGAACGGATCGACGCCTGGCTGGCAGCCCTGTCCGCACACGGCATCACGCCCGACCATCTGCTGCCCGAATCCTGGCTGCTGCCGCATGAAAACGGCCCCGGCCTGCTGCTGGATGGCAGCGCCGCCAGCCTGCGCCACGCCCGCGCCGGAGTGCTGGCCGGTGATGTCGGGGAAGCCGGCGACTGGCTGGCGATCATCGAAGAATCGGTCGCGCCCGATGCACCGCTGACCTTGCTCGGGCAGGGCGATGCGCTGGCCGCCGCAAGCGCCAGCGGGCTGGTCTGGGCCGCCGGCATCCAGAGCCAGGCGATCGCCTCGCCGCTGGAATATTTCGCCAGCCGTCTTTCCGCCGGCAGCGCGCCGACGCTGGATCTGCTGAGCGGCGCCTACGCCCCGCGCCAGCGTGATGCCGGCGCCCGCCGCCTGTGGCGCTGGGCCGCGATGTTGGCGCTGGCCGCCGTGGCCCTTGGCATGGGCGCGATGGCGCTGGAACGCTGGCAACTGGAACGCCGCCACACAGTGCAACGCGTACAGATGGAAGCACTGCTGCGCGAATCCCTGCCGGAGGTGCAGCGCATCGTCGATCCGCGCGCGCAAATGGCTGGCGAACTGGCGCGGCTTGCCGGTCACGGCGGCCCGCAGGGCGCGCTGTCGATGCTGGCGCAGATCGCACCGGTGCTGTCGGGCAGCGGGCGCTACACGCTGGATGCGGTCGAATACCGCAACGGCGTGCTCGATCTGACATTGCGCAGCAGCGATGTCGCCACGCTGGACGAACTGCGCGAACGCATCGTCACGCTCGGGCTGGGCGCCGAACTGGTGTCGATGGTGCCCGGCAGCGGCGGTGTCGAAGGCAAGCTGCGCGTGCGCGGAGCCGGCGCATGAACGCGCTGCGTGCCTGGTGGAATTCATTGGCGCCGCGCGAACAGCGCGTGCTGCGTCTGGGCGCGGTCGCGCTGCTGCTGATCGGTGGCTGGCTGCTGCTCTGGGAACCGCTGGCCAAGGCCCGCGACACCTGGCGCACGCGGGTGCAGGCCGGCGAGAACGATCTGGCCTGGATGCGCGCGCACGCCCCGCAACTGCGCGCACTGGCCAGCACCGGCGGCGGCACCACGGCAGTGCGTGATGGCCGCTCGCTGCTGGCACTGGTGGACGCGACCGCACGCGCGTCGGGTGTCGGTGATGCGCTGCTGCGGGTCGAGCCGGTGGCCGGCAACCAGGTGCGGGTGTATTTCGAAGGCGCGGATTTCGACGCGCTGGTGCAATGGCTGGAAGAACTGGGCGCCCGTCAGGGTGTGGTGCTGGGCGATTTCAACGCCAACCGCGCCGCCGGCGTCGGCCGCGTCGATGCGCGCCTGGCCCTTGAACGGATCGGAGATTGAAACAGTGAAGAAACTGCTGTTGTTGCTGCTGGTGTTGCTGGTGATCGCGGTCGTCGTTGTGGTGCTGCTGCCGGCCCGGCTGGTGCTGGAGAAGGCGATGCCGGCGAACGCGCCGGTGCAGCTGGAGGATGTCTCGGGCACGGTCTGGAAGGGCCGAGCCGGGCGCGTGCTGCGCAATGGCGATGATCTGGGTGTGCTGGGCTGGAAGGTGCACCCGCGCTCGCTGCTGTCGGGCGTGATCGATGCCGATGTCATTCTCGATGGCCCGGTCTATCGCGGCCAGGGCCGGGTCGCGCGCGCCGGCGACGGCACCCTGCGGATGAGCGATGTCGATGCCAGTTTCCCGGCCAGCCGGCTGGAACCGATGCTCGACATTCCCGCACTGAACCTGCTCGGCCAGGTGGAAGTGAAGCTCGATACGCTGGAACTGCAGAACAACACCGTGCCGACCGCGTTGAAAGGCAGCGCGCGCTGGCGCGATGCCGCCGTCAGCGGCCAGGAACAGGCCACCTTCGGCACTCTGGTAGCCGAATTCGGACCGCTGCCCGGTGGCGGTTTCGGCGGCACGCTCGGCGATGAAGGCGGTCCGCTGGCGGCAGAAGGCGAGTTCCGCACCACGCTGCTGGGCTACGAGGCCCGCGCCACGCTGCGTGCGCGCAACGACAACCCGCAGGTGCTGCGCGCGTTGCGTCATATCGGCCAGCCGCAGGCCGATGGCAGCGTGATGTTCCACGTCCAGGGCGGGCTGGGGTCGCGCCGATGAGCGCCGTGGCTGCGGCCGCCGACGCTGTGCCGGATGCCGCTTTTCTCGATGCCGCGCTGGAAGTTGCGCGCCGCGCAGCCGCCGCCGCCGCGCAGGTCATAGACGGTTATTGGCGTGGCAATTTCCGCGCTGAACTCAAGCCCGACGCCACCCCGGTGACCCAGGCTGATATCGAAGCCGAACAGGCGATCCGCGCCGTGCTGCGTGAAGCCTTCCCCGATCACGCCATTTATGGCGAGGAGCAGGGCCGCGATGGCGATGGCGATTTCCTGTGGCTGGTCGATCCGCTCGACGGCACCAAGAGTTTCGTGCGGCGCAATCCGGTGTTTTCCACCCAGATCGCGCTGATGCATCGCGGCGAACTGCTGCTCGGCGTGTCCTGTGCCAGCCAGTTCGGTCAGACCGCCTGGGCGCGGCGTGATGGTGGTGCATTCATCGAAGATGCGCAGGGCGTCGTCACGCGCCTGCATGTGGCGCCGACCGCCGCCATCGCCGATGCCGTGGTGTCCACCGGCAACCTCACATCGCTGGCGCAAGGCCCGCGCTGGGATGCCCTCGGGCAGTTGCTGATCGCCGCCAACCGTGGCCGTGGTTACGGCGATTTCCTGCACTACCACCTGCTGGCGCAGGGCAGCGTCGATGTGGTCATCGAATCGGACGTCAACATCCTGGACATTGCCGCGCTGGCCGTCATCGTGCGCGAAGCCGGCGGCGTGTTCACCGATCTGGATGGCGCACCGCCGGATCTGGACACCGGCAGCGTGCTGGCGGCGGTGCCGGCCCTGCATGCCGCAGTGTTGGAGCGATTCTCCGGGTGGCGTGATGAGCGCTGAGCTGCCGAAGATCCTGGCCCGCCACGAACTGGATTTCGGCGGCCGCTTCCATGTCGAACGCATCGACCTGCGCTTTTCCAACGGCGTCGAACGCACCTACGAACGCATGGCCCCGCGCGGCCGTGGCGCGGTGATCGTGGCGCCGATGCGTGATCCGGACACGATGCTGCTGGTGCGCGAATACGCCTGCGGCCCGCACCGCTACGAACTGGGTCTGGTCAAGGGCCGCATCGATGGCGAGGAAAGCCCGCAGCAGGCGGCGGTACGCGAACTGAAGGAGGAAGCCGGCTTCGGCGCACGCCGCGTCACGATACTGCGCGCGATGACGCTGGCGCCTTCCTACATGGGCCACCAGACCTGGCTGGTGCTGGCCGAGGATCTGTATCCCGAACGCCTGTCCGGCGACGAGCCGGAAGAACTGGAAGTGATCCCGTGGCGGCTGGACCAGCTGGACCGGTTGATGCTGCGCGAGGACTGTTCCGAAGGCCGCTCGCTGGCGGCGATGTTCCTGGTGCGTGAATACCTCGCGCTGCGCGCCCGTGGCGAACTGCCGCCCGATGCGCCGCAGGCGCAGGACCTCGGCGCATGAGCGAGCGCGCGCAACTGGCGGACTGGCGCGCACAGTGCATCGAGATCGCGCGCCAGGCCGGCGCCGCGATCCTGAAGGTCTACGCCAGTGATTTCGATGTCACCGCCAAGCCCGACCAGTCGCCGCTGACCGAAGCCGACATGGCCGCGCACCGCGTGATCGCCGCCGGCCTTGCGCAACTGGAGCCGCAGCTGCCGCTGCTGTCGGAAGAGGGCGCCGCGATCGACTGGGAACAGCGCCGCCGCTGGCACCGCTGGTGGCTGGTCGATCCACTCGACGGCACGCGCGAATTCGTCAAACGCAACGGCGAGTTCACGGTCAATATCGCGCTGATCGAAGACGGTGTGCCGCTGCTGGGCATCATTTATGCACCGGTGTTTGATTACATGGTCCACGCCCAGCGCGGCGCCGGTGCCTGGCTGCGCGAAAGCGCCAGCGGCCAGGACATCGCGCTGGCCTCGCGCCGCCCGGCGCAGGCACCGCTGCGCGTGGCCGCCAGCCGCTCGCATCTGGATGCGCGCACCGTGCAGGTGCTGGACGCATTGGGCGAACACGAACGCCACGGACTGGGTTCCTCGCTGAAATTCTGCCGCCTGGCCGAAGGCCGCATCGACGTCTACCCGCGCTTTGGCCCGACCTCCGAATGGGATACCGCCGCCGGTCAGTGCGTGCTGGAAGCCGCCGGCGGCGCCGTGCTGGGGCTGGATGGCGAACCCTTCCGCTACAACCGCGGACCGTCGTTGCTGAACCCGGATTTCATTGCGCTCGGTGATCCCGGGCTGCCCTGGCGCGGATGGACCGATGGCCTCAATGGATGACCTGTTGGCGCTGATGGCGCGCCTGCGCGATCCGCAGCATGGTTGCCCGTGGGATCTGCAACAGGATTTCCACAGCATCGCGCCCTACACCATCGAAGAAGCCTACGAAGTGGCGGATGCGATCGCGCGAGCGGACCGCGCCGCGCTGCGCGAGGAACTCGGCGACCTGCTGTTCCAGGTGGTGTTCCACGCACAGATGGCGCAGGAAGAAGGCAGCTTCGGTTTCGTCGACGTGGTCGATGCGCTGCACGACAAACTGGTGCGCCGCCATCCGCACATCTTCGGCCAGAGCGCCGCGCACGATGCCGATGCCGTGCTGCAGAACTGGGAGGCGATCAAGCAGCAGGAACGCGCCGCCAGCGATCCAGACCCCAGCGCGCTGGCCGGCATCGCCGCCGGGCTGCCGGAATGGATGCGCGCCCAGAAGCTGCAGAAACGCGCCGCGCGCACCGGCTACGACTGGCCCGACACCACGCCGGTGCTGGAAAAACTGCACGAGGAGATCGCCGAAGTGCAGGCCGAGCTGGCGCAGGGTGCCGATCCGCAGCGGCTGGAAGACGAGATCGGCGACGTATTGTTCGTCTGCGTCAACCTCGCCCGGCACGCCAAGGTCGACCCGGGTGCCGCACTGCGCCGCGCCAACGCCAAATTCGAGCGCCGCTTCCGCGCCATGGAAACCCTCGCCCGCGCCAATGGCCAACGCTTCGAGGAACTCGCACTGCACGAGCAGGAAACCCTGTGGCAGCAGGTCAAGGCGCAGGAACGCAAGGGCTGATCGGCGGCAACGGCGAATCCAGCCACCGCAAAACCCATCCATCCACTGTCGCCGCCGCTGTAGGAGCGCACCCTAGGGGGCGCGATCAAACAACACAGCGCTCCCTGAACCTCGCGGAAGCGAGCCTGCGCGCGATGGGTTCTCCGGCGATGCTCCGGCATCAGTATCGCAGGCAAGCCAGGTCCCACGGGATATTGATCAGCTGTCCGCATGCACGGGCAGCGGCCCCGCTTCCGTAGGAGCGGCCTTGGCCGCGATGGGGCTTTCCGCCAAGGCGCCCGAGATCAGCCTTTGAAGATCAACCATGCCGCCAGCACCATCAGCGCGAATCCGGCCAGATGGTTCCAGCGGATCGCCTCGCCCATGTACCAGACGCTGAAGCCGACGAACACGGCCAGCGTGATGATCTCCTGGATCGTCTTCAGCTGCACCAGCGAATACACCCCGTGGCCGATGCGGTTGGCCGGCACCTGGAAGATGTACTCGGGCAGCGCGATCATCCAGCTGATCAGGATCATCGTCAGCAGCGGCGCGCCCTTGTGCTTGAGGTGCCCGTACCAGGCGAAGGTCATGAAGATGTTGGAACACAGCAGCATCAGGATCGGCACCAGATAGGTGGCCAAGGTTGGCGAGGCGGGCATGGCGGCGTGGCGTGGTGGAGGGAGCGCGCATGCTAGCCCGGATATTTCATGAGATCGCAGAAAAGTGCCTCGTAAACCGCACCAGACTGCCATTTGATCCATGTTCCCGCTTTGGGTGAAGTGTCCCGCGCACTTTTCTGCTGACGCGGCGCTCGCGGGCCTTTTGCACCGCTCGCTGCGTTGCTCCTCCTCCCGGTGGGGCCTGCCACCGGGAGTCGTTGCGCCTTGCGAGCGGCGCAAAATCCCTCGCGATCATCCGTGCCTCTCATGAAATATCCGGGCTAGCCCGAAAATTCCCTGCGCAAACGTCTGCTGCCGCGCCGCCCGCCCAGTCATGTGGCGGCATTCATCGACCGTCCGCACACCTCGCGGGCTGAGGTCGAAAAACAGCCATCGGCCCTATCGTGCGCAGGCAGTCCTGGCTTAAATGAGAATGGTTTTCAAGTGGTCCGGCCCGCCGATTGCCCGGAGGCCCCCATGAGTCCCGTTTCCCGCGTGTTGCTGCCGTTCCTGCTGCTGGCCGCGTCCAGTCTTTCCGCTGTGGCGGGCGAATCATCGTCCGATGCGGCCCGCTACACCTTCACCTGCTGCCGCTGTTGGCACGCAAATACGGCGTGGCGCGTTACAGTCCAGCCCCGGCTTCGATTTCTCCGCAGGACAGGCCTATTTCGACGCCACCGAACCGTTCTGGGCACGAGTCCGCACCGCCTGGCAGGCGCTGTCGGCCAGCGGCTACCAGCTTCAGGCCGCGGTCGATCAGGCGCACCTGTTCGTTCCCTTCTTCCGTTACGCCCAGGCCATGGCCGATGGCGAGGAGGAATTTGATATCAAGACCGCCGACGCGCTGATCGCCGACACCCTGAAACGCGACTATCTGGTGCCGGCCAGCGAAGGCGAATGAGGGTGTCGGGATGCTGGCCGGTTGTCGTGCGCAGTCCGTTGCAGTGACCGCACCTCAGCGCCGCAATATCGCCAGCAGCGCGTTGTGGAAGCGTTCCGGGGCTTCCACCTGCGGCGAGTGGCCGAGTTCGTCGAACGAGACCAGGGTCGAGAACGGGATGCTGCGCACCGCACGCTGACCGAGTTCGGGGTAGTTGCCGAGGCGGGATTTGAGTGGTTCCGGGGCGAGGTCGCGGCCGATGGCGGTGCGGTCGCGCTGGCCGATGAACAGCGTGGTGGAAGCGCGGATGTTGGGGAATTCGTGCACCACCGGCTGGGTGAACACCATGTCCGAGGTCAGGGCCTGGTTCCACGCCACGCGCTCGCCGTCGGGGCCGGCGTACATGCCGGCCAGCATGTCGACCCAACGATCATATTCGGGTTTCCATTCGCCGTTGAAATAGATGTCGCGCTGGTAGCTGCGGATGCTGTCGGCGCTGGTCTGCTTTTCGCGTGCGAACCAGTCGTCGATGCTGCGCCAGGGCACGCCCATGGCCTGCCAGTCTTCCAGCCCGATCGGGTTCACCATCAGCAGGCCGTTGGTGGCTTGCGGGTACATCAGCGCGTAGCGCGCGGCGAGCATGCCGCCCATCGAATGGCCGAGCACGTGGCTGCGTTCGATATCCAGATGCCCGAGCAGGGCGTGGGTGTTGGCGGCCAGCTGGTGCAGGCTGAACTGGTAGTGCTCGGGCTTGCTGGATTTGCAGAAACCGATCTGGTCCACCGCCACGACGCGGTAGCCGGCTTCGCCCAGTGCGTCGATGGTGGCTTCCCAGGTGGCGGCGCAGAAATTCTTGCCGTGCAGCAGCACCACGGTGTCGCCGTTGGGCTCTTTCGGCGCCACGTCCATATAGGCCATTTCCAACGTCTGGCCCTGGCTTTCCAGTGTGAAGATGCTGACCGGGTGCGGATAGTCGAAGCCTTCCAGACGGCCGCCGTATTCGCTGGCGGCGGCGGGCAGCGCGAGGCAGAGCCCAAGGCTGATGGAAAGAGCGCGGATCAGGCGGCGCATGGCGACTCCGGGATGGTGACCGGCGGCCAGATTAGCAGCGCCGGCTGCTTCCTTCTTGCTGCGGAGTGTTGGGATGCGTTATGTCTGCGAATTCGCCGAGTAGCCCGGGTAAGGCGCAGCCGCACCCGGGGGAAGAATCAAGGGAAAGCCACACCCGGGTGCGGCTGCGCCTTACCTGATGGGATGGACTCCTCCTCCCACGGACGGCATCGCGATGTGCCAGAGTGCGGCGAGCCCAGGAGGGGTCGTTCGCAAACCAAAGTGAAAGGAGGAGTCCGCCATGAATCGTACCCA